>Ga0209181_10000387_pt1 | contig 82444 bp, 62 predicted proteins | sample MAT05_FD_187208 | JGI IMG/M metagenome (GOLD analysis project Ga0209181, IMG submission 187208) | Freshwater microbial communities from Lake Fryxell liftoff mats and glacier meltwater in Antarctica - MAT-05 (SPAdes) (version 2) | ecosystem: Environmental > Aquatic > Freshwater > Ice > Liftoff...
GGTGAGCGGTGAGCGGTGAGCGGTGAGCGGTGAGCGGTGAGCGGTGAGCGGTGAGCGGTGAGCGGTGAGCGGTGAGCGGTGAGAGGTGAGCGGTGAGCGGTGAGCGGTGAGAGGTGAGCGGTGAGCGGTGAGTGGTTGTGAGTTGTGAGTGGTTGTGATTAGTGAGTGGTGAACAGTCAATCGTGAAACGTGAAATTCGTTACTTGAAACCTGTAGCTTGAAACTTGTAGCTTGAAACCTGTAGAGGTGAGTGGTTGTGAGTGGCGAGTTGTAAGTGGTTGTCATTGGTGAGTGATTGTGATTGGTGAGTGGTGAATAGTCAATCGTGAAACGTGAAATTCGTTATTTGAAACCTGTAGCTTGAAACTTGCAGCCTGAAACTTGCAACTCAAAACTTGCAGCTCAAAACTTGTAGCTTAAAACTTGCAGCTCAAAACTTGCAGCTCAAAACTTGTAGCTCAAAACTTGTAGCTCAAAACTTGTAGCTTGAAACTTGTAGCTCAAAACTTGTAGCTTGAAACTTGCAGCTCAAAACTTGTAGCTTGAAACTTGCAGCTCAAAACTTGTAGCTTGAAACTTGCAGCCTGTAGCTTGAAACTTGCAGCTTGAAACCTGTAGCTAAAAGGTCAACAGTGAATGGTGAGTAGTAAAATGTGAAATGGCAAACGTAAAATCTACTTCTTTTCAATAATATTATTTTAAAGTGAGGTGATTTTTTTTACAACAATTCACTTTTAATCATTCAAAACTTATAATCCAAAACACTAATTCCATACATTCAAAATTTAAATATTAAAATACAAAATAAAATTCCTTAAAACTCTCTCCTCCCTCATCTCAAAATTTAACATTCAAAATTTAAAATAATTCTCTACTCCTTCCTCACCGATAAAATGTGTTGCTTTATCCAATTTATACCTTACCTCACATAGCTGCCTGTAGTTTTACCTTATACACACTCAACCCAATGCCAATTTGAATAAGAAACTACTAATACTAATCGTACACATTGCTGCATGGGCTTGTTTTTTTTTGTTGCCAATTGTTTTTTTTCCGCGCCAGCGCGATGGTCAAAGCGCCATTAGCCAAACCATGATTTGGATGTTTATTACGCTGGACGTTTACCTCGTCATATTTTACTATCTCAACACGCAGGTAATGATACCCGGTTTGTTGGTGCGCAAGCGCTGGTGGTGGTATGCCCTGGCCATTGCAGTATGTCTGGTGTTGTTTATTTTAATCCCCCGTTTGTTTGAAGAGGCCCTTGCTGCCGAAAACCCTCAGCGATACCGAAACCGGTCGGGCAGGTCGCGCTACCGCCTCTACCCTTTTACAGGCGGCACCGCAGTATTCTTTTTGGTGTTTACGGTTAGCACATCGGTTAAGTTAATACAACAATGGCTATCGGCTGAAGAACGCCAAAAAATTATTGAAACCGAAAAACTAAATACCGAGCTCTCGTTTTTAAAATCGCAGATCAATCCGCATTTTCTCTTCAATACGCTCAATAATATTTACAGCCTTGCAGTGGTAAAAAGCGACCATACCGCAGGTGCGGTAATGAAACTATCAAACATAATGCGGTATGTATTAAGCGATACCAAACAACACCTTGTACCACTTGAAAAAGAGATAAAGTTTATACAGGACTTTATTGACCTGCAAAGCGTACGCCTTACCGATAAAATGAAAATACATTTTAGCGTAACCGGCCCGGTAGAAGGTGAGCTGATAGCCCCGTTAATTTTTATACCGTTTGTTGAAAATGCTTTTAAATTTGGTATCAGCGCCAAAAAGGACAGCGAAATAATTATTAAGATTACGGTTACGGAAGGCGAAATACAATTTTACAGCGACAACCGCATGCTTTCAGTAGAAACTGATACCGAACGCAACAATGGTATAGGATTAAAAAATACCAAACGTCGCCTTGAGATATTGTTTCCACAAAACCACCACCTTTCTATTAAAAAGGTAGATGGCCATTTTATTGTTGAACTAAAAATTAGTAAATGATCCGTTGCATAGCCGTAGATGATGAACCGTTGGCCCTTCAGCTTATAAAAGAATATGCAGGCAAAATTCCGTTCTTGCAATTGCAACAAACCTTTACCAACCCCGACGAAGCCCGCCAATGGCTACTGCAAAACGAGGTTGACCTTATTTTTCTTGATATACAAATGCCCGATATTGACGGCCTTAATTTTTTTAGATCGCTGTTAAAAAAACCTTTGGTAGTTTTTACCACCGCCTACAGCGAGTATGCGGTAGAGGGTTTTAATGTAGACGCTTTGGACTACCTTTTAAAGCCTTTTGAATATGACCGCTTTTTAAAAGCTACCTATAAAGCCAATGAGTATATTGACTTTTTGGGCAGCCAGGAAATGCAGCTTGCCTCCATTTTTGTAAAGGTGGATTACCAGTTAATGAAAATTAACCTTAAAGATATAGACCTGATAGAAGGCCTGGACGATTACATACGCATACACACCAAACCCCGCCCGGTATTAACCTTAATGACACTAAAAAGCCTGCACGAAAAATTGCCGCCCAGGGAGTTTGTGCGCATACACCGGTCGTATATTGTGCCAATAAGTAAAATTGAAAGCTTTGGTAAAAACAAGATTAAGATAAACGGCAAAGACATACCGGTGGGCAGCAGTTATACCGAGGTGTACCAGCAGCTTTTAAAAACTAAAGGGCTTGAGCCCTAAATGATTTTGCGATAGAGAAAAGTTTGTGCAATACCGTCGCCAACCAGCAAAAAGTAAACTGACACTTTGACCAACCGAAAAAAGAAAATCAAACAGCTACTTAGCACATTGATTTTGATGTTTGTTTTAATGAACGTTGTTGCCATTTTTCATGGGTACAAATTGACACATTTTGTTGACCGAAAAATAGAAAAGACAAAAGAACCTAAAAAATTAAAGGCAACACAAAAAATATTGACGTTGATTTTTGGCGTTAGCAACCCACGACCAACAAATAAAAAAAACCCTTCGGCAGCCTATACAACCATAACATTACACAGTAACAAAAAAATATCATGTTGGAAAATAAATGCAGCAAACCCAAAAGGCACGGTTATTCTTTTTCATGGTTTTGGCGGACAAAAATCATCATTGCTTGACAAAGCAGCCGTTTTTAGCCAACAAGGTTTTAATACATTTTTGGTCGACTTTATGGGTTCGGGCGGTTCGGAAGGCAACCAAACTACCATTGGTTTTTTAGAAGCGCAACAAGTAAAATCCTGCTATGACTTTCTAAGTAAAACCGGGGAGAAAAATATTTTTCTTTTTGGAACTTCCATGGGTTCAGTAGCTATTATGAAGGCTATCTACGATTTTAAAATTAAACCAAAGGGAATAATAATTGAGTGTCCGTTTGGCTCAATGTACACAACAGCTTGCGCCAGGTTTAAAACAATCGATGCGCCAACGTTCCCCATGGCTGGGCTTTTGGTTTTTTGGGGCGGACTTCAAAATGGTTTTTGGGCTTTCGGCCATAACCCTACCAAATATGCAAAAAAAATTACCTGCCCAACCCTACTGTTGTATGGGCAACAAGACAAAAAGGTTAGTAAAGAAGAAATAGCCGAAATTTTTGCAAACCTGGCAGGACAAAAAGAACTGAAAATTTATAAAAACGCCGGCCACGAAAACTATTTGACAAAATATAAGGAGCAGTGGACACAGGATGTAAATAAATTCATCACAGCAAAATGATAGTTGGCTATGGTTCTACAGTCCACGCGGGGCGTTACTCATGTGGCTTTGGCATTTCATTCATTAAACTTTTAATTCTACATTAGGCAGCGGTTTCGGCCAAAGAATTTCAAATACCAGTTCATCGCCAGGGCCGGTCGTTGTAGGCAATGCGCACTATATTCTTATGGCTTAACGAAAGACTGTAAATTTCGGACTTATGATTGACAACCGCTGTTACGTAAAAACTTCTATAGACGTTCAAGCTTTTGAATTTGACAGTATTGGACCTCGGGGAACTGTCAAAAAAGTGGTTCGCTATGCTGAAATCAATATCAGAAATTTTTATAATCCTGGCTTTGGCGACAAAAATGTATTGACTGGCTTTATAAGCGACCTTTCAATTACCAACAATAACGACAGTAAAAAAGTGCTTGCCACGGTAGCAGCAACTTTATACGCTTTTACTGATAGCCATCCTGCAACGACAATAATCGCTACGGGCAGTACTGAAGCCAGAACCCGATTGTAAAGAATCGGTATTTCCATTAACCTGACTGAAATTGAGAAGGACTTTACTATTCTGGGGCTGACAGAAACTGATTGGGAGCCTTTTCCCATAAACGTACCTTATGGAGCATTTCTTGTTCGCAGAAAATTGTAAATTTGAACCTATAAAGACAAAAAAAACAGAAACTAACAAACCGAAACTGCCCAAAGGTTTTGTAGTTGACCCTAAGTTAACCGGAAAATATGATGACCAGCCACTTTTTAAAGACAAAGTTGACAAGGCAAATCATATTCTCAAGACTATAGGACTTCCAAAATTTGAGCAGCCTGACCAGACCAGCACTACCCACAACAAAATTAGTTGCAATAGCAGGGCGTTACGTTAAAATAATAGGCTTCTGTTCTCTATTCTACAGCATATTTGGGCAGCAGGTTATCTATTTTGCTGTTCATTATATTTTTTACATTGGTTTTCTTATCGGCATTTATTACGGCTGCCGGTACTCCAAAGCCCCTACCATCGCAAATACCTAATAGTTGTCAACGACGCTGCCGCAGGCGCAAAAATGGTCATCAAATAGCTGGGTTTTTTTAGGGCAACTGCAAAATGCAACTGTTGGGCCGGTGCAAACAAAATGCCTGCCTGCTACCAATAATAAAACTTATTGGCAATACCCAAACCATGTTGTACAAAATAAATGAATACGACCATGCTGGTATGCCTATGCCAGCATTTCCGCTGCTTATTAAAAAAGTTACTGCCACCAAAAAAGTAATCGGGGCAGGTAAGCAACCTTTGTTTATCTAACTTCAGTCTACTTTACCAATGTCTATCTCAACTTACCACACAGTTGTGTTTTAAAAATAAAATACCTTGCAATTGATCTATTAAAATTAAACACTGTAAATGACCTACTGCAAAACGATATTGTTATTAATGGTTTGCTTTGCCAAAATAAACTTTTCAAATGCCCAACAAAGCAATTCGCCGGTTAAAACAACCATACAAACAACCAGCAGTGGCTTTACGGTTTACCGTAATAGCCAACCCTATTTTATAAAGGGCGCCGGTGGTACCGATTATATGGAACGCCTTGCCGAATGTGGCGGCAATTCCATCCGTACCTGGAGCACACGCAACGCTACAGACATACTAAATAAGGCGGCAACACTGGGCCTTACCGTAACCCTGGGGTTGGATGTGGCCCGCGAAAGGCATGGTTTTGACTATAACGATACCGCCGCAGTTAAACGCCAGTTAGAAAAATTACGTGGCGAAGTGCGTGCTAATAAAAACTACCCGGCATTAATGGCATGGGGCATAGGCAACGAGTTAAACCTTGAGTACACCAACATAAAGGTTTGGGATGCAGTAAACGAAATTGCCGAAATGATTCACCAGGAAGATCCTAATCACCTGGTTACAACTATGCTGGCAGGCATTAATAAAAAAGAGATCACCCTAATAAAAGCCCAGTGCCCTGCGCTAAACCTTTTATCGGTACAGGTATATGGCGGCCTGGCAAAAGCCCCCGAACAATTAATAGCAGCGGGCTGGAATGGCCCTTACATGGTAACCGAATGGGGGCCAACCGGCCACTGGGAAACTATGGTAACCCCCTGGAAAGCGGCAGTAGAAGAAACCAGCAGCGAAAAAGCCAGGGTGTACAAAACCCGTTACCAACAGTCGATTTTAAAAGACAAACGATGCGTAGGTTCGTACGTGTTTTTATGGGGCCAAAAACAGGAACGCACCCCAACATGGTACGGCCTGTTTACCGAAAACGGCGAAGAGACCGAAGTGATAGATGAAATGCAATACCTGTGGACAACAAAATACCCTGCTAACAGGGCGCCGCACATTAATTTGTTTTTGCTCAATAACAAAAAGGCAATTGATGTGGTATATGTGTCGCCGGCAAAAAATTACCCGTTAATGGTAAGTACCAGCGACCCAAACAACGACCCTTTAATATTTCGTTGGGAACTGTTAAACGAAAGTACCGACCTTGGCAGCGGTGGCGACCGTGAGTCGCGACCAGCAACCATGCCCGTTGCAGTAACAAAAACCAGCAAAAACAACTACCGCTTTACTTCGCCCACAAAAACCGGTGCCTACCGCATTTTTGTATACATTAGCGATGGACATAATAAAGTAGCAACCGGTAATATTCCATTTTACGTGCAGTAGCAATATAATCGCACTTTAAATTTGGTACTAATAACGTTAAAGCTATTTAAGTAGCCAGTTTTTTTTGGAAACAGGCATTAAAACATTTTTCATCTTTTGTTGTGTCACTCACTTGTACGGCAACAATTCTATTCAGCAAAATAAGAAAGGCTGAATAAAATTACCAACGATAAAATAGTGCAACACCCGCGCAAAGGCCAGCCCAACAAAATCATTCAGGCGGGGCGTTAGCCTGGCCGGCAACGACTAATAAAAACTGCATAAAGCCTGCTTCCAAAATATCAAACCCAGATTGCACATAGTCATTCTTTATTCTCTATAACCCCCAGGCCCGAAAGGCCAAAATACCATAGCCGTGGGTAAAGCCCACGGACAAGATTAGCCTACATCTACCAAGCCCTGGAAGGGTGAAATATTGTTAGCGGTCGCAATCCTTATGTCGAAATGCACGATTAACTAAAATGCCATTGTAAAAAATGGTTAGTTTGATTGCGATACCAAATGATTCGCAAAAAAGTATACAAGAAGTTATCTCGCCCCTGCAGGGCTTTTTAATCCCGCGCCGCCTTTTAGTCCGGGGGCTAAACCCCCGGCTGTTGTATTTCGGCCCTTCAGGCCTTACATTTTACCAACACCAACAATTAAACAATTGGACTACTTGTTACCTTACACTACCAAATTATAAAATTTAACTCCGTACAACCAATGGTTTCACCCACCGTTTAAATATGCGAAAAACAGGTGGTTTACTTTTTCCAATAATTGGTTTCAATAAATTGTATAAGGGCGTTTGCCATGGCTTTCTGGTCAATTACTTTAGGGTGGTTACCCGAATTTTTATAAGGGAAAAAGTGGGTAACAATCTTTTTGTCTTTTAAAGAAGCAACGGCGGTTTCAATATAGCCGGGCCAAACCAATCCTTTTGTGGTAGCATCCATATTGCCCAGGCTACAAATAATGGTTGCCCTGCAATATTTGCTTCTTATCGACTTAAGGAATGACGCGTATGCATTCACCAAAAATTCAGGAAATGGCTTCGTAATACCAAACCTTGCCTTAAACTGTTCGCGGGCGGGCATGTTGGTTAGCCAGCTATCGTTTTAAAACAGGTTCACTACCACTATATCTGGGCTGTACTTTTTAAAATTCCATTTATTCGCCGGGTTCGCAGGGTTTATGCGGTCGTAAATATCGGGCATCACTTCTTTAAACCAGCTAACAGTTACACCTATTCCGCTTTTTGAAGTACAATGGTATTGTGCATTAAAATGCCGGGCGGTAAGCGCACCATAGGCCAGGTAGTTATTAAAGAATTCCTGGGCTCCACTATCCTTTTCACCTTCGGGTATATCTACCCCATGACCGGCGATAATAGAGTTTCCAAAAAATTCTAGAGTACGTTTTCCTTTTTTATGGGGCCGTACTATTTTACCGCCATCACTTAATTTAAAGCCAAAAAACCGGGTGGTGACAGATGCCGTATTGGTAATTTTAAACAGCTAAATATAGTGTGGCCCTGGCAATAGACCGGCAGCCAGCGTGTACAGTTTTCTTTCCTTATCAATATTAATTTTAACTGGCATTCCGCGGTCAACTATGGCGTAGCAATAGTTGTTGCCTGCATCGTTCCGTAGTGCTGCCTTCACCACCAAAGTACCTTTTACATTCAACTGAATATTGGTTTCTGTCCAATATATTTCGGCACAGCTATCGGTATCACTACCCGCCTTTTGTAGCGTATATTTTATTGGTAAATGCTACCTGTTGTTGCGCCAGCAGGCAATATCCGTTTGCCATGCAAATCAACATCGCAAATAGCCTGGTGGATTGGATAAAAGATATGGGCATCCCAAAAGAAAAATTTTATTGCTCGGCTAATTTCAACAATTGTCTATACTTTTCAAAACGCTCCCAGCACTATAATACCTGCTGCTCTACCACGCCGCTTACCTTATTTTTCAATATTCTTTTTACCTCGCCATTAGGTAGTGTTTCTTCTTTTATCAGGTAAAAGTCGTTGTTGAACGACACATATCTTTCTTCTTCCTCTCTGGTCTCTTCGCCACGCCAGATTTCTAAAATAACCGGCTCCCACTGCTTGCTTTTGGCCGATTTAAACGCCGCATCCAAAATGGCATTTACTACATACCCATCATAAAATGTTTCCATTGGCTCACGACCATTTTCTATCGCATCAAACATATCGGTAAACATATTGGGGTAGCCCAGTTCATGGCTTTCATCGCCTACCGGAAAAAGCCAACCGCTATCCGAGCCTGCCTTTTCGGCCACATATCCCCCTTTGCCGGTGGTAAACATTTCAAAGCCTGTACGCAAAAAACTATTTAACCAAATGGTGCCTTCAGTGCCAACAACCTCATCCCTAAGATCCATTCCACCCTTAAAACACCAGCTAACTTCAAACTGCCCAATGGCGCCATTGGCATACTTTACCATACCAAGGCCATGGTCTTCGGCCTCAATGGGGTGCACCTGCGTGGCAGCCCAGCACATCACTTCTACAGGTCGTACTTTTTTACCAATAAAGTTTCGGCTAATTTCTATGCAATGGCAGGCAAGGTCTATCAGCGCACCACCGCCCGATTTTTCAATATCCCAAAACCAATCGCTGTGTGGACCGCTATGTGCCTCGCGGCTTTTGGCCCACAACACCTTGCCAATTGCCCCGTTGTTAATGCTGGTGAGCGTCTTTAAAAACTTGGGCGTATAACAAAGGTCTTCCATATAGCCACCGGTTATGCCGGCCGCTTCTACCATTTGCAACATGCGTTTTGCCTCGGCAGCGTTGCGGCCCAGCGGCTTGGTACACAGCACATGCTTTTTGGCTTTTGCGCAGGCTTGTACGGCTGCTTCATGTAAGTGGTTAGGTAGCGATATCAATACTGCCTCTACTTCTACATGATTAATAGCTTCCTCCATTTGCCCGGTAAAATGATCGAAACCATAATCGGCTGCAAACTTTTTAGCATGGTCTACATTACGGCTGTAAACACTTATAATGCGGTCGGGGCGTCGCTGCGCGTGTAACGACTCCGCATAAAAACGGGCTATAAAACCGGAGCCCAGCATGGCAAGTTTCATGGGTATATATTTTCGGGACAAGCTAACAAAAAAACATCAACTAAAATATTGATTAATAGCTACAGGATAGTCGGCTATGGCCACCTCGGGTGCTTCAATTTCAGGATGCCAGCGTTTTTCCCATTCAAAGCTGTAAAAGCCTTTAAACTTATTTTTATTAAGCAACTGTATTGCTTGCTTTACAGGTGCCTCGCCGCGGCCAAGCAAGGTGTATTGCTCTTTTCCATCCACCATTTTCCCATCTTTTACATGTACGTGATGTATGTAAGGCGTAAGGCGTTTGTACATGGCCTCAATGGGCTCCTTTGTTTGTATCCACATATTGTAAAAGTCCCATACCAACCCAACGGCAGCGGTATCAACCTTACTCATTACGTAAGCTATATCGGCTGACTTCACTACGTCGCCATGTGTTTCCATCAATACCATTACTCCCGTTTTTGTAGCGTAGTTGCCTAGTTCGGTAAGCCCATTGGCTATAACATCAAGGGTGGGCCTGGCATCTTGGTTTTTTGGCAGGTTATTAGGAAAAACGCGTATAAACTTACAGTCCAATGCGCTGGCAAGATCAATAAACCGTTTGCCCTCGTCCATATTTTTTTGACGGGTGGCAGCATCAATAAAATGCATAGAGGCCGAACTGCCAAGGTCAGTAATGGTCAACAGGTTGTCGGTAAATAGTTTACTGGTGACAGCAATATTCGATGGGCTAAATTCAACACACTTTGTAAGGTCCATTTCGTTTAAAATACCGCGCAACTCTACGCCTTGATACCGGTGTTTAGCTGCAAACAAAACTATTTCTTCAATAGTCCACGCAGGGCAGCCAAGCGTAGAAAAAGCAAGTTTTGGCTGGTAGCCGGCAGCGGGTATAATTAAGTTATGTAACGGCAAATGCCAGCCAAGCCCCACCAACGAAGCATTTTTTAAAAAGGTTCTTCTGCTGGTATTGCCCATAAATAAAATATTAAAGGTGACTTTTTAAGACGTCATTTTTAAAAGCCCCGATTGTTATAACAACTTACAGGTTTCGCTTTTTAAGCTCTTCAATAGCATAATTGGCAGCCCGCGCTGTCATAGCCATATAGGTGAGCGATGGATTATTGGCGCCCGTTGAAACCATACAGGCTCCATCGGTTACAAACACATTGTTACAACTATGCAACTGGTTCCACTTATTTAGCAGCGATGTGTTGGGGTCGTTACCCATACGTACGCCACCCATTTCGTGGTTTTCGTTGCCAGGGTTTCGGTTGTTCACCTTGGTTTCAACGTTGGTGTAACCTGCGGCGGTAAACATGTCAGTATAAGAGTCAAAAAAGTGTTGCAGCATTTTTTGATCGTTATCGTCATACACTACCGATACGTGCAGCACGGGCAAACCATACTTATCCTTTTTTTCCTTGTCGAGGTACACATGATTGGTTTCTTTCAAAATGGTCTCTCCCATAATCTGTGCACTAATGTACCATCCGGAAGGTTCGGGGTTTAGCAGGCTGTTTTTTAATGGTTCACCCACCTCATTGCCGTTGCTTTTTGTTCCCCTTCCGCTACTTATCATGGCATGATAGCCACGCAAAAAATCCGTTTCCTGTTGTTGTACATTTACAAAGCGGGGTACAAAACCACCGGCGGGCGTGCGGCCATCGGTAGTGGTATCGGCAAAGCCACTATATTGGGCCGACACCCGGCCATTAAAATTATGAAAGCCAATGTATTTACCCATTAATCCATTGTCGTTGCCCAGCCCGTTGGGAAACCGGCTGCTGGTTGAGTTAAGCAATAAAAGATTGGTGCTGATAGTAGAAGCATTCACAAAAATAATACGGGCCTTGTACTCGGCCATTACCATCGTATCCTTATTAACAACCTTTACCCCAGTGGCCTTTTGTTTTTGCGCGTCGTATATGATTGAGTGTACAAGGGTACGCGTTAACATAGTAAGATTACCGGTTTTTTCGGCCCACGGCAAGGTAGAGGCATTGCTGCTAAAGTACCCGCCAAACGGGCACCCCCTCGAACATAAATTTCGGTTTTGACATTGCGCCCTACCCTGTTCAAGGTGTATTGGTTGCGCCTGCGATATATTGGCCACCCGTGCATTAATTACATGCCTGCCGGGGTAGTGTGTAGCCATTTGTTGTTTAAAATGGTCTTCAATACAAGTTAATTCAAAAGGCGGCAAAAAATCGCCATCGGGTAGTTGTGGTATGCCATCGCGTTTACCGGCAACACCAATAAATTTTTCAACGCGGGTATACCATGGGTCAAGGTCTTTATATCGTATGGGCCAATCTATGGCGTACCCATCGCGCAGCGGACCTTCAAAATCAAAGTCGCTCAGGCGTTGTGTTTGCCTGCCCCACAATAGCGACCGCCCCCCCACCTGGTCGCCACGTACCCAGCTAAAAGGCTTATCCTGTATGTATTCCTGCTCCTCATCTTTTTTTATAAAATGGATATGTTCTTCGGTTAAAATATAATGGTCAAAACAAGCTTTGTATTGCGCTTTTACATCTACCGGCAGGCGGCCCCTGTGCGGAAACTCCCAGGGTAACATATTTGTGGAAGGGTAATCTTTTATATGCTTAACATCGCGGCCACTTTCTATCACCAACACGTTTAGCCCGGCCTCAGTTAACTCTTTGGCAGCCCAACCGCCACTCATGCCTGACCCAATTATAATTGCATCGTACACAATGCTGGTATTTGCTACACCCATTCGCTATCGTTTTTTCAATTTTTTTATTTACTACAACGCCTGTACAAGTATTGGCAGGCAACCAACATTAGCCAGGTATTTTTTAGGTAGATGGGGAGCGTCGGTTATATGCCATTGCCTGAATAATACAACTTGAGCATAAGGTCAACTTTGAACGTTTCCACTAACCTTTTTAACGATGGCCAACCTAAACCTCTCATCAATTGGGTAAGGTAAGTATTTAATGTGTCAGGTAAACGGCAAGTAAATAATGCTACTTTAATTTTATTCATTTTAATAAACAAATGGCCGGTTGTAACAAACGCTGAGCCGGGTGGTTGTGTGGTATTTTAACTTTTCTTATTGTTGGCTTTAAATCGCTTGTCAGGCGTACCGTCTTTTTTTAAAGGCACTGGCGGCGCTACTGCTTTACCAGCATTGTACCTTTTATCGGGTGTACCATCTTTTTTTAATGGCACCGAACCGGCTGGTGCTATGGTGGCGGCAACTTTTTTAATCTCCTTTTTTTTGGTGTCCATTTTTTGCACTATTGCAGTAGCTTGCCCGGCGGCAGCCGTAGTTATTGCTGGTGCTTTCGCTAGCATCGCTTTTTTTTCAACCCCCGCCTTGTCATTAAGGATTGTTTTTGTAGCAGGCACCTGTGCCATGCTTCTAGTACTTAGTGCCAAAAAGGCTAACGCGGCAACAAACAACTTTCTCATTTTTTTTGGGTTTTATTTTTTTTGAATTTAAATTTCTAAACTTATGGCCAAAAAGTAATAAAAACAAGCGCACGTGGCTGTCCTCAGCACGTTTTTTATTACCAATAAAATTAACGCTACCTGCAAAGCTGCGCAAATTGCTTTTGACGGTGTGGTATAACTATTTCGTTTAGTAAAAAAAATGAAAAGTCATCACCGCCCATCCTGATAACTGCGAACATCTTACCCTTCCTGCTTTGTTGTTAAAGCTGACAAAATTGTCCGATTGGCCATATCCGTCTTTTTGGTATAAATTATCTTTTGCCTCCCTCGTCAAATGGTGTTGTCAAATTAGCTGGCCTGTCCGCACAGGCATAATGGGTTTTTACCTGGTACAATGTTTATTATTAATGTTGCGCCACTATCCTTATTATTAACAAAAACTTGACTTAAATTAAAATAAAGTATTTTCAATTATTAAGGTTTTTTTTCAACTTCTTAAAAAATTTAAAAAGTATTTGTATGTTTATAAAAATTTATAAAAATTGGAGCATAAAAGGGTCAGTGAAAAAAAAGATAATGTTAAAAATGAGATTTTAAAGGAGCTGTACTTTGGCGAAACACTCTCGTGTGCAGAGGTTGCAGCAAAAATTCAGAAAAGTTTGCCCTTGACTACAAAGTTGATTAACGAACTGGTTGAGGAAGAAGTAATAGCAGAGACTGGCTTGGCTACATCCACTGGCGGAAGGCGGCCACAAACTTTTTCGTTGGCAAAAGAAGTAATGTTTGTGGTGTCGGTAGCAATGGACCAATTAATAACCCGCATAGCTATTATGGATATGCGCAACAACTTTGTAACCCCGGTTTTAAAAATTGAAATTCAACTTAGTAAAAACGAAGATATTATTGGTGTTTTGGTTAGCAGTATTGATAAGGTAATTGAGCGTTCAGGTATAGCAAAACATAAACTAGCAGGTATTGGTGTAGCTATGCCGGGATTTGTAAACCCGGCAAAAGGTAAAAATAACTCGTTTGTTTTTAGTTTACAAGGAAGCATTTCTGACCTAATAAGCGAAGCTGTTGGTTTGCCGGTGTTTATAGACAACGACTCAAGCCTGATTGCATTGGCCGAACTAAAATTTGGCAAGGCGAAAGGAAAAGCCAATGCGGTGGTGTTAAACGTTGGCTGGGGCGTGGGCATGGGAATGGTTTTAAACGGCGAAATGTTTAGGGGCAGCGAAGGCTTTGCCGGCGAGTTTAGCCACATTCCGTTGTTTAATAACGAAAAACTGTGTAGCTGTGGCAAATTTGGTTGTTTAGAAACAGAAACATCGTTGCTGGTTTTGATAGAAAAAGCAACAAAGGGACTTTCCGAAGGCCGAATATCGCGGTTACAATCGGTCGCCTTTACCAACAACGAACAGGCAAGCCAGGAAATAATTTTGGCAGCGCATGGTGGCGACCAGTTTGCTGTAGAAATGTTTTCGGAAATAGGTTACAATTTGGGTCGGGGTGTTGCAGTGTTGATTCATATTTTAAATCCTGAAACCATTATTATTAGTGGCCGTGGTTCAGAGGCTGGAAAAATTTTAAAAACGCCTGTGCAACAGGCCATGAACGAACACTGTATACCAATTTTGGCCAATAATACCACCGTTGAAATTTCGGCCATAGGCTACCAAGCCGAATTGATTGGGGCAGCTGTGCTGGTAATGGAAAACTTTGAAAAAACGAGGGTTGTAGGCAGTGCTACATCGGTAATATTGTAGCTGACTTATCAAATAGAACTTAAAAAAAATATCTAAAAATAATCAACCTTTTTTTGAAAAGGCAGCATTAGGCTCAGCGCTACTAATTCTGCCGCTTGTAAAAGTTTAAATCCTTTGGTCACTATAGAAAAACCATTATTCTTTAAACCTGCTTAATTCACATCTTCAAGTTGACATTTTTAAAAAAACGCTTATGAGAAAAATTACAATGCTCGTATGTTTCCTGTTACCAGGTCTCCTACTGTTTGCACAAACCCGGCAACTGACCGGTGTGCTGTACGAAACAAATACAAAAAATCCGGTCATGTCGGCTACCCTTAAAGTTAAGGGTAAAAATATGACAGCCATTACTGATGTAAACGGCAAATTCAGCCTGATGGTTCCATCGGGCAAATTGGTATTAGAGGTTAGCTCGGTTGGGTATGCCAACCAGGATATTACCGTAGATGGCGACGATAACAACGTAACACTTTCGCTTGCACCTTCAGCAGCCGAACTAACAGAGGTGGTAGTAACTGCCCTTGGTATTACAAAAGAAAAAAAGGCGCTGGGCTATGCCATTACAGAGGTAAAAGGCGATGAACTGACACAGGCCCGTTCAAACAACTTTATGAACAACCTTGTGGGTAAGGTGCCCGGTCTAAACGTAGTAAGCACTGCTACGGGTGCCGGCGGATCTTCAAGGGTTGTTTTACGTGGAAATACTTCCATATCGGGCAATAACCAACCGCTGTATGTGGTTGATGGTATCCCAATAGACAATAGCAACCGGGGCTCCGCAGGTGAGTGGGGTGGCCGCGATGCGGGAGATGGCATTCAAATGCTAAACCCCGATGAAATTGAAACTGTATCCGTTTTAAAAGGTGGCAACGCCGCTGCCCTGTATGGCGCACGTGCCTCAAACGGAGTAATATTGGTAACCACTAAAAAAGGTTCAAAACGCAAAGGTTTAGGCATAGAGTTAAACAGCAATTTCACTACCGAAAATGTGTTTAACATTACCGACTGGCAATACCAATACGGCCATGGAACCAATGGTGCAGCTCCTTCCACATTAAATGGCGCCAACAACATTCCCCTAAACAGCTGGGGTTCAAAGTTGACAGATGCTCCGGTTGTTCAATGGGACGGCATCAGCAGGCCATATACTGCCCAAAAAAATAATATCCGCGACTTTTATAACATGGGTACCAATCTTACCAATTCAATTACCTTTTATGGCGGCAGTGATAAAATGACGTACAACTTCAACATGTCCGACCTGGATAATAAGAGCATCGTTCCCAATTCCAACCTGCGCCGTAATAACATTGCCATGAATATTGGCATGACACCGGTGGACAATCTTACTATTAACGTAAGTGCACGGTACATAAGGGAGCGGGTTAAAAACAGGCCGAAGCTTTCTGACTCACCCGGCAATGCCAATTTTACCATTGGCCTTATGCCAACAAGTTGGGACCAGGAAACTTTTAAGACAAGTAAGATAAACCCTGCCACCAATGGCGAAAATAAATTTAACAGCAATGAGTTTGTAACCAACCCATATTGGGCAGTGGAGAACTTTGCGCAAAACGATAGCCGCGACCGTTTGATAGCCAGCATAGAGGCCCGCTACGATCTTACTAAATGGTTATTTGTTCGCGGCCGTATAGGTACCGATACCTATACACGTCAAAATTTTGAGATCACCCCAACCGGTACACAATTTAGCCGCGGCGGACAAATTAACGACCAAACTACTGGTAAGTTCAGGGAGTTTAATGGCGAGTGGATGGTAGGTGTAAACAAAGACATTACCAGCAAAATTGGTTTTAATGCCTTTATTGGTGGTAATGCCATGGTGCAGATAGATGAGGCACAAAGCTTTAGCGGAAGTAACTTTTTTATTCCCGGCTTTTATAACATTAACAACCTGCAAAACAAAAATACCAATTACAATTATGCTGAAAAGCGCATCAACTCAACTTTTGGATCGGCCGAATTCTCGTACAACAAGTACCTATACCTTACTGTAACAGCACGTAACGACTGGTATAGCACCCTTGGGCCCGACAATTGGTCAATCCTGTATCCTTCGGTTGCTGCAAGTTTTGTTTTATCCGAAGCTATTAAATTACCTGAGGCAATTACCTATGCAAAAGTGCGTGCATCGTGGGCAAACGTGGGTGGCGATCGGGACCCTTACGGCCTTACTTTACCCTACAGCCTAAACAGCAATACTTTTGGCGGCTTACCAATTGGCGGTATCGCTACCAACACTATACCCAATAAAGGTTTGCTACCCTACCAGGTAAAATCGGCAGAATTTGGAATTGAAGCCAAATTTTTGAAAAACAGGTTAGGTATCGATCTTACTTACTACGATAAGCAAACCACCAACGACATTATCCGAAGTTCTATATCGCAGACATCGGGCTTTGGCGATGTATTGATAAACGTAGGCGAAATAAGTAATAAGGGTATTGAATTGCTGTTAACCGGCACCGTAATTACTACCAGCAAATTTACATGGGATGCCTCCTTTAACATGGGCTACAACAACAGCCAGGTAATCAAAATATCTGACCAGTTAAAAACTGCACGAGTTTCGCAGGCCCGCTCGCTAACTGCTTTTATTGACCAGCGTACCGGCGAGGCCTTTGGCCAGGTAATGGGCTTTGATTTTAAACGAAATGCTGCGGGACAGATACTACTGAAAGATGGATTAGCCCAGCGTGGCAGTTTACAGGCATTTGGAACCGGCGTATCGCCATTAACCATGGGCTTTAATAACGACTTCAGAATTGGCAACTTTAACCTGGGTATTTTAATAGATGGTCGCTTTGGTGGCTATATGTATAGCGGCACCAACGACTTTGGCACCTTCCGTGGGTTAACACAACGTACGCTTGAAGGCCGCGAAGGCGGTATAGTAGCTGAGGGTATAGATGAAGCATCGGGCGGAAAGAACGCAAGAACTGTTCCGGCACAAACTTATTGGCAGTCCGTCGGTTTAAACATATCGTCGCAGTTTATTTATAAATCAGATTTTATAAAACTTAGGCAGATCATACTTGGTTATCGCATACCTGAAAATTTGGTAAGCCGTACACCATTTAAAGGTGCCAGTTTATCGCTGGTAGGCCGCAATTTGGCCATCCTTAAAAAGCACACGCCAAACATCGATCCTGAGTCGACCTACAACAGCGGAAATGGCCAGGGCCTGGAATGGTACGGTGTACCCCCTATTCGTACTATTGGGGTAAACCTTAACCTGAAATTCTAAACCCATTGATTACAAAAAAACTACTATTTATGACACTCAAAAAATCATTGTACGGCGTTATTATCGGTTCGTTAATATTAGGCAGTTGTACAAAAAATTTCGAAGCAATCAATGTAAACCCAACCAACGTAAGCGACCTTCAAAGCGACGCGTTGCTTACAAGTGTAATATTGGGCGTTTCGGGCGGCGAATACGAAGCCTGGCGTACCAACTTTATTTACACTACTCAGTTTGTTCAGCAATTTGCATCAATAGCGTGGCCACAGGGCGATAAGTACTTTTTAGACGAAGGATATAATTCAGCCCTATGGGATGCCTACTATGGCGGCGTCATAAAAAACGGGGTTAACCTTGTAAACAAAACCACCGGGGTGGCTTCTGATGTAAACTATAATAGTGCTGCACGTATTTTAAAAGCTTTTGCTTTTTTACGCCTCACCGATTCATACGGCGATATTCCGTATATGGAAGCTGGAAAGGGTTTTGTAAATGGCACCTTTGCGCCTGCTTACAATGAGCAAAAAGTGGTTTTGGCCGATATTATAAACGAGCTGGATGCAGCTGCCAAAGCCTTTGACGCAAGCAAACCTTTTAAAGGAGATGTTACCAGCTATAATGGCGATATTGCTTTATGGAAAAAGGCAGCTTATTCAACCATGTTGCGTGCTGCCATGCGCATGAGTAAAAAAGATGTAGCTGCAGCACAGGCCGGGGTTGCAAAGGCGTTTGCAGGTGGTGTATTCAGCGATTTTACCGAAACATTCAGGATAAAGCATTTGGCCGGCAATTTCGATAACCCTAACAGCAATGTATTAGGGTATTACAATGGAGCCCGTATGCAGTTAAGCACCGATGCCTTTAAATTTAGTAAGTATTTTATAGATCTGTTAAAATCTATTGGCGACCCAAGGTTGCAGATACTTTCGGTAGTGCGTACCGGCTCGGTAGAAGATGGTAGCCCGGCTGCACAAAAAGGGTTACCAAGCGGCACCGATCCCAACGGATTTTCGGGCATTGCCACCTTCTCGCAACTTCGTGCCGATTTTGTAGATGCCGATGATCCAAACATTCTGGTATCGCACGGGCAAACCCTGTTACTGTTGGCAGAGGCCAGGGAAAGAGGCTGGATCACTGCCAGCACTTCCGAAGCATATTTTAAAGCAGGCGTTCAGTCTAACATCAACCAATTAAAATTATACTCGCCTGCTGCCGGTGTAATAAACGATGCGGCTGTAACTACCTATATAAATGGTATTGTTTTTCCTGCCAGCACCACCGCAAGGCTGGGTATTATTAACACCCATTATTATGTAGGATCACTGTTAGATGGGTATGAGACGCACGCCAACTGGCGCAGGTCGGGCTTTCCCGTATTAAATTCCGTAAATTTTGCAGGCAACTATACAGGTGGTAAAATACCATTGAAGTTTCAATACCCCGCCAGCGAGGCGGGCCTTAACGGAAATAACTTATCATCGGCCATCTCCCGCCAGGGTGCCAATAATTGGAACACCCAGGTTTGGTGGGATAAGCCATAACCTTTATTTTCTTTTATTAATACAGTTTAAGTTGGGTTTAGAAAAGACAGGCAGTTTTTACTGCCTGTTTTACTTTTATGGTTCTTCATTTTTAAATAGCTTTAGTAAGCAATGAATACAGGCGGCGCAATAATTTTTATCAGAGTTTCCAGGTACCTTTTAGTTGCGGCTGCGCAATGCTGTTTATTGGTGTGCAATGCCCAGCCCCAATTTAAACAGCTTACCCCCGAAAAAACCAATATCCTTTTTACAAATAAACTGTTAGAAACCCCTGCTGACAACATTATTACCTACGAATATTTTTACAATGGCGGGGGTGTAGCCGTTGCCGATTTTAACAACGACGGCTTAACCGATATTTACTTTACAGCCAATCAGCAACCAAACGCCCTATACCTTAACAAAGGAAAGTTAGTGTTTGAAGATGTTACCAAAGCCGCCGGTGTTGCCGGCAAAAACGGTTGGAAGACAGGAGTAACGGTAGCCGATGTAAACGGCGATGGATGGATGGATATATACGTTTGCTACTCGGGCAATGTGGACCCCAGCGACCGCCAAAACCAGTTGTTTATGAACAACGAAAATGGAACCTTTACCGAAAAGGCAAAGGAGATGGGATTAGCCGATGAAGGCTACTCCACACAGGCGGCCTTTTTTGACTATGACCAGGATGGCGACCTTGACATGATTGTTATAAATCACAACGTAAAACAACTACGTAATTTTGACGCTGCCTTTGTAAAAAAAATGGTAGATGCAGATGCCGGTGACCGCCTGTACCGAAACGACAACAATCGCTTTACCGATGTAACCCTACAAGCCGGTATTATAAGCAACCCGCTTGGCTATGGGTTAGGCATTAACATTGCCGATATTAATAAAGATGGTTGGCCCGATGTATACATTACCAACGATTATGTTGAAGAAGATTACCTATACCTCAACAACAAAAATGGCACTTTTAAAGAATGCCTGAAGGACCATCTCGGCCACATCTCCAACTTTAGTATGGGCGTAGATATTGCCGACGTTAACAACGATGGTAACCCCGATATTTTTACGCTGGATATGCTTCCCGAAACCAATAAGCGGCAAAAATTATTATATGCTCCCGATAATTATGAGCTGTATAAAAACACGCTTCAAAATGGGTTCCATCACCAGCTAATGCGCAATATGTTGCAGGTAAATAATGGTAACGGCACCTTTAGCGAAGTTGGTCAACTGGCGGGCGTTAGCAATACCGACTGGAGCTGGGCTGCCCTGCTGGCCGATTTTACCAACGATGGTTACAAAGACCTGTTTGTTACCAACGGGTATGGCAGGGATATGATTAATATGGACTTTATGAAGTTCTATGCCAACGAAAGGCTAAAGTTTAACCGCGGTGAAAAGAGCGACCGCATGTTTCAAATGCTGCGTGGCATACAATCAACGCCGCTGCATAACTATTTTTTTGAGAATGATGGGAACCTACATTTCGCCAACCGTTTTTTAGACAATGGATTTGATGAGCCTGATTTTTCTCACGGAGCCGCCTATGCCGATTTTGATAACGACGGCGATCTGGACCTGGTGGTAAACCGTATGAATGAAGTTGCAGGCATTTACATAAACCAGTGTAACATCTTAAAAAAAGACAATCATTACCTAAACATAAACCTGCGCATGAAGGGAGCCAATACCTATGCCCTTGGCGCTAAACTTACCGTTTATTCAAAAGGCAAAATAAATTATTTGGAAAACTACCCGGTGCATGGTTTTCAATCGGCTATGCAGGTACCGTTGCATATAGGCCTGTCAACAAAAACCATTGATTCTATCAATATAATCTGGCACGGCAACCGTATGCAAACCATCATAAAAAATATTCCCGTAGATACTACTATTACTATATATCCCAACGATTTTAAACCCAACTACCCCGCTAAAGTAACCAGCAAACCCATATTTGCCAAAGCAGGCAACTCCGTTGATTTTAAACACCACGAAGAGGACGTAAACGATTTTAAGGTGCAGCCCTTAATGCCGGGTATGATTAGTTATGCGGGGCCACACTTTGCCTCCACCGATTTAAACAATGATAAACTGACCGACATTTTTATTGGCGGCGGACCGGGCCAGGCGGGTGCAATTTTACTACAACTGCCCAATGGCGATTTTATAAAAACCATTCAACCTGCCTTTGATACCAATGCCGAAAGCACCGACACCGATGCAATATTTTTTGATGCTGATGGCGATGGCAGACAAGACTTATACGTGGTTAGTGGAGGCTATAATTACCTTGAGGGAGATAGTGCTTACCAGGACAGGTTATACCTAAACCGCAACGGAAAAATGGTAAAAGCCGCCAATGCAGTGCCTAAGGAAACGGGCGCTGGCTGCATAGTAAAAGCATTTGATTATGACAACGATGGCGACCTTGACCTTTTTGTGGGGTCAAGAGTGGTGCCGGGCAATTACCCGGTAACCCCGGCGGCTATGTTATTACAAAATGATGGTAAAGGATATTTTACCGATGTAATAAAAACGGCAGGGCCTGCTTTACTCAAGGCCGGTATGATAACCGATGCGGCCTGGACCGACCTCAATAAAGACGGCAAAAAAGAATTGATTGTTTGTGGAGATTGGATGCCGATAAAAGTATTTGAACTGGTGAATGGAATACTAACAGACGCCACCAACACATATTTTAGTAACCCGGTTAACGGCTGGTGGAACAGGATGGCAATAGCCGATCTTGACAACGACGGCGACCTTGACATGGTAGCGGCCAATTGGGGAACCAACAGCCAGTTACCTGCTAGCAGCAAACAGCCAATAACCCTTTACTATGGCGACTTTGACGACAACGGCTATATCGATCCCTTGCTTTGTTATTATATTGATGGCAAATCGTTCCCTATGGCTTCGAGGGACGAGCTGACCGACCAAATGGTAAGCTTGCGCCAAAAATTTCCAACCTATGACTCATATAGCGAGGCTACCATTGAAAACATACTTACCCCCGAACAGTTGGCCAAAGCAACAATACTGGAAGCGACTGAACTGCAAACGGTATGGTTTGAAAATAAGGATGGAAAATTTGTAAAACATAGCTTACCTGTGCAAGCAAGCTACACACCGGTATACGCTATTTTAATAAACGACTTTGATAAAGATGGCATACCCGACATATTATTGGGCGGGAATGTGAACGAGACCCGTATAAAGATAGGGCGTATGGATGCAAGTTTTGGCGTGTTGCTAAAAGGAACCGGCAAAGCAAATTTTAGTTATGTACCGCAAACCCAATCGGGGCTTACCATACAAGGCTGCATCAAAGACCTCATCAACATTAAATCGGCTAACAACGGCCAAAAAGTAATGGCCGCCATAAACGATAACTTTCCTATGCTGTTGGAATATTAAACTTATAACGAAATCATGAACAGGCTTGCACGGTACATATGGACACCACTTTTTTTATTTCTGGCAACTACCAGCCAGGCTAAAAAAAATGAACCTTTATATGGAACCACCGACTACATCGCCACCCTAAAAAAGGTAACCGACATAATGGTAAATGATGTAACCTCTCCTGTAGCTGCCAGTCGTTATTATGCCTATATAACCATGGCCGCCAGCGAGGTACAGGCGTTGTTTAACCCTGGTAAAGTTATTACTTTCCGTGGCCGGCTTCAGGGGTTCACAGGTATATCATCGCAGATAAATGTAAACGTTTGCAACGAAGCTTTTGCAGTCGTTTACATGGTCGCCAAAATGGGCGAAAAGCTTTTACCATCGGGCTACCTGCTAAAACCAGTGGCAGATTCCATGGCCCAAAATGCGCTATTAAAAGGTGTTCCTGAAAGCGTAGCAGATAATACAAAACAACTAATACAAGGCTGCATTGAGCAATTGATGGTGTATGTAAAAGCCGATGGATTTACCAAAATGGCCAACCTGCGCCGGTACACCCCCACCAAAGGCGATGCATGGTGGCAACCCACACAACCCGCCTTTATGACGCCCGTAGAACCACACTGGAAAACCCTCCGAACTTTTACATTGGATAGTGCACAACAATATAAAACCAAGCCTCCGGTGGTGTACGATACAATGCCTGCTTCGCCATACATGGTGCAGCTAACCGAAGTGTACAACATTGGCAGGGCCGCGACAAAAGAACAACAGGAACAGGCCATGTTTTGGGATTGCAATCCCTTTGCCATTCAACAAATTGGCCATGTACAGTTTGGATTAAAAAAGATATCGCCCGGTGGCCATTGGATAGGCATTACAGGAATTGCCTGTCATCAACAAAAAGTATCGTTACAACAAACGGTATTGAGCCATGCACTTGTAAGCATAGCCCTGGCCGATGCCTTTATTGCCTGCTGGGACGAGAAATACCGCACCAATCGCTTAAGGCCCGAAACGGCTATCAACAGGTTGATCGATCCCCGCTGGCACCCGTTGCTGCAAACACCGCCTTTTCCTGAATACGTGTCGGGGCATAGTGTTGCCTCAATGGCGGCAGCTACCGTATTGACAAAATTGTTTGGCAACCACTTTGCTTTTAACGACGATAGCGAGGTGGAGTTTGATTTACCTGTGCGCCATTACACTTCGTTCATGGCGGCGGCCGAAGAGGCTGCCATTTCTCGTTTGTACGGTGGCATTCATTACCGCGATGCAATTACCGAAGGGGTTTGGCAGGGCAAAATGGTAGGGCAATGGGTTACAACCACATTACAAAATGCCTTTGCCAGCCTTACCAAAAAGTGACACGCTTTCCTTTAACAAACTTAACAATGTTAAATTAAATGTGAGTTGCCGGTAGTGAATAGGGAGTAAGCCCAATAAGCGTAAAATAATCACTCGCAAATCACTATTACCCTCTCACTTACATTACTATATTTTACAAATTATATGACACTGGTTTTACTATATCCTCTATAAAATTACAACGCAAAAAAACTTCGGTAAACGCCTGGCTCCTGTCTTCCGCAGTTTTTAAAAACGTGCGCTGAAATCCTTGATTTCACGAAGTTTAATTTTTTAATTGCTTGTTGTAAGGAAACAAATTGTAGTATTTTTTAGTTGTTGGGGTTGCTAAAATGTAAGGCCTGAAGGGCCAAAATACCTTAGCCCTCGGTGCAGCCCAGGGGGACTATGGGCCACCAGGATCGACCAGCCCTGTAGGGGGCGAGATAACTTCATGTATACTTTTTTGCAAGTAATTCCATCTCCCAATCAAACTAACAATTCTTTATGATGGTATTTTAAATAGTTGTGTATCTCGAAACGACGATTGCGACCGATAGCAATATCTCGCCCTGTCAGGGCTTGTAAAATCTAAGCCAACCTTGTGCGCAGGCTTCACCCGCGGCTATGATCTTTAGGCCTTACAGGCCTGAGGGATAAGAAGAAAACGCACTTGGCAAATGTAAATAATCAGAAAAACTTTTAAAGTGTTGCAACGCTCAAAACAGAAAAGCAGTACTTTTTCCTAAAGTGGCGCCCCCACCTCCGCACGCTATCCTCTATAAAATTGTTAAGCAAAAAAACTTCGGTAAACACCCAACTCAAGGCCACGCAACTCTGCCAATCCGCGTAACCTGCCAATGGCGCTATAGCCGGGGTACGATTTTTTATTTAGGTCGTCGAGCATTTGGTGGCCATGGTCGGGGCGCATGGGTATAGATATATTGCGGCGTTGCATAACTGTCAGTAGTTCCTTTACCACCGCAAACATGTCAACATCGCCAGTAAGGTGGCCGGCTTCGTAAAAGTTGCCGGCGGCATCGCGTTTGGTACTGCGCAAATGTATAAAGTGTATGTGATTGCCAAACTGTTGTACCATTTGGGCAAGGTTGTTATCGGGCCGTACCCCGTACGAACCAGTACAAAAGCACAGTCCATTTGCTGGCGATGGTACTGCCTCAATTAATTCTTTTGCATCTTGCGCGGTGCTAACAATACGCGGCAAACCAAGTAACGAAAAAGGAGGATCGTCGGGATGAATGGCCATCTTTATTCCAACTTCTTCGGCTACCGGCACTACTTGTTGTAAAAAATAAAAAAGATGTTCTTTAAGTTTTTTAGCATCAATATTTTTGTAGGTGTCCAATGCAGTCAATATCTGTTCGGGGGTAAAACGCTCTTCGCTGCCGGGCAGCCCAAGCAGTGCATTCGTATACAATATTTCCTTTTGTGCTTCAGTCAAATCCGCCAGTTTTTTGGTGGCCTGGTCAATTTCTGCTGTACAGTAATTATTGGCTGCGCCGGGCCGTTTCAACAAAAAAATATCAAAGGCAATAAAGGCTGCTTTTTCAAAATACAATGCCCTGCTTTTATCGGGCATTTCGTAGTTTATGTCGGTCCGCATCCAGTCAAGGACAGGCATAAAGTTATAGGTAACTACCTCCAGCCCGCAGGCCGCAACATTGCGCAGGCTTTGTTGGTAATTGGCTATATGTAACTGGTAATTACCCGTTTGTTTTTTTATGTCTTCGCTTACAGGCAAACTTTCTATTACCTTCCAGCTTAAACCGCCTGCTTCTGCTTCATCCTTTCTTTTTTGTATTTCTTCTATTTGCCAAACCCCGCCTACCGGCACATGGTGCAGGGCGGTTACCACGCCTGTACATCCCGACTGTAAAATATCGCGTAAGCTTACCTGGTCTGTAGGGCCAAACCAGCGCATTGTTTGTTCCATCAACATATAATTTGATTTATTATTTTAAAATTTGAATATATACTCGTTTGGGCAAAGTATTTATTATTTGCCTTTTCATCCATAAAAAAACACCATCATTTTTTTATGCAAACAATTGCCTCATTATTAATCGGTTTACCGCTCACAAAAGGGGCCTTTCAGCAGTAAATATCCTTCAAATATATTTTTTCTACAATTATTAGTATTTCAAAAAAATGAACTGAATTGCTAACTTATACTCAAAAATCAACATTTTACCCGCAAAAAAATTACTGTTGTGCTAAAGGCGACCAACTTGTTTTTGTTGACCGAAATACGCACCCTTACATCGTTGGTTTTATTGTCATAAAAAAACTTTAGCGAACACTAAAGTAACGACTGCTATTATTGAAAAAGAAATGAAAGAGTGCGATACTGGGGCACTGAGCGCAGGCCAAATTTTGTTATCAATATAGAAGGCATATCATAGAATGAGTGGCAAAAAAATGTCGTGCAAATAAAAGTTTATATTGAACGCAACATTAAAAGAGACCTGCTAAAAGAAGACACAGTTGTGGTAAAAAACTACTTTGACAAAGGTGACAAACGGTTTAACCTGATAGATTTTGTTTCTGGTTTTTTATCAGGATTGACAGGCGCGGCGCCTGCGCACATATTTTTGAAGATTAAGTTGTTAGGCAATTGTTGTAGTATGGATAGGTACAATACTGGTATTGTAGTGATTTTGGCTGCTTGTGAAAGCTAATATCAGTGACAGAAAAATGATATGGAAACACCTCGAAACTTTTTTTTGTTGCTGATTTTAACGTTTGCCTGGTAGGGTCCTGTTTTTTCTATTAAATACTTGTCACCTCCATCTGCAGGAAAGGTTGTACTACAGTTTTAAGATTCCACTATTACTAAAATAACACTTTCACGAGCTTGCTTTATATTAAATGCATGCCACAAACCTTACCCCAAAAGCTGCGCATAAAAAAGCACATGACATTGGTGACCAGGCATACTTCTGACAATTTTACCGGCCAATTACTACCACTGCCGAAAGGTGTTGAGATTTACGAGACCACAAAAAATTTGATTAAATTCACCGCTTTGTTACCAACAAAAAACAATTGGATAAAGAAGTGGATAATGTGCCCGGCTTGTTTTCGCTGCCTTACCCGGGTGCTGTTTCCTGTACTAATACTACGTATTTCAATACAGCCAAGCTGTTGTTATCGGCCAACAACCTATTCTTTTTTAAGGCAAAGCCGCCGAAGGTATCGGTGGCCTCCATGCCGGCATGGACATAATTTAGGCGATAAGCATTACCGTGCGTTTCCTTACCAGCAACAAGCCCGTCAAATTAAATTAATGTATTTAAATGATGATCCAAACTCATGGCGGCACCGGTTTCATACACTAGTCGTTTAATAAAAATGTCGCGGTTAACTTTACCCGCAAATGGTTTGCATGGGTCAATACTTTGTTTGGCGAGTTGATTATGCATTCCGTAAAGCTGTACCCGACGGTGTAAAAGGGGTAGATAAAAGGTCTTTTCTGCAACGGCGGATGATGTATTATGAAGCAATGGTAAAGATGGCTGTCCGGCTGGGATGGACTGGCTCCGTGCCTCTTTAAAAACTTGATGGGCATTGCCTTCAATAAAGAATGCCTTCTTTGTGAATTATACCACAGGGCAACCCGCAAGGCCCTCAGATGGAAAGAATAGTACAATACGCAGAAATATTTTAGCGGTAACCCCCACATTGAAACCATGTCGTCAACTAATAAATGTTTATTAAGAAAGAACTAATGCTGTTAAATGTTATGCTGGTTGCTCGGGTTTTTGTGTCCTCAAAATTCAAAATTTCTTTATTGCTATATAAACCTTTTTAAAGTTCCAAAAATGAGACAATATTATTTTTTTAAACTGTTGTTGTAATACCAAAAATAACAAGCATATTGCCAGCATAAACTTAAAATTTAAAACTTAACTAATGAAAAAATTGGCAGTTGCTTTTATGGCAATAATCCTGTTTGTGGTATGCGCAACGCCCACCCATGCATCGTTTGTATTATTTACCGAACCAACCCCGGCAAGTGCGGAAGTACCCACTTCGGCTGCTGAAAAAAACGTAAAAGAAGGCAATCTTGGTGCACTTAGCGCAACGCAGATTTTGTCGCTGACACCCAAAGGGTACGAGGAAATGAGCGGCAAAAAAATGTCGTTTAAACAAAAGTTTATATTGAAGTATGTACAACACAACATTAAGAGAGACCTGAAAAAAGAAGGCTCTGTTGACGTAAAAAACTATTTTGACGAAGGTGACCGCCGCTTTAACCTGGGAGGTTTTGCGCTGGGCTTTTTACTGGGTTTAATAGGTGTGGCACTTGCGCACATATTTTCAAACAACAAGTCGTTTAGAAGGTCATCGTGGTATGGTATAGGCGCCGTGCTTATTATTTTGGTAATCGCGGCTGCCATAGGTGGCTAATGTTGATGATTGAAAGAGGTAATAAAAGCGCCTTTGGGCGCTTTTATTGTTGTAACAAAGTAGGTGTTTAGCATTGTCCTGGCAAGGGGCGCCACGGTTGCGCGAAAAATGGGTAACTACTTTTTAAATACAATGTTTGCCCCAAAAAATCTTTTTCGGTTATTTCTAAACCAACTATTAAGTCCCGGCGGACCACCCCAAAAATATTGCTTGCCCTCTGGCCGTCGTCAAAATTGCCGGGGGGCTAATGCATCAATTCAAAAACAACTCATCAACAAACGCCCAGCCTTTATCGCCTTTGCCACGGTGCCATGATGGCAATACGGCCACGGGCTTTACCACCACTTTAAAGTACGTGGCTTTAATTGGAATGAAAGCAACTTTATAACCGGCCAGGTAGCCGGGTTTATCCATGATGGGTTGGGTGGGCGTAAGTGAATTTAGCAGGCGTAGTTTGCCAACGTTGTCGCCACCCCATACTTCTATTTTGTAAGGCGGCATAATATAATTGCCAATATTTACCGCACAACTAAAAGTAACAGACGAAATCGATTGCGGTTGTTTAAAATATAGCACGGCTTCCATCGGATTGTCTTTATAGCCCAGCCATTTGCCATCCCTGAAATTGGGTGCGCCCTTTTGCCCGTCTACGAGCGTTAGCCCACCCTTGCCCTTGTACTCTGGGTTGGGCTGCGTTGCCAGCCGCACACTATCAGTATGGTGCGCCGATTTATAAAACGTTTTTTCCACCGTTGGGCTACTTATCCATCCCGGCTTAAAAGCCCTGGCTTTTACCACCAGGTTATCATCTATCATTATTTTACCATTGTACACCGGGCTTGCAAGGCTATCGGGCTCGCTACCGTCGGTAGTATAGCGCATGGTAACCCCGTTGATGTAGTGCTTCATCTGCAGGTTAACTGGTTTGCTCAGCACTACTTCTTCGTTTTCAATAATAGGCGGGTTCAGCGGCAACACAATTGAGCGGCCATCAAAACCCATATCAATGGTTACACCGGGCAGTAGCTTTTGTAGCACAGCCAGTTGGGGCGCCATAACTTTTGTTTTCCAAAGCAATAGCTTGGTAAGCTTTGGCAAGTTTGCCAGCAGACGTATTTGTGCGGCCTCAACGGTGGTACCCGACAGCGATAGTTCCTTTAATTCTTTTAAGCCTGCAAGTGCTGATAAACCAGTGCCAGCCAATTTGGTAAACGACAGGTTGAGGCTGCGCAGGTTCTTCATTTGCCCAATTGTTTTCAGGTCGTCGTCGGTTACGGGCATTTTAGCAAGGTTTAGCGATACTACCTGTTCTTTCACCTTTAGCAGCTCGTTTAATTGTTCTGTTTTGTATTGTGCTACGCCAAAAAATGCTATGTTTAGTGCTGGCGAACCTATGGCAATTGGCCGCACAATTCGGTAAGCATTATTTAACTGGCTGATGGCATTGTCGTTGGCCGGGGTAAACAAAAATACATCAGCACCCTTTGGCTCAAACAGGGCCGTAGCAAGCATTCTAAAGGTATCAGTAGCGGGCAGGTCAATTAGTCTTGCGTCAAAGTTGGCCCCACCTTTTATCCATCGGTACAGCAATTCAATTTCTTCGTCGGTCAATTGCGTTTTGCCTGTGGGCGGCATATGCTTTTTGTCATCATCGGGCAGGTGGATGCGGTGCATTAGCAGTCCCAGTTCGTTGTCGGTTGTATCCCACAAAACGCCGTGTTTGCCGCCCTGCAAAAGGCTGGCAGTGGTTTCCATTATCAGTTCGCCTTTAGATTTGCCCTGGTTGTGGCAATTAACACATTTTACCTGCAAAATTGGATGGATTACATCCGCAAACACCATGGCGTCTTCTAGCAGTACCGGCGGCTGATTATTTTCTTTCATTACGGGTGCCATTAAAAAATTTGCGCCATGGGTAATATTGGCGCCCTGGTGGCCGGTTACCACTATGGCAATCAGGCTGACAAGCGCAGTAGCCCCCAACCAGTTTTTTTTCTTGCGCAAAAAGTGCCTTGTCGCATACCAGCCCAGCAATACAAATGATACCGATATACCAAACCATTTGTGCCAGTTAAGTGCCTCGGTTTCATAGCCCTCTTCCCTGCTTAAAAACATGCCCATTAATGCGGTTACTACCCCAGCCAGCGACGCCGACAGCAACAGCATATCGCCAATGTTTTTTGGCAATGGTGAATTGTCGGGTCGTAGTACCAGATATATTTCCCAAAACACACACAATACCAACAGCACAATGGGAAAATGCAGTACAAGCGGGTGCATGCGGCCTACGACCTGCACCCACTGCGGCACTTGTAACCGGCTATAAAAAATTAGCAGAAAAACCAGCAGGCAGTTAAGCGAAAAGGCAATGTTGTATAGTATGGTTTTGGTATTGCGCATGGGTTAATACACTTTTATTTCGTCGATAAATAACCAGCCGGGATTGCCCTTGCCGGGGTGCTTTTTGGGCAACGATTGCACAGGCACCATTACCACTTTTAACGTGCCTGCTTTTATAATTTTGTTGATTGGTAACACGAGATTAATGGCCTCACTTCCTGGCAATACTTCGGTAGCTTCAAAACTATTGCTGAAACATACATTGAATTTGTTGGTCTTTTCATCAAAATAATACAAGCTTACCTGCTGCGGTAAATACACCCTGGCGTTATGGTCTTGCAGCAGGTTAAGAAGAACTGACTTTACCGGTTGCTTTCGTTGCAGGTAAATAGTTACCGAAACAGTATCGCGTTGGTAACCCAGCCAATATGGGCTTCCGGTATTGGGTACGCCGCCTGCATTATCAAACAATGCCCTATTGCCATTGCCGGGGTACTTTGCATGTGGGGTTGATTGCGAAGTGGCGATTACGGGTAAACCATCATTTATAAAAGTTGCGCTGACAACGGAAGATGGTAAAAAGCCACCGCCAAACGCCTTTGCTTTTATAGTGCTCAAACCTGTTGTAACAGTTAATGGCGTAGTATACACGGCATCGTCTTCGGTAGGTTCGGCACCGGTAACCGTGTAGTGTATAGAAGTGCCGGGCTGCGCAAACCGCATATATACCTCCATTGATTTTTTAAAAAATACCGATTGGTATTGTAACAAGGGCGGCGCCAGCCTAAAGACATTCTGTGCCGATGCACCTACACACAAACCACAACATAAAAAAAGTACGATTGCTTTAACCATTACAAAACAGGTGATAATTTGTATGGATACGCTTTGCCGCTGTTCCATTGTGCTACATAAAGGTTTTCTTCATCGTCAATACATACATCGTGCGGGTAGGCAAAGCATTGAATGGTCTGGTACATTTCGTCGGCCACGCCGTTGGTGTAGCCCGGTGTTGAACCGCCAATATTGGAAACCACTTTATTGTTTTTATCGAGGATGGTTACAAAGCCCGATTGTTTCCATTGGTTGCTGTTGCTTTGCAGCACTGCCGCGTACAGGTAATCGCCTTTAATAACAGGCCTGCATACCCATGCGCCGGGCAACGCAATAGTTTCAATATAATGCCCTTGCAATGTATAGCGCTTAAAGGCATTTTGCTGGCGCGATGTAACGAGCAACGTGGACTTCAACGGATCTCTTGCATCTATGCAAACCCCATGTGCATTCAGTAAATGTTTGTCCCCGGTACCACGTCCACCAAAGTGGCGGATGTACCTGCCCAAGGCGTCGTACTGCACAATAAAATCTTTGCCATACCCATCGGCTACATAAATATCGCCATTGGCAGCAATGGCCGTTTCGGTGGGCACATATTCTTCGGCTTTGGTATACTCACCGGTTTCTTTGGGGTAATCCAGAACCAATAGCACCCTACCATCAATGGTAGTTTTAATTACCTGGTGGCGGCTATTATCGCATATAAAAAGTACATCGGTTCCGTTTTCGTTAAAGAGGGTAAAACCATGTGCGCCAGGGTATTCGCTGCCCCATGCGTTTAACAGTTTTCCGCTTTTGTCGTACACCAGCACATTGTTTTTTACTTCGTTGGTCAGCAACATAATGTTGCCCTGGCTATTTTGCACCATTTCGTGGCAGTCGTTCACGGGGTTGCGGCCAACATCGGCCTGGCTCCAACGGGTGTTAAGGCGATAGCGTTTGTTGTTATGGCCAAAAATAGTTTCAGCAGCAAACAGGTTTGGCTTTACCAGTAAACCGGCGGCGCCGAGGCTGGTGTTTTTAATGAATTGTCTGCGGAGCATTGGGCGGAAAGTAAAAATTAAAAAAGTGAATGGTGAAAAGTGAAATGTGAATGGTCAATCGTGAAATGTGAATGGTCAATCGTGAAATGTGAATGCTCAATCGTGAAATGTGAATGGTCAATCGTGAAATGTGAATGGTCAATCGTGAAATGTGAATGGTCAATCGTGAAATGTGAATGGTCAATAGTGAAATGTGAATGCTCAATGTTCAATCGCGAAATGTGAATGGTCAATGGCCAATAGTGAAATGCGAATGCTCAATGGTCAATCGTGAAATGTGAATGCTCAATGGTCAATCGTGAAATATTCTACTTGTTGTCTCCTGCCTTGTAGCTTGAAACTTGCAACTTGAAACTTGCAACTTGCCACTTGTAGCTTGCAACTTGTAGCTTAAAACTTGAAACTTGCAACTTGTAGCTTAAAACTTGCCACTTGTAGCTTGCAACTTGTAGCTTAAAACTTGAAACTTGCAACTTGTAGCTTAAAACTTGAAACTTGCAACTTGTAGCTTGTAGCTTAAAACTTGCAACTTGTAGCTTAAAACTTGCCACTTGCAGCTTAAAACTTGCAACTTGTAGCTTAAAACTTGAAACTTGCCACTTGCAGCTTGAAACTTGAAACTTGCCACTTGCAGCTTGAAACTTACAACTTGCCACTTGTAGCTTGAAACTTGTAGCTTAAAAATTGTAGCTTAAAACTTGCAACTTGTAGCTTGCAGCTTGTAGCTTGTAGCTTGCAACTTGTAGCTTGCATCTCTAACCAATCAACCCATTAACCACCTTACCAGCTACATCGGTAAGGCGGTAACGGCGGCCCAGGTGTTTGTAAACCAGCCGTTCGTGGTCAAGGCCCATGAGGTTGAGTACCGTTGCATGAAAGTCGTTTACATGCACCGGGTCGCTGGCTATATTGTAGCCAAACTCATCGGTTTCGCCCCACACGCCAGGTTTAACGCCGCCACCGGCCATCCAAATAGTAAAGCAGCGGGGGTGATGGTCGCGGCCATAGTTGTCTTTTTGCAACATGCCCTGGCTGTAGTTGGTGCGGCCAAACTCGCCACCCCAAATCACCAGTGTCTCATCTAATAATCCGCGTTGTTTTAAATCGGTAATTAATGCGGCCGATGCACGGTCGGTATCCATACACTGACCTTTTATTTCGCCGGGCAGGTTGCCGTGGCTGTCCCATCCCTGGTGGTATAATTGTACAAAGCGAACACCGTTTTCGCTTAGCTTGCGGGCCAGTAAACAATTGGCAGCGTACGTGCCGGGAGTAAGACAATCGGGACCATACATCTTTATAATGTCTTCCGGCTCTTTGCTCAGGTCGGTTACCTCGGGTACGGCAGTTTGCATGCGGTAGGCCATTTCGTACTGTTGCACCCGTGCCCTTATTTCGGGGTCGCCAAATTCTTTATATCCTTCTTCGTTCAGCGCCTCCAGTTTATCCAGCATTGTACGGCGGTCGGCCTTGTCAATACCATCGTGGTTGTTGAGGTACAACACCGGGTTTTCGCCGCTGCTGAACTGTACACCCTGGTGAACGCTGTCTAAAAAACCGTTGTTCCACAATTTTGAATAAACGCCCTGGCCATTACCTTTTCCTTTTGATAACAGCACGCAAAAGGCAGGCAGGTTATTGTTTTCGCTACCTAGGCCATAACTAAGCCACGAGCCCATGCTGGGGCGGTTACCCACCTGTGCACCCGTTTGAAAAAAGGTGAGGGCCGGGTCGTGGTTAATGGCTTCGGTATGCATGGTTTTAATAAAGCAAATATCGTCGGCTACGCTGGCGGTATGTGGCAGCAATTCGCTTATCCATGCCCTATGCTGGCCATACTGCGCAAACTGAAACATAGATGGCGCCAGTGGAAATTTAGTTTGGTTGGCCGTCATACCCGTAAGGCGCTGTCCCATACGAATGCTCTCGGGAAGATCCTGCCCAAACATGTCCTGCAATTTGGGTTTATAATCAAAAAGGTCCAGTTGCGAGGGGGCGCCATTTTGAAACAGGTAGATGATTCGCTTTGCCTTTGGGGCAAAATGTGGTAAACCGCTAAGAATGGCTTCTTCGGGGTTTGCCCCCGATAGCAGGTCGGGTATCAGCAGGCTGCCAAGGGCTACGCTGCCAATGCCCATACCCAATCTCGACAAAAATTTTCGACGGTTAAAGGTGAGGCTATGTTCCAGCAATTGTTTGTTCATACATCAGGTTTTTGTAATGGCTTCATCCATATTATATAGCATGCTGATCGTTTTCATTAAAGCAGCCATTGGGTTTTTATTATGTTGGTCGTTGGCAGGGTATTCGCCCACCTTTAACGTGGCTGCGGCATCCAGTTTTTTGGCAGTAAATTCTGTTAGCTGGTTGTTGTAATATTCTTTTATGATACCTAATTCTTTGGTATTGGGTTGGCGGCAGAGGATGCGCCTGAATGCCTTTTTTAATTTGTCGTCGGGTGCCGTTTTTTCTTCCATCAGCTTTTGTGCAAATACCCTTGAGGCTTCTAATACGGTAGGGTCGTTCATCATCATCAATGCTTGTAATGGCGTGTTGGTTTGGCTGCGACGAACCTCGCACTGGTCGCGGTTACTGGCATCAAACAACATCATGCTTGGTGGTGGAACGGTTAGCTTTATAAAAGTGTACATACCGCGTCGGTACAGATCTTCGCCATGATCTTGTTTGTAAGTAGCTAATTGCCCACGGCCCGAGGTTGCCATTTCCCAAAGCCCTTTGGTTTGGTAGGGTTTTACACTTGGGCCGCCAATGGTTTTATTCAACAGTCCCGAACTTGCCAGCACAATATCGCGTATAAATTCGGCCTTTACCCTAATACGGGGCGACCGCCACAGGTACACATTATCGGGGTCGCGCTGCATGCCCTCGGAACTTATTTTTGACGACTGGCAATAGGTAGCGGATAGTACCATCTGCTTTACCAACCGCTTAATGTTCCAGTTGTGTTGCATAAAATCTACCGCCAGCCAATCTAGTAATTCGGGGTGGCTGGGTAGCTCGCCCTGCATGCCAAAATCGCCTACGGTTTTTACTAGGCCGCGGCCAAATAATTCCATCCACAGGCGGTTTACAAATACCCTTGCGGTAAGTGGGTTGTTGGGGCTAACGGTCCATTTGGCCAGCGACAGCCGGTTGCGTGGCTGGGTAATAGTATCGTAGGTCATTACCGATTTTAATGCGGCCGGTTGCACTACAGCACCATGCTGATCATACACGCCACGGTTTAAAATATAGGTGGGGCGCAGGGTATCATTTTCCCCCATCACCGACACATACAGGTTGCCGGTGTCTTTGTTGTTGATGTAAGAAAGAATGCCTTTCAGATCACCAGGGTCGATGGTAAGCACAGGCATTTTGGCGGGCTTCGATTGCGTAACATCACCTTCAAACCCTTTCTCTTTGGTGTTGTTAAAAAAGGCAAACATCTGGTAATAATCCCGCTGGCTAATGGGGTCGTATTTATGGTCGTGGCATTGGGCGCACTCCACCGTTAAGCCAATTATTCCTTTTCCAAATGTTTTGGTTTTATCAAGCGTGTACTCAATGCGGTACTCTTCTTCAATAATACCACCTTCCTCAGTGTATTTATGGTTTCGAAAAAAGCCGGTGGCCAATACCTGGTCTTTGGTGGCATTGGGCAGCATATCGCCGGCTATCTGCCAGGTTAAAAAATCGTTGTAAGCCAGGTTGCGGTTAAAGGCACTAATCACCCAGTTTCGCCATGGCCATTGGGTACGTACGTTGTCATCCTGGTAACCGTAGCTGTCGCTGTACCGGCCAATATCAAGCCACTCAACTGCCATCTTTTCGCCATATTGAGGAGAGGTTAGTAACGCATCTACCATATTTTCGTAAGCCTTTGGTGTATTATCGGCCATAAAACGATCCATCATAGTTTCAGTTGGTGGTAGTCCGGTCAGGTCAAACGATACTCTTTTTAACAGGTGTTCTTTATCGGTTTCAGGGTTGGGTTCAAGGCCAATTTCTTCCAGCTTATTAATTATGAAGTTATCTATTTCATTATTGACAATATACCTTGTATCAACCTTAGGCAGTGGTGCCTTTTTGGGTTTTTGAAAGGCCCAGTGTTTTTCGTATTTCGCCCCTTGTTCAATCCACTTTTTTATAAGGGTAATTTCGCGTTCGGTTAACAAACCCAGGTGCGATTCAGGCGTGGGCATCTGGTAGCTGGAATCGACAGAGATGATACGTTTATACATTTCAGATTCCTCTGGCTTGCCTGGTACAATGGCAAACGCTCCTTTGGTTTCTTTAAGCGGGGCAAAGGCAGATTCAGCAATATCAAACCTCAGCCCCGCCTCCTGCTTGCTAACATCAGGCCCATGGCATTTAAAACATTTATCTGAAAAAATGGGGCGAATGTGGAAGTTGTAACTTACTTCATCGGGTATTTTACCGCCGTTGGACGATGCCGACCTCAGGCAGGCTACCAAGGTGGTAATTGCCACCGTTAACAGCCCTAGTACAAATAAAGTTTTTGATTTCATATTTTAAATTGCTAAGCAAAAATTGTTGCCTTGAAGGTAACAATTGAAAATGGTTTGCCGCCTACAAGCATCAAAGTAAAAATGAAATTTTGCAATAAACCGTTTTAAAAACTTAAGGTAACCATTGCATTTTACGCAAGTTGTCAATTATTGTAAACAAATAACGGTGTAAAAGAACCTGGTGATGCCTGAAACGGACATATTGTTGTCATTTTTTGCCCGTATTTTATGGGGTCTTTTTGGCCGAAACTCAGCAGTGCCATTTAGCCGTGGCTGCCTCAACCTTGTTCAACGTAAAATATACGCAGCAATTTTGCCACAGGCACAGTAAAAAGATACATTTCGCTTCTACTGCAATCGGTTGCTCCCTTACCTGTTATACATTCTATTTCAGCGGCGGATCCACCAACGCTTCGCCAAATATGTAATGGTTAAACCAAAGCCAGTTGTGCTAAACGGCCGCAAGTCTTTCTTTTGGCTTGCCAATGCCATGTCCAAAGCCTTTGTAAACAATTAGTTTAGAGGGTACCTTATTATCCTGCAGCCCACGAAACAACTCATACGCATTGGAGATGGGCACCCGCCTGTCCAGCTCGCCGTGCTGTATTAGTGTGGGGGTTTTTGCCATATTAATGGTGGTCATGGGCGATGTTTTTTGGTATACCAGCGGATCGGCCCATGGGGTTGCCTGAAGGTATTGCGGCGTAAAAGGTGTAATGTCGGTAGATACATAATAGGTAACCCAGTTTGAAATACCCGCCCATACCGATATGGCTTTAAAAGCATTGGTATGCGTAGTTATAAATGCCGAAATATACCCGCCCTGGCTCCAGCCCATGCAACCCATGCGACTGGTATTAATCATTTCTTTTTTAGCCAAAAAATCTACGCCACTCATTACATCCCACATATCGCCCACGCCAAGGTTGTTTACATTAAGCGATCTGAATTTTTCGCCATAGCCTGCGCTACCGCGATAGTTTACCCGCAGCACCAGCGCCCCTTTCTCGCACCATTGCATTATAGGGTATACATAGGCCGGAATGGGGTCGGGCCGGTCAACGCCGGTGGGTCCGCCATGTATAACTACCAGCAGCGGATATTTTTTGGCCGGGTTATAATTGCGGGGCTTCAACAAAATACCCTCGATAGTTGCCCCATCTTTGCTTTTCCATTGTACCACCTCGTTAACCGGCGTATTCCACGGTTGCACCTGTTGGGTATACATTGTCAATTTGTTTACAGCGCTAAATGCATTCCCCTCCATATTGGCGGTGTATATTTCGTTTAAGTCGCTGTAATTACGCCCTAGCATTAAAACCTGGTTGCCTTGTTTGGCAAAACTTGCACTACCCACAATGTCAATGGACGTAGGTATTTGCCTAATTAACCCTGTTGAAGGCGCATAGAGAAACACGCCGCTTTTTGTTTTTTGAAGAGCGGAAAACCAAAGTCCGGCTACAGTCCAATCAATCACATTAATATCTTCATCAACATTTGCCAATATGCGTATGCTACCTTTTGTATTCATATTGTACAGGTACAATGGGTTGTTTTTATAGAAGTAAGCATTGGTATCGTTGCCAAACGATGAGTAAACAAGTTGCTTGCCATCGGGGCTCCAACATTCAAAATTATCGGGTGAGGGGCTGAAGATTAAGGTAATTACCTGCCGACTTAAAACATCTACCATGGCAACATTGGCGCTTATACCAAAGGCCGGTAACGGATTGGCTAGCCTTGTAAAACCGATATTGGAGGAAGTTGGATTCCACGAAAAATTACCCACCGAAAAATCGCCACTTGTTAACCGCTTTGCTTTAGGTAGTTGCACACAACCGCTGGTAACCACATCGTTATTGGTTTTGTAACAGGGCATTGACCCCGCCAACGGCAAACTGTCGTAGTCAATGTTTATCAGCCATAAATGATTTTGCCTGTAGGCATTTTCCTCAACGCTAAACGCTCCATACCGCTCTTTTAACGATTTATCGTTGGCAGTATCGGGGTCTGCCTTAATAAATGCCACCTGTTTACCATTGGGGCTCCACTCATAATTGCCAATTCCATCTTCATCGTCAGTTACTGCTAAGGCCTCTCCCTCATCTACAGCAATCACAAAAAGTTGTGTTTTGCTGCCACACTCTGCCAAAAAACTAACGTATTTGTTATCGGGGTAAAGCGGGGTTGGGTGCTGCTGCCTTTTTCGGTTCGGGTTAATTGAAAAGGCTTTTTGTCGTTTGCTGAAAGCCATACCTCCGTATCGTATGTGTTGTTTGCCCAATCAGTAGTAGTTTGGGTAAAGGCTATCCATTGCCCGTTGTTTGAAATTACCGGGGAGCCTGCCTGCTGAACACTCAGCCATTTTGTAAACGAAACCGAAGCGCCGGTTTGCGCAAGGCCGTTTACTGAAATGGCAATGGTTAACAGGCAACAGAAATATTTTATCATGCAATTAATTTTGTCCTCAAAATAAGTAAAGAAGTGTATAAGGCCATCTAATGCATGGTAAACAGCAAGTTGGCTTTACCAAATTGCAACCAGATTTGGCAATCATTCATTTGTTGCTGATGTTACAACAGAATATACCGGTTGATACAAAAACTTACTTAAGGCTTACAGGCAAAAGCTGCCTGTTAAAGCAAGCGTAAAAAACTTTTTAGAGTACCTTGTTGGTCACCATCAATAAGAAACTTAAAACTGATTGTACCGTTTATGAGTTCAATTATGAATGTTGAAGAGGTACTGGTTTTACTTTTTTCATTTATAAAAACGTGTAAACTGTGTTTTATACTTTTAGCACAATGTCATACTTTGCCAACGTTTTTTAATAACGATTCAAACCATTTACATTGACCATTTTTAACGAGCATTTTTTATTACAATCGGACACCGCCCAAAAATTGTACTTTGATTATGCAGCGGGCCTACCTATCATTGACTACCATAACCATCTTCCGCCCGATCAAATAGCCATAGATAAAAAATTTGAAACGCTAACTGAAATCTGGTTAAAGGGCGACCATTACAAATGGAGAGCCATGCGTACGCTAGGGGTGAACGAGCAATACATTACGGGCAATACCAGCGACGAAGAAAAATTTTTGGCGTGGGCACGATGTGTGCCGTTAACGCTGCGCAATCCCCTGTTTCATTGGACACACATGGAACTTAAAAACCCATTTGGCATCAATCACTATTTAAACGAAGATTCTGCCGCCGCCATCTACAAAAATGGTAACGAACAGCTTTCTGGCAATGGTTTTTCTACACGTAGCCTGCTACAACATTTTAACGTTGAAATGGCCTGCACCACCGACGACCCATGCGATGACCTGGCACATCATAAAAAAATAGCAGCCGATAGCGTTTTTACGAAAGTATTGCCTGGTTTTAGGCCCGATAAGTTTTTAATGATCGAAAATCACGAGGTGTTTATCCATTATATAGTAACACTTGAAAGTTTAACAGGCATTGATATAATCGATTTTGAAGCCCTGGTAAATGCGCTGCAGCAGCGGGTTAACTACTTTCACCAGGCAGGTTGCCGTATATCCGACCATGGTTTGTCAATAATGCCATCAGTGACAGTTATGGATACCGGCATGCATGCCGAACTTGGCAAGCTTTTAAAGCAACGGTCCAACAGCCATTTTCCCTACGCCGAAAATTTTAGGGGTACCCTGCTTTTAGAACTCTGCAAAATGTACGAAGCAAAGGGATGGGTACAGCAATTTCATTTAGGCGCTATCCGAAACAATAACAGCCGCATGTTTGCTAAACTGGGCGCTGATATTGGTTTTGACTCAATAGGCAATTTTAACCATGCGCTGGCACTTTCGGGCTTTTTAAACGAACTGGACAAAACAAACCAGCTAACCAAAACCATATTTTATAATCTAAACCCATCCGACAACGAAGTGTTTGCCACTATGGCAGGCAATTTTAACGACGGCTCGGTAAAAGGTAAAATTCAGTTTGGCAGCGGATGGTGGTTTTTAGATCAGTTGGATGGTATGACAAAACAATTGAATACCCTATCGTCTATGGGCATTATTAGCACGTTTGTAGGTATGCTTACCGACAGCCGCAGCTTTTTATCGTTTCCGCGCCACGATTATTTTAGAAGGCTGGTTTGTAACCTGTTTGGCAGCGAAATGGATAATGGCATTTTGCCAAACGACGACCAATGGGTTGGATCGATTATAAAAGATATTTGCTACCGCAATGCAAAACAATACTTTAACCTTTAATACCATGACTGGCAATGTGTGTTGTTTTGGCGAAATACTTTTAAGGCTTGCGCCAGCCGAAGACTGGCTTACTAAAAGCGCTTTACCCTTTTTTATTGGCGGGGCAGAGTTAAATGTGGCCATTGCTTTAAGCAACTGGCAAACCCCGGTGCAATATATCAGTGCTGCGCCCAATAATTATCTTACTGCAGATATAGTGGCCTCGCTTGGCAAAAAAAACGTTGATTGTAGCCAAATGATATTGACTGGCGAGCGGCTTGGCATTTATTATTTGCCCATTGGCAGCGAACTTAAAAACGCCGGCGTGGTGTATGATCGAAACTATTCGTCGTTTGCCGGTTTACAAACCGGCACTATATTGTGGAATAGTATTTTAAAACACTGCGCATGGTTGCATATCAGCGCAATAAGCCCCGCCTTAAATATGCAGGTAGCCGCCGTTTGCCTTGAGGCCGCAAAGGCTGCCAATGCAATGGGAATTACGGTATCAATCGACCTTAATTACCGCAGCAAATTGTGGCAATACGGGCAACACCCCCACCAGGTAATGCCTGCCATAATGCAATATTGTAATGTGGTAATGGGCAACATATGGGCGGTAGAAAGTTTGTTGGGCATCCCCTCCCCCATACAAAGCAGCGAGGGCAAAACAATCACTACCCTGTTAAGCGAAGGCAGATACAACATTCAGCGATTGCTGGATACTTATCAAAACATTCAACAGGTAGCGTATACCTTCAGGTTAAACGACAGTTACACCGGGCTGCTGCAAAACCGGCTCCAAAGCGTTCATTCAGCCACCCATAAAATAATTACTGTAGCCGACAAAGTTGGTAGCGGCGATTGCTTTATGGCTGGTTTAATATATGGCTTGTACAACTCGTTACCCATGCAAAAAATAATTGATTTTGCCGCGGCTGCCGCCGTAGGCAAATTGCAGGAGGCCGGCGATGCCACCAGCCAACAACTTACCGATGTTACCAAAATAATGGAAAACCCGCTATCTATTTATTACCGCTAAACACCTGTTTATTATTTAATAATTTACTTTAGGCCATTTACAAAACAACCACCCAATGAGTAAACTACAATCTGCCATTGATAGTATCAGGCACCAGGCAATATTACCCCTGTTTTATGCTGACAATACTGACACATGTATTAACACCTGTAAAGCGTTGTACAACGCCGGAATACGCAATATAGAGTTTACCAACAGAGGCCCGAAGGCCCTTGAAAATTTTACCCTTTTGGTAAAAGAAAGGGACGCCGCCATGCCCGGACTGTTATTAGGCATTGGCACCATAAAAACCGGCGCGGATGCTATATTATTTTTAGAAGCAAAAGCCGATTTTTTAGTGAGCCCGGTGTTTGACGCCGAAGTATGCGATGTAGCATATATGAATAAAACGTTGTGGATACCCGGCTGCATGACCCCTACCGAAATACACGCGGCACAAGGGGCAGGTTGTAGCATGATAAAACTGTTTCCCGGCAGTTTATTACAGCCAGCTTTTATAGCTGCCATTAAACCGCTATTTAAAAACATATATTATATAGTAACCGGCGGCGTAGAAACCTCCGAACAAAACATGAATACCTGGTACACTGCAGGCGCCGATGTACTGGGCCTCGGCAGCAGCTTAATCAGCAATCCATTGCTATCTACCGGCCAATTTGATCGGCTAACCCAGATTACAAAAAATGTATTGGCTACGGTACAAAAACTTAAAGGCAGCGCATAACAGCCATCTACATTTAATAATACTTTTCTAAATGGGTTGCCGTTAGTCAAATTTTATAGGGTATTTTTTTTGAAGCCGCCAGTATAAATCTACTGGGCTCCGGTTGTGTCACTCACTTGTACGGCAATAATTTTATTAAGCTATTACTTAAATGTTAACACCAGCCATAACACTTTTATGGCCTTAAGCACACGCTGGTACGGCCACAATTTTGTTCAGCTATTACTTAAATGGTAACATAACCCACAACCATGAAGGGCCTGTTAAATAAGATAGTTGTTGCCAAACCGTTAAAACCCGCATCTTCACCACGCAACAGTGCTGTTTTCCTGCCTTCCTGCTTTACTTAATCGTTATTAATCAAAAACACTGCGCGGTTATAACACTTAATATTTATTTTCGCACTATTCACGCTCGTTTTACTACAACACCTCAACGACTTACTGCCATAAGACCTTCATTTTTAACTTGTTCTAAATGGCCATTTCTACCTTTCACGAGGTTACTTTTAATACTAATCAGGTTCGTCGGGAATACCATCGCTGGTACTCGCACTATCTTAAAAAAGAGATGGAATTGCTGGTATTTGGTCATTGCGGCACGCCAATGCTATTTTTTCCTACACGTACTGCCCGCTTTTACGATTATGAAAACTGGGGGGTAATTGAAGCGATTTCGGAAAAAATAAACAGGGGCGAAGTACAGGTTTTTTGTTTAGACAGCGCGGACCGCGACAGCCTGTATTGCAAAACCATATCGCCTGCCGAGCGCATTAAAAAACATTTTTTGTTTGAGCAATATGTGCTGCACGAAGTACTGCCCTTTATACAGCAAATAAACCAGCACCCCGGTAAAATAATTGCAGGTTGCAGCCTGGGCGCTTTTCATGCCATTAATATGGCTTTGCGCTATCCATTTTATTTTAAAAGAGTAATTGGGCTTAGCGGCCGTTACGACCTTACGTTGCAGCTTGAATATTTTGATGACCTTTTTGATGGGTTTAGAGACGATAATATTTATCAAAACACCCCGGTTCAGTACCTACCCAATATTACCAGCCCACAGTTAGTAAGGCTGTTACAAAGGCTTGAGTTTACATTGGCCATTGGTGTGGAAGATGCATTTTTACAAAACAACATTCTGCTTAGCGAATGCCTTTCGGGCAAAAACGTTGTAAACACGCTTTATTTTTGGGATGGTGAGGCCCATAAAGCAAAAAATTGGGGCGAAATGCTTCAAAAATATCTTTAAAGCAGAAAAGTTACCGACGGTAATTTTTTATAAAAAACGGCATTTGAATATAAAATAAAAATGACGTTACCCTTTAACTATTAACGATAATGGGAATGGCCAGTACAACCTGCAATACCACCAAACTTACCAACACCCACGTAAGACTGTTTTGAAACAACTTTTTTTTGCGTAACTCACTATCATGGGTTGTAGCTACGTTAGGATGTCCAAAAAAGAAGAAATTTTGTATAGTCACCTGTGCCTCATTCGTAATGTGGACAAACAAAAACGCTTTATAAACCAATACCATCGGTACAAAAATCAACACGATTAAAAAATTCTCAATAAAATAAAATATGAGGTTTTCCATAGCTACGGGTAATTTATAAACATCTAATCACTACAAATTATATTCCAGCATTTTTTGAAGGCAAAAATTCCCCAATTAATTATAAACTGTGTAATGTCCGTTTGAAACCCAATAATGCATACACTTCACTCTTAGGTCAATGCAAACCAGCCGTTAAACTACACTTCACTTAAACATTTACGCAGGTATGGTTTTTTCGGATTATCGTATCTTCAAAAAAAATAAAATATTTTCGTCACCCGTTCGTCTTCCTTGTGTAATCAATTTTTTTACCAAAAAACAACCAACATGCACTGCATACAGGCATGCGCCGCAAAAGGCGATTACGGAAACGGAGACGGCACCAGTTTATTTGATCGATGCAACGAGCAGCCGTAAACATTTACAAAACAGAAAACAGCTACGAAATGCTGGTTTTTGCTCCCGGAAGGGAAAAAGAGCACTTTACCATAAGCGTAAAGGGCAGCACATTAATCGTGGGGTACGTTTCTCCTGAAGGTTACCCGATGGTTGACTGGGTGTCAAGAGAATACAGTCGTGGTGGTTTTGAACGAACCTTTACCATTGATGAAACTTTTGACACGGCCCATATTTCGGCAAAGTATGAGGCCGGGGTATTGCAGGTTAGCCTGCCACTAATACCCGGCAGTATACCTACCGAACGGGTAATTGTGGTAAACTAACCAGCAACCCCCAAAAAGAGATAGCGATTTTTTGCTATCTCTTTTTTTATAAAAACAAATGCTCTCTTTATTTTTATCACAAAAAAAGTTTTTCATGAAATTTTGTCAAGTTGTCTTTTTGCTTTTTTTGACTATAAGTATTCAATAAGCAGGCAATAAAACCTATGGCCATATTTAAAAAAACATCAAATCTACTTGCTGCTTTTCCGCATGGTGCAACGCAATAGCCTCTTGAACTATCTTGTAGGTAAATAATTTTTTGTTACGATAACCAAGTTACCATGCGCAGTTTCCTTATTTACACAGCAACACTTGTTTTAATTAGTATAAACACCAAGGCACAATTTGCTGACTCTTTAACAATTTCCATTGGCGCAACGGCTACTACGGCTACCAAAAATTATCAACCACTATGGCTAACCAGCAATAAGTTTGGCAGTATTGCCGACAATAAATCAGACTTATCTACCAGCATCGGTTTGTACAATATACACCGCCTGGCTACCGGTAAACGTGGGGCCAACAGCGGCAAACCATGGTATGTAAGCTATGGCGCACAACTCTATAACAACAATAACTTCAACTCAACTTTTGCACAGCAGGCATATGTTAAAGCCGGCTACAAGCAGTGGCAATTTAGAGCAGGCCGCTTTGCCGAAACTACCGGCGAAATGGACGCGGCTACCTCTTCGGGGTCGCTGGGCATTAGCGGCAATGCCGTTCCCATACCAAAAATTGGGTTAGCGTTAACAGAATACACTGCTGTACCCTTTACCAAAAACTTTGTAAAATTTAAAGGGCAAATAAGCCACGGATGGTTTAATAACAACCGGTATATGAAAGATGCCCTGTACCACGAAAAAATATTATATGTTCAATTGGGAAAAAAGGCATTTAAACTATATGCCGGTGTGCAACATTTTGTAGAGTGGGGCGGAAGGCGTGGAAATGTACAACTTGACCGTTCGTTAAAAGGTTTTTTTGATGTGTTATTTGTAAAACAAGCCGACGACGGCAGTGTTGGTACCAACATTACTGGTTTGCCACCAAACCGCCCCGGCGATCAGCGTGGGCTGTTTGAAGCCGGCTTTACCTGGGATACCAAAAACGCCTTAATACATGCCTATCAACAAACCCCGTTTGAAACAGGCCGCGACGTTGACATCAGAAATATCGACCGCCTGATTGGCCTGAAGATAATACCTAAAAAACAGGAAAGCTTTTTTAAAGTAATAACCGCCGAGTTATTATACACCTATGATATGCTTGGATTTGTGGAAATATCGGACCGCCAAAGTTTTTACAACAATGGGTTTTACAAAACCGGTTGGGAAAACGATGACCGCATTATTGGTACGCCACTTTTTATTAACCGCACAAGGGCTGGCAAATATTTTAATGCCTATACACCCTACAATTGGAATGCACCTGATAACACCATATTTGGCAACGACAATATTGTAAATAACCGGGTGGTGGCCGCCCATATTGGCACTACCTATAAAGTAGGCAGGTTGGTAGATGCAAAAACAATGTTTACTTACAGTATAAATTATGGTACCCATAGTACCTCTTCGCCATTTGTACCTAATAAAAAACAACTATACAGTTTGCAACAGTTCAATATTAATATTCCAAAAGTGGGGATAAAAATACATGCTGCCGTTGCGGTAGATGCGGGACAGTTAAGCGATAATGTGGGTTTTTTGCTGGGTTTCAGCCGCCAGTTCGGCCCGTTTGCATCAACCAAAAAAAATAATTAATTGGTACAATATGGCTGATAGCTTTACCAAAAATGCCGGCCTGATAGTAAGGGGATGACCGGGTTGTTAAAAAAAACAAGACTGATAGTTGACTATTGTTTAAATGATATTTTTGTTCAATATTTCTACAAATTAATACGGGTAAGCCCATTTTTACGGCGCGATAAACTGACAACTGAATGAGCAAAAAGAAACAAATACTGATGATTGGCATTTCCACCGCTTTTGCAATTGGTGCTGCTGCTTTATTGTTAGCCTTGGAAAAAAGACGGCAAAAAAGGGAAAAGCAGCGTCAGCAAATTGCCGACGAGGGATATGAAACAGCGCAAGACATTCTTTATCCATTAAACCGGCAGCAGTTTCGCCGGTCAAAGGCATGGTAATGGTAACCTTTGCTACCATAGTTCTTCTTCAATATTTATTTTATTAACAAAGGGTTTCACCTTTTTTTTAATGGTAGTTAAGTGGTGGCAATAATATTGCTAACCTATTACCTTTTTGCCAAGCGCCTATAAATTAACCACCATGAAAAAAATCACCAAAGGCTTTTTATTATCAATGGTTTTGACCATTTCTTTTTCGTGCGCCAATTTTAAGTTAGGCGACTATCTGTTAACACAGGCCGATGCCGCCGGCGCCATTCGCCAAATGCTTGAATTTGGCTCCCAACAAAATATTTCGGGTGCATTTTCAAAAAACAAGGTGTTAGAAACCCTGTTTCCCGGCGACGTTGCCAAAGTACTTAACACGCTTTCTACCCTTGGTCTTACAAGCGAGGTAGACCGATTTACAAATACCCTTAGTTCTGCTGCTGGTAATACCGCCACTGCTGCTGTACCCATTTTTGTAAACAGCATCAATAAAATCAACCTTCGCGATGCTGTGAGTATTGTAAAAAATGGTGGCACTGCCGCAACCGACTATCTACGGCAAAATACTGGCGACACTCTTCGCAAATCAGTATCACCCATTATGCAAAATGCCCTTAACGAGTATAAATTGAACGAGCAGTTTAATAAACTGATTAGGCCGCTTAAACTGGTGTTGGGTAGCAAGGTAAATATTGATTTGCCAACTATTATGTCAGGACTTATTACCGACGCGATATTTAATAAAATAGCAGAAAAAGAAGTGGAGGTTCGGTCGCTGGCAGCTGCCCGTACCACTCCCCTGCTGCAAAAAGTTTTTTCGCGAACGTGGAATTAAGTGGGGAAGGCAGGTTTTTTATAGGCTATTAGTTTTTTAACGGCAATTATTACATTGCATTAAATAATTTTATATGAATAACCTGTTTCGTGGATTGCTTGCCGGTTATGGAGCAAAAAAACTAGGTGGTGGCTGTTTTAGCACCATACTAATTTTTATTGTTCTATGGTATGTTTTAGGCCAATGTAATTAGCTTTATTTACGCAATTAACTGTTTGTTAAGCCTGTAGGTAATATTTACAGGTTTAACAAGCTTTTCCTCATTAATTTAAATCAGGCCTTGCGTTGTGGGTATTTTGTTGCCTGCTTGCAACACTTCTTTCGTTTTTTATTTTTACAAATCAATATCTTCGCATTTTTTTGTGAAGTGCTTTGGTCAAATGTTTGACTTAAATGTCAATTATAAAATTTAAGACTTAACCTAAAACCAACACTCCCCCTATTAAGTATATGAATTAAGAACTGATTATTTTTTTTCGATATATAAAAACCATACCACGTTAGCAACAAAAAGTATGACCAGCGAAAGCGTAATTTAATTAATGAAAGACATACAAGCGTACATAGAGTTGGGGGTTATTGAGCAATATGTTTTAGGATTGACCACAGATGAAGAAACGGCCGAAATAGAATTACTGGCCCCTGGCGAGCCAATGGTAGCAAAGGCAATTGATGAATTTTGCCAACTACTTGAAAATTATGCCTTTAATAATACCATAGAAACACCAAAAACTGTAAAACCATTTTTGATGGCCACCATAGATTATATGGAGCGGTTGGGTGGTGGTGAAGAAGTAACTTTTCCTCCATATTTATCGGCAATAAGCAAAATTGAAGAGTATAGCCCGTGGCTTAACAGAAAAGATCTGCAACTGGCAAAAAATTTTGACGGTATTTATGCTAAAATTATTGGTTTTACACCACAGGTTACTACCGCCATAGTGTGGATAAAAGAAATGGCACCGCAGGAAATACATACCGACGAATTTGAACATTTTTTGATTGTTGAGGGTACCTGCACCGTTACCATTGGCGATGAAGTACATAGTTTACAAGCAGGTAATTACCTCAGTATCCCACTTTTTAAAACGCATCATGTTACGGTAACTTCTACTATACCATGCAAGGTTGTAATACAGCGGGTAGCAGCCTAAAGTAACCTGCAAAAAGTTTTACTTTTCCCGTAGCCAAAAAACTGGCTTCGGGTTTTTGCTTTTTATTCGGCAGGTTGATTTACCTGTCGGCCCGCCTATATTTGCGGCTAATAAGTTATGTTAAACTGCCTGGTATTTACTGTAACCAATAATTTAACCTACGACCAACGCATGCAACGTATTTGCGGCACGTTGGCCGCAAATGGTTACAAGGTATTATTGGTAGGGCGCAACACACCAAACTCACCTCCACTTAACCCCTATGCTTTTGACCAAAAAAGGTTGCCTTGCCTGTTTAACAAAGGCAAATGGATGTATGCCGAGTACAACCTGCGATTACTTTTTTTTTTATTAAGCAAAAAAGCCGACTGTATTTGCGCTATTGACCTGGATACTATTATACCGGTTTTAATTGCCAGTAAAATAAAGGGAACCCTGCGAGTGTACGATGCCCACGAACTTTTTACCGAACAGAAAGAGATAGTAACCCGCCCATTGATACAAAAAATGTGGTTGGCAGTAGAGAAATTTGCAGTACCAAAATTTTTAAAAGGATATACCGTTAATCATTTTATAATGGGCGAATTACAACGCCGGTACCGGGTACAATATGCAATAGTACGCAACCTTCCCGCGCATAAGCCATTCCATGTGAATACCGGTGCTACTGAAAAAATAATTATTTACCAGGGGGCGGTAAACGAAGGCAGGGGCTTTGAGTACCTGGTACCCGCCATGAAACAGGTTGATGCCCATTTGCTGATATGTGGTAAAGGGAATTTTTTTGAACAGTTAAAAATATTGGTAAACGAGCATGGTGTAGGCCACAAAGTAACTTTAAGGGGGTACGTACCGCCCAACGAATTGGCCAAACTGACCCCCACAGCATATTGTGCAGTTATGTTGTTTGAAAACACAGGCCTTAACCAATATTACTCGCTGGCAAACCGATTTTTCGATTATATAATGGCTGGTGTACCCCAGGTTTGTGTTAGCTACCCCGAGTATAAGGCCATTAACGACAAGTACGGAGTAGCATGGATGATAGACGATATAAGTACAGAAAGTATTGTTAGTGGCCTAAACAAACTTTTAACTGATGCGGTTGTTTACAACAACATACACCAGCATTGCCTGGTAGCCCGCGAAGTACTTAACTGGGATAATGAACAAAAAATATTAATAAATTTCTACAAAAATTTGCTCAGCTGATATATTTGGCTATTTGACCGGCAACATTACCGACAACTTTGGAAAAGCACTTACATATTATAACCCTTAACGTACCCTACCCTGTAGATTATGGTGGCGTATTTGATCTTTTTTACAAATTAGGCGCCTTACAACAACAAGGCGTGCAAATACACTTACATTGTTTTGATAGTGGCCGGGGCGAACAACCTGAACTAAACAAATATTGCGCCTCGGTGCAGTATTATAAGCGTTTAAAAGGCCACCAGGGCATTTCAGGTACATTGCCCTACATTGTGGCTACACGTATTAGCAACGAGCTTACTGAGCGACTTTTGCAGGACGACTATCCTATTTTTATGGAAGGCGTACACTGCACCTACTCCCTGATGGACGATAGGCTGAAAGGCAAACGTTTTTTTGTAAGGCAGCACAATGTTGAACATGTTTATTACAAGCAATTGTACCATACCACCACATCGCTGCTAAGGAAAGCATATTACTGGCGCGAAAGCAAGCTTTTGTACGACTATGAAAAAGCTATTGTAGATAAAGCAACTTTTTGGGGTGTAAGCAGGCATGATGTGGCAGAATATGTGCAATTGGGCTGTAACAATATTGATTTTTTACCTTTATTTTTACCCGAATGGCAGGTGAACGGAAAAACGGGGAAAGGTAATTTTTGCCTATACCAGGGTAACCTTGAAGTAGATGAAAATGAAAAAGCCGCCACCTGGTTGCTTGAGGAAGTATTTTCGGAGCTTGAAGTGCCCTTTGTGGTGGCAGGCAAAAACCCATCGCGAAAATTGAAGGTATTGGCGCACCAAAAACCTCATACCTGCATAGTAGAAAACCCATCGGATAAAGAAATGCAGGACCTGATTGCCAAAGCCCATATGAACGTATTACCATCTTTTAACACTACGGGCATAAAACTAAAGCTGATAAATGCACTTTTTAATGGTCGGTACTGCGTGGCAAACCCAGCCGCTACTGATGGCACCGGTCTTGAGGACCTTTGCCTGTCGGCCACTACCCCCAGCGAATTTAAAACGGCAATAGCCAACACTTTTAACCAGCCATTTACCGCCTTTGATGTTGACTATAGAAAAAAAATAATGGACAATATGTTTAGCAATACCGCCAATGCCAAACAAATGGTAAAATGGATTTGGGGGTAATTTGCACTTACCATTAAAATGCATCAGGAGATGGTATAGTTAACTTATTTCGTTTTCGGACAGGGCAACGGTGGCACTGTCCAGCACACGGCCACGCTCAGTTTTTAACATGCGGGCAGGGTATCGGTTTATAACAATATAATCGTGGGTAGCCATAACAACCGCTGTATTGTAATCTTTGGCTATTTGAAATAACAGCTGCATAATTTCGTCGCTGGTTTCGGGGTCGAGGTTGCCGGTGGGCTCATCGGCCAAAATTAATTTGGGCGAGTTAAGCATTGCCCTGGCAATATCTACACGCTGCTGTTCGCCTCCACTCATTTCAAAGGGCATTTTAAAGCCTTTGCTACGTAGGCCTACCTTATCCAATACGTCGTTAATTTTTTCTTCTACCAGCTTTTCATCTTTCCAGCCCGTGGCCTTTAGTACAAAGCGCATGTTTTCGTGTACGGTACGGTCGGTAAGCAACTGAAAGTCCTGGAAAACCACGCCCAGTGTGCGGCGAAGGAAGGGTACTTTTTTCCAGTCCATTTCTTTTAAATTAAAGCCTGCTACCGTGCCGGTACCCTCTTTAAGTGGCAGATCGCCATACAAGGTTTTTAACAAACTGCTTTTACCTGTACCGGTTTTACCAACCAGATACACAAATTCTCCTTTATTTACACTCAGGTTTACCTCTTGCAGTACCAGGTTGCTACCCTGGTAAATATTGGCATTTTGTAACGATACAATGGCTTCGGGCATAATTTCTTTTTAATTAAATATTGCGGCTAAGTTAACTGGTTTGCCTTTTGCTGACCCAAAATACCAAAATAGAAGTAATTTTCGATGGATCGGAACTCACATAACATACCGATGTTTCATTAATAAGTTATCGGCGGTATCATAAAAAAATTAGAATTGGATTAACGCATTTAGCTGCCAATTGGCAAAAATATTGTTTCGGGGTAGTTTAGCCTGCAATAAATGTCATAAAAAAACCAAAATAGGTAGGGTTGGTTGTTAATGTGGCTGGCCGGTTACCATTGCACCTGTCCAAAACTTCCTGTTAATAATAACTCTTTTTTTAGCGATGCCTCAACCCTGCCAACAATTTGGGCCTCTATACCAAACTGGGCGGCGAGGGCTATAATGCTTTCGGCATTTTGCGACGCTGTAAAGACCTCTAAACGGTGGCCCATATTAAACACCTGGTACATTTCGGTGGGGGTGGCGTTGCTGGCTTTTTGTATTATCTGAAAAATTTCGGGGGCAGGAAACAGGTTGTCCTTTATAATTTTCATGGGGCCAGGCAGGTATTTCATGCACTTGGTTTGGCCTCCACCACTACAGTGTATCATGCCGTGGATGGTTCTAAAATGATCATCGAGCAGTTTTTTTACCAATGGGGCATAAGTGCGTGTTGGGCTTAAAATTAATTTGCCAATAGTAGTGATAAAATTGTTGTACGATGGAAGCAAAATTTGGTCGGTTAGGCGATGGTTGCCAATGTAAACTACCTCGCTATTGAGCGATGGCTCAAAGGTTTGGGGATAGTTTTGAGCATACCATTTGCTCAGCACATCGTGCCGGGCGCTGGTAAGGCCATTGCTGCCAATACCGCTGTTATATTCGGCCTCGTACTTGGTTTTTCCAAAGCTTGAAAAACCAACAATAACATCGCCAACGGCAATATTATCGTTGGTTATTAATTTGTTTTTGGGCCAGCGGGCGGTCATGGTTCCGTTAACAGCAATGGTGCGCACTACGTCGCCTACATCGGCAGTTTCGCCTCCCAGGTAGTGAATGTTTACGCCAAAAGTGGCCAGCCAATCAAACATCTCTTTGGTGCCGTTGATGATTACTTCCAGTACTTGGCCGGGAATGTTGGATTTATTACGGTCGATGGTGGACGAAAAAAGGAGGTTATCGTAAATACCAACGCATAAAAGGTCGTCAATATTCATTACCACGGCGTCCTGTGCTATCCCTTTCCAAACGTTAATGTCGCCCGTCTCTTTCCAATATAAGTAAGCCAAAATACTTTTGGTACCGGCGCCATCGGCGTGCATTACATTCACCCAATCGGCATCGTTGCCCAGTGTATCGTTATAAATTTTACAAAATGCATTGGGATACAGTCCCTGGTCAAGGTTTTTGGTAGCGGCATGCACTTCTTCTTTTTGGGCCGAAACCCCGCGCTGGGCGTATAATGACATAGTGGTTGCGTTATTTGACTGCGGCAAATGTACGAAGCGAGGCCGGAGAGCATAATTAGATTAGAATTGTGAGTGAGGATTTTTTTTAAATTTTAGATGCTAAATTTTAAGTTGAATACAGTGAGTGGTGAGTAGTGAGTTAAAATTTATGTTGAATTTTAAATGACAAATTTTAAATGAAGAGGAGTAAGTGACGAGTTGTAAATTATGAGTTGGAATTTTTTTTTAAATTTTAAATGCTAAATTGTAAGTTCGGTACAGTGAGTGGTGAGTCAAAATTTATGTTGAATTTTAAATGGTAAATTTTAAATGAAATGTAGTGAGTGGCGAGTTGGCTGTTGTAAGTGAGTTGTCTGTAGTGAGTGGTAAGAGATGCAGCTTGCGGCCTGCAGTCTGAAACTTGCAGTTGGCCGTTGCAAAAAGTGAATCTGAATATTAGTTTGGAGCTTTGAGTTATCAGATGTAAGTGTTTAATAGAAATTAGTGGGATGTGAAAAGTGAATAAATTTACGCTTTCGGTAAAAGGCCTTTAAATAAAAGCCAATGGCCAACAATTAATCACCAACCAACAACGGCTAACCACCAACGCCGATTATGCAGTAAACAACGCCAACTGATTAAATGCTAACGGCTAACGCCAAACAATCAATAGCCAACGATCAACGGTCACCGGCCAAAAGCTAATGGCCAACAGCTAATAGCTAGTGGCTACCTACTGCCCACCAACGGCTATTTTTATTTAGCTTTGCCGATAACTATGATAAAGGTTTTTAGGGATTTGGAGCACTTGCCTGTGTTTATTAATGCAGTAATAACCATTGGCACTTTTGATGGGGTGCATATAGGCCATCAGCAAATCATACATCAACTTAAGCAGGAGGCATTGGCTATTGGCGGCGAAACGGTCATCATTACGTTTCACCCTCACCCCCGTAAAATTGTTGGCAGCCAGGTGCCCATACGCATTATTAACACCCTAAACGAAAAAATTGAACTGCTGCAAGAGGCCGGTATTGAAAACCTGGTGGTGATACCATTTAATGAAACCTTTGCCAACCAAAGCCCCGAGGCATATATTCAGGATTTTTTGGTAGATAAATTTCACCCACATACCATTATTATTGGCTACGATCACAAATTTGGGAAAAACCGCCAGGGCGATTACCACCTGCTTGAAGACAAAGCCATGGAACTGGGCTTTATTGTAAAGGAGATACCCGAACACCTGTTAAACGAACTGATTGTGAGCTCAACCCGTGTGCGGGAAGCCCTGCTAAACAGCGATATAGAAACCGCCAACAAGTACCTTGGCTACCCCTATTTTTTTGAAGGCCTGGTGGTAGAAGGCAACAAACTTGGCCGCACCATTGGTTACCCAACCGCGAACCTGTTTATTGAAAATATTGAAAAACTGGTACCTGGTAACAGCGTATATGCAGTTAAGGTGCAGCAAACTAATACCGGCGCAGTTAAAAAAGTTTACTATGGAATGATGAACATTGGCAACAGGCCTACGGTAGACGGAAATACACGAACTATTGAAGTGAATATTTTTGATTTTGACCAAAACCTGTATGGCCAAACATTGCAGGTACGACTGCTGCACCGTTTACGTGGCGAAATAAAATTTAAAGGTCTGGATGAACTCAAAGCGCAACTGGCCAACGACGAAAAAAAAGCGAGGGAAGTTATGAGTTGTGAGTTGTGAGTTATGAGTTATGAATTATGAGTTATGAATTATGAGTTATGGGTTATGAGTTATAAGTTATGGGTTATGGGTTATTGGTTATGAGCAATGAATTATGAGTTATTAATTATGGGTTAAGGGTTATGGGTTATGAGTTATGGGTTATGAGTTATGAGTTATGAGTTATGGGTTATGAGTTATGGGTTATGAGTTATGAGTTATGGGTTATGGGTTATGAGCTATGAATTATGAGTTCTGAATTATGAGTTATGAATTATGAGTTATGAATTATGAGTTATAAGTTATGAGTTATGAATTATGAGTTATGAATTATCGGTTATGGGTTATAAGTTATGAGTTATGAGTAATGAGTTATTAATTATGGGTTATGAGTTATGGGTTATGAGTTATGGGTTTTAAATGGTAAATTTTAAATGGAGAGAAGTGAGCAGGCAGTTGTGAGCAGTTAGTTGTGAGTGGTGAGTACGTACCTTATAAATTAAATTAAAAGCTGACTAAATAATTGACATTTCATATTTCACTTTTCACAATTGCACTATTGGCTTCGGCTCCGCTCAGCCAACGGCACTGAACGATTTCTCTTTTGATTATTCACCAATGACTATTTCACGTTTGACGTTTCACGATATTTACTATTCACCATTGACTTTTTAAGTTTCACGTTTCACGATATTCACTATATACGTTTCACGTTTCACGCCCTCACCGCTCACCCCTAACTTATCATCCTTACCACCATTTCTTTCATTAAACCGCTGTCGGTGGTGCTGGCATTGTTTATGCCTACGCTGCGCAGGTTGTATTCGTGCAAAAGCAATAATACCTTTTCAACGCCTTGCAAGCCAAAACTGCGGGTAGTTTGTATGGCTTCGCGGGCTGCAAAACCATTGTTATAAAACATACTTTTAAGCGCCCCCTCCGAGGTATCTTCCATACCAAAAATGGTATACACCTTGCTGAAGTAATTATAAATGGCTGGCAACACCAGTTGTAAGGGCGCCGCTTTGGGGTTCAACTCAAAATATTGTATGATGCGAATGGCCTTAGGAAGGTCTTTTTTAGCAATAGCCGCCTGCAGTTCAAAAGCATTAAACTCCTTGCTGATGCCCACATATTTCTCAATCGTATTTACGTCAATTTCCTTGCCCCTGCCAACGTTCAGCACCATCTTTTCCACCTCGTTTTCCACTCGGTTAAGGTCGTTGCCAATATGGTCTGCAAGCATAGTAATTGCCTGCGTACTTATTTGGTAACCCTTGGTAGTTACCATGTCTTTTATCCAGTCGTTCATTTGGTAGTCGGCCACTTTTTTAAAAAAAACGATCTCGCCGTTCTTCTTAATGTGCTTAACCATTTTACTTCGGCCATCCAGTTTTTTGTCTTTATAGGCAACAATTAAAATGGTGCTGCCAAGCGGTTTTTCCATGTACCCTTCCAACTTCTCAATATCCCGCATGGCTTGTGCTTCTTTTAACAGCACCACCTGCCGCTTGGCAAACATGGGGTAGCGACGACAGGCATTTACCACGGCTGTCCAATCGGCATCTTTACCATAAAATACGGTCAGGTTAAAACTGGCCTCGCTTTCGGTTAATATTTTATGCTCGGCAAAGGCTACCAGTTTATCAATGTAATACGGCTCCTCCCCTTCTAACCAATAAATAGGTTTGTAAGCCTTTATTTTCCACTCTTTTAAAATTGTTTCAACGGACACGTGTACAATATTGGAACGCAAGATAAGTTAACATGCCGATATGACTTTAGCTGATTGACAAGCAAAAAAAATCATCAAAATTTAATATAGTAATGTTGTGGCGAAAGTGACATTATATTTAATTTAAACTAAAAAAAGAAATGCTTCGACAACTCCTGATCGTCTTATTACTTATTTGTCTCCAAACCAATGCCCAGGTTAGCTTTAATCAAATTAGGTTGGCAAGTGCTATAGAAAAAGCAGCACAAACCGGCAAACCTATATTTGCCCAGTTTGTATCGGCAACCTGCCAGCAATGCAACGAGGTGGCAGCGGTAGCACTAAAATCGCCGCAGTTAGGAAAAACAATCAACAAAAAATTTATTGCCATTGAAATTGGACTTGACCATAAAGACCGGCAGGTATTTATTGACACCTACAATCCCAAACAGCAAATAGGAACTTTTTTTATTTTGGGTAATGGAGAGCTGGTTCATGTTTACCCGCGAACTACTACTGCATATATTGCTTACCAGGCCGAAGCCGACAAAGCCCTCAACAAAATTGTGGAGGGAAAAGCCACCCTTGCCGAGTTAAACACAGCGGTAAGCAACGATCCTGATAACGTGCCAGCGCTGATAAAAAACCTGGAAACAAGGCTTTCCGTCGGTTTACCGACAGATAGCCTGCTGGAAGCGTTGGCCGTGCTGATGTCGGCAGAAATGCTGGCAGATAAAAAGATACTTACATCAATAGCAACGATGGCCCCAACGCTATTTTCTAAAGCAAACAAGTTGATGCGGCAAAACAACGACTTGTTTAAACAGGTGTGGTATACACTCCCTTTGCAGCAACGCATTGCTATTAACCAGCGCATCATAAAAAAATCGATGGATATAGCAATAGCCGAAAAAGATAAAAACAGAGCAAGCCACGTAGCCGCTTTTACCGCCGACACCTACGATTATGCTCAACAAAAACAAAAGGAATACCAAAAGCAATTGCTCAGTTATTTTATTGGAGTAAAAGACACGGCTGCATATATCAGGGATGCTATCAAATACTACGATGCCTTTTACATGATTGTTCCGGTAGCCGAAATAAAAAAAAGTGACTCGATGGCCAGGGATAAAGCGAGGGATGCCGCAGCGGAAATGGTGGAAACGGACCCGACAAATCCCAAAATCATATATAAGAAAAAGACGTTCACGTTTGCACCTTATGCCCAGCAGTTTGCCAACAGTTTAAACGAAGGTGCGTGGTTGCTATACACCAGTTCAATCGATACCAACCACCTTGCCAAAGCATTGGGCTGGGCTGAGCGGGCAATGGAATTTTATGGTTTATCGCCCGAGTTAATAGACACCTATGCCCGGCTATTGTATGTAACCGGCAACCCAAAAAAAGCCATGATGACCCAACAAAAAGCTATCGATATTTTATTGGATAGAAAATTTGATACCCAACGATTTGACGCGGTATTGCAGGCGATGAAGAACGGTGAAAAGTTACCTGTTTAATCTAACGCGAACAGATATTTATCCATTTGCAATGGCAACCCGGTCAATGCTAACGCTGGGCTATAGCCACACCAAACCGTTTTAATAATGTGGCAGCCTTTACACTTATGAACAATGCAAAGCCCCAACCCATTTTTGCTAAACGCATTTTTTGGGACGTAAATTTTGAAAGCATCGACTACGATGCCAAAGCAATGTTTGTGATTGAGCGGGTTTTTGAACGCGGCGATGTGGACGATATAAGGCAGTGCCGAAGGTATTGTGGAGACGAAAAGGTGGCGGAGGTGCTGTTAAACGCGAAGTATTTGCCGGAAAGAAGACTGCACCTTGCCGCAGCAATTGTTGATAAACCCTATACCGAATTTAGATGCTACATCTTGAAACAGTCGAACCCGGGACTTATTCCGTACCATAAAGGTTAATGCACCTTGATATTCTACAACCTTTTGGATTAATTGTCGAAACAGCCTTATTATTGAAATATGGGCACAGAACTTCAATTGACATTGACCTGTTTTACCACGAGAAATTTAATAACGATGACACTCTCGAAGCCTTAAAAAAAAAATTTGGCAATGGACTGGGCGTAGAAAGCAAATCCATCCTATGGGGTATATTTTGTTATATCAACGATGTAAAGGTTGACATCGTCTACAATCCGTATTTACCTATCAGAAATATGGCAATTGTGGCGAATATCAGGATGTTTGCTAATGAAGATATCATAGCCATGAAACTAATTGCCATTTTGGGCAGAGGTCAAAAAAAGACTTTTGGGTTCTATATGAATTGCTGAAACAATATACCCTAAAAAATATGATCGCTTATCATGAGGCTAAGTATCCCGACCAAAACCTATTGATCACTATTCCACAGGCGATTACCTATTTTACCGATGCCGAAGAAAGCGAAGAACCCGTTAGCCTGAAAGGCCAAACATGGCACGCAGTTAAAAAGTTTATACAGCAAAAAGTAAATAATTATTTAAAATAAATCTTTTGAAGGAAAGGTAAATTAACAGGAAAAGATTTATCATCAAAAATATTTATCCTTCTGGTGAGTAATATGAGTTTGAGTATGGCAAATGCAGACATGGTTGCCATGTCAAGGAACATTCTCTACTCCATTTTAATTTAAATTCAGTCCAAGAACCAACCCAAACCAAAGTTTTCATATATCCATCTACTTTTATTTTTATCAAACAAATTGTCAAATCCAATACCCAATCCGATAGTTAACTTGTTTATGGCAATAATACCAGCTACCCCCTTTTGAAAAACCATTCCATCGTATTCGGTAGTTATGCTATTATTGGTAGTAGAAGGCGTCATGGCTGTATTGCCAAAACCGATAAACCCACCTATGCTAAAACCAAAATGATTAACCACTCTTTCAGATAATCCTAACGCACTTTTTTTATAATGAATATTATAAATGTCGGTTCTATACCCTACATAAACATTACCGTTAAAATTGGTATTAAGTTGTGGGGGTAAAATGTTTTTTGCTTGTGGCCTTATTTTAAGCAAAGCTGTTATAATATCAATATCCAGTGAAGGCTTTTTAAATTTGTAATGGGTTTGCAAATCAAATAAAATTTTATTTGGTAAACTGGTTACTGAACCTGCAGCAAGATTGTGCACCATAATAGTGTCGGCTTCATTATTTATATAACTGTCAACTTTTACGTGGTCAATTTTTTGTTGATATTTTCCATCTGCCAGGTCGTATTTGGCATTATTCTTTAATGTAGAACAACATAAAAAAATCAATACAAAGTATAAACCAGCAACTTGTGTAACCAATTTCATTCTACAGTATTTTTTTTCGTTTAAACCAATAAAAAATTATTATAGCAATGGTTAACATTAAACCCAGCGTTAAAAAATATCCTATAGGCCATTCTAATTCCGGCATATTTTCAAAGTTCATTCCATAAATACCTGCCACAAAGGTTAGTGGCAAAAAAAAGGCTGAAAAAACGGTAAGCAGCTTCATTACATCGTTGTTTTTTTGAGCGTTCACCGAAAGAAAAGTATTTAATAAGTTATTTGAATTTTCCAATACTTCATCATAGTTTAACACCAGGCTTAAAAGTTTATCTTTAATATCTTGCAAAGCAATTTTTGAGCTTTCGCTTATTTCAATCTGATGCACCACATTTTGAGTAATGTGTAAGAGTTTTTTGGTAATCCGGGTTTGTGTTTTTTGAAAGTATAAATCCTTCATTGATATTTTGGTATAATCTTTCAAAAAAATAGTTTTCTCCATTTCATCATTCTTTTCATTTAAAATTTTTAAGGGATTGTCGTAAGTCTCCATCATTTTATCCAACACGTGTAGCAGTAAATCCTCTGTCTCGTTAAATGGTTTACAAATATTCTCCAAAAAGTCAAAATGAGACCGGTGAATGGTGATAACCTTTTTATCACTATAAAAAAATGCGATTTTATTAGACAGCTCGGTCACATTTGTTTGCCTTTGTTCAAGGTTGCCGGTAAATGCCCTTAATATTAAAAATTTATACTTTTCCTGTGCTTCAAACTTTGGTAAATGTCCCGACTCCAGGCTGTCTCTTATTTGGTAAAAATCAAGGCTGTATTCTTTTGCTATTTTATCAAGATTTTCTTTGTCGGGCTGGCAAATATCTATCCAAATAAATTTTTCGAACTTTACTTCGTTTATAGTTGTATCCATTAATTTTGGTCCTTAATTTTGATCAAATGTAAAATATTTTATGTTGATTGTAGGGTTATACGTTGTAGCATTCATGGCCCCCAACTTATATTCTTTATTTAATTTTATAAAATATGAGATGAAAGAATTTTGAAACAGAGCTGTCATTAGCCACCACCCGATAGCAAACCTTAAACTGTTTTATTCTAAATTAATCACGTTTCTCTTTTTACTTTTTACTTTCCTTCATTCAACTACTTTTGTTGCCTATGGCCAAAAGCAGTACAGAAACGCCTTTAATGCAGCAACACAACGCTATCAAAAAGCGATATCCTGATGCAATCCTGCTTTTTCGTGTGGGCGATTTTTATGAAACTTTTGGTGAAGATGCTATTACCGCCAGCCATGTGTTGGGCATTACTTTAACCAAGCGCAACAACGGCGCAGCGTTCAGTAGCGAATTGGCGGGCTTTCCACACCATGCATTGGATACTTACCTGCACAAACTGGTAAAGGCAGGCCTGCGGGTAGCCATTTGCGACCAATTGGAAGATCCCAAACAAGCTAAGGGCATAGTAAAGCGGGGTGTAACCGAAATGGTAACCCCAGGTACCGCCTCGGGCGATAAAATGCTGGAGCACAACAGCAACAACTTTTTGGCTGCCATCCATTTTACCGAAAATAAAGCAGGTATTGCCCTGCTTGATATAAGCACCGGCGAACTGTTTGCAAGCGAGGGCGACAACGAATACATTGATAAACTGCTGCAAAGCCTAAAGCCGGCCGAGGTCATTTTTCAACGACATTATCAAAAGCATTTTAAAGAAATTTTTGGTCAGAAATTTTATACTTACACGTTAGATAGCTGGGTGTTTGACGAAACTTATGCCAACGAATGTTTGCTTAAGCACTTTCAAACCCATTCGTTAAAAGGTTTTGGGGTAGAAGGTATGCCGCTTGCCATTGTGGCTGCCGGCGCCATCTTCCATTATTTAAAAGATACCGAGCACCCCAACCTGCAACATATTACCAGCATACACCGGTTAGAGAAGGACGACCACCTGTGGATGGACCGATTTACCATTCGCAACCTTGAGTTGTTGGGCACAGGTACCGGCGATGGCAACAGCCTGCTAAAAGTATTGGACAATACTGTAAGCCCAATGGGCGCAAGGCTAATGAAACGCTGGATAGTATTGCCATTAAAGGATATTGGTAAAATAAATGAGCGGCTTGACCTGGTGGAATTTTTGATAAAAGATGTGGAGCTGCGTATGCAGGTTACCCAACACATAAAACAGGCAGGCGATATTGAAAGGCTGGTGAGTAAAATACCACTTAAAAAAATAAACCCGAGGGAAGTATTACAGATAGCACGGGGGTTACAACAAGTAGAATCGATAAGGAAGGAATGCATCACCGCGTCTAACGACTACCTCAAACGCCTTGCCGATGCATTAAACCCCTGTCATTATATTTTAGAAAAAATCTTGAAAGAAGTGGTGGAAAATCCGCCTGCACAACTATCCAAAGGTGGCGTTATTCGCGAAGGTGTACATGCCGACCTTGACGAACTGCGCAATATAGCCAGCACCGGTAAAGATTACCTGGTTCAACTGCAGCAAAAGGAAAGTGAGGCCACCGGCATATCGTCCCTAAAGGTTGGCTTTAATAATGTGTTTGGCTATTTTTTGGAGGTGACCAACCTGCACAAAACCAAGGTACCCGCCAACTGGATCCGCAAACAAACATTGGCCAATGCCGAGCGCTACATTACCCCCGAATTAAAAACCTACGAAGAAAAAATTATTGGTGCCGAAGATAAGATTATGGCCATTGAGCAATCGCTGTACGACCAGTTGTTGCTTGAACTGCAGGACTACATTGCCCCCATGCAGGTAAACGGAAACGTGCTGGCTATATTGGATTGCCTGGCTTGCTTTGCTCAAAACGCCTTACATTTTAATTACAAAAAACCACAGCTACACGGCGGCACCGAATTGCACCTAAAAGACTGCCGCCATCCCGTTATTGAACGAAACTTACCAGTTGGCGAAAGCTATATTGCCAACGATATAGGCCTCGATCCATCGGCCCAACAAATCATTATTTTAACCGGGCCCAACATGAGTGGCAAGAGCGCCATTCTTAGGCAAACGGCACTGGTAACCCTTATGGCGCACATGGGCAGTTTTGTACCGGCATCTTTGGCCAACATACCGTTGACCGATAAAATTTTTACCCGCGTAGGTGCCAGCGACAACCTAAGCGGCGGCGAAAGTACTTTTATGGTAGAGATGAACGAAACCGCCAGCATTATTAACAACCTAACCGCACGCAGCCTTGTGTTGCTTGATGAAATTGGCCGCGGTACCAGCACCTACGACGGCATAAGCATTGCATGGAGCATTGTGGAATATTTACACTCCTCCCCTTTTGCACCAAAAACCCTGTTTGCCACGCACTACCACGAACTAAACGAACTGGAGAATAAACTACCCCGCGTAAAAAACTACCATGTAACCAATAAAGAGGTTGGCAATAAAATTATTTTTTTACGTAAGTTATCCCCGGGTGGTAGTACCCACAGCTTTGGTATACATGTAGCACGTATGGCCGGCATGCCTCCCAAATTAATTGAACGTGCCAACGAGGTATTGCAACAACTGGAAAGTAAAAATGTAAGTGATGAACAAGATAGCCCTGCTAACGGTGGAACAGCCCAGTTAGGCGCCAACGTCAAAAAACTATCAATCCCCAAAATGCAATTAAGCATATTTGATGCCCATAGCGAAACCTTTGATGAAATAAGAAAGATGCTGAACAACATCGATATTAACAGGTTAACTCCCGTAGAAGCGCTGATGAAGTTAAATGAGGTAAAGAATAAGATTAAATAAATCCTATCTTCTTAAAAAAACGCCCGACACTCAATTGGTATAAGCTTAATTATTAATAGCCTACCTTTCTGTGCAAATGCATTTACTAACAAAACTGGCAACGTTTTACCACTTTACCCGTTAAAATATAAATGGGATTTCCTTTTTGCCGGCTATAATATTTGTAAATTGATTACTTAGCCGGAACCTAACAATAGCTTTTAATGACAAAGTGGATATTATGGTGTTGTGTATTATTGTTGCCCATAACTTCTATGGCTGGTCATGTTAGTGGGGGCGATATTCACTATACGTTGGTAAAACAATCAAACGGAATTTTTACTTACAATGTTACACTAACCCTATACCGGTTATGCAACAGCGGCCGCGAAATAAATAACTCAACCGTTGTATCGTTTTTTGACAGGGTAACCAATGGAAGGGTAATGAACGTAACGGTACCGCTGGGCTTAAAACGGACTATTTCCTTTAGGAGCCGCGACCCCTGTATTACTAACCCACCAACGGTATGTTACGAAGTGGGTATTTTTGATTTTACGGTTGACCTGCCCGCATCGGTAAATGGCTACCTGGTAAGCAGCCAGGTAATTTTTAGGGTAAACAATATTAACAACTTACGGCCAGGCTATGGAAATATAGGGGCAGCCTACACTGCCGAAATACCTGGAACTATTAATGGCGCCACCGCCCCGGCAAACAACAGCGCCGAGTTTACCGGTAGCGACCTTGTACTGCTTTGTGCTGACAATAGCTTTACATATGGCTTTAACGGACGCGACGCCGACAACGACCAGTTACGTTATCGTTTTTGCCCGGCCCTTCAAAGTGGACCGGGTGTGGATGCTGAAAACCAGCGGCCACCCTCTGCACCACCCTACGATACGGTACCCTACGGCAATGGATATGTTTCTGCTGCTCCGTTTGGTACAAGGGCCAACATTAACCCAGCTACTGGCTTTATTACTGGTATTGCCCCGCCAGCCGGTGTATACATTATTTCGGTTTGTATTGATGAGGTTCGCAACGGTAAAGTAATAGCTACCCAACGTAAAGACATACAGGTACGCGTAACCAACTGTAAAGTGGCTAATGCTACCCTCCAGCCATTGTACCTGCTGTGCAACGATACCAATGATCTTCAATTAAATAATTTGTCAACCAGCCCGCTTATCAACTCCTTTAACTGGCAAGTATATAATGCTGCAGGCAGTAATGTTTTTTCATCCACCCTCTCTATGCCTTCCATCACTTTTGCTGATACGGGGGTTTACCGGGTACAGTTATTCATCAACCAAAACCAGCCTTGCAGCGATAGTACCACTACACAGGTAAGGGTGTACCCAGGCACGCAAGCCAACTTTGACAATATTGGCTTGTGTGTTAAAGCGCCGGTTCAATTTACCAACCGGGCAACCACCAGGTATGGCACCATTACTCAATGGCTATACAACTTTGGCAACGATGGCGAAGCCGATACCAGCAACCTGCCCAATCCCTCGTTTCAATATGTACAGACGGGCAATAAGGTGGTAACCCAAACCATTACTACTTCCACTGGCTGCAGCAGCAGTTTTCAAAAAACCATTGTACTAAACAATAACCCCGCCATTGCATTACAATTTGCTGATACACTTATTTGCAGGGGCGATACTTTACAGCTCAAAGCCAATTCGCCCGGTAATTATAGCTGGCAGCTTAACACTACTTTACTTAACGCAAATACCAACCAGCCAACGGTATTTCCCCTGGTTACTACCAGGTATGTAGTTCAGTACAACGAAAACGGTTGCACCAACACCGACTCCGTTTTGGTACGTGTAGTTGATTCCGTATCGCTATCCACCATACCCGATACTATTATTTGCCGCGGCGATGTGGTTACGCTAAAGGCAACTTCCAACGCGCTGCAATACGAGTGGTTGCCCGCTGCATTATTCAGCAACAACTTGTTGCCAATGCCGTCGGCAGCAATAAACCAATCAACCTTATTTACACTAAAAGCACGTATAGGCGGCTGTAGTGCCGCCCGGTCGTTTACAATTTTAACCATACCATACCCCACTGCCAATGCCGGCAGCGACACTACTATTTGTTTTAATACCAGCGCAGTTATAAATGCAAGCATTGGAGGTTCGTCCTATGCATGGTTGCGCCAACCCTCTATAACACAACCTTTGGCATTAACCGGTACAGTTCGCCCCGGTGCCACCAACACCTATGTGCTTGCCGCCTTTGACACCCTCGGCTGTCCCAAACCTTTTTACGATTCGGTTACGGTGCGGGTACTTCCAAAGCTGGCGGCCTTTGCCGGCAACGATACCTCGGTGGTGGCCAACCAGCCACTACAATTAAATGCCATGGGTGGTACCAGTTATGCATGGTCGCCCGGCAGGTTTTTATCGGCCGCAAACACCAATAATCCGGTGGCTGTATTTCCCCCAAATGTGGGCAGTGTGCGGTACCGGGTAACCGTTTTAAATAGTGCAGGTTGCAGCGACACCGCCTCGATGACAGTAAAAATATTTGATACTAAACCGGGGGTTTTTGTACCCACTGCCTTTACCCCCAATGCCGATGGAAGAAACGATGTACTGCGCCCAATAATAGCAGGCCTGCAACAAATTGAATTTTTTAGCGTGTTTAACCGGTGGGGCCAAAGGGTATTTCATACGCAGGCGGCAGGCCCCGGCTGGAACGGCACTATTAACGGCCTGCCACAGGCAAGCGGCACTTTTGTATGGATGTTTAAAGCCAAAGATTTTACCGGCAAACCTTATTTTGAAAAAGGCGTAGTTACGTTAATCCGTTAACACGCCTTGCTGCCATTTCCTTATAACAGCATACGTTCAACCCTATTTTCTCGCTATAAAAATGACCGATGCCGGCTTACCGGTAGCATAATGCAGTGGCTCCCTTATTTCCCGAATAGTAAAACCTGCTTTCACAAATAAGGCTATCCAATCGTGCAAAGTTCTAAAATACCACTGGTAAGGAAGCACATACCCGGCAGGCACACCATTCCACCTTCCCTTCGTCCAACCACTTTGGTAGCCATCGGTTATAGCAACCGTTAAGGGATGAAGCGTTTGTATAAATAAATGCGAACCTTTGGCGGCCTCGTTGCCCAGGTACAGAATAACTGCATTGGTAAGCGCTTCATCAGGCAACTAAAAATTAAACGCAAAGCTGTCCTTTCCATCAATAAATTTTTCCCAGCCAATTACCAAATTCTCATAGCTGCAAACTGCATACCGGTGCCCATCTTTACTAAAGGCGTTTTCAATTAATTCGGCTATCGCATCTATGCCAAATACGTTTATTCCATCCTTGTGCAATGTCCTCGTCAGCCAATCCTGGCCTCAACCTACGTTCAACAGGCTGGTTGGTTTGTAATCGGTAATAGCATCAACCATAGCCTGGTTAGCAACCAGTATCCGGCTTTCCAATGCACCGCTGTTGATGGTCTAAATCCAATTGGCAGCATTGGCTGTCCACGATTGTACAATTGCTTCTTCTCTATTCATTTAAATCAATAGTTTATATCAACTGAAAAATAATTTATCGTCCTTTAGAAATTTTTAATTAGCCAGAAAGTTTATTGCTATTGAGCTTTCGTTGCGTCGCACTCGTGTACGTTTTGTCCATCATTCAGCACAAAGCAAATTACAGAACCCACTATAAAAAACCTGGTTTGTAAATACCATATTGTCTTTCACTAAAATACATTTTGTTGGCAACAACATTGCAGGTAAAAATAATTGTACCCTTACATTTACTTAATAAAAAAACAGAAAATGCAATACAGGCAATTTGGCAATACATCGTTACAGGTAAGTGAAGTAGGTTTTGGCGCCTGGGCCATTGGTGGTAATGCAATGATTGGCAATACGGCTATTGGATGGGGATTGTCGGATGATGCTGTTTCCAAAAAGGCAATACATGCAGCACTTGATGTAGGAATAAACTTTTTTGATACGGCCGACATCTACGGCCTCGGACATTCGGAGCAGTTGCTTGGTAAAACATTGATGGATAAGCCTGAAGTAATTATAGCAAGTAAAGTGGGAAATGTTTCAAGACAAAACCAATTTACATTTGACTATTCAGCCAGCCATATTATTGATGCTTGCCAACAAAGCCTGTTACGGTTAGGCAGGCAGGTTATTGACTATTACCAGTTGCATACTGCCCGAATAAAACATCTTGAAAACGGCGAATGTATCCAGGCCATGCAAACCCTGCAACAGCAGGGTAAAATTCGGTATTGGGGTTTGTCGCTCAACACGTTCCATCCCGTTCCCGAAGCTGAATTTTTAATGGAAAAACAATTGGGCTCAGGGTTTCAACTGGTGTTTAATTTAATCAATCAACGCTCACTGTCGCTCATAAAAAATGCCGCGGCACAGGGTTATGGAATCGTAGCAAGAATGCCCCTGCAATTTGGTTTACTTACCCATAAATTTTTGGGCGACAGCACATTTGAAAACGACGACCACCGCAGTACCAGGCTAACTAAAAAAATTATTGAATTAGGCAATGGTATTTTAAAACATAATTTACAAAGTTTATGCGATAAATACCAAACTTCCTATACCGGGTTAGCGCTTAGTTTTATTGTAAGCTATCCACAGGTAAGCACCGTAATACCGGGTATACGCACAACCCGGCATGCTATAGAAAATACCAAAAGCATCGTATTATTGGAGCAAGCAGACCAAAGGTTAATGGAAGATTTGTATACATCCGATTTTAGTTTTCTGTTGGACATGATTGAAAAGCAGGGATAGGCAAAAAGTATCTTTACACTTCTCATAAATCTTAAAAAAACAAAAGGCAACGCCAGGCTGACAAACGGGGTCAGCATGGTCTTTTCTTTTGCATTCAACCATTTATCTCATCTGGTATACAGTGTTGCAATATGTTGAAATTTTTTTTTATTAAGTTGATGGAAGTTAGAATAATAAACATCGTTTATAAAAAAAATGGCTTTTTATTTTTAATTAGTGAGGCCTGAGGGGCCGTAATACCCTGACGGTGGGTGAAGCCCACTGACATTAGCCAGCAGTAATTTTAAAAGCCCTGCAAGGGCGGGATATTTGATATCATGCCTGGTCAAAACAATTAAAGTTTCACGATTTTTTAAAATACAATGCTTGTGAATTGTTGACCTAATTGCGCTTTGGAAGCTGATACTAAAGACTGTAAACGAAAAGTATCCCGCCCCTTCAGGGCTTGTTGATTATGGCGGCGCCTTGGTCCGCATGCTTTACCCGCGGCTGTGGTATTTTGGCCCTCCAGGCCTGCCCGATAAAAGGAATGGAGAATAAAATAAATGAAAGTAATGACAAAATCTTTTTAAGGTTTTACTGCGCTAAAAACAGAAAAGCATGGATAAGCCAAAAGCATGTTTACTTTTCATAAATCTAAAAAAAACAAAAGGCAAAACGAGGGTGACAAACGTAGTCAGCCTGGTCTTACCTTTTGCAATCAACCAATTATTTCTTCTTAACCCGTTTAAAAGCTTGGATCGGTTGGGGTGTTAGGATTGTTATCTCTTTCGCGGAATGGGTAAGGGAAAAAGTTCCGCTTACGTTCCGTCAATGGGCGTTCAAAACGGCGCATGTCTTCCAGCTTAAGGCCGCTCATAAACAACTCAATACACCTGTTACGGTAAATTTCAGTCAATAATGCAGCGGCTGTCAGCGGCCCGGCATAAGTTGGCTGGTTGGCACCTACACCAAACGGATCGGCGGCAGGTAATTGTGTAAGCACGGCATCCAGTTCGGTTTTAGCGGCTGTTAGGTTTGGCGCACTTTGCCTTACCAATGCCTCAGCCTTAATCAAACGCATTTCATCGGGCAGGTAAATGGGAAAGTTAGTATTGGCTGCCGCAGCAAAACCTAACAAGCGCCATCTGGGGGCCGTAGTAGGATTAATAACCATATAAAAGTTTACCCTTGCATCGCTTGCCTCGGGCCGCAATCCAACTGGTAAACCCATTGTAGAGTCAATTGGTTGAAAAACATTATTAGTTGCAGTTGAAATTTCAAACAGGGAGTTTAAATTTAAAGCATCATAGGTAAAGGCGCTCCTTTTGGTTAGGTCTACCGCGTTGGCAGCAGTAAGGGCCAAAGGATAATTTCCTGCAAATAATGCATACCTGGCTTTAAGCGCCTGTAGTGTATTTACAATGTCAATGCCCGCAGGCAAGTTAGCCAGTACACCCGCGGTAATGGGGTTAGTGGTAATGGAGGCAAGGGCAGCATCAATAGCTGTAACAGCCCGTTCAAAGCCCTGCTTTCTTTCGGTAAAGCTAGTGTTGATGCCCACACCTGCCGGCACCCGCTCCCAAAACATAGACAAGCTACCTAACGCAAGTGCTTTGTAAATGGTAGTATAACCTATCAGGCCGCTTGCATAGCCTTTATCGGCCAAACCTTGTGCACCTGTAATAACATTGTCGGCATCAAAAATAACTTTACTTGCATTGGCCCAAATGTTAGCCAATATAGTGTTGGTGGGGTCTACGCTACCACCCCCCAAATTTAATTGTGCCTCAGGCAGATTGCCCGCGTTTACCAAAAACAGTTCGTTGGTAACAAAGCCATTGGCGTTTATAATGTTAAATAACGAGCCTGCCCTGCCCAACGAGTATAACCGCTGCAAACCAACGGCAGTTCCCGTAAAACCACGCGTATTTGAAAACACCTGGTCTGCTGTGGCCGCATTAGGGTTATTAAAATCTTTTTTACACGCACCCACCAGCAGCATAGCGGTGAGCGATAGTAGAATAGCAGAATTTTTTATAATAATTTTCATACTGTAGAATTTAGTAGTTGATTAAAAGTTTGCACGAATGCCAAGGCTGTAAGTACGGGGAATGGGTACTGCACCAAAGTCGATACCGCGCAGCAGCGTACTTTGGCCGCCAGCGTTCGTTTCGGGATCGTAGCCAGTGTAATTGTCCCAGCTAATTAAATTACGGCCGCTAAAACTAACGGACAGGTTGCTTATTTTTGCCACCTTGCCAAGGTCGTAACTAAACGATAATTCGCGCAACTTTACAAAAGAGCCATCGTCTATCCTCCACTCTTCAATGTTCAAATTTCCAAGAACATACCCTCGTGGCAACAAGCCGCGGTGTTCCTGCTCGGCTACCAAACCGTTGCCTACATTCTGCCTTGTTCTAAAATCGGCATTAAAAACATCTACCCCCTGCACGGCATCTAATTGTACACGCAGGCTTAGTTTTTTAAAGGTAAACTCGTTTACCAGCGTAGCGGTGTAATCGGGGTTGGGGTTGCCAATAATACGGCGTAGCACGCTGGCAGTTACTGGTGGTAACCCATTGGCATCGCGGGCCGTGGTAAATTGTAGCGGGTTAATTTGTGTACCTCTTTCAATTTGTAAAATACCTGCGCTGTTTTTAACCTGCTGGCCGTTGGTGGTTGCAAAAAAAGTTCCATAAAAAATACCAATTGGCTGGCCTTCTATAATACCAACGGGCGCACCACCATTAGTGTTAAACAGCGTAAGTGCCTGGCCTATACGCACCGCCTTATTGCGGTTATGATTATATAACAGGTTAATGTTCCAGTTAAAGGTTTTAGTGGCAATGGGGCTTCCACCCAAAACTATTTCAAAACCTTTATTCTCCAGTTCACCAAAATTATCGAGCAGGGTGCTAAAGCCTCTTGTTGGAGCTATTTGGCGGTTAATGAGCAAGTCGGTTACTTTTTTATTGTACACGTTAATTGATAAGGTTGCCCTGTTATTAAAGAAACCCATGTCGGCACCAAATTCTATTTCGGCCTGGCGCTCGGGCTTTACGTTTTGGTTGGCTAATCGCTGGCTTGAGTTAAGTGCGGTACGGCCCAAAAAGGAGCTGGCGGTATAATTGTTAAGTCTATCATAGGCACCAATACCGGTAAGGTTGCCACTCTCGCCATAGGCCATACGCACCTTAAACTGGTTAAACCATTTTGATACGCCCAGTTTTTCCCAATAATCTGTACCCGATAAAACATAGCTCAAACTTGCCTTTAGGTAGGTTTGGTTGCGTTGATCTTGTCCAAACACCGACGATCCATCTACTCGTGCAGCACCAGTTACAAATAGCTGGTTACGAAATTTAAAATTCTGCTGCAGGTAAAAGCCCGTTATTGAAATTTCACTTCTATCGTCGTTTCCAGGTATAATGGTACTGGCACCATTTACAGTTTGTACAAAAGGGGCGAGGCCGCGGCCTTGTAAAAGCACGTAGTTATTTTTTTCGTACTGTTGCGAAAAACCTGCTTGTGTGGTACTGCTTAGGTTGCTGGTAATAGCCGTATTGTAAGTAACATTTACATCGTGATTAATGGCGAAAAATGTATTGTTAGCCGCGCTGGCGTACCCATTACGCGAAGGATCGAGGTTTGGACCACCTCCAAAAAAACCATCGCTTACATTGTAGGCATATGGAGGCAAATAGGTGGTGCCCAACTGGCTAAAGTTGTCTATACCCAGCGTATAGTCTACCAGCACATTTTTAATGGGTTTAAGTTTTAGGCTGATGTTAGATAATGTTCGGCTGGTGGTTTGCTTTTGCTTAAAATCTTCAATAACCGACAATGGGTTAACCCTGCCCCGCTCGCCTACTGCCTGCAGGTTGCCCAGGGCATCTCTCTTAAATATGTCGTGAATATTTCCAATAATCGTTACAGAGTTCATAGGCGAAAAGAAGGAGTTGCCATCGGGCTTTTCGTTGGCTGCACTGTTTACATAATTCAGACCTATGGACACGGTTGCCCAGTCTGCTAACACCTGGTCAACATTAGCCCTAAAGTTATAGCGTTGAAAATCGGTGTTTTTTATAATGCCCTGGTTAAAAAAGTATGAGCCCGAAAGAAAGTACTTGGTTTTTTCGGTGCCGCCGGCAATGCTTATATTATTGTCGTTACCTATGGCGGTTCTAAAAATGGCATCCTGGTAATCGTATCGTGTAACGGGGGTAGTGTTGGTGAGCGAAGGCGTTAAAATATCCTGGGTTTGTGCGCCAACACCATCGGTGGGGCCGCCAAATTTGGTGGGGGCCTGGTTAAATTCAAGACGTTTACGCAATTCGCCAACGGTAACATTGGTTGAAAAGCTTACCCTTGCTGCACCGGTGGTACCACGTTTTGTAAAAATTTGTACTACGCCCGCATTGGCCCGGCTTCCATAAATGGCAGCGGCTGCTGCGCCATTCAATACTTCAATACGGTCAATATCGGCGGGGTTAATATCTACCAGCCTGTTTTGGCCAACGGTTCCAACAAAATTACCGCCATCAAAGTTACCGCTGGTGTTGGTTACCCTGTTGGTGGCATTGTTTACAATTACACCATCTACAATATACAATGGCTCGCTGGAGGAGGAGATGGAACTGATGCCCCGCAACCTTACCGACATACCACCTGCGGGGTCGCCCGAGTTTTGCGTTATCTGTGCGCCGGCAGTTTTGCCCTGCAGGGCAGCAAGCACATTGCCTGTAGCACCTTTAATTAACTGGTCGCTTTTTACAGTACTTACATAACTGCCCAGTTGCCGCCGGGTAGTACCTGCGGAAGTACCCGTAACCACTACCTCGTCAAAACCGTTTATGTCTGCCTCTAACGATGCTTCAACAGCAATATTTTGGTTGGATGATGTTACTGCAATTTCTTTCTCAAAAGACTTAAAATTTATACCTGTGACGGATACAATATACTTTCCGTTTTTTAAACTGGCCGTCAATGTATAATTACCACTGGCATTGGTAACCGTACCCGCATTGGTATTTTTTATTACAACAGAAGCACCTTCTACAGGTTGCCCCTGGGTGTTGGTTACTGTGCCGGTAACTTTTACCTGTGCAAATAACAGCGATGGCAGAGCTACAAAAACACATAGCATTACCAGCAAACGAACATGGGCTCTAACAGGGTAGTTGAGTAGTTTCATAAAGGGTAGTTTTTGTTTAAAAAAAGTGTGGAAATTTAAATGTAGGTTTTGGTGTGTAACAAATACACCCGTTTTGCGTTCAGCAGCCTTGACAAATTAAAGTCATGTATTGCTGCAAGCGAAACACTTTTCAATCAAATTTTAATATGGGAGGTTGAACCTTTTTTATTTTCAATCTGCAATAACTAATCGTAAATATGACTAATAAGGTAAACAATTTTACAGGCATTGGTACTAACGTTTTGTATCCGTGGGGAACAGCAAATGGGCTAGACACTATTTCCAATTCAAATGTTTTTTAGGTAAAAAGCAAACCTATCCTAAAAACATATGAGGCGTAATCATTAATTACGGGCTTCGTAAATAACATATCCCCATGGGTCAATTTGCCACTGGCGGTCGTTGAGCGGCTCGGTGGTATTCATAAATACATTGAATGGTTTACCATAAAATTCCTTTTCCTTTACTTGCAGTGTTTGCGGTTTGTTCGAAAGGTTTAAAATTACCAACACCTTTTTGGCGGCCTTTTCGCGTACAAAGGCATACACCGCTTTTTCGTTGCCTGCCACTACTTTTTTAAAGCTGGCATTGGCAGCAAGGGCAGCATTATTTTTACGAAGTTCCAACAGGGTTTTATAAAACTTTGCACGGCCAAATTTGCCAAAAGGCATAGCATCTTTTTCAAAGAATTCTATCTTTTTTAGCACGGGTTCTTCCTGCCCGCTATACACCAGCGGAATGCCCCTTACCATGGTTTGTGTTAATACCGCAAAAGGTGCATGGCTGGCACCGGGCATGGTGCCATAGTCGGCCATGTTCCAACTGTTTTCGTCGTGGTTGCTGGTAAAATACAGGCGCAACGCATTTTCAGGAAAAGTCGAATCTACCTGGTTTACTATGCTATCAATGGCGGAGGCAGGCCGTTCGCCCATGGCTATCTTTTTTGTCATCTGAAACATATTCCACGCATAGCTGATGTTGAACCCCGCCCCGTGTAGCGAACCCTTATCGCCTTCGGCCAGCATTAGTATGGGCTTCACTTTTTTTAGTTCGGCTATACAGGTTTTCCAAAAGTCGTCGGGTACTTCGCCAGCCACATCGCACCTAAAACCATCTATGTTGGTTTCGGTAAGCCAGTATTTCATAGCGGCTATCATGCTATCCCGCATTTCGTTATTAGTAAAATCGAGGCTGCGGGTATCGCTCCAGTCAAAGGCATAGGCCGCTTTGCCGGAGCTGTCTTTTTCAAAAAAATCAGGATGCCTAGTTAGCCAGCCATTATCGGCACCAGTGTGGTTGGCTACCCAGTCGGTCAGCACTTTAAATCCTTTTTCGTGGGCGGTGTTTACCAGGTGCTTCCAATCGGCAAGGTTGCCATATTCGGGATTGATACCTGTATAATCAGCCACGGCATAATAGCTGCCGAGGGTACCCTTTCTATCAATCTTGCTAATAGGTGTAATAGGCATAAACCACAAGGTTTGCACGCCCATTTCTTTTAACCGGTCAAGGTTTGCCTCAAAGGCCTTAAAGGTACCTTCTTTTGTATACTGGCGCATGTTTACTTCATAAATATTGCCCTGCATTATCCAGTCGGGGTGTAATATGACTGCTGTAGAAGTAGAGTTTGCCGTTATAGTTTCAACAGTGGTTGGATTGTTTTTGCAGCCAATCAGCAGGATGAATACTACCGGTAAAATGTTCGAGGCCAACTTTTTCATGTGCAGTTTTTTTTGTGGCGCTAAAGCTATTTTAAAAACATAATAACCAGCCATGTTCCTACATTTTTTTGTACGGGTATTAAAATGTTCCGTACAGAAATATTCATCTACAAAAGCCCTTAAGCACAATTTCAGCACCATAGCAGCCCTCTTAACACCGGCCAGACATCTTAAAATAAACAATGCATCTTTTTATAACAATTATTAAAAAGCATTACAAACGCAACTAAGTATTACCACTATTGCCTGCAGTTGCAGTAAGTGTTTACTTCCCATATTTAAAAACCTTTGAGTATGGCAACTCGCCTGCTCATGCCAAAATGTTGTTCATTATCATTCACCATTTTATTGAATGGTAAATTAAAGCAACTATTGTTTTATTTTCCACCACATTGCGGGAGTTAACCATTAAGATAGAGCGAGAAACCGCCCGCCGCTGCAATGGCATTTATACAAAAACCAACCTATGAAAATAACAGGCAACAGCAGCCTCATAAACTAAGTATTAGGAAAATAAGCTAACAATTTATAGATAAATACAGCATGACAGCGTTCGTATCAAACACTAACCTATCAGTAAGGGAAATGACCAAATCAGATGTGCCACTTGTTGCCAATTATTGGTTTAGCAGAACCAAAGAAGATATGCAGGCAATGGGGGCAGATATAAACAAATTACCTGCAAGAGCCGACATAGAGGCCATGCTACAAAAACAACTGTGGCAAGATTATAAATTAAAAAATGCCTATTGCATTATTTGGCTTTGTGATGATGTACCAATAGGCCACTCCAATACCAACCCAACTTTTTTTGCAGAGCAAGCCAATATGCATTTACATGTATGGGAAAATAAAATGCGTCAAAAAGGGTTGGGTGCCGCTTTAATTCAACTTACGCTACCCTACTTCTTCAATAAATTAAAATTAAAAAACCTGATTTGCGAGCCCTACGCCCTAAACCCAGCCCCCAACAAAACGCTGGCAAAAGCCGGTTTTCAATTTGAGCAGGAATACATAACCATCCCCGGCTACTTAAATTTTGAGCAATCCGTTAACCGCTGGATAATGACAAGGCAACAATTTGAGTTGAACAACCCCGCCGGTAAAAAATAAAAAATCCCGGACCAAAGCCCGGGAAACATTTATCTAAGAAACGTATTCTTTCTTTTTAATTTATACTTCTTCCTTTTTAATTTTTACTTTTTACTTCTTACTTTTTCAAGTACATCACCTCCTTAACCAATGCAACGGTACGTGGCACATCGGGCAGGTATAAAGCGGCAAGGTTTGGCGCATAATGCATAGGCGCATCGGCGCTGCAAATGCGGCGGATAGGAGCATCCAGGTAATCAAAACCTTCTTTTTGAATGCGGTAGCTGATTTCGGAACTGATGCTGGCATAAGGCCACTGCTCTTCTACTATTACCAGCCGGTTGGTCTTTTTTACACTTTCCAAAATGGTCATCCAGTCAAGTGGACGAATAGTGCGCAGGTCAATTACTTCGGCGCTAATGCCTTCTTTTTCCAGTTCGGCGGCGGCGCCCAGGGCCACTTTCATCATTTTATTATACGAAACGATGGTTACATCGGTACCCTGCCGTACCACATTACATTTGCCCAACTCAATAATATATTCTTCTTCGGGCACTTCGCCTTTATCGCCATACATCACTTCACTTTCAAAAAATACTACGGGGTCGTTATCGCGAATGGCTGCTTTGAGCAAACCTTTGGCATCGTACGGCGTACTGGCCGATACAACTTTTAAACCGGGAATGTTGGCATACATGCTATCGAAGGCGGTTGAGTGTTGCGCACCCAACTGGCCGGCACTTCCATTTGCACCGCGAAATACGATGGGGCAACTTATTTGGCCACCGCTCATGGCCAGCATTTTACTGGCAGTGTTTAGTATTTGATCCAATGCCAGTACGGCAAAGTTCCAGGTCATATATTCAACAATGGGGCGCAGGCCACTTTGCGCAGCACCCACGGCTATAGCGGTAAAACCCAACTCGGCTATTGGTGTATCAATTACCCGCTTAGCGCCAAACTCGGCCAACATGCCCTGCGTTACTTTGTAAGCGCCATTATATTCAGCTACTTCTTCGCCTAAAATAAAAACATTGGGATCTTTTCTCATTTCCTCGCTCATTGCTTCTCTAAGTGCTTCCCTGTATGCTATTTGTCGCATGGTGTTTATTGAAATTAACGGTTACTAAAATGTTGCGCCTAACGGCAAAAGTTGGGCAAAAATAGAAGTTTATAGGGTACAATCCCAAAATGTATAAGAGTGATTTAACTACTAACTAAATAAGCGGCCCATTGAAAGAGCGTATTGATAGCATTAAAAACCTGTCCCGGTTGTTGCATGGCTTTGCCCACAAGTAAACATCCCCGGAACAGAAACAAACACGTCCATTTTAACACATTAACACCAATCACCTGAATTATTTACTATTTTGACGGCCCGAAAATTTTAATAAATCAAATTTTTTAAATGAAGAAACTAGCAAAGTTGTTACCGATGCTATTTATGTCGGCAGCGATGGTAACCGATGGTTATTCGCAAACAGGGCCGGCACTTACCACGGCCAACTATGCCCGGGCCGAGCAAATGCTGGGCTACAACACCACCCAACTGGCAGACCACCTATCGGTACGCCCCAACTGGTTGACCGGCGACCGTTTTTGGTATCGCGACCTTATGGCCAAAGGCTTTACATTTATTTTGGTTGATGCCGCCAAAAGCAAAAAAGCACCGGCTTTCGACCATAAAAAACTGGCCGAAGCATTGTCAAAAGCTACCGGCATTAACTACAATGCTGACCATTTGCCCTTTAATACCTTTGAGCTTGGCGACGACGATAAGCAGGTATCGTTTATTATTGGCAAAACACCCTGGGTTTTTAATGGCCGCACCAATACTACTACTAAAGCAGATGGTTCAGCGGCCGCCCAAACCAAAAGTAACAGCCAGTCAAATACCGCCACCTCGCCCAATGGTACCATGACGGCTTTTATTAAAAACGACAACCTTTGGATAAAAGAAACGGCCTCGGGTAAGGAATATGCACTTACCACCGATGGCGTAAAAAACTATGGCTATGCTACCGATAATGCCGGCTGGACAAAAAGCGACCTCCCGATATTAAAATGGTCGCCCGATTCAAAAAAAATAGCTACATACCAGCAAGACCAGCGAAATGTAAGCGACATGTACCTGGTAACTACCAACGTGGGTAAACCCACCCTGCAAAGCTGGAAATACCCTTTGCCTGGCGATAGCGTGGTGACCATGATACATAGGGTAATTATTGAAGTAGACCAGCCGAAGGTAATGAGGCTAGCGCTGGGTGCCGACCAGCACCGCAGTACCCAGTGCGACGATATATCGTGCCAGGGCAGCGAGTTTGGCGATGTGGCGTGGAGCGATGATGCCAGCAAACTTGCATTTGTATCTACCAGCCGCGATCATAAAAAGGCCAGTTTTTATATAGCCGACGCTGCCACCGGCGCCATCAGGTTAATATTTGACGAAACGGCGGCCACACAGTATGAGTCGGGCCACGGAAGCACCAACTGGCGCTACCTGCCCGCCACCAACGAAATAATGTGGTATAGCGAACGCAGCAACTGGGGCCATTTATACCTGTATGATGCCACAACAGGCAAGCTAAAAAGCAACATTACTAATGGTGATTGGACGGTTACCCGCGTGGTAAGTGTTGACGAAAAAAACAGGCTGGTATATTTTTTTGCAGGCGGTAGAGAGCCGGGCCGCAATCCTTATTTCAGCCATTTGTATAAAGCCGGATTAGAGGGAAACGATGTAACCTTGCTTACGCCAAACGACGGTAACCACAAGGTAACGTTTTCGCCGTCGGGTAATTATTTTGTTGACAGTTGGTCTAAACAAGATGTACCACCGGTGATAGAGTTGAGAAACGCCAGCGGTAAAATGGTATTGCCGCTTGAAAAGACACGTATCAATCGCCTCACTGCCAATGGCTGGAAACCGCCCACCCCCATTGCAGTAAAGGCAAACGATGGCACTACTAACCTGTATGGCCTTATGTTTACGCCTACTACATTAGACTTAAATAAAAAGTACCCGGTCGTCAATTATATTTACCCCGGGCCGCAAGGTGGAGGTGTGGGCAGTTGGAGCTTTGAGGTAGCACGAAGCGACCACCAGGCACTGGCCGAACTGGGATTTGTAGTGGTAATAATAGAAGGCACCTGCAACCCGCTGCGGAGCAAAAGTTTTCACGATGTGTGTTACGGCCGTATGGAAGAAAATACACTGCCCGACCAAATTGCCGGAATAAAACAGTTGGCTGAACGATACGCGTATATTGATATTGACAAAGTGGGTATTTGGGGCCACTCTGGTGGCGGGTATGCAACCGCAACGGCCATGTTTAAATTTCCCGATTTTTATAAGGTGGGCATTTCGGAGTCGGGCAACCACGACAACCGTAATTACGAAGATGATTGGGGCGAAAGATATATTGGCTTACTGACCAATGCCGCCGATGGAAAGACGAACTACGACAACCAGGCCAATCAAAATTTTGCCAAAAATTTAAAAGGAAAACTATTGTTGGCGCATGGCATGTTAGATGACAACGTACCTCCCTACAATACCCTTTTGGTAGTGGAAGCGCTACAAAAAGCCAATAAAGATTATGACCTGATTATTTTTCCCAACAGCAGGCATGGCTACGGCGAATACGCCCTGTATATGATGAGGCGCCGGTGGGATTATTTTGTAAAGAACCTGCAGGGCAGTACTCCACCAAAAGAATATGAATTAAAGAGCAAAAGCGACCCCAGGAATTAGTGGTTTTTAATAGGAGTTATGTACTATAAAAAGCCCGGCAAAGCGGATTGATTTGCCGGGCTTTTTGTAGGGATGAAAAAGGTTTCCCAAAAACGCAATTTCATATTACTTTACCTGTTGCATACCTACAGGCAGTCATTTTTAAGGCCGGTCATTTTAGCTTTGTTACTATGACTATGCACCGGGATTGCTGTTGGGCCCTATTACAATAGAGGTAGCACCCCCCGTCCGATTGGCCTTTAGCCGGTCGGGCCTTTACTGACGTACATTATGCGGCTTCTTCATTCTGTCAATTTAAATTTATTTCAGTCCGTCAGGTATTCAGTTTTGCACTTAAAAAAATAAATAAAAAACTCAGCAGAGGTCCGTTTACGTTCTGTTTTTTTTAACCGCGGAGTGGCTGGTACTTTGCGTTGATGAAGTTAGTTTAGTTGATGGACGTTTTATTGACCGGATTTCGCTTATCAAAATCATAATTTGCTGCTGTTGTAATTTAACCTGTTGTTGTAGCTTTTTTACCTGGCTACTCAGTTCCTGCGTAGCAGAAATATTTAAGGTAGTAAGCCCTTCATAATCCACCGTTCTAAAATCAGCTACTTCTTCGCCGTAAACAAATACTCTGTCGGTCTCTATATCAGTTGCATTGATGATAACCTGGTTGTCTGAAGGAATAGAAACGATTTCAAACTGCTCCATTCCTTCGGATAAAAGCAGTTGTAATTTTTTTGCAGCTTTGCTGATGTTGTGGTTATTTGTAAAACTCAACAGATATCCGTTGTCGGTTTTTGTCATACTATTGGTAAGCTGGTAAACGTTGGGGATAAAATCTCTATGTTTATTTACTACCTGCGGATATACTTTTTCTACTTCTTGTGCTATTACTTTTTTAAAGGTTTGGTTACCATACTTTACTTTGTCCTTCATGGTATAATCTGTTATAGCAATATAATTGATAGTTTCAAGGTCTTTTGCAGTATTACTTTTGCCGGTGATATTTTTTATACGGGCATCTGAGTAGGCA
>Ga0209181_10000388_pt1 | contig 82355 bp, 82 predicted proteins | sample MAT05_FD_187208 | JGI IMG/M metagenome (GOLD analysis project Ga0209181, IMG submission 187208) | Freshwater microbial communities from Lake Fryxell liftoff mats and glacier meltwater in Antarctica - MAT-05 (SPAdes) (version 2) | ecosystem: Environmental > Aquatic > Freshwater > Ice > Liftoff...
ATCCTTCACGCGGCATGGCTGGTTCAGACTTGCGTCCATTGACCAATATTCCTTACTGCTGCCTCCCGTAGGAGTCGGGCCCGTGTCTCAGTGCCCGTGTGACTGGTCGTGCTCTCACACCAGTTAATGATCGAAGGCTTGGTGGGCCGTTACCCGCACCAACTACCTAATCATACGCACAGCCATCTCTAAGCGATAAATCTATAATTGTTAAGTGATGCCACTTATCAATGTTACGGGGTATTAATCCAAATTTCTCTGGGCTATCCCCCACTTAAAGGAAGGTTCTGTACGTGTTCCGCACCCGTTTGCCGGTCGCCACCCAGTATTGCTACCTGTGCTGCCCCTCGACTTGCATGTATTAAGCCTGCCGCTAGCGTTCATCCTGAGCCAGGATCAAACTCTCCATTGTAAATGAAGTGTTAGACCACTGACTATTAATATTTCTCAAATTTTTCGAAAATTAACGTCTGTGTTCTGTTGTTATTATGTTACGTTAACTTACCTGTGTCCCGGTATAACCGGAACGCTGTTACTTTCCAATCTGTCAAAGAACTTTGCACCCTAAATCCCCCCAAAGGCGGATTTAAAGAACTGATGAAGATGTCCGGGAGATGATCCCGCTGGCCGTTTGCCACATCTTGTAGTTTTACCTCTTTACACCCGTCAGTTTATCAGCAGGCTATAAAACTATTACATCTCATAACCCGCCTTTACTTCACTTAACTTGAAAAGGCACTATTTAATTTTTGATCACAACACCCGAAATGTACTTTCTTACCCTCTCTACTTTTCTGCCGTATATCGCAGATAAATCAGGTAACCAATGTGTTGTTAAGAGCTTTTTTGTAGACCCATTTTTTATTTGGGAGTGCAAAGATAAGAGCCTTTAATTACCAGCCAAAAAAAAGTTTCAAAAATTTGAAGATTTTTTTTAAGCACCATAGTCATTTTTAGTTCACTTTTCTATTCACAATCCTTTAACTATCAACAACTTAAACCCCGACACCCTACCGTAAGAACTACCGCGTTTTTCACTTGCGGGGTGCAAAGATAGGCAGCTTTACTACCCGGCAAAATTTATTTTAGAACTATTTAAAAAATAATGCCAAAACAACAAAATGAGCTGCCCATTTAACTACCCTGTCATACCCCCCCCCTCAACAGGCCTGTATACCTAACTAACAAAGAAATAAAGCTGCATGCATTACTATGCCATACGCAGGGAAAAAAATTTGTACAAAGAATAAGTCTGGGGGTAAACCAAACCTCTAATCTTTTAAATTAAACCTAACCGTTCTTTTAAATACCCACGCTAAGGCCCCACATTGATAAAAAGTATACGCTGTGCGACGCAACGGATGATGCCATGAAATACTTTCGCCGGGCTCAAAAAAAAACTAAAGGGAAAAATTGAATAAAGTGGCTGTAAACTGTGCCCGCTCGGTTGATTTGAAAAGTACACCCCAGGTTCCGTTATAGCGGAGTAGCGTGGGGACCAGCAAGTTATTGACCTTGCCTAACTGTACCTGCATGGAAACGTTGAATTTGTACACACCGGCGCTATAACTGAGGTCGTAATTGCGGGCTATGATTTCGAAGTTGACGGGGTTGAACCAAGTGGTCATCCGGTCGATTACAACATCGCCTTTGTGGGACCCGAGGTTGTCTTTTTTGGGGACAATGTCAAACACATAGCAGGTTTGGCCGTAATACTCTTTAATGTCAATGGTGAAATTGTACAGGGCTGCCACCTCATTGTCAAACAAGGCCACCTTGTTGCTGATGAAGGGGATGCCCGTGATTTTTCGACCAGGATTGAAAAAAAGTTGTTTCAATTGCTCCTTATGCTTTTCCATTCCGCTGAGGCCTTTGCCGCCAAAGCTGCGGCCGGCTACAATATTGTTTTCGCCACAAACTTTGCCTTTGGTAAAAAACAAGCTGGCGTATAGATCGGCAGTGGTATAGTTGTATTGGTGACGACGGTCGTAAAAATCGCCGGTTACTGTTTCTTCTTCTGTTTGCATTGTACGGCAGCCTGCGGTATAGGATTGGCGGGTTTTACTGTGCAGGGAAGCTTTGGTGTTTCCTTTGCGGTTGAGCATGCGAATGTCATTTAACGCCGACCAGTTTAGTATGTGAAGGTTGCGGAATGCTTTGTAAAAAGTAGTATCGTTTTTTACATAATCGATAAAGGCAGCAGTGTTAAGGTTTTTTTTTACCACTACCTCAGTAAGCGTAAACGTTTGATTTTTGTAAATGATACTGCTATCCTGCGATTGTGAAACAATTGCTTTACAGGAAAACAGTAGTATTAATATACACGTGCGGCTCATTTCTGAAACATCATCTTATAATCAACTTTAATTTTTCCTTTACTGATATCGGTTAGTTTGCGTTGCATTAGTTTGCGCTTGAATGGCTTAATGTAGTCAATAAAAAGTTTGCCTTCAATATGGTCGTACTCGTGCAAAATAACCCTTGCGGTTATGCCATTAAAGGTTTTTGTATGGGGACTAAAAGTTTCATCAACATACGAAAGGGTAACTGTTTCGGGCCTGTCAACATCTTCTCTAATTTTTGGAATACTGAGGCAACCCTCGTTGTAGCTCCATTCATTGCCTTCCATTTCCACAATATGAGCGTTAATAAAAACCCCTTTAGCGCCGGGTGCGTCAGGGTATGTTCCTATTTCATTTTCATCGAGGTTGCTAAATATTTGCTCGCTATCAATTACAAACAACCGTATACCACGGTTTATTTGCGGGGCGGCCAGACCAACACCGTTGCTGGCGTACATGGTTTCCCACATATCGCTTATCAATTTTTCGAGGCCGGGATGAACCGCATCAATGTCGTGACTAATTTTTCGCAACACGGGGGAACCGTAGGCAACTATAGGTAAAATCATACTTTGTAAAATATTCGTCGTAATAAATGCAGTTTTTTTGATGTAGCTGCAATTTGTAAAGAACGTAATTATTTATGAAACATATTTATTACGGCCGGGGCTGGCAAATAGTTTTAACGATTGGTTCGGGTTGGATGTCATGTAATTAAGCGCAGTTTATTGTATGTGCTGAAGATAGGTTTGCAGCATAATGATGGCCGATATTTCGTCGATGGTATTTTTATTTCGACGGTCTTTTTTCTTCATGCCGCTTTGTACCATGCTTTGTACGGCCATTTTGGAGGTATATCTTTCATCGACCTTAATGATGGGTATTGCCGGAAACACTTTTACGAAACGGTTGATGAAGGCCTGCACCAGGGGAGTTGCATGGGTATTGCTATCGTCAAGGTTAGTTGGGTAGCCGATAATGACCTTCCCTACTTGCTCCTTTACAAAATAATCTTTCAGGAACTGCTCCAGGTTGTTGGTGGCTATACCGGCCAAACCAGTAGCAATTATTTGCATAGGATCGGTAACCGCGAGGCCGGTTCGTTTTGCACCGTAGTCTATTGAGAGTATGCGCGACATAAATAAGTTTTGAGACGGAAGTTGGGAAGAAAGTTGACAGTGGATGGGATGAAAGTTGACAGTTGACAGATGATAGTTGACGGGAAGAAAGTTGACAGTTGACAGATGATAGTATACGCGAAGAAAGTTGACAGTTGACAAATGAAAGTTGATGGGAGGAAAGCTGACAATTGACAGATGATAATTGACGGAAAAAAGTTGACAGTTGATAGATGAAAGATGACGGGAAAAGTTGACAGTTGACAGATAATAGTGGACGGGGAAATAGAAGAAAGCTGACAGTTGACGGTTAGCAAATAATAGTTCAATGGAAGAAAAGAAAAAAGTTGATATTGGAAACTTGACGGAAAGCTAAGAGGCGGCGACTTTTAGGAAGGTGAAAAGTGTTAATGCTTTTCGCCTAAATGATGGTTGGCATAATAGGCAACGGTCGTTGTGTGATATTTTTTTAGAAAAGCGGTAATAAATGCTATTTATTTACCATTTTACAAACAGATCGGCCAACACGAATATTGAAAAAATTACGCTGGCTATCCCGTTTGCGGTCATAAAAGCCAGGTTTACCTTACTGAGATCGTTTGGCTTTACAATGGACTGCTGGTAAATAAGCATACCTACAAATACTGCCACCCCTAACCAATAAAACAAGCCAAAACTTCCTACAAATGCAGCTACTATAACCATTGCTGCGCTGGCTACATGCAACACCCTTGAAACTTTAAGTGCCCTGCCTTTACCCAATACCGCCGGTATAGAATATAGTTGATGCGACTGATCAAATTCTACATCCTGAAGGGCATAAATGATATCAAAACCGCTAACCCAAAACAAAACAGTGAAAGAAAATAGTATCGGCAAAACATCAAATTTACCTGTGACCGCCAGGTAGGCACCGATTGGTGCAAGAGCCAGCCCCATGCCTAATACCACGTGACACAAAGCCGTAAACCGTTTTGTGTAGCTGTAAAATAATATAATGAAAAGGGCTACCGGGCTTAGTAAAAAACAAATGGTATTTATGAACCAGGTACATGTAATAAAAACCAGGCAGTTTACAATTACAAACCGCAATGCTTTGTTGGGCGAAATGATGCCGGCAGGTATTTCCCTAATGGCGGTACGTGGATTTTTAGCATCAAAATTTTTATCGAGCCAACGGTTGAAACCCATAGCGGCACTGCGGGCCGACACCATACAAATAACTACCAACAAAAACTTTAAAAAAAGGGAAGCCGTTTCATTTTGAAGAAAAATGGTTGGTACCAACGAAGATTGCGAGGCAAAAAAACCTCCGTGGGCAACCGATAAAAAAAAGCCAATGAGTGCAAAGGGCAGCGCAAAAATGGTATGGCTGAATTTAACAAGCGAAAAGTAGTTTTTTACAGAGGCCATTAGAGAAAGAGGTGTTTAGATGGAAATTTTTGCAATAAGCAAAAAATAAAACACAAAAATACCAATGTAGTAGTGATTATCCGCCGGATTTTTAATTAACGACAGGCAAAAACCTACAAAAGCATTGAGCGATATGGCCACTATTGTTCTATTTCCTTTCGCCTTTTCAGTTCTTTTTCAATCAAATTTAACTCGCGGGTAGTTTGGCCACTAACACTTTTATTTTCCTGTGCCCGCCGCATAAGGTAAGGTATTACATCGTTAATTGGGCCAAAGGGCAGGTATTTACTTACATTAAAACCTTGTTTGGCCAGGTTGAAGGTTATATTGTCGCTCATACCATACAACTGCGAAAAATGAACATGCTTATGGTTAAACGAAAGACCTTTTTGTTGAAGCAGATCGGCCGTCAACAAATTACTTTTTTCGTTATGGGTAGCTACAATACAGGCTATTACTTTGCTGTTTTCAATGCAATATTTTATTGCGGCATCATAATCGGAGTCGGTAGCTTCTTTTGAAGGTTGTATGGGCGATTGATATTTTTTTGCATTGGCTCGTTCCCTTTCTTTTTCCATATATGCGCCACGAACCAATTTTACACCCAGCATAAAGTTTTGCTGTTTTGCAATTTTATGCGACATTTTTAAAAATTGTAACCGATCGGTCCTATACAACTGAATGGTATTGTACACAATCACCCTATCGGTGTTAAATTCCTCCATCATATCCATAGTAAGCCTGTCTACAGGGTCCTGTATCCAGGTTTCCTCGGCGTCAATTAACACCCCAACATTTTTTTTGGCGGCTGCGCTACAAATGCGGTACATGCGGTCTACCACCCTATCCCACTCCTGGCTTTCCGCTTCGTTATCGTGAACGCCCGATCGTATGCGTGGAGCTTCATCAAGGCGCTGAAGCAAGCCAAACCTTGCAATACCAGTAACTTTTACACTTACAAATGGAATGCTTTGTTTAGCTGATGCAAAGTCAATAACCTTAATAAACGCCTCGGCGGTAGCATCAAAATTTTCTTCGCCCTGCTTTCCTTCTACCCCATAATCAAGAATGACATTAACCCCGTATTTATCTAATTCGTTTACCACCGCCGCCGTTTGCAACAGCGATTCGCCACCCACAAACTGTTGAAAAATGGTTTTACGCATCAGTCCTTTTACAGGCAACCCTAGTTTTATGGCAAGCGGCGAAAGCCTTACACCCAAGTGAATCAATACCGGGTTAGCCATGGTTTTAAATAAAAACCTGGCCATTTTTAATTGCTTATTGGTTTTATAGGCAAACGAGTTTTCGGTATTTTCAAACGAAAGTTCCATAGGCTCAAGTGTGCTGCGAATATCGGTAGGCATGATTAAATAAAAAATATGAATGATTGGATAAATATTTTGCAAGATAGTAATCAACAAACATTATGAACAATGAAACCGCCTGTATGTTTCCTAACAACAAAATACTATGACAGTTTCACAAGCAATAACGCTGGTTTTTCCGCATCAATTATATCAAAATAATCCGGCTGTCAATAAAAACCGTTTAATTGTAATGGTTGAAGAGTTTTTGTTTTTTAATCATTATAACTTTCATAAACAAAAACTGGTTTTGCATAGGGCCAGTATGAAATTTTACCAACAACATTTAAAAAACGAAGGCCACCAGGTTATGTATGTGGAGGCTGTTGCCGGCAAAAATCATGTGGCCAATGTGGTTGATGCCCTTAAAAAACAAAAGGTGGACACCATTCATGTAGTAAATGCAGAAGACTACTGGCTGCAAACCCGTTTACAAAAAGCCTGTAAAAAAGCTGCCATTGAACTAATAGAGTACAATTCCCCCAATTTTTTAAACACAGTAACCGGTACCGACCAGTTTTTCAACAACCGTAAAACCTATTTTCAAACCGACTTTTATACATGGCAGCGCAAAAGCAAGGGCATATTGCTTACGGCCAATGGCCAGCCCGAAGGTGGCAAATGGACATACGACAGCGAAAACCGTGAGCCCCTAAAAAAGGGCGTAGCGATTGCGAAAATTAATTTTGTAAAGGACAATACCTACGTTACCGAAGCCAAACAATATGTGAACAAACATTTTTCAAAAAACTATGGTCCGGCCGAAATTGAGAGCAACAATGGCCAGGCCTTTTTTCCGACCACTTTTGCCGAGGCCGAACAATGGATGGATACTTTTTTTGAACAGCGCTTTCAGCAATTTGGTAAGTATGAAGATGCGTTGCATATTAATGAGCAGTACCTGTTTCACAGCCTGCTATCGCCCATGCTAAATATTGGCTTGCTAAACCCACAACAGGTGGTTGCCAAAGCATTGGACGCTGCGCCACAATACCACGTACCACTAAACTCGCTTGAAGGTTTTATAAGGCAAATTATTGGCTGGCGCGAGTTTATACGCATAGTGTATGCCCGCGAAGGGCATACCCAACGCACCAAAAATTATTGGGGCTTTACCCGTAAAATACCCGCCAGTTTTTGGAACGCCACCACAGGCATTGTGCCGGTTGATAATGTAATTGAAAAAGTGCTAAAGGTGGGCTACAGCCACCATATTGAGCGGCTAATGGTTATGGGCAACTTTATGCTGCTGTGCGAGTTTGACCCTAACGACGTGTTTAAATGGTTTATGGAAATGTATGTAGACGCGTACGACTGGGTAATGGTGCCTAACACGTATGGTATGACACAGTTTGCCGATGGAGGCCTTATGACCACCAAACCCTACATTAGCGGCAGCAACTATTTAATGAAAATGGGAAACTACCCAAAGGGCGATTGGCAGCCCATTTGGGATGGATTATTTTGGCGGTTTATGCATGTGCATCGCGACTTTTTTGGCAAAAACCCACGACTGGGCATGTTGCTAAAAACCTTTGACAAAATGCCTAAAGAAAAACAAGACCTGCATATTAATAATGCGGAGCAATTTTTACAAAAGCTGGATAGGTAATAAATGAAAATATTATTTTTTTGAACCCAACAGAATTGCTACTATAAAACTTTAGTTGCGACGCACTCTTGTACTTTTTATACCTTTTTCAACTATTATTTTTTTAGCCAAAGCCACCTGAAAACTAGCTGATACTACCATAAACCTTATCATTTTGGCAGTTTTTTATTCAGTTCTATATAAGCATAACTCCTTACCCTATTAACTCAAATGCATCTAAACCAGCCGAAAAAAGCTACAAAAAGAACTTTAGTCGAAAAATGCGCCCTCTGTGGTCATAAAGGCAGGCTTTAATTCCGTACTTGTGTATTATCAACAAAGCTAAAATGACCGGTCTAAAAAAATAAATTGACTGCAATTTAGTTTGCAACAGGCCGGGTGTTCTGCAGGATATTTACCCAATTAGCTCTTTTACCAATCATTTACCTTTGCGCACAAATTAATAACAATATGGAAGGCAAATTAGCCAGCATCAGTTTTACAATAATGAACGAAATAGTGTTGCCCAACGACACTAATACTTTTGGCAACCTAATGGGCGGACGGTTAATGTATTGGATGGATATTGCAGCCGGTATTGCGTCGGGCAAGCATTGCAACTTACCCGGTATGACGGCCAGTGTTGACAACCTGAGTTTTAAAAACCCCATTAGACTGGGTAACGTAGTGCACATTGAAGCAAAGGTTAGCCGTGCCTTTACCACCAGCATGGAAATACATATTAAAGTGTGGGGCGAAGACCTTTTGCATCAATACAACTACGAAAGTAACGAGGCCTATTTTACCTATGTAGCACTTGACCCTACCGGTAAGCCACGCCCCGTACCCGCCTTAATACCCGAAACAGATGAAGAAAAACGAATATTTGACGGTGCACTACGAAGAAGGCAACTAAGACTAATACTAAGCGGCAAAATGAAACCCCACGATGCCGGGGAGCTAAAAGCACTGTTTATGAACCCACCAAACCTGGCACCTTAACCCGCGGCAGATTATATTGGTTAAATAAAAAATTAATGTGGTAAAAGGTAAAGAAGCGATTATTTATCAAGGGCGTTCATAATATGGTGACGCCCCTTCATCATAAATTTTTTGCTTTGCTCAATAGCGTCCATTACCTGTTCAAGTATTTCGTCGTGTGGCAGGGTATAGTCAATAACCATAGGTTCTTTTATCCTAACTGATAGCATCGACCCCTTCTTTTTAAACCTAAGGCCCTTTTTAGTAAAGGCACGCCAAAAACCATTAATAACAATGGGAACTACAATAGGCTGGGTAGTTTTAATTATAAAGGCCGTTCCCTTTCGGCCAGGCGCAAAAGGCTTTGTAGTACCCTGGGGAAAAGTAATTACCCAACTATCTTTTAAAGCATCGGTAATTTTTCGCGTGTCCGATGCATCAAGGCCTCTTCTAATTTCGGTGTGCTCGGCGCGCCAGGTCCGTTTTACGGTTAAAGCACCTGCCAGTTTAAACAACCTGCTTATCCAACTTCCGTTCATGGTTTCTTCGGCGGCTACATAATAAAGGTTGGTAAACGGGTTAAGCAGGTAATAAGGCAACCCCAGCCGGTTTTTTTTTCGCCATTTTACGGCTGCAAAAATGTGTAAAAAGGTAATAACATCGGCAAAGTACGTTTGGTGGTTGCTAACAAACAATACATTCTTTCTTCTCAAATTGGCAATATGTTCTGTTCCTTCAATTTTTATAGAATTAAAAATGGCAAGCCCCGGATAGGTAATAATGCCAACCAACGCATAAATAAAGGCCTTTACCACCTTTACATGCTTTAGCTTGTCGGATAATGAACTGTTCATATTTGCTTAAAGGGCAACTTTTGGCGGTGAAAATAAGGAATGTAAATTTATTGTTAAGTTGTTGACTCACTAAATATTAGTTTGTGTAATAAAATGAAGGCTTACATCTTACCAAAAATTATAGAATATGAAAAAAATAATCATGCTGGTATTAGTAGCAGCTACCTTACAACAATCGTTTGCTCAAAGTAACGATAATAGTACAAAACAACGCCTCATTAATGTATCGGGCAGCGCCGAAATGGAAATTGTGCCCGATGAAATTTATGTACAGGTAGCCCTGCGTGAATACAATAAAAAAGGAGGCGGAAAAACAGACATAGAAACCATTGGCAACAACTTTATTAAAGCCGCCACTGGCTTGGGTATTGCTGATAGCAACATAGTGGTAGAAAGCTATGCCGGCTGGGACGGAAATTATTGGTGGTATAAAAAGAACAACAAAAAAAACCCCGGTCTAATGGCCGGAATAGTTTACCTGGTAAAATTATCTTCTACCAAAAAAATGGATGAATTGGTAACCCGGTTAGATGATGAGGCTACAGAACGATTTGGCATAGCGAGGGTATCGCACAGTAATCTGCCAGCACTAAAAAAACAACTGAAGATAGAAGCAGTAAAAGCCGCCCGTGAAAAAGCTGGCTACCTTGCAGCCGCCATAAACGAAAAGGTAGGCCAGGCCCTGATTATAAACGACCCCGCCGAATTAGGCGATTTTCCACACCCTATGTACAGTAATATGATTATGAAGGAAGCAATGGATGGTAATGCAGCCCCCGAAGCGAACATCAATTTTAAAAAGATGAAACTGCAATTTGAAGTGAGCATAACCTTTGCCTTACTATAAGCCTTGTTGTGTAGTAGCTTTAATTAAAAGCTACTAATATGGCCCTATTTATAAAGCAGGTGGGTTTTGCCGTTGCAGGAATAAAAATTTTTTTTTACAACGAGCGCAATGGTAAAATACAGGCGTGCATTGCCCTTGCGGCAATTGTACTGGGGTCTGTATTACAAATTAAAAAGCCTGAATGGTGCATTGTGATATTATGCATAGCAATAGTGCTTGGTGCCGAAATGGTAAATACGGCACTTGAAAAACTTTGCAACCTGGTATGCAGTGAATACCACCCCGCAATAAAAGTGATAAAAGATGTGTCTGCCGGCGCCGTATTACTTTGTTCGGTTATGGCGGCCATTGTGGGATTGCTAATTTTTGTGCCTTACTTATACTATTTGGTACAACAGCGTGCCTGAAAGCCGGCTGTTTTGTTTACCAACATATAACGGTTGAGTTTACATGTGCCAAAGTATATTTGCCCCCATAAAAAAACAGCAATGGAACTGAACACAGTAATTTTTGATATGGACGGGTTATTAGTTGATAGTGAACCGTTGTGGAACGAAGCGGCCGACGAGGTGTTTGCCTATTACGGAAAAAAAATAACTGCGCAGGAGTATACTACCACCGTTGGTTTGCGTACAAAGGAGTTTGTAAGTTGGTGGCTTAGCGATTATAAGTTTGATGAAAACGAATTAAACAGGGCCTCGGAAAAAATTATTGAAACGGTGAACGAGAAAATTTTGCTGAAAGGAAAAATGTTGCCGGGAGTACACCACATCATTAATTTTTTTCATGAGCGAAATTTTAAGATAGGGCTGGCCACTTCGTCCCCTGCCAGTACCATAAATGCTGTATTGACCCTGCTACAAATTAAACCATACTTACTAGCCACCACCTCGGCCGAGTTTCTTGATTATGGCAAACCGCACCCACAGGTTTACCTGGACTGTGCAGCCACTTTACAATCGAAGCCAATAGAGTGTGTTTGTTTTGAAGACTCCCTCAATGGCATGATTGCCGCCAAAGCTGCCCGCATGAAATGTATTGTGGTGCCTGACCACTCCTTGCAAAAAAGCGAGAAGTGGGCGCTGGCCGATTTAAAATTATCGTCGCTACAAAATTTTAATGAGTTGCATTTTAATTTGCTTTAGGCAAAGGGTACTAACATTTTAAGTAGACTGGAACCGGGGAATCCGGCCCTTGTAAGGCTGATTAACATAACGTGGCTTTAGTTTCCGGGGTTAACTGAGGGCTGTGGTATTTTGGTCCTTGAGGCCTATTTATTTGCGGATACCTTGAAGAAATACGACAGGTAAAATTGGGTGTGTAAAATTCAATTTTAAAGTTCAGCCAAATAAAATCAAGGGCTTAAAAAGATGAATCAATGAAAGCGGAAAACAGGTAAAAAACCGCTAACCAACAATATCCTTACGGTTACCAAATAAAACTATAAATGAAAAGGGCTCCCAAAATGTGGCAGCCCTTTTAGTAAGCATAGGGGTTTAATATTACCTGGCTATTACCAGTTTTTGTTTTAGCAATTGACCGACTATCAACACCTGTAAATTGTAGGTGCTTTGGGGTAAACCTGCTATTTAGTTTACCGTTATTACATTAGCACCTGCCTGTAGCGGTGTTAATGATGCGTATTATTTTACCATATCCGTTGGTTATAGGTACCGCAGCCAAACCCGTCGGGGGATGTTATAGTTGTTTGCATCAGCATATAGGTTTACGGTCAGGCCGATCCTTCCTTTTTTGTTGTTGTTAAATAAACCGTCGTTGCTGGTATCGTGTCTTGCCCAAAATTACTGTCGCCTTCAAATTCTTCATCGTGTCCCTCAGAATCCGTAAATATTAAACAATCTACGGTTGTAGTACATGCACTTATGTAATTGCCGATTTTTCCTCTGGTTCTTTTTTTAAAAGCTAATCCATTTATAAGTTCACTGGCGGCTAATGCTTTAATAGACCAAAGCAATTATTCGTTGGCGTTTGGGCAAACAACGGCCGTTGCGGGCATTAGATCGTTTTGACGAATAGTTGATTTTAGTTAATATAAAATATTATTTTGCTTTAGGCCAGACTGGCTAAAAAAAGAATGTTGAAATTTAGTTGGCTTGTCCGAGGGTATAGGTAATGCAGCATTACCCCACAGGCATTCGCTTACGTTGCCATTGTAGATGATTTATTTATAGCCAACGTTGCAATTTGTAAAATAAATAAAGCGCTTTTTTTCAATAATACAAGCTGAATGTAGCTGATTAATTCAAAATATGTGGAGGTTAAGCAAACTCTTAAGTGCTACTTCTTACGGCTGTACAAAAAAAGTAAACTGGGCAAAACGATCAATAATGAAAAGTCACCAATGACCCATATTGACAGGGTTTGGCGCAGTTTTGCGCCGGTAATTATACCTTGGTGCCAGGGGCGATAAAGTTATAAAATGCCCCGATGCATGTATTAATTAAAGCTGCAGCCTTGTTGATATTGCCTATACTATGGCAGCTTTTAGAAAAGAAAGAATGGCTATCCTCAACCAGGTGCTGATATTTTGGAACCGGGCTTTATAGCTGTTTTCATCAGTCGTTGCAGCCTGCCTTTATACCCATAGAGGTCGCACTCTTATACTGTTGGTAATTTTATTCAGCCTTTTTTATCATCATTTTATATTCAGCATTGAGTGTACCAAATAGCGGCAATCATTAAAATAAATTTAATAGACTACCCGTACCAACGATAAGTGGAAATAACCTTTCCGCCTGCGACATCAACCATTATTTCGAGCCGGGTGTAGCGGAATTAATTTAAAGCAGTTTGGATAACAAAAGTGCTGTAGGAGTCCTACATGCCCGGCATGGTCACGACTACTAATATATTGGCAATACAATATGCCTGAACAAAAATAGCGGCCTAACAAAAACAAGCAGGATTGAAACGATATGCCAGACCTTTTAAATTTTTCAGTTTGACCAGTCGTTTCAAAACAGGCAGGTTGGCTGTGCAGTGGTGTTTTAATGTTTGTTGCCGAAATAACCCATTGGTATAAAACTAAGTTGTTGTTTCTAAAGCAATAACAACTGCCCGGGCATTATGCCCCGGCTTTTATTTTTTATCAATGCATTCTATTTTTTTTAAATAAAATCCAGCGTACAATTCAACCTTACTTTGTATAACTAATTATTATGCTCAATACCTGTAGTATGTCCCCACTTTTACAACTTCGACCTTTAAAAATTAAAAGATGGTGCGTCATCAGCGTTTTAGGGATATTTTCAATGTTATGTAGCTGGCCACAGTTACAAGCTCAGCAACAACTATTTGATAGCAACTTATTAATCGACAGCCTTACAAAGGTACCCGCAACAGTAGTGATTGAGGTTGACACTATGCCCCGGTTTACACCCCGTATTTATGTTACTTTATTGGCAAGCGATATTAAACAGCAGCTTACCGCACCCTTTAGAGTTAAAAGGAAAGACATTGTACAATTGGGTGGGCTGGCGCTTACTACATTTGCGTTGTCGCGTGCCGATCAACCCATTAATCGCTTTGCTACCAACCTGGTAGCAAATAACCCGGTAGTTGGTACGGCCAGCAACTTTATTACCCGTTTTGGTGGTAAATACGAGCTTTATACATTAGCAGCCATCGGCGCCTGGAGTGTAATTGGCAAAAATAAAAAACTGGCCAATACAACCCTGCTTGCCACACAAGCTTATTTGGCCGGGGGGTTACTGGCAACCGGACTAAAATTTATGACCGGACGGCAACGACCCAATTATTTTAACCCGATAACTCAGCGCAGCTCGCCGGTTTTTCATGGTCCCTTTTACCAATTTAAAAAAGATGTCAATGGCTTTAGACCAAACAAAGGATCGTACACTGCTTTTCCATCGGGGCATACCACTGTTGCCTTTGCTGCCGCAACGGTTTTTGCCATGGAATACCGCAATAAACCATTGGTACCTGTGCTTGCATACGGTGCAGCCACCTTTATTGGTTTAAGTAGAATTACAGAAAATAAACATTGGGCAACGGATGTATTTATAGGTGCGGTGCTGGGTTTTTTAAGCGGAAAACAAGTGGTCACCAATTATCACCGGTATTTTAACGCACCCAAAACACCTAAACCAGCCAGCTATAAATGGAAGTTAAATGCAACATACCAAAATGCACATTTTGTGCCAGGGGCGGTACTGACTTTTTAACAAGTATTATTCTTTCCCCACACTACTTTGCCTTGTAACTAGTACATTTAAAAGTAATTTTTTTAAATAAGACCCTTGTTTATTTGCCACCTGATACCAAAGGCCTTTGGCAGCAACCTGTTGGGTATTAATAATTTTTTTAATTGAGCGTTATGGAGGGGGGGGTTAACAACAGGTAATGCATAACGGGCAACGTTTTGTATTTTACGCTACACAGTTAAATATTACCGATATAAGCAAAAGCGATAGCACCGCCTTATGCTAAAAAGGGGCAACGGACTTTGATAAAACCACATTTGTTTTAAGCGTTGGTAATAGAAAGTGTTTACCAATAACAATGGCAGTTTAGTAAAAGCCCGATAATTTAGCATGCTGACTTTAATTGAAAAAAAGGTTTAACAACTTTCAATCGTCTTAAATCTTTATTATGCCCGATAAACAGCTAAATCGACACCTGCCCATTTTTTACACTATGGGTACCAATCCATATTAAAAGTAATCCTTTTTAAAATTAATCAAAAACGTGTTTGCATAAAATGCCAGGGAGGACCATTTAGGCCGTTTCTTTCTTTTCTATTTTTCCATTCATATAAACGCAATCACCATCTTCCAACTTCAATTCGGTACCATCTTTTAAATAAATCATTCCGTTAGCCAACACCTTGGTACCATTGGTCATAATCATCGCTTTAAGCATCTCGGTTTTCTTTCCGCCTTTAATCACGAACATCTCTCCTTTAATGTTAATTATACAGTCTTTTTTATCTATGGGCTTTTCTTGTACCGATATATTAATCAACTGGTTACCAAACACTGTGGGCAAAAAGCCAACTGAAAGCATGCACAACAAAAAATATATCTTCTTCATAATAAAAAATTTATCAGTTTTTTAATTCCTTTGCTAATAATGTGTGATAAGATTAGTTAACATTATCGTGCCAAAATAAAGGCATTTATGTCCCATCAGCATTCTTAACAGTTTCCACCTTTGCTATTGTAAATAGCAACTGGTTTATAATCAAATTAATCAAATAAAATTTTTACTACCGACCAAGCCACTTCCATTAAAGGCAAACGGCAAGTATCAGTAGCACCACCGCAAAATGTTAAATTATTATAGTTAGTGATGCAACTTTACTTTTTCTATCATCATCTATACCATTGGTTTTTCATAGAATATTGGATTAAAACGGGGCTGGATTTCTATCCTGGCCCTTTTTTTATTTTAGGTTGTTTTCAATGTGTTACCCATTAATATTTACCAGTTTTGCTTCCAAATCAGTTGTTTATCTCCGTTGGATAGTTCCTTCTTTCTAAATAACCATCTGTGCAACTTTACCATTTTATCGTCATCTATCCCAATGGTTTTTTATAGGATATTGAATTAAAATGGGGCTGGATTTCTATCCTTGCCCTTTTTATGCTTGTGTATGAATACCAATGTTTTATGTGTAACTTATATTTGCCTATGCTACCCGTTCACTTGTTTTAATTCTTCTTTTTACTTTTCCTACTTTCTAAATAACAAATTTTTTTACCCCTTTTAACTATATTACCAAAGTCAGCAATTTGGCAAAAGCAGTGTTACTGCAAAACATATTACCCATCCGTTAAAATTTGAGTCAATAAAATGGGTGCAAAACATCCATAAAAAAAAATCTTTAAATAAAAAATAGTTAATGGAAAAAATAAATATTGTGAACCCAGTGTATGTGTGGAAACAAAAAATAACCGATGAGGGACCATTTACAAGAACAAGGATTTCTGCTATCGATAGAATAATGGAAGCCTACACTGATAACCTATATAACAGCGAAGACAATACTGATATTTGGAAAACAGTAGAAAAGGTGGTAAAATCAATTAACCGTTTAAATAAAAATGAGGAATTTTTTATATCGGCCGCTGACAGCGAAGCGCTGGTAGATTTTATACGGTCGGAAGCGGAAAAGTCGGGCCTTACTTATGCAGGCGACGTTACTGAAGAGTGGAGGGAAGAATGGTAAGCGCTATATATAAATTAATAACAGAAGGCTTTTGGAGGAGTAGTATGGAAATGCAGGCGAATAGGACCGTTTACTTAGTGGTGCTTATTTAAGCGCTAATACACTTACCCGTTAAATGCGTTAATGATAGCCAATACCATTCTTAAAATAATGTTATCAATTATTTGTATGCCCTAAATGGGAGTAGCAGTCAAATATTTTTTGCAGAAAAATAGCCCTGTTAATAAAACATAAGCGCTGGTAACATGACCATTAAAACCCCGGTTGCTGAATTTTTATAAAGGCTTACCTGGCCTGGTTTCGGTGTTCATTTAACGTGTTTAACAAGCGTAAACTGTATGTAATGTCGTTGTCCTTTTACTTTTTTAAAATACCGAAATTTTTGTACCGGTTCTTCCTTTACCTGTAATAACGTGGTATTAAAATGGCACAAAAATGTGGCTAACCGTAAATAGCCATATGTGCTATCGTGGCTGGCTGGTATTGTTGTAAACGTTTGAAATATTTTTTGGGCTTTAATTTCAATGCCATGCAAGGCTTTTTGGTAAGGTTTAATAGGTTTAAATTGATATTTAATACATTGAACTACTTGTTTAATTGTTAGTAGAAGTAATAAATTTACCCTATCACAAAAGCAATTTATCTTTTTTTTAAAAAGAGGTAAGCAACAATAATTAATGAATATTGGCTGATGAGCGTATACGAAAAATGCCCCCGGTTTATTGGGGGCATTTAAACATATGTCAGTAGGCAGGCTATTTTTTATCTTCACCTTCCTGCTGCTCCAACTTTTCTTTAATAGAGGCTAATGCTCCCAAATCGCCCAGTGTAGCTTTTTCCACTTTAGCCTGTATGGTTTTTACAGCTTTGTTGGTTTTGTCGGCTTCAACTTTGGCCTCTTTGCGGGCTACTTCCTTTTCCTGTTGTTGAACTTGCTCCCAAATGCGGGTGTGGCTAACCACAATACGCTTTTCGTTGCGGTCAAATTCAATTACCATAAACTGTGCATGCTCATCGGGTCCAACGGTTTTACCATCTTCTTTATTAAGATGGCGAGCCGGTGCAAAACCTTCTAAGCCGTAAGGCAATTGTACAGTAGCTCCCTTATCATCCTTCCTGGTAACGGTTCCTTCGTGTATCGATCCGATAGAAAAGGTATCTTCCAGCGTATTCCAGGGATCTTCTTCCAGTTGTTTGTGGCCCAGTTGCAATTTGCGGTTCTCTTTGTCGATACCCATAATAATTACATCAATGTGCTCACCAACTTTGGTATAGTCGCCGGGGTGGTTATAACGCTTTAACCAGCTTAGGTCGCTAATGTGTATCATGCCACCAATACCGGGCTCAAGCTCAACAAAAACGCCATAAGGGGTAATGTTTTTAACCAGTCCTTTGTGCTTGCTACTTGCCGGAAACTTATTTTCGATGGTGCTCCATGGGTCGTCGCTCATTTGCTTTATAGACAAACTCATTTTTCGGCTATCCTTATCAAGTGTTACTATTTTGGCTTCGTACTCGTCGTTCAGTTTAAAGAACTCCTTAGCATTAATAGGTGTATTGGCCCAGGTAATTTCACTTACGTGTACCAGTCCTTCAACACCCGGCATGATTTCAAGAAACGCACCATAGTCTTCAATATTTACTACTTTACCTTTCACCACCTGGCTTTCGGCTACACCTTCAGGCAGCACATCCCATGGGTGTGGGGTCAGTTGTTTTAAACCAAGGCTAATACGCTTTTTGTCGTCGTCAAAATCCAATACAACCACGTTCAAACGCTGATCCAGCTTCAACACTTCGCTTGGGTGCGATATACGTCCCCAACTTATGTCGGTTATGTATAGCAAACCATCCAATCCGCCAAGGTCCATAAAGGCGCCAAAATCGGTGATGTTTTTGATGGTTCCTTCCAACACCTGGCCTTTTTCCAGCTTGCTCATTATCTCGGCACGTTGTGCTTCAATATCACTTTCTATAAGTGCTTTGTGCGATACTACGGCGTTCTTAATGGTTTCATTAATCTTAACCACTTTAAACTCCATGGTTTTACCAACAAACTGGTCGTAATCGGTTACAGGTTTCACGTCAATCTGCGATCCTGGTAAAAAAGTTTCCATACCAAAAACATCCACGATCAATCCACCTTTTGTTTTGCTGGTTACCGTACCTGTAATAACCTCACCGGTTTTATGTACTTCCATAATACGCTCCCATGCACGATAAATGCGGGCCGATTTGCGGCTCAGGTGCAAGTGTCCTGCCCTGTCCTCTTTTTCAACTACCATAACCTCTACATCGTCGCCAACCTTCAGGTTAGGTACATCGCGAAACTCGTTTAGCGATACCAAACCGTCGGACTTAAAGCCAATGTTGATGACAACATCGGTCTTGGTCATACCAACCACGTTACCGGTAATAATTTCGGCATCGTTAATTTGTACAAAAGTGTTGTCGTACACCTGGTCATACTTCTCTCTTTCCTCTTTGTTGTACGTGCTTACATTGCGCTTGTCAATGCTCCAGTCAAAGTCGTCGTGAGGGGTTTGAACCTTAGGTACAAAAGCTGGTTTGACATTCCCGGCGGTTGCCTCTGCATTTTCGGCCGTTGCAGTAATTTCTGCAGGGGCTGCTTCAACAGTTGGGGTTAGTTCATCAGGCCAATCTGCCACCACATCGTGTACATCGGTAGGCGATTCCGAAACGGGTGTTTCAGCTTTGGCTTCTTCTGCAGGAACTGTAGTGCTAATTTCTTTTGCCGGGGTTTCCGCTTTAGCTTGTTCTACACCTCCTTCCTTTTCATCGCTCACAGGTGCATTTGTTGTCGCTGTAGTGCTTTCAGTAGCAGGTGTAACTGCCTCTGGTGCGCTCTCCTGTGCATCAGCGTTTGGGTGAATAATTTCATTTTCAGACATAATATTATCCCGAAGGTTTTATTTCGGGGCTGCAAAGGTAAGTAAATATGAAAAACGGGAAGCGTCGAAATGCAGGAAGTTTTGATACCAGCGGCAGGTACTTTGTGGCGGCATCGTTGCGTCGCAATCCATTCATCTTTAGCGCTTTGTGTAGCATTTTTCTACAAATAGTATACTGCCCGCAAAAAAGTGCTTTGCAAGCGTTTTTGAAATGTGGCTGTCAGTACATTTACCTTCCCCAACTACGGGTTTGTACAATAAACAGATTGATCACCTCATTTTTTGTATCGCTGGCATCAACACTATCGCTGTTTGCCCAGGCAGATACCACTACCGTATACTTTACCGACAATTGGGAAACCTGTATTGCAGCCAACGCATATTGCACCAGCAAGGTTTATGCAAATAGCGATACCTGGTACCAAAACGATGACGTTACCACAACGGGAGCCATGGCCCGCGAGGGAATTTATTTAGATAGCGAAAACGGCCAAAAGTTACCCGGATATGTAGTGGAGCGCCGCCCAACGTTTACAGATGGGTGGGGAAATTACCTTGAGTTTAACCTTAGTAGTAATGTTGCTAAAAACGACCGTGTATTTTCCGATACGTATCATGTGATGGCTAATTTTACTATCGATACTTTGGGAAAAGTTACAGAAATCGCGATCATTTATTCCGACCCGCCCTGCCCCCCATGCGCCGAAGAAGTGGTCAGGGTACTTTCAACCGCGCCAGCGTGGGTGCCGGCAATAGAGGACAACGTACCGGTATCCAGCGGTATAAAACAATTGGTGTCGTTTAAAACAGGGCGCTCGCAATTTGAAATACATGCTAAGGATAATATGTGGTAAAACAACTTTGAACCTATAATACATCCATTATTATTTGGTATTTCCAGCATTATTTCTTTGCTGAATAGTATTGTTGCCGATGCAGTGAGTGACACAAGTAAAGCCCAACAGCATTACTGATGCCGGTAAAAAAAAACGTACGCCCTTTTATATTGTTGATAAATGATTTTGAACGGCACTCTATCTTTACCAATGACCTTTAAGCAACAGGTTTACCAGCAATTTCAACTATTGGTTACCGAAAAAATTACCCTGAAGCAGCAAACGCTGGCCGACCTGCGCAATAGCGCGGCCAACGAAACTAAAAGTACGGCAGGCGACAAACACGAAACAGCCCTTGCTATGTTGCAGATAGAACAGGCAAATACCGGGCGCCAACTTGACGAAATATTATTGCAGAAAAACGCATTGGATAAAATTGACCCTTTGAACGCCGCCGAACAGGTGGCGTTGGGAAGCCTGGTAGAAACCAGTAATGGCTACCTTTTTGTTAGCGCTGCATTAGGCAAACTGGTGGTTAACGACCTGCCTATCATCGCACTTTCACCACAATCGCCATTAGGCAGTAAACTGCTGGGTCTGCAAAAAAAGGACGAGATAGAAGTGAACGGAAGGGTCTATACTATTGAAGAAATATGGTAAGGGTGACTGCTATTTTTCCTTTAGTTCATCCACCTGCGCATACACATCGGCTAACGACAAGTCGAAATTTATGCTGCTGAAGTGAATGCTTTTTTCCAGGCTGTCAGCAGTTGAAATTACCCAGGTATCTTCCTTTCGGGTAAATACCTCAGCCAGCACTTCCATACTGCTGACAATAACATAGTTTTTTAAAGAAGGTATGGAACGATATAATTTGAATTTTGTTCCCATATCGTAATCTTCAGTTGAAGGAGACAGCACTTCTACAATAAGCGTGGGATTTAGCAGTGTATCAAATTTGTCATCCAGGTATTCTTCTTTGCCGCAAACCACCGTAACATTGGGGTAAGTATATAATGTATTTAAATTATTGTGCACCCGCAAGTCGCTTGTAAAATAACTACACGTTCCATTTTTCAAAAACCACCAATTTCGGCAATAATCGAGGCTACTATTTTATTATGCTCTTTAAAAGCACCTGCCATTGCAAATACCTCCCTTTGGTAATATTCGCTTTTCTCCAACGCTTTCCGCTCCATTTCAAGGTAATCGTGCTCCGATATTTTCTGTTTTGATACAGCACTCATAACTATCTATTTTTTTAAAAATACCCTTTTTTCATTGCACCCTTTTGGCGTTCCATTATCCGCGATTTACTTACCACTCAATTTCTTTACTTTTAAAACATGAAAACAAAACTTGCCATTATACTTTCTGTGCTGGTTACTGCAAATGCCTTCGCTTTTGCCAACGACCCAAAAACGCTTGACATTGGTGCAAAGGCGCCTGCCTTTAGCCTGCCAGGCATTGACGGTAAAACGTACACCCTTAGCAGCTTTGCCAAATCAAAATTATTGGTAGTGCTTTTTACCTGCAACCACTGCCCTACTGCGCAGGCATACGAAGACCGCCTAATTCAACTTACCAAAGATTATAAAAACAAGGGAGTTGCAGTGGTGGCCATTAACCCCAACTACCCATCGGCCGTGGCGTTGGACGAACTGGGCTACAGCGACATGGGCGATAGTTTTGAGGAAATGAAACAGCGTGCAAAGGACAAGAGCTATAACTTTCCTTACCTTTTTGATGGGGTTACCGAAGCATTCAGTCGCCAGTATGGCCCTGTAGCTACACCACATATTTTTATATTCGACCAAAAACGAATACTTCAATACACTGGCCGGTTAGACGCCAAAGAAAAACCCGGCAGTGCCAACGCCGAAGATGCCCGCAATGCGCTGGACGAATTACTGGCAGGCAAACCAGTAACGCTTGCAAAAACCAAAACCTTTGGCTGTAGCGTAAAATGGAAAGAGAAAAGCGATTGGGCTGATAAAGCGCCATTGGTTTGGGCAAAGGAAAAAGTAAACCTAAACCTTATTGACGAAGGTCCGTTGAAGGAATTATTAGCAAATAACACCGATAAAACAAGGTTAATAAATGTATGGGCAACCTGGTGTGGACCGTGTGTAAACGAACTGCCCGATTTTGTAACGATCAACCGTATGTACCGAAACCGCGAGTTTGAATTTGTAACCGTGAGCGCCGATGTACCTGAAAAGAAAGACAAGGCGTTAGGCTTTTTAAAAAAGATACAAGCCAGCAACACCAACTATCTTTTTAACTCAAGTGATAAATACAAGTTAATTGAACTGATAGACCCCGAATGGCAAGGCGCATTACCCTATACTATTTTGATTGCACCCGGCGGAAAAATACTGTATCGAAAGCAAGGCATGATAGACGTAGCAGAAATGAAAAAACGCGTTGTTGAGCAGATTGGCAGGTATTATTAAGCAGGCAATTTACGCTACAATGGCAGTCGTTGCCATTGATTTATCGGCTATGGTTTGTGCAGCTATCCATCCACTGGTCCATGCATGTTGAAAGTTAAAGCCGCCGGTAACGCCGTCAACATCTAATATTTCGCCTGCGAAAAATATATTCGGCACCAATTTGCTTTGCATGGTTTGGCCATCTACCTCGTTTAGCGAAATACCGCCGCAGGTTACAAACTCCTCTTTAAAAGTTGTTTTACCATTTACCTCAAACGGCTGGGCGGTTAAATTGGCCAACAACTTGTTTTGCTGTTTGGCAGGCAGTTCGGCCCAGCGAATGTCTTCGTTTATTTCCGATTGTAGTAACAGGTAACTCCACAGCCTTGCCGGTAAACCAAATGGGTTTCGGTTACCAATTTTTTGTGTGGCATGTTTTAGCCGCAGTTTGGGCCATTCCTCCCGTAGCGCTTGCTCGTTTTGGCCACCCAACCAATTAATTACAATAGTAAAATGATAATTTGTTTCAGCCAAAACCCTTGCTCCCCATGCGGACAGTTTTAAAATGGCCGGACCACTCATTCCCCAATGGGTAATCAGCAACGGACCTTGCTCCTCCAGTTTGGTACCGGTAATTTTAACGCGGGCATTTTCGGCCACCACACCCATTAGTGCCGTTATAGGGTTGCAAGGCATGTTAAAGGTAAAAAGCGATGGAACAGGCGCTTGTACAGTATGCCCCAGCCGGGTTAACCAGTTAAACATGGCTGTTTTTGGATAGCCGCCGCAGGCAACCGTCACATAGTCTGCTATAAGTACTTCTCCATTTAACAATTGAATGTCAAAACCGGCATTGCCCTCTCCATCAAAGCTATCGTTTATAACACCTGCCCGTTGCTCAATGGACTTTACTTCGCGGTTCATCATCACTTCTACCTTATAATGGTTGGCTTCTTTTAAAAGACAGTCTATAATGGTTTGCGATGTATCGGTTATGGAAAACATCCGTCCATCAACCTCGGTTTTAAGGGTTACACCCCGCTGTACAAACCATTCAATGCAATGGTTGGTATTAAAAAGATGAAAGCTTTTTTTCAAAAAACGATCGCCCCGCGGATACTTCTTTACAAGGTTAGAAACCTCGAAACAAGCGTGGGTAACATTGCACCTGCCGCCTCCACTTACCCTTACTTTACTTAGCAGCTTACTGGTTTTTTCAAGAAGAATGACCTTTAAATTCGGGTTAAGCCTTGCTGCATTAACAGCGCAAAAAAAACCTGCTGCCCCGCCTCCAATTATTACCACCCGCTGCTGCCGGGTGCTACTGTCCATATTCATGGGCGCAAAGGTAAGTTTTTGCATTGCCGCATTACCATAGTGTGGAAGCGTGATGCGTTTACAATGGAAGATATAAAAAGCGGTATTTAATATATCAGCCATCCAAACCAGGCATCTTAAAATAATTTATTTGCCAATAATTGTAGCTGCAAACAAAATGAACGGTAAAATCGCCTGCAAACAACAATGTTTCGCCGTTTTCCATCGTGGCCCCGTAGCTTAATGTACCCTTGCTGGTGCCGGCACCCTGGCCAGTTTCATCAACTAAAAACGCCACTGACAAAATAGAAAAATCGGCCGAATTAAAAGTTGGATAGCTTTCGTAAAACCATATTACTTTTTGCATTAATTGTGCTCGTTCCACGTTATCCCCTTGCTCATTAGTACATGTATCGGCTATCAAACTATAATCCAGCTTAATTTCCTGATTCAACCAATCGTTCAAAAATTCCTCCGTTTTACTATTGATCTCATAGTCGTGGTTTGGGTGAAATTCTTCGTACATGTAGTGGGTAGTCATACCAGGCATAGAAAACATAGACGACTCATGTTTAAATAATTCTTCGGTTAAAAAGCAATATTTGACCCTTGCGGAATAGTCAACGGCGTAGTCAACTACAATGGCCCTTTCTTCCATTATTGCCTCAATTCGCGATAATTCTATGGCTATTTGCTCATCATTAAGGTTATCGGCTATTTCAAAACCTGGCTTTTCAAGCACATCAAATACTGTCAATATTTCTGCATTGGCATGATGGTTTTCAAAGGCGATCACGTTTTTTAAAAACTCATGTTCAATTTCGGGAGGAATATCAGTTAAGGCCTCAAACTTACCGCCGAGCTCCGCATTCAATTTAAGCTTCAGCAATTCATTTTCAATACGCAACTGTTCCTCCGGATCGTCGCTAAATTTTTCTTCTGCTTCTTCATGTTTGCTCATAACACTCAATTTTAATTAATTAAAACACGCTTGGTATTTTAATACTGCGGGACATTATTGAATGTAAAAAATTTAAGCAACTCATGCAACTGATCGCCTAAAATAATTTTAACATTAAGTGTATAAATGAAACCGTTTTTTTGAACGGCAAAAAAAAACCCGGCGTTAACCGGGCTTTTTTTCACTTTTTATTTTTTTATTTTGGATTTTTTATTGGTGCACTTCCCGCGGCAGCAGGATTGTATACCAGCTCATTATCAGGAACGTCCCAATAATCAAGATAACCATAATTAACAGTTGCGTTGGTACTTACAGCACCAGCAGCAGACAATACCACCGCCCCGGTACGGGCTTTATCGGGGGCAATAATTTCCCAACGGCGGGCATCATAAAAAGATAGTCCTTTAAAGCCAAGGGCAATTCTTCTCTCTCTTCTTAACTCTTCATAAGCGGCAGATTGTGTAAGACCTGTACCAACCGCTGCTAAACCTGCACCCTGGTAATTTCTTACTTTATCAATGGACGACACCCCATTGTCTATCTGCGCTGTTTGGATCAGGACTTCGGCTTTCATTAATTCATTTTCTTCGTAAGTACCGCACAGCGTTATTTCATTAGCGCCCGCAATGGTATTTGCATAGGTAATAACACCTGCCAAACCAAGGCCACCGTTCAAAAGGCTGTACCGTGTATTAAATGCATTGCCTCTGTCGGTGTTAAAAATGCCTACGTTTGGCAAAGTGCGAACGTTGTTTTCCCTTCTTTTATCACCTGCCCTAAATTCCTGCACCCACCGCTCACTTAGCTTATAGGTGCCGGTAGCGCTACCCGACGATTGTACTTTATCGGCAATAGTAGTTCCCAAAAAGTCACCATTAGGGTCAGTACGACCTGTAAAAACAAAGTCAGTTGCATTAATACCATTATTTACAAGGGTAAGAATGCTATTATATTGCGCAGGCGACATGGCAGCCCTGGTAGTATTTACCATGATGTTGCGGGCTTTCATAGTATTGATATTACGTAACCACATGGCAGGTGTAAGAATGCCTCCTTTACCCTTCTGCAAAAATTCAGGAATTAGTTTGCCAAGCGTGGTATTGTAATCAGGTAAGGCAGTTGCCAGGCCAATTGCGGTAGCTGCCTTATCGAAATTTGCATTTGATTCGGTAATAAGTGCTTCTTTGCTTACGTAGTTGCCGTTTGTTGCAGCATCGGTTGTGCCCTCGTTTTGAATAAGGCCTGCATAAAAAATTGAACCAAGTCTTGCATAAGCATAGCCTTTCCACCAGTAAGCCCAGGCGTTTACGGTAGCTTTTTTAGTAGCTGCACCCGAACCGGTGAAGGTAGTGCTGGCTCCAATTTTTAACACCGAGTTAGCCGCTGTTATCATGTTGTACATATAAGCCCACTCATAAAAAATGGGGTTACTGCCTTGTTGCGCATTAAAATTAACGCTACGCAACAACGCATATTGCGTATTAACAGCACTAGGGTTTAATACTACAGTTCCATTATCAAGTGTCACTTTATTAGGACACCCTAACTGGTTTAAATAAGCATTTGCAGCTTCTGCACCAATAATATCGCCCATCAATTCGTGAAAACCTGTAGCACCCGCCCAAAAGCGGCCATAAACGCCGTCAGAATACTTAAGGTCAAAAAAGCCATTTCGGTAAATAGAACCCTGGGCAAGTGACACCACTCCAGCTTCGGTTTGGGCGCTTCCTGGTGTAGGAAGATTTGTATTACTAATGTCCAAATCTTTTTTGCACGATGATGCAAGTAGTGAAACACCCAATAGTCCAACCAACATTTTGTTATTCTTCATGTAATAAGTTTTAGGAGTAAATTAAAATCCCACGTTTAAACCAATGGTGTAAGCTTTTGTATTTGGAATAGTATTGTGGTCAACACCGCGATCAAAAGACGAGTTGGAAGCACCGGAACTAACCTCAGGATCAAAGCCGCTATAGTTTGTAATGGTAAATAGGTTACGACCAGACAACACTAATTGCAGGCGTTGAAACGCTTTTAGCCTAAATATCTTTCCAAAGTCTACGCCTACTGATAAGTTTCTTAGGCGAGCGAAAGATGCATCTTCATAAAAATAATCCTTGGTTCCATTGTTTGCGCCAGCCTGGTATATTCCGCGATAAAAAGCAGTATAGGCTTCTGTTTTTCCATCAATAGTAATCGGTTTTGTATATTCTGAACTAATACCATCCCTGTACATCCAGCTTTTTGTTTGGTTGTATAAATGACTTCCACTAACCCAATCCCACTGCATATTAAATGTAACAATGCCCTTATAGCTGAAGTTGTTAATAAAGCTCATATTGAACCTTGGATTAGGATCGCCGAAGGCATATTGACCAGGTGAGCTAACGGGGCGCTTGGTAAGTTTATTTACTACGTATCCGTTGCTAGCTACTTCAAATTTAATCTGGTCTGCTTTTGCAATAAAAGGCAGGCCGGTATTTGGGTCAAGTTGATCCAAAGATTTAAGAATAAGGAAACCAAACAACTGGCCAATTTTTTCGCCGGCTTTTAAGGTGATACCTGAACTTCCCGCAGCAGAAGTAACTACTACATCAGGGCCTGTTACCCGGGTGATCTTAGATGTTTGTTTAGAGAAATTGGTAGTAAAATCCCAGGTGAAGTTTTTTTGAGAAAGCACATTTAGGTTTAACGACGCTTGTATGCCGTTTGAACCAAGACCGAAAGCATTGTTTAGTATACTACCTACGCCAGTTGAAGGAGCGGCATCAACCCTGTAAATAGCGTTGTCTGTGTTTCTTTTCCAATAAGTAAAGGAGAAGTTGGCTGTTCTTAACCAGGAACCTCTAAACAAATTCAAACCTAAATCAATACCATATTCTGTTTCCTTTGATAACTCTACAGAAAGCAATGGATTTGGACTAGAAGTGGGAAAAGTGAACACACTGCTCAAACCGAGGTTGGCAGCCCCCAAAACCGGGAAACGCTGAAATGCACCTGGCTGAATACCCGCCTCACCATAAGCTGCTCTTAGCTTAAAATCGGTTAAAATACGTGCAGCCGGAGAGTTCTGGATGAAGTTGAACTTAGAGATGTTTAAAAAGGCATCTCCTCTTGGAAATGTTTGCGCTTTGGCTCCACTGCCGAATGCGGAAGAAAAATCACTTCTCACCCCCACAGCTACCCCTGCAAGATCGCCATACTCAAAACGTTGATTTGCCAAAAGGCCATAAGTGATAAAGGGCTCCACATAATCGCTTACTACTTTATACACCGATGCCTGCGTCGCATTCCATGGAGCATATCCAGGTGCGTCATATCCATAAGCACCAAACTGCTGGTACTTTCTATTTCGATAATCGTATGCTACAGTAGTGGTAGTTCTGATTGGAATTTTTAAGTGAAAGTCTTTTTCAAAGTCGGTACGGAAGGTTGCTGTACCGATCAAGTTCTGAAAAGTAGTTCGATTTACATAATTATCAATTTCACCAGTGGTAGAACCATCTCCGGCTGCATTGGGGTTAAAATTTCCTAAAAAATATTGTTGATCCACCGCATTTTTATTTTGTGACTGGTCCTCATACCGATACGTAATATTATCGTTCTGCGCATTGAGGCTGTACTTGGCATCTAATTCTAAAAATTTTGAAAACTTGTAATTCAGATTAAAGCTTTGAATAATGTCAACTTTATTAATTAGCGTGCTTGTATATTGATTTATGAAATTTGGATTTTGACCATTTACACCTGCGGCATCACCAAAGTAGTGTCCGTAATTACCATCAAGATCTTTAAAATCATAATTAGCAAAAGGTCGTGTATTATTTAAAGCATAAACAATACCCCGGCCAGTTTGATCATTCAATGTGTTCTTAGTATAAACCAACTGCGTCAAACTGGTCAAACGTAAATTTTTTGCAAGTTCAATTCCAAACTTACCAGTCAGGTTAGATCTTTCGTAATCACCATTGTTTTTAAAGTTAGAGTTCTGTTTGTTATTGGAGGCTGACAATAAGAAATCAACTTTATCCCTGCTGCCTGTCATGCTAATTGAATTGTTTAATACGTAGCCCTTCCTGAAAAACATGTCATAATGGTCAAAATACTGCAAATTTTTATCGTATGCTTTGTTAGCAAAACTCGTAACATTTAATGCACTGTATTGAACGTTGGCGTCATAAGAGCTGAGCGCAGGATCAAAAACCAATGGCTGACCATTTGCTTTAATTACGTTATTACTTGCATCGGTAGCAAAAGCGTGAAATCGTGCTTTGGAAACACCGCCAATGTTAAGCAATTCGTTTGTTGTTGCACTACTGCTTACATCAATATTAAACCTTCCAGATTTTGCTTTTTTAGTAAATAGCTGTATAACCCCATTGGCGCCTTGTGCCCCATACAACGACGCCGCAGCAGCACCTTGCACTATTTCCACTTTTTCAATAATGTTTACATCAATTGAGTTAAGGTCAGTTGCGCCCACCTGCAAACCATCTAACAAAATCATTGGTGACGTTCCGCCCTGAATGGTGTTGATACCGCGTAAAACAATGTTTAAGCTTTGGCCTGGGTTACCATTAGTGCTTGAAATTTGGGCACCGGCAACTTGTCCCACCAACTGCTGACCAACATCGCCCGAAGGAGCTTTTACCTGGTTGGCCAGGTTAACCGATTCAACAGCAATACCAAGCTTTTTTTTGCTTACTGCGGACCCTGTTCCTGTCACTACAACTTCTGACAAACTTACTACAGACTCTACCAGTACAATTGAAACTGGCTGACCAGGTTTAGCCTTCATTGATTTTTGAAAAAACCCTACCGAGGTGACGGTTATAGTTTCCTCTACATTTGAAGTTTTAAGTGAGAAGCTTCCGTCAGATAATGAGATTGAAGCGGAACCGCCTCTAACAAAAACAGAAACTCCTTCAATAGGTGCTTTCGTTACGCTATTGATAATTTTACCTGAAATTACCCCCTGGGAAAAGGAGGAAAATGAAAGGAAAAGAAAGGCCGTTAAGACCAACATTGTTTTTCTCATGTGCATTAATTTAACTGTTAAGGTTGCTATCCATCTTTAAAAAAAAATGCCCGCTAGTTGCGTGGCAGGTTTTTAGTCAATCGATAAATCTCAAGCGAATTTAACTTATATTTTTAACTATTTCATAACACAAAGCATAAAAAAAACTTACCGAAAGATTAAAGGAAAATAATATTTATTCTATTAAAATAATTAAATTTTATTAATTACTCATTTTCAGTATTTTGTTTAATAATTTATATATAAAGTAATCTTCAACGTTTTTCATTATTTGATCAATAATTAAGGAATTAGTTCATATATATTTTTATTTTACATTGAATCTAACATTGAACAACCCGCTGGACGAATAAAATTGTTAAATAAGCCAGTGGATATTAAGCCACCGGCAAATAATTACCATTTAAAAAAAGCAACCTATAAATATGATGAATTTAGATAGGGGTTATCCCGCTCAGCAGCCTCTATATCAACAAACGATGAAAGAATGTCGGGTTGTTTTCGCTTGATACAAACTGCGTGCTCATAATGCGCCGATGGCTTTCTGTCTTTCGTTCGTACGGTCCAACCATCTTCGTCATAAAACACTTCTTTTACTCCCAAATTTATCATTGGCTCAATGGCCAGCACCATCCCCTCCTTCAATTTGGCCCCATTACCGCGTTTACCAAAATTAGGCACTTGCGGGTCTTCGTGCAGGTTTCTGCCTAAGCCATGCCCAACCAGTTCCCTCACCACACCGTACCCGTTTTTTCGCTCGGTAAAGTCCTGTATGGCATTCGCAATATCGCCTATCCTATTTCCCTGCAATGCTTTTTCTATACCCTTGTACAACGACTGTTTGGTAATCTTCATAAGTGTCAATACCTCTTCACTTACATCGCCAATAGCAAATGTATAGGCACTATCGCCATGAAAACCATTTTTAAATACCCCGATATCTACCGAAATAATATCACCCTCCTTTAGCACATCATTGTTAGGAAAACCGTGCACCACTGCATCGTTTACCGAAATACAAGCAGTAAAAGGAAAGCCACGGTAATTTAAAAAAGATGGAACGCCTTTGTTGTCGCGGATAAACTGCTCAGCCACATCGTTGGCCTGTTTAGTTGTAGTTCCCGGCCTAATGGACCTGGCCACCTCGGCAATCGTCTGCCCTACCAACAAACAACTATGACGCATAATTTCTATTTCTGCATCGGTTTTATAATAAATCATATTGCGTAATCTGCTCATTAATAAAAAAACCTGCCTGTGTATAATACCCAGGCAGGTTAACGTATGTTGTACTTCCCTTAGGCTGTTGTTATGCCGAAACGGGTGAAATTGATTGCCTTCCCTGTAACCTTCCACTGTTCATAAGCCCATCATATTGCCTCATCAATAGCTGGGTTTCTATTTGTTGAAGTGTATCTAAAATAACACCAACCATAATTAATAACGAGGTGCCGCCAAAAAAGCTGGAAAACGATGAGGTTACACCTAACCTTTGCGCAAAACCGGGTAAAATACCAACAAAAGCAAGAAAAATAGCACCGGGCAGCGTAATCTTGTCCATGATGGAACCAATATAATCGGCCGTAGGCTGGCCGGGTTTTACACCAGGTATAAAACCATTATTGCGTTTTAGATCCTCAGCCATTTGCTTGGGGTTAAATATCAACGCAGTATATAGGTATGTAAAAGCAATAACCATTACCGAATATACCAACATGTACCAGAAGTTACTGTGATCGCCAAATACTTTTGCAATTCCTTTACCAGCTTCCATATTGGTAAAACTAAAAAGGGTAGGCAAAAACATAATAGCCTGAGCAAAAATGATTGGCATTACACCAGCCATGTTAACCTTCATTGGCAAAAACTGCCTGGCACCACCAAACTGGCGGTTACCAACAATTTGTTTGGCATAATTCACAGGTATTTTTCGTACACCTTGTACCAAAATTATGATGCCCATCACAATCGCTATAAATATGGCAATTTCTATAAGAAAAATCAATAAACCACCACCGCCCCTGGCCTGTTTTGCACCAAATTCCTGAATAATTGATTGCGGAAAACGCGCAAGTATACCTACCATGATAATAATAGACGTACCATTACCAAGGCCTTTGTCCTGAATTTTTTCGCCTAACCACATTACAAACAACGTACCCGCAGTAAGCGTTAAAATGGTAGAAATGGCAAAATATTCTTTATAAGCAGGAATGATTGCTTCGGCGTAGCCTGGTCCGTTTAAGTAAGCAACATAAGCACTTGCCTGAAAGGCAGTTACAATAACGGTGAGATACCGTGTCCACGAATTAATTTTTTTACGGCCGCTATCACCTTCCTTTTGCACCTTTTGTAGTTGAGGTACAAGAATGGTCATTAACTGCATAAAAATGGATGCAGAAATGTATGGCATAATACCTAAAGCAAGAATTGACGCCTGAGAAAAGGCTCCCCCGGCAAAGGTATCAAACAAGCCAAGCAAACCATTTTGTGACGCATTGGCCTGTGCATCGGCCAACAAATTAGGGTTCATACCCGGCAATACAATGTGTGTACCTAATCGGTAGGTCAAAATCAAAGCCAACGTAACAATTATCTTGTTTCTGAGCTCTTCAATTGTCCAAATATTTTTGAGTGTCTGAATAAGTTTTTTCACTGATACTTAAGTTGAAAGTGTTAATCCCTAAAAGCCTAAAAAAAACGCACTTTTATGCGTCTGGCAAATATCGTTAAAATTACTTTACAATTTCAACGGTTCCACCTGCAGCCTCAATTAGCATCTTGGCTTTTTCACTTGCAGCATTAACCTTAAAAATTATCGCAGCTTTAATTTCACCCGTACCTAACACTTTAATAAGGTCGTTTTGGGCAATTAAACCGTTGATGTACAGATTTTCAGGAGTAATCTCGGTAAAACCATACTTCTCCACCAACTGGTCAATTTGACCAACGTTCAATACTTTGTATTCTACTCTATTAAAATTTTTAAATCCACGTTTTGGCAAACGGCGCTGAATAGGCATCTGTCCACCTTCGTGTGCCATTTTGCTTTTATAACCAGCGCGACTTTGACCACCTTTGTTACCCTTTGTTGACGTACCACCTTTTCCCGAAGCTTCACCACGTCCAATTCGTTTTTCTTTGTGCGTTGCCCCTTTAGCCGGCCTTAATGTATTCAGTTTCATAATACTAATTTTTACTATCGGGGTTAATTCCCCTCGCATTTAAATATTGTTTTTAATATTAGGCTTTTGGCGCCTCAGTTGCAGCAATTTCTTCTACTTTTAAAAGATGATTTACTCTGCGTACCATACCCAAAATCTGCGGTGTGGCCTCTACTTCAACTGAACCATTAAGCTTGCGTAAACCTAATGCCACCAAAGTTCTTTTAGCTGTTTCGTTTCTATCGATACCGCTTTTTACCTGAGTTAATTTTATCGTTTTCATACACCCAAACTCCTGGGGAGCCTCCATTTTATTATTAAAAAAATAAAGTTATTTGTGTTCAAATACTAAACGCCAAACACCTTCTTTAAACCAATATTTCTTGTTTTGGCCACTTCAATAGGCTCTCTAAGCAGCGCCAAAGCCTTAAAAGTAGCTTTTACCACGTTGTGTGGATTTGCCGATCCCAAACTTTTAGCCAGCACGTCGGTTAAGCCTGCACTTTCCAATACGGCACGCATGCTTCCACCGGCAAGTACACCAGTACCATGCGCTGCCGGCTTTATCAATACTTTGGCAGCACCTTCTTTGGCTAACTGGTCATGTGGGATAGTACCGTGCATAATAGGCACTTTTATAAGATTTTTACGGGCATCTTCAATTCCCTTGGTGATAGCTTCCTGAACTTCTTTAGCCTTACCCAAGCCATGGCCTACAACACCTTTTTCGTTTCCTACTACCACCAGGGCGCTAAAACTAAAAGTACGTCCACCTTTGGTAGTTTTAACCACACGGTTAATTGATACCACTTTTTCTTTCAGTTCAAGGTCGCCGCCTTTTACTTTATTTAAAATTGCTTTTGACATTGTATTCAATCAAAATTTAAAAAACTGTTTATTAAAATTGAAGCCCTGCTTCCCTTGCACCTTCAGCCACGGCTTTTACCCTTCCATGATATAAATTACCACCTCTGTCAAATACGCATGTAGTTACCCCCAATGCAACAGCTTTACGCGCAACAGCCTCCCCTACCAGTTTACTTTTTTCAACCTTGGGTACCTTCTGTGCCACAATCTCTTTTTCGCGGCTTGAGGCCGAAGCCAACGTTGTTCCGGTACTATCGTCAATAAGTTGAGCATAGATCTCGGCATTACTTCTAAAAACCGACAGCCTGGGTTTACCAGTAGTACCACTCAACTTTCTGCGAATGCGGTACCTTATTTTCTGCCTTTTAATTAATTTATCCATTGTTATTTATTTTACTCCCCGATACTGCCGGAGAACTGCCTTTTAACGGCCAACTATTAGAAATCTTATTGTTACAACCCAACACCTAAATACGACACCTTATATTTTATTTACCAGCAGCCTTGCCAGCTTTTCTGCGTATAAACTCATCGGAGTAGCGAACACCTTTTCCTTTGTAAGGCTCAGGTTTACGCAAACTGCGAATTTTTGCAGCCATGGCACCCAATAACTGGTTATCGCTACCTTCCAAAAATATCTTAGGATTTTGTCCTTTTAATGTTTCAGTAGACACCTTTAATTCGGAGGGAACATCAACTATGATATTGTGCGAGTAACCCAACGACAAATCCAGCAAATTACCGGTGTTTACGGCTTTGTAACCAACACCAACCAACTCAAGCTGCTTTTTAAAACCCACGCTTACACCGGTAACCATGTTACTTATTAATGAGCGATATAAACCATGCAAGGCACGGTGGCGTATCTGGTCAGTAGGGCGGCCAACTGTAAGTACCTCATCCTTTACTTCAATAACAATATCCCTGTCTACCTGCTGCGTTAAAATACCTTTTGGACCTTTAACCGTAACAAGGTTATTTTTATCGACAGTTACCGTTACACCATTTAATAATGTAACCGGTTGTTTTCCTATACGTGACATAATTTTTACCTTAAAATTTAAAAACTTGAAATTTAAAAATGTAGGCCAACAGCGTTCAGTTATCGTATAGAAAACTTAAATAATCACATCGACCTCTACTATAACCGATAACCATTTTTACCATTACCGGCACTTTAACTATAAAAAAACCCACTAGGGCTTAACCGTTAATACACATAACAAAGCACCTCACCGCCAACATTCCCCGCTTTTGCTTCCTTATCGGTCATAACTCCCTTACTGGTAGATATGATGGCGATACCCAAACCATTTTTTACCCTTTTAAAATCGGCAGGCCTTGAATATTGACGTAAACCCGGACGACTGACACGCTCAAGGCTACGAATAGCCGGCACTTTAGTGGAGGGGTCATATTTTAAAGCAATTTTAATTACACCTTGCTTGCTATCATCCTCAAACTTATACTTTAGAATGTAGCCTTTGTCGTATAAAATTTCGGTGATACGCTTCTTTAAGTTGCTGGCTGGGATCTCCACAATTCGGTGGTTAGCCATTTGAGCGTTACGCACCCTTGTTAAAAAATCTGCAATAGGATCAGTTACCATAATTTTTGCCCTCCTACGTCCGCCTATGGCGAATAATTGGAATAAAATATTTAAATAATAATGTTAATAGCAACTATCTATCGGACAATTGCTAACCAGGAAACTCATTTACCAGCTCGATTTGGTAACCCCTGGAATTTTACCTTGCAAGGCCATATCGCGAAACACGTTTCGTGATAAACCAAAGTAGCGGATATAACCCCTCGGACGCCCTGTTAACTGGCAGCGGTTTTTTAACCGCACGGGAGAGGCATTTTTTGGTAAAAGGTCTAAACCCGCCCGGTCGCCTGCCGCTTTTAATGCCGCACGCTTTTCAGCAAACTTAGCTACCATCTTCTCCCTCTTTCTTTGCCTGGCTTTTACAGATTCTTTTGCCATGTTTTTTTATTTCTGATTTTAGCTTTAATGATTTGGCCGTTGCGTTAATGGATATTTCTAACATTATAACAAACCGTCATTTCAAAATATATTATGCTTCCACTTCTTTTTTAGCACCTTTAAACGGCATTCCCAGCTCCCTCAACAATTCGTATGCTTCCTCATTAGTTTGGGCGCTTGTTACAAAAGTGATATCTAAACCGGTAATTTTATTTACCTTATCAATATCAATTTCAGGAAAAATGATTTGCTCGGTAACACCAAGGGTATAATTACCGCGACCGTCAAAAGACTTATCGTTAATACCTTTAAAGTCACGGACACGTGGTAGAGACACCGACACAAGCCTATCTAAAAACTCGTACATCTTTACCCCACGCAACGTTACCCTTGCGCCAATAGGCATGTTTTTTCTCAACTTAAAGTTCGATATGTCTTTTTTCGACATAGTAGAAACTGCCTTTTGACCAGAAACTGTGGTAAGCTCATCAACAGCTACATCCACCAGTTTTTTATCGGTAACAGCACCGTTGACACCACGATTCAAACAAATTTTTTCAAGTTTGGGAGCCTGCATAACAGACTTGTATCCAAACTTTTTCATTAAGGCTGGTACAACTTCTTTTTTGTACTTATCTGCCAACCTTGGCGCGTATGTAGTAGTAGACATTATTTAATTACCTCCCCTGATTTTTTAGCGATGCGAACTAGTTTACCCTCCTGACGCTCACGCCTCACTTTTGTGCCTGCGCCAGCTTTTTCATCCCAAAGCATTACGTTACTAATGTTCATAGAAGCTTCCATTTTAACCATACCACCTTTTGTGTTAGTAGCACTTGGCTTGGTATGCTTTGTTACAATATTAGCACCTTCAACCACAACGCGACCCTTTTCCAAAATAACTTCAAGCACCTTGCGTGGTTTTTTCAGGTCTTTGTCATCACCGGCAATAACCACCACCTGGTCGCCTTTTTTGATGTTGAATTTGGGTTTAAATCTTGTGCTCATTTTATTTTATTTTTCCAGCTTTCGCTATCTATTAAACTTTTGTTGTGTCACTCACTTGTACCGTGGTAAATTTTTCAACTTTGGTGAGTTGTCGGTTGTAAGTTGTCAGTTTTCACTTGTGAATTGTAAGTTGTCAATATTTCTAGCTAACCATATACTATTTAACATTAACCAATCACTATAAACCATTCGTTACCCACCATCCACCAATCACTCATAAAACCTCGGGCGCAAGCGATATAATTTTCATATAACCTTTATCGCGTAATTCCCTTGCTACTGGCCCAAAAATACGTGTACCTCTTGGCTCATCACTGTTGTTTAACAGCACCACTGCATTATCGTCAAAGCGAATGTATGAACCATCTTTACGACGCAGCTTGTTTTTGGTACGCACAATAACTGCTTTTGAAACAGTACCTTTTTTAACACCTGCCGATGGCATAGCGTCTTTAACAGTCACTACTATTTTATCACCGATCCTGGCGTATTCCTGCCCTGAGTTGCCCAGAACGCGGATGCATAAAACTTCTTTGGCACCGCTGTTGTCAGCTACGTTCAATCTACTTTCTTGCTGAATCATTTTAGCCTCCCTTCCCTCCAACGGAGGGTACTTTTAAAAACCTGTTATATAATTTAAGCCATTCAAAAGTTCCCCACCGGGAAATTTAGGGCGCTTTACTTCACCTTTTCCATGACCTCTACTAACCTCCAACGTTTTGTTTTGCTCAACGGGCGGGTTTCCATAATCCTCACAAGATCGCCTATGCTACACTCGTTTTTTTCATCGTGCGCATGAAACTTTGAGGTCTTCTTTACGAACTTACCGTAAAGCGGGTGTTTAACCTTACGCTCTATAGCAACTGTAATGGTCTTATCCATTTTATTGCTGCTCACAAAGCCAGTTCTTGTTTTACGCAAATTTCTTTCCAACATAATAACGCTTATTTATAGTTAGATGCCTAACTTCCTTTTTTGTAATTCTGTTTTTAAACGGGCAACATCTTTTCTTACGTCGCGTATGCTCATCGGGTTCTCAAGCGGAGAAATAACGTGCGCAAATTCAAGCTTCTTTAAACGCATCTCATCTTCGTTGATACGCGCTGTTAGATCTTCTGACGAAAGGTCACGAATACTCTTGTTAAAATCAAATTTCTTGTCAGCCATTGTTATAAAATTTATGCCTGCAACTCCCTGCGGATTACAAACTTTGTTTTGATTGGTAACTTTTGTGCAGCCAGTTCAAACGCACCTTTAGCAACTTCTTCTGATACACCATCGGCTTCAAAAATAATGCGCCCTGGTTGTACCACAGCAGCCCAGTACTCGGGATTACCTTTACCTTTACCCATCCTTACCTCAGCGGGCTTGTGCGTAATAACCTTATCAGGAAAAATGCGTATCCAAACATTACCTTCACGTTTCATAAAACGCGTCATGGCCTGACGGGCTGACTCAATTTGACGGTTTGTTAACCAAACAGAATCTAATGCTTTTAAACCGTACGAGCCAAAAGACAAAGTAGCTCCACGCTTGGTGTCACCCTTCATTCGGCCTTTTTGCATTTTCCTGTGCTTCGATCTTTTCGGCTGTAACATCTTATTATTATTATATTTTATGGATGTTTAGTTATGCTGTTAATAACTATCACTCCTCAATTGTATTATTTCCATCTAAATTCCCACCACTAAATTACCAAAACGTTGTAGTGTAATAATTCCAACCATCTAAACCCATTGTCGGAGCTGAGGTAATATTTTTGATAAGCCATGAACCAATAGCTGTTATATTCTACCACCACCGCCACGGTTATCTTCTACCACCACCACCGCCGCCACGGTTATCTCTTCCGCCACCGCCACCGCGATTATCTCTCCTGTCACCACCTCTATCTCCCCCTCTAAAACCTCCTCTGTCATCACGTCCACCTTCTCTTCTATCCCCACCTGGCACACCACCTTCTTTACCACCAATAAAGTTGGGGTTCAATTCGCGTTTGCCTAACACCTCACCTTTACAAATCCAAACTTTTATTCCTATTTTTCCATAAACAGTAAGCGCAAATACGTTTGCATAATCAATATCCATACGAAAAGTATGCAAGGGTACCCGACCGGCTTTGATTTCTTCGCTACGTGCAATTTCAGCACCGCCTAACCGACCACCCACTTTTACTTTAATTCCCTCAGCACCCATGCGAAGGGCGGAGGCTATAGCCATCTTAATAGCTCTTTTAAAGTTTATTCTATTTTCAATTTGACGGGCAATGGTATCAGCAACAATATTTGCATCAAGCTCCGGACGTCGGATTTCCAAAATATTGATCTGCACATCATCTTTACCAGTCAACTTCTTCAATTCTTCTTTTACACGGTCAACCTCTCCACCACCTTTACCTATAATAATACCTGGCTTGGACGTATGTATGGTTATAATTAGTTTACCAAGTGTACGCTCAATAACTATTTTGGAAATACCCCCTTTGTTAATACGCGCCATCAGGTAGGTCCTGATTTTGTGATCTTCAATTAGCTTGCTTGCGTAGTCTTTATGATTACCGTACCAATTGCTTTCCCATCCGCGGATGATACCAAGTCTTGCACCAATAGGATTTGTTTTCTGACCCATATGTTGTATATATAAGTTTTACGAATTAGTATTTGAAACCTCTTTAGTTTTTGCACTGGCCTTTTTGGCAACAGGTGCAACACCCTCGTCAACAATAATGGTAACGTGGTTGCTACGTTTACGGATGCGATAACCGCGACCTTGAGGAGCGGGACGCATACGGCGCAATGTGCGTGCACCATCTACAAAAATTGTTTTAACAACCAGGTTAGCATCGGCGGCACTTGTGCCATCATTTTTTTGCTCCCAATTGTTGATTGCACTTTTAAGCAATTTACCCAAAGGTGTAGAGGGATGTTTTGGATGAAATTCCAAGGTGGCAATCGCCTTTTCAACAGCCATACCACGAACCAAATCGGCCAGCAAACGCATTTTACGTGGCGACGTTGGATAGTTCCTCAATTTTGCTACTGCTTCCATTTTATTAATTTTCTAACTATCAAAGCCAATTAAATTGACTAAGCCGGTTGTTTTATTGTTTCTTATTAGAGTGTCCTTTGAAATTGCGTGTTGGTGCAAACTCCCCCAACTTATGACTTACCATAAATTCGGTTACATACACCGGTATAAACTTGTTACCATTGTGAACAGCAAAAGTGTGTCCCACAAAATCAGGGGTAATGGTAGACCGACGCGACCATGTTTTAATCACCGACTTTTTAGCGCTACCCTCGTTTATAGCTAATACTTTTCCTTCAAGTTTAGCAGCTACGTAAGGACCTTTTTTAATTGAACGACCCATGTTTTATAATTTGATTTCTGAGTTTCAGATTTCTGTTATTACCTGGTGAGTTGTCAGTTGTGAGTTATTAAATTCTGCCCTCACTATTCCCAACTCACAATACACTATTTTGCCAGCTTTTTACCGTTGCTTCTTTGAATTATTAATTTATCGCTTCCTTTGCCTCTTGTACGAGTTTTTAAACCACGACTATATTGACCTGTACGGCTGCGAGGCTGTCCACCGCTTGCCCTACCTTCACCACCACCCATCGGATGATCGACCGGGTTCATTGCTACACCACGTACACGTGGGCGAATACCCTTCCATACATTACGGCCAGCTTTGCCCATGCTTTGCAAACTGTGGTCGCTGTTGCTTACAACGCCTACAGTAGCGTAGCAATTAATTAATATTTTTCGAAGTTCACCGCTTGGCATTTTCAATATCGCGTATTTCTCTTCCTTATTGCTTAATTGTGCGCTGGCGCCGGCACTACGTACCATTTTACCACCCTGCCCCGGTTGCATTTCAACGTTGTGAATTACAGTACCCAAAGGCATGTTTTTCATAGGTAATGCATGACCCAACTCGGGAGCTACCGTATCGCCGCTAATAACTGCAGCACCAACCTGCAAACCCTGTGGCGCAATAATATAACGCTTTTCGCCATCAGCATAATGCAACAAGGCGATAAATGCGGTACGGTTTGGATCATATTCAATACTTGCCACTGTAGCAGGAATATTTTTCTTATCTCGTTTAAAATCGATAATGCGGTATTGCTTTTTGTGGCCACCACCTATATACCTCATAGCCCTGCGCCCCTGGAAGTTTCTACCACCGGTCCTCTTTTTTACATCCAACAAAGTCTTTTCGGGAGTGTCGGTTGTAATTTCAGCATAGGCGTTACCAATTCTCCAACGGGTACCTGCTGTTGTTGGTTTGTATTTTCTTAATGCCATTTCTTTTATATTATCACCAGGTTTTAATGCCTGGTTCGTTTTGCAATATTTGCGGTCATGCAGACCTTTCGTTACTTATTTAATGCTGACCATTAACCCGCAAAAGAAGTAATCCGCCGCGGCCGACAATAACACCATAACAAATAACTGATGTTATTATAAATCTCGACTTCAAATTGCGAGCTTTAAATGCTTCCGTAGATGTCGAGGGTTTCACCCTCGGCTACAGTAACAAATGCTTTTTTATAAGCCGGCTTTTGGCCCTTCACAAAACCTGCCTTTGTATAACGGGTTTTATTTTTGCCTGGAATAACAGCTGTATTAACATCAACCACCGTTACACCGTAAAATTCTTCTATGGCTTTTTTAATTTCCAGTTTGTTGCTTTTACGGGCTACTTTAAAAGCATACCTTCTCAGCTTTTCCTGCTGGGCGTTTGCCTTTTCTGTAAGTATCGGCTTTACTAAAACTTCAGAGAGTTTCATATTGTCTCTATTTGAAAATAATTTTAAAATTCGATTTTGTTGAGGCTGCTATTGCATTGCACCGGCGCCTTCAAACGGATCGTTTATACTTCCTCTCCTACTTCTTCTTCGCTAAATATTTTTGCTGCACTTTCGGTCATTACCAATACATCAGCATTTACTATTTCGTAGGTATGTATATCGCTTAACAAAGTAGTAGCTGCATTTGGTATATTTCGGCTGCTTAAGTAAAGCGTTTCATCGTATTCACTCATAACAAACAAGGCTTTTTTATTGGCCACGTTCAGGCTACTCATAATGTTTAAAAACGACTTTGTTTTTGGCGCATCCAAAATAATATCTTCTATTATTAAAATTGCCTGCTCCTTAGCTTTGGCCGACAAGGCGCTAATTTTAGCAAGGTCTTTAACCTTGCGGTTTAGCTTAATATCATAGCGGTGCGGCTTTGGGCCAAAAATGGTACCACCGCCTTTGTACAAAGGGTTACGAATGTTACCCTTACGTGACCCACCAGTACCTTTTTGCTTGTGCAATTTGCGGCTGGCACCTTGAACTTCGGCACGGGTTTTAACTTTGTGCGTACCCTGGCGTTGTGCGGCCAGGTATTGTTTTACAGCCAGGTAAACAACATGTTCATTTGGTTCTGTGCCAAATATCTCCTCGGGTAAATCAATGGTTCTGCCGGTAGACTCACCTTGTATATTTAGAATATCTGCTTGCATATTATTTCTGTATTAAAACGATAGAACCATTGTGGCCGGGAACAGAACCACTAATTAATAAATAGTTTTTTTCAGCGAAGATTTTTACAACCTTAAGACCTTTGACCTTTACACGGTCCTGCCCCATACGGCCGGCCATACGCATACCTTTAAAAACCCGGGCTGGATATGAGGAACCACCAATAGAACCTGGCGCTCTTTGACGATCGTGCTGACCGTGCGAGCCTTCGCCCACACCATGGAAACCATGACGCTTAACCACGCCCTGAAAGCCTTTGCCCTTAGTAGTACCTACTATTTCAACACTGTCACCTTCGGCAAAAATGTCAATTGTAACTGTATCGCCTAATGTTTGTTCGTTTGAATAATTTCTGAATTCTTTTACCACTTGCTTGGAAGTGGTGTTGGCCTTAGCGAAGTGATTAATTTCGGCCTTAGTGGAGTTCTTTTCTTTCTTTTCGCCGTACGCTAATTGTACGGAAGAATAACCGTCGGTGTCTTTTGTCTTAACCTGGGTTACTGTGCAGGGACCAGCTTCAATAATAGTAACAGCTGTCTGCTTTCCATCGGTGCCGAAAATGCTGGTCATGCCAATCTTTTTGCCAATAATACCTTTCATTGTGTATTGTTTGTGCCCCGACGTTAAAAGGACTTCTGATTATACATCAGAATCGATCCCCTGTTTGCCATCGACCTTTTCCAAAGTATCCGCCGCGGCGGAGAGGAAGTACCGATAGTAAACAAACCTCGAAGGGCTTGTTCATATGTGAACCTTCTTTTTTATTGCTAACGAAGAAGGCAAATTTTATTGTAAATCAGCGCTGCTTATTTTCGGCTTTCCGATTTTCGCAGATGAATATTATAGGAACTTAGATAACGCATTGTAAAAAGAGTAATTGTTGCTTCCCTCTTTTTATTGCCGCAACTTCTTAGGCCTTGATTTCAACCTCTACTCCACTTGGCAGGTCCAGTTTACTTAAAGCATCTACCGTACGGCTGCTGGAAGTATATATGTCTAACAATCTTTTGTGTGTGCACAATTGAAACTGCTCCCTGGCTTTTTTATTTACGTGCGGAGAACGCAAAACAGTAAATATTTTTTTCTGCGTAGGTAAAGGGATGGGTCCTGTTACTACGGCGCCTGTGCTACGAACTGTCTTCACGATCTTTTCGGCAGATTTATCTACCAGATTGTGATCGTATGATTGTAATTTTATTCTAATTCTTTGAGACATAATCAGGAACCAATTTTATTAATTGGGAGCGCAAAGGTAATGGTCTGAAACATAACAGCCAAGCTTTTTTTTAAGTATTTAGGCAACAAATAAAAATAATTGCCAAAAACACGTCCAAAGACGTGTTTAACAGGTATTGGCGGCGAAGACTAGTTTTTTTGGAACAATAAAAAATGTTGGATGGGTAGTTGAACATTTGTTTGGAGAAGGGAAAATCCGTTTGCCTTTAGTTCTTTGGTTGCCTGGGCCACGGTCATTTTGTGTAACGGCTTTATGGGAATGGATGGATCCTCGCCTTTATACTCTAACAATAGCATACGTCCACCCGGCCTGAGCGCTTTTCGCAAGTTCTGCAGCATTTGGTAGGGAAATTCCAGTTCATGATAAACATCCACCATAAAAGCCAGGTCAATGGAATTATCGGGAAGATTAGGGTTCTGCCCGCCACCCTTTAACACCGTAACATTTTTGATGCCGTTGGATTTTATATTGGTATTTAAGTAAGCCAACATTTCATCCTGTATGTCAACTGCAAACACCTTCCCTTTTTTTACCAATGGGGCAATTTTAAAAGAATAATACCCGGTACCCGCGCCTATATCGGCCACTACGCTGCTGTCACTAACCGGAAAAGCTTTTAGTACCTTCAAGATACCTTCTTCCTTTTCACGTTCGGCTCTTTCCAGCCACGATGCGCCTGCGGCACCCATAACATGGGCTATTTCGCGGCCAAGGTAATATTTCCCAATACCGTCGTACGATCCGGCAGCATAGGTATAAATTGTATCAGCCTTTGCTTCGGCAGTTTTATTTGCCGGTTGGCCTTTACAAGAAAACTGGGCGATTATCAAAAAACAATTAATTAATAAAAAAAGCTGTTTCATACTTATTTGTTTTTATGCTTCGCGGCTTTTTTAAGTTTCCTATCGCTGCATCCGTTGCTTCATAGCTTCATATAGTATCATGCCGCCCGCTACCGATACGTTAAGCGACTCAAACGTGCCCACCATGGGTATTTTGTAAGTAGCGTCGCATGACTTCACTAATGCCGGCGATATACCCTTGTCCTCGCTGCCCAACACAATTGCTGCGGGGTCAGATAAATCTGCATCAAAAATACTGGTAGCTGCCTGCATTTCGCTGGCAAAAACTTTTATACCGTTCAGGTGCAGATCGTCCACTGCCTTTACCAAACTTGTAACCCGGCAAATAGCAATTTGTTCAAGGGCACCAGCAGAGGTGGCGATAGCATCGTCGTTCATAGCCCCTATACCTTTGTCGGGTATAACAATGGCGTGCACACCACAACACCACGCAGTCCGGGCTATTGCGCCTATATTACGTACATCAGTTATGCCATCAAGCATCAATAGTAAAGGGGTTTGCCCTTGCTCAACTGTGAACGAAATAACCTGCTGCAGATCCTGGTATTGAATTTTTGATTTTAGGCCTATACAGCCATGGTGATTACTTACGTTAAAGTTGTTCAGTTTTTCTACCGGTACTTTGTTGATAGGCACCAGCATGTCTTCGGCTAGTTTTTTTATTTCATCAATGCCTTCGCTGTTGCCAGATGCTGAAAGATAAATGCGCTCCAGTTGCGCACCTTGCTGTAATGCATCTAAGACTGCTTTACGACCAATAACCAAACTGCTTTTTTTAGGCCGGTGTTGCTGGCGGGCCTGCCGGAATGTGTTCACGGTATTAATTTTTATTCTTAATTAATCATTTGTATTATTGGGCAAAGGTGCTTAAATAATTAAAAAGGCTACCTTTTATTGAGGTAGCCTTTTTTTATCCTTATAAATGTAAATTACTTTAACCCAAATGCTTTTTGAACTTTAGCAACGTAGTCAAGCTTTTCCCATGTAAACAATTCAACCTTTATAGATTTTATTTTACCATTAGGAAGCATAAATTCTTTTACTTTAACCTCCGGCTGACGGCCCATGTGACCATAAGCGGCTGTTTCGCTATATATAGGGGTCCTTAACTTCAGGCGCTGCTCAATAAAGTAGGGGCGCATGTCAAACAGTCCTTCCACTATTTTGGCTATTTCGCCATCGGTCATGTCAACTTTTGCTGTACTATATGTATTTACGTTAATGCTGGTTGGCTGTGCTACGCCAATGGCGTACGAAACTTGTACCAAAACCTCATCGCAAACACCTGCTGCTACCAGGTTTTTGGCTATATGGCGGGTTGCGTAAGCAGCACTTCGGTCAACTTTACTTGGGTCTTTACCGCTAAAGGCTCCGCCGCCATGTGCACCCTTTCCACCGTAGGTATCCACAATAATTTTACGACCGGTTAAACCAGTATCACCGTGTGGGCCACCAATAACAAACTTTCCTGTTGGGTTAATGTGGTATTTAATATTATTGTTGAAAAGCTTTGCGTACTTCTTGTATTTTGATTTTACACGGGGTATCAAAATATTTATAATATCGGCGTTTATCTTTTCCAGCATCGTTTCTTCCTTGTCAAAATCGTCGTGTTGTGTTGATACCACGATGGCATCAATACGAACCGGTTTGTTGTTATCGTCGTATTCAAGGGTAACCTGGCTTTTGGCATCGGGACGCAGGTATTTTATCTGTTTGTTTTCTCTGCGCAGTGCAGCAAGTTCTATCAATATCTTATGTGCCAGGTCAAGCGCCAAAGGCATATAATCTTCGGTTTCGTCGGTGGCATAGCCAAACATCATACCCTGGTCGCCGGCGCCTTGTTCTTCCTTCTTAGCCTTATCAACACCCTGGTTTATATCATTTGATTGTTCGTGAATGGCCGATATGATACCGCAGCTATTGGCTTCGAACATATACTCACTTTTAGTGTATCCTATTTTGCGGATTACGCCGCGGGCAATTTCCTGCACGTCAAGATATGCTTTGCTTTTTACTTCGCCGGCCAAAACTACTTGTCCTGTGGTAACAAGGGTTTCGCATGCCACTTTACTCTGCGGGTCAAAAGCCAAAAAATTATCAATCAATGCATCGCTGATCTGGTCTGCGATCTTATCCGGATGTCCTTCCGAAACGCTTTCGGAGGTAAACAGGTATGCCATAAAAGTTAGATTATTTTTTTAAAATTGCAAAAATAGGGGAATGGAACCTATTATAAATCAGAATAAATGATACGCAAGCGCATACGGGCAGTTGAGGTAGTGCCGCCACCAAACAACCTTACCCTGCCATTGGCAATAGTGTTTGCGCTGGCAGGCGATATAAAAGCCGGTGATGTGTTTGACCCTCCAAAAGGATAAGGAGGTTTATATTGAATAGTGTCGTTACTTGGCGCATATAACCGTAAAGTATAGCTTTTATCGTTTCGGGTTACTATACCTTGTACATACCTGGTTAATGTGTAAGAATAATATGCCACATTACCCCTGGTACGTACAAAACCCCCAAAAGTGGCAATATTGGAACCACCCTGTGTAATTTCATAGTCGTTGGGCACATTTATTTTATTACGGGTAACACTGTCGTAGGCGCAAAGCAACATATATCGTGGCGGGGCAAGTTTGGCATCAAGGTCGGGATTGTGCGGGGCCTGAACCGCTTCTAACTCAGCCCGATGCACCACAACATTTCTAAACCTGTTTAGGTTTGGGATGCGTATAGTGGCAAAAGTACCTGGGGATGTTTGTAAAAATAAAAGGCTATCGTTGCGGCCAGTATTTAAAAAGCCTGCAAGTTGGCTACCGGCACGAAACCGACGAATAATATTGGCCGAACCTGAAGTAAAAGAACCACCAGAAAGATTGAATCTTAAATATGAAACACCGGTATCGCGTTTGGTTGATGCATTAACTCTGGTACTATAATACATGGCCAGTTTGGTATTGGTATCCAGCAAATTGATACGGATTAATGCGTTGCCGCTACCTGCGCCAGGTATTACTGCAAAACCAGCAAAATTATTTCTAAAGGCCGAGTCACTGGCATAAGCATTGGTTGAGTCGAAGGTTTTAATTAACCGGGTAGCAAAACTACTTTCAAGCCTAATCCTGATTTGGTTACTGGCTAATTCAAAGCCATATTTAATAGAATCGTCTAAAGATCTTATATCAAAATTGCTTCGTGTTCCAATTCTATTTGTGGCGAGAATGTTATTTGAAGCTCCATAGGCGCTGTCAAACTTGAGCTTATTACTTTGGTTAATTTCAAAAACATTCCATGTTTGAGGCATAGTGGAGTCGCCATACACGCCTTTGTAACTCATTACCAACACGACAGAGTCTGCTATCAGACTGTCTTTATTTCCAGGAAAAGAAAAAGGAAAGATGGTAGGTTTTAATTCAAAAAGCGTTGCAGCATTTGAAGTGCCAAACAAAGGGTCGTTGCTAATTACGCCAATTACATGATCATCGCCTTTATATATGCGGGCTATTGAACTGTCTTCAAAATTGTTGGTTATCACATCAAAAAAAGTATCCTTTACAATAACTCCATCTATGGTGGGTATTAAGCCCGATCCTATATCCGTGGTAGTGATTTTTGTACAGGCAATAAAAATAAAAACAATGCAAAGAACAACAAACAGAGGCGTACGCATCACCATAAATAGATTAAAAAAGAAGGAAAATTTACTGTGGGGCAAGGTCGCCATACAATTCTAAATACTCTGTTAAATCAGTATCCCAACCCTTAAACGGAATAACCTTTTTACCCTTGACTTTGCTAAATTCATCTGCCAGTTTTTTGTCAACTTTGTCGGCTCCAAAAGTAATAGCGTCGGCATGCAAAGCACCACCGCGCTGTAGGGTATAATTGTCAGCATCCTTAAAAATATCAACATCTTTTTCTTTTAGGCTGGCGTGTATAATTGCTTGTTTATAAAAATCGCTGCCAAGGCTTTCAGTAAATGTTTGGCTACCCAAGGTGTAAATAACTTTACTGTTAGCAAAAACCGGTTCTTTTTTATAAACCGTTTTAAGGTATAGTGGAATAAGACCTGTCATCCAACCACTGCAATGGATGATGTCAGGAGGCCAACCAAATTTTTTCACTGTTTCCAATGCGCCTTTGCAGAAAAAAATCGTCCTCAAACCATTATCGTCATACCATTTTTCGTTTTCGTCGGTAAATGCAAATTTGCGTTTAAAAAAATCTTCATTATCTAAAAAATACACCTGCAATCTTGCATTGGGCAAACTGGCTACTTTAATCTGCAGTGGATAATCGTCGTTGTCCACACTTACATTAATGCCTGAAAGGCGCACTACTTCGTGCAAGCGGTGCCTGCGTTCGTTAATACTACCAAACCGTGGCATTATACACCTAACCTCCAACCCGGTGTCATTGCTTTTTATTGCCAGTTTGTTAACTATCTCGGCAAATTCGGTAAGCTCAAGATAGGGGGACATTTCATTGGCAATAAATAAAATTCTTTTCTTTGTTGACATTATTCCTATAGGTTTACAGTTAGGCCAAAAAAATTAGTTGGCGAAGGTAACAAAATTAATTTTAAAGTAAAATTGGAATAGCCTTTGGATGATTTAAAAACTGGTAAATGATCGTATTCAAGAAAGCTTCAAACCTAATGGAGCACCTTATGGAGCAGAAAATAAAGGGCAAACGGATAGGATTTGTCCCCACAATGGGGGCGCTTCACCAGGGGCATCTATCGTTAATCAGGCAATCAAAATTAACCAGTAATATTACAGTTGTGTCCATTTTTGTGAATCCAACCCAATTTAATGATGCCTCCGATTTTGAAAGATACCCAGTAACGATAGCAGAAGACATTTTTTTACTTGAAGGCACTGATTGCGACATACTATTTTTGCCTGCTGTAAGCGAGATTTATATTGCGGGTGTTTCCAAATCCAGCAAATATATAGTTGGCGAAATTGAAAATGTACTGGAGGGCGCATATCGGCCTGGCCATTTTCAGGGCGTGTGCCAGGTAGTTGACAGGCTATTAACCATAACACACCCTGATAGCTTAATTTTAGGCGAAAAAGATTACCAACAGCAAATTATCCTTAAAAACCTGGTGCATATGTTGCACCCTGGCGTAGAAGTATTAACCGGGGCTACTGTTAGGGAACCGTCGGGGCTGGCGAGGAGCAGCCGAAACATGAGGCTCGATCACGAACAAAAAAAACAGGCTACCGCCATTTTTAAAAGTATGCAATATATAAAAAGCAACTTTCACGCTGGTGGATTTGCCAACCTTGAAGCCAATGCAACTCAATATTTGTTACAGCAAGGCTTTACCCAGGTAGATTATGTAACTATTGCAGATGCAAACACTTTACAAAAAGCACACCGTTGGAACGGCCTGCATCACCTTGTAGTATTGGTAGCCGCCACTATAGGTAACATTAGGCTTATTGACAACCTTGTATTAACTAAGGTTTGATGTAATAAATTGGTATAATTTTTTGGTTAAAAACTTTTTTAAATAAGTCGCTTTTGTTGTGTTGTGTACATTTCGATACATCGGAACGCACTTAGGCGGCAACAACGTTGTTGAGCAAAAAAATTGCACCACAATTACCGGCAAATTCAAAGTTGTATGTAAGGCGGCAAACACAAACCAACAGTAATTTTAAGACCGACGCATTCATTATGATAAAAAAAATTGTAAGCGTTTTAAAATACCTGCTTTTTATTGGGTTGGGTGTTTTTTTGGTATGGTGGAGCCTTGACAAAATACCCAAAAAAAACTGGCCGGTATTTATTAATGCACTTACTACCGCGCGGTACTGGGTAGTTATACCAGTGTTTTTTGTGTTAATAGCCAGCCATGTGCTACGTGCCTACCGCTGGCAAATGCTTATAAAACCATTAGGCTATCAGCCAGGGTTGTTAAACACCTTTTTTGCAGTAATGATAGGATACCTGGCCAACCTGGCGGTGCCAAGGCTGGGCGAAGTACTTAAATGCACTGTTCTTGCCCGGTATGAAAAAGTGCCTGCAGATAAACTGGTGGGTACTATTGTGGCCGAACGCGCCTTTGACATTCTTTTCCTTATAATAATTTTTCTTTTTGCATTTATTCTTCAATACGATATTGTATCGCATTATGGGGGCGTGCTATTTAAAAAAGTATTTACAGGTGTAGGCACAATATCATTGGGCAAAATCATGATAGCTTTAGCCATAGCATTGTTATTGCTTTTACTATCGAGGGCATGGTTTAACCGCAACCGCCATTTAAGTATCATATTAATGATTACCCAGGTATTTAAAGGCATTTGGGATGGGCTGGTAAGTGTACAATACATTAAAAATAAATGGTTGTTTTTTGCAGCAAGTGCAGGTATATGGTTGTTGTATATATTAGGCACATGGCTTGGCTTTTATGCAACTATTGGCACTCAAAACCTAGGCATAGATGTAGCCGTTGCAGCCCTTGCCTTTGGTAGTATTGGTATGATATTAACACCTGGTGGCTTTGGATCGTATGCACTTTTTTTAGCATTAATAATAAGCAAAAACAATGTACCAAACGAAATTGCCCTTGCCAACGGAAACCTGCAGTGGTTTGCTCAATTTATTATCATTTTATTAATTGGCTTTTTATCGCTTGGTTTACTTCCCTATTTTAACAAACAAATAGTTGCCAATGAAAAATCCGGTAATCATAACCAATAAACTGTTTAACCACAATGCACTTAGCCAATGGCTAACACGTTGGCGGCTTATAAATAAAACCATAGCTTTTACCAACGGCTGTTTCGATATTTTACATGTAGGACACCTAGCCTCTTTATTAAAAGCAGCCCAGGAAGCCGACCTACTGGTGGTAGGCCTAAATAGTGATTTAAGTACCAAAAGGCTAAAAGGCGATACCAGGCCAATTAACAATCAACATGACCGCGCGCTGCTTTTAGCTGCACTGGTGGTGGTTGATGCAGTTATTATTTTTGAAGAAGACACCCCGTTGGAGCTTATAAAGCTGGTACAACCCGATGTTTTAATAAAAGGTGGCGACTATACCCTTGAGCAAATTGTGGGAGCCAATGAAGTATTGGCAGCCGGTGGCCGGGTAGTTATTAATTCCATAGAAGAGGGCCATTCCACTACTGGCGTTTTAAACAAAATAGCCCAGCTATAATGCGTCAGGCCGTTTATTATGCTTAATTTTTAGCCAACAATGACTGAGCAGATAAATGAATGACCAGGAAAAATAAAGGCAAAAACCGTAGCTTTTTCATTTAATTTATTTGACTGTAACAAAATAGGTATAAACACCCTTTCAATAACACCGCCTTAATTGTTTTAGTGAGTTAACCGACCAAACACGATGTATGTTTGTCGCTAACCTAAAAAAAGGTTTTTGATACAATGAAGTCAGCGAGTATAAACGAAATAAAACAGGAGTTAATGGCCAGGCCGCCTAAGGAGGTGTTGGACCTATGCCTGCGGCTTACGCGGTACAAAAAAGAAAATAAAGAACTGCTTACTTACCTGTTGTTTGAAGCCCACGACCCTCAATCGTACATTGAAAGTGCCAAACAGGAAATAGAAGAGAACTTTATAGACGTTCCGGTAAACAATACTTACCTGGGTAAAAAAAGCCTGCGAAAAATATTGAAGTCGATAGGCAAGTACAGCAAGCACACTGCAACAAAACAGGCCGAGGCAGAACTGCTGATTTACTTTTGCCATTGCATGCAAAAAAAAGGTTTACCCATGCACCGAAGTGTGGCTTTAACCAATCTTTACAATCAACAAATAAAAAAAATACTTGCTGCCGTTGACGGTTTACACGAAGATCTTAAGTTTGATTACCTAAAGCAACTGGACCAATTAGAGTGAAAGCATTGCTAACCAATGCATTGCTACCTTAAAAATCGGAGTAGGCGGTCGCCTTCATTAAAATAACATCGGACTTGCTAACATTATTTTTATAGATGGGCATAGCCGATAATTTTTTCCATTCTTCGTCGGCCACAAAGGTTTTCCAATGTGCGTTGCGATCGTCCATGTTTTCAAAACTGGTCATATAAACAAGGTTGGGCATTTTGCTGCCTGCAACTACCTTTCCGTAAAACACTGCATTAAAATTAAGGCGCGTAAATAGGGCTACTTCGCCGCCCTGGTTAAACATTTCCACCTTGTTGTTGTGAATTTTTTCCGTAGCACTTTCATAGCTACGAAACTCGTAAATGCGGTCGGTTTTTACACTGCTTAAAGTGGGTAAGGTTAGTACCGGCGCCATTGCAAAAGCACTGGCAATGGTGTTGTCCATCCGCGTAAATGGAGGTGTTTTGTAATTACTATTAATATAATCTCCTGCCCCTGTATAGTTTGCCACTTCCCACATTTTGTCCGCCACTTTGGCAAGCTGTTCAATACTTTTAAAAGATCTTATAACATACAGGGTTTTATCGGCTGAGGTATCATTTGAAATAGGTTTAAAAATTCCTACCTGCTGTACGCCCAGTTTATGAGCATAGGGCAACCAGGCGTTGGCCAGGTAATCATCCAACAACTGCTCCTGCGCTGCACCTGAAAAGTGATATACTGTAATTTGAAAATACTGGCCTTTATTTTTAGCAGTAGCGGCAACACTAATCAATATAAAAAAGGCCATACTTACTACCTTGCCTAATATTTTAATAATCATTAAAATTAAATTTGAAAGATTTAAATGTAGAGGTAAAAACTATTTGCCGTTACATACTGGCATGCAAATAGTCTTTCAGTTGCGATATGGTCTCTTCCTGTTTTAAGATGGTTTGCTTTACCACATCCTGCATTGAAATAATGCCACTAAGGCCCTCGTTGCCAAACACAGGCAGGTAGCGAATATTATTGGAAGCCATCAATTCCATGCATTTTTCTATTGAGTCGGAAGGCGAAATATTTGGAAAATCGACAGACATGATTTCACTAACCATGGTATGGGTACTGGACTTTCCTTTTAATATTACTTTACGCGTATAATCGCGTTCAGTCATTATTCCAACAAAGGTATCTCCATCCATTACCACTACCGACCCAATATTTTTTTCCGACATCAACTTAATAGCGTCCAGTACGGTTGTTTGGGGAGTGATGCTTATTATAGTTGCCCCTTTTCTTGCTAAAATATCAGCAGCTTTTTGCATAATGACAAGTTTTAGTTAAAAAAGAAAGATAGGAATATTGGCGCAATTTTTTTGTGCTTTTTCTATTATATAAAAAAGACATGCAAACTAACGTAAGTTTTGAAAAAGTAAAGTTTGTAGCTTATGCTACTAAAATCAATTATAATAATAACATAAAAAATATTGACCCAAAACAACCCTAAAAAAAAAATCTATTACTTGGGTATCTGTTTATTTTTATGCGTACCCGATATGGCCTTGTGATTAAGCCAGCTCAAATACAAAAACATACAAATGGATGACAAAATCAACATGGAGAAAATGAAAATAATGGCAATCATATTAATCGTTTGATAACTGTAGTTTCACAGAATGAAAAAATACTTTATTAAATGACTCAAAAAGTAGGATAATTCTAACAAAACATCAAAAAAAATATTAAACTTGAAATTAATTCTGGCTTAAAATTCAGAAAATATAAATTTTATCTCATTTTTTAGATTTTATCAAAAGCAGCCCATCTTTCCTGAAAGTTAATGTGTAATGAAAAATAAAAATACCTTTCTTGTTGTTGTAAATACCGTTTCGCTGGCAATTATGCTGCTGACCAATTTTTTTGCCAGTACAGGCAAATATGTTAATAGTACCGTTGCCGAAGTCAGTTACCGATACGATACGTTGTTTGCACCGGCCGGCTATGCATTTGCCATTTGGGGTATTATTTTTCTGCTGGCCATCGGCTTTGTGGTTTTTCAATGGGTAATGTTGGCAAATAAACAAACCGATACAATTGCAGCAACCGGTAGTTGGTTTTTAATTAGCAACGTGGCGAATATAGCCTGGATTTATTGCTGGACGAACGAATGGATAGGCCTATCGGTAATAATGATTTTTATATTATTATTTAGCCTGGTAGTGTTAACTGCCAGGCTACGTCTTGAACTTGATGATGAACCGGTTAGAAACATTTTTTGGGTATGGTGGCCCATAGCCATTTATCTGGGCTGGGTTATGGTGGCTACCATTGCCTGTGTATCGGCATGGCTGGTATATAGTAACTGGCACAAAGGTATAACCATGGCACCGCTGTTAACCATAATTATGTTGGTAGTTGCCACCATTATTTATCTATACTTGCTTAAAACCCGCAATCTGCGGGAGGCATCGTCCGTGGGTATTTGGGCATTTGTGGCAATAGCAGTACGCCAATGGACACCTTACCAAAACATTGCTATGGCTGCCATTATTTGCTCAGTTATCTTATTTGTTGCAATAACCGTGCATGCATATAAAAATCGTTTTTACAATATTGGGGCTAAGTTGCAACGAAAGGAGTGGAAGTGAGCGCAGCGTAATTTGCCATCTTTCAAAACATGATATTTTTATCCGAAAAAAAATGACGGCTACCGGCAAGGCGTTTACTATGCATATACAAAATAGTGCAAAGCAAAAAAGCAACCGAAGTTGCTTTAAATTAAGTACCCGGGAACGGAATTGAACCGTCACTCCCGTTGCGGGGAACAGGATTTTAAGTCCTGCGTGTCTACCAGTTCCACCACCCGGGTGTACCAAAAAAAAATCCATCTTTTTAGATGGAAATTTTTATTGAGCGAAAGACCGGGCTCGAACCGGCCACCCCGACCTTGGCAAGGTCGTGCTCTACCAAATGAGCTACTTTCGCAATATCTATAAGAACTATTGTATTAATTTTTTTGGCTACCCAAATACCCGTTTTTTGATTTAGGAGTGCAAAAATAGGGTTCTAAACAACACCACCAAACTTTTATTATACCTTATTTATATTTGGGTGTGTACATGGTACTTTCGGGTACCTCTACATCGGGCTTGCCTTTGTAGCGGTGGTCATACATTTTATAACATCCACCCAAAATTAATGACAGCACACAAAATAACTGAACATAAAATAAAAACCTGGAAGAATTGACCCAGTTGTACTTAAAATCCTTTTTTTTGTGCTCGTGAAGTTCGTTTGACATATTCTAAAATTGCCGTGCAAAAATACAGCTACCCTTCAAATTTCTGGTATTTTTTAAAAACTATTTCGCTAAAAATTTTTCTTTTGCGTATAAAGAAGTCCACCACAACCAGCCCATTGTACTTTCCTTTTGGCGTTTCATCATTTTTTTTACTGGTAAAAAGTATTGAAAGATGGGTACATAACCAACCCATAAAAGCAAGATGAGCCTTTGCTACTGCCAAAAAAAATGATGGATCACCCGGTATATTTTTCCAGGCAGCAACGGCATCTAATGCAAACCTTGCAGGCAGTTTCCATAGCAAATTTAAAAAATGCTCATTTTTTACCATCATTACTAAGTTGTTCCTGAAATTTAAAAACACCTTCCGTTGCCCTTGCGGTAAAGTACCACCGCCTACATGGTACACCACCGATGCCGGGCATACCATAATATCAAATCCCCTCCGTTGAAGCCGCCAGCAAAGGTCAATCTCTTCCTGGTGGGCAAAAAAGTAGTCATCAAAACCACCTGCTGCCTTAAACAAGCCGGCTCTTACAAAAAAGGCTGCCCCACTGGCCCAAAATACCGCTTCATTAGTATTGTACTGACCGTTATCTACCTCGCAAAAATCAAATACCCGGCCGCGGCTAAAAGGGTAACCAAGGGCATCCATCCAACCGCCGCAGGCGCCTGCGTATTCAAACTTATTTGGCTGATTATAATCCAACAATTTTGGCTGGCATGCTGCTATGTTTTTGTTGGTTTCCATTAAGGCAATTACAGGCTCAATCCAACCTTGCGTAACCTCTACATCCGAATTTAGCAACACAAAATAGTCGGCCTGTACCTGTTGTAACGCCACGTTATAGCCTTTGGCAAAACCATAATTTTTTCCATTTTCAACAATGGTAATATTGGCATGATGTTGCCTTAACCATTCAATAGTGCCATCGGTTGACCCATTGTCCGCAACCACAATAGTTACATTGGCATAGGTGGAAGCTATAACCGAAGGTAAAAATTTTTGCAGGTAGTGCTTACCGTTAAACGTAAGAATTACTATGGAAACAAGAGGGTACTGAGTGTGCACAGGCTTATATAAAATTCAAAATAACAGAAAGCTTTTCTATTTTAGTTAAATGATTCAACAGTGGCTTAATTGGCGTAGTGTTTTGGCTTTGTTGGCAATAGTAATAGTGAGTGGAACCATTTTTTACTCCGATTACCTGGCAAAAAAAATTGCGAGGGAAGAAAGACAGAAAGTTGAATTATGGGTAGAAGCACAACGCACCATACTTAATTCGCAGGCTGAGGCCAACATAAGCCTTGCCATTAGGGTATCAACCGAAAACGACGATATCCCCATTATTGAAACCAACGAAAAAGACAGTATTACCAACAACTACGTAAACCTTGACAGTGGTTTGGCGGCAGGCAATAAAGGATATTTATACGGGAAACTGGCTGAATTTAAGCACTTGCATCCGCCAATAGAAATGGTTATTAGTACCAACCCTTACCTGGCCAACCGGTATTATTATGGCGAAAGCATACTTCAAAAAGAAGTAAGATATTACCCTATTATACAATTGGTGATAGTAGCCTTGTTTATATTGGTAACCGTACTATCGCAAAGTGCCCGTAATAAAAATACCCAAAACCAGGTATGGGCCGGGCTTGCCAAGGAAACAGCCCACCAGTTGGGCACACCGGTTACCAGTTTGGAGGGCTGGATTGAAGTGCTGCGCGACACCAACGGAAACGAAAAAATATTGCCTGAAATTGAGAAAGATGTAAACCGCTTAAAGTTGATAAGTGACCGTTTTGGAAAAATTGGCAGCAAACCTAAGCTGGAAGAAACCAACATTATTGCGCAGATAGAAAACATGATAAGCTATATAAAACGACGCGCCAGCGATAAAGCACAAATTGTTTTTGATACAAAAGGCGAAATTGACATACCTGCAATGATTTCGCCTCCTTTATTTGACTGGGTAATTGAAAACCTGCTTAAAAACGCACTTGATGCCATGGAGGGAAAAGGAAAAATAAGCGTAGCTATTATTTCTGAAGCCTCCACTACTATTATTGATGTCACCGATAATGGCAAAGGCATTTCTAAAAGTAATATTACTAAAGTATTTAAACCCGGTTTTACTACAAAAAAAAGGGGCTGGGGGCTGGGACTAACCCTAACTAAACGCATAGTTGAGCAATACCACCGGGGTCAAATTTTTGTAAAGTACTCCGAGCCCGGCAAGGGCACCACCTTCCGTATTATTTTACCCAAATAACATTATGCCATATTATTTTTACTTTTGTTGCCAAGGCCACTCCATGGCTTTCATTTTTCCAATATTATTTTGAACTTCAAAAGGCTATTATATGTATAATTGCGTGGCCGAGCATAGTGGTTCACTATATAATTTTGACCATGCGGCCTGTATTGGTTTATTTCGGCAGGTTTATTGTTCACAATTGATACAAAAAAATACTGTAAGGGAAATGACGGAGGCCATTGCAAAAAAAATAATGCGGATGTGTTTGTATGGGCTGGCTATGCTGTTTGTTTCAAACACCAATGCACAGGTAATACGGTTAAATTTTATGGGCGGGCTTGCAAACTACAACGGCGACCTTCAGCCAAAGCGTTTTACTTTCAACCAGTCAAACGCCGTAATAGCTGCCGGGGCAACGCTGGATATTACCAATAAACTGTTGCTAAGGGGCGAATATAGTTTTACACAACTTGGTGCCGACGATAAAAAAGGCAGTTTCCCTGCCCGAAACCTTAATTTTAAAACCTACATACGGGAACTGAACCTATTGGCCGAATACAATATTTTTGACCTGGAGGAGCGCAGTTTTACCCCCTATATTTTTGGAGGTATTGGTATTTTTAAATTCAGCCCCTACACCTTTGATAGTATTAACCAAAAGGTGTACCTGGTTAATTTAGGTACTGAGGGGCAAGGACTACCCCAGTATCCCGACAGGAAAGTTTATAAAACCACTCAATTTAATATTCCCTTTGGCGGAGGCGTAAAGTTTGCAGTGTCTGACGATGTGCAAATTGGTTTTGAAATGGGCCTCAGGTACCTTTTTACCGATTACCTTGACGATGTGAGCAAACCATTTGCCGACCAAACCATACTACGCAATGCAAGAGGGCAACTGGCCGTTGACCTTGCCTTTAGGGGCGATGAAGTAAAAGTAAATCCCAGATCTTACCCAAATGCTGGTAGTCCGCGTGGAAGTGCCAAAGCAAAAGATCTTTATTATTTTGGTGTTGCCCGCCTAAGCATAAGGATGAACTGGTTTGAAAACGGGATAAGTTTTAGCAGCAAAAAAAGCAGGTTTGGCTGCCCCGGCCGCGTATTATAATCGCGCAACTAAGTGCATGTTGCGCTCTCTTTTATTTTATTTACCAGGTCAACGTAATTTGTTTATTTAGGCATATGGTCCATAGTATCCATCATTATATTGGTAGAAGTATCGGTGGTGCGCATAGGCATATTGTTTCTTAGGGCATTTTGATCAATATTACCCGCCTTGGTGGTATCTGCCTCACTGGTTGCGTGGCTGTTGTTGTTACACGATATACAAAAACCCAACGCCAGCACAGCTAACAAAAGTTTCATAATAATATTTTAAAATAAATAATAGCCCAAAGGACTCTGAGTCCTGATATATAAAATAACCATACCATATAAAAGTTTTAAGGCCAGCATCATTGTTGTTAGCATCATTATAGCTTGTGGTAAACATCTTTTTTAAAATAAATTTTGGCCGATGCCTCCTAAAGGTCAGGTTGTACTTTTGCAAAAAATTATTATAATGAACGCCATTATATTTGATCTTGGCGGGGTGTTAATAGATTGGAACCCCGCTTACCTATACAGTAAAATATTTTTGTTAGAAGAAGATATGCAGCATTTTTTGCAGCAAATATGCACCAGCGATTGGAACGAAGAACAGGATGCCGGCAGAACGATAAAAGAGGCCACCGACCTGTTGATTGAACAACACCCTAAACACGAAGAAAACATCAGGGCTTTTTATGGACGATGGCCAGAAATGTTGGGTGGCGCCATAGAGCCGGTAGTAACTATTTTTAGCAGGCTGAAAGAAACGAACAGCCATAAGTTTTATGCGCTTACCAATTGGTCGGTCGAAACTTTTCCGATAGCGCAACAACGGTTCAACTTTTTAACCTGGTTTGATGGTATTGTGGTGTCGGGCGAAGAAAAAACCCGCAAGCCTTTTGCCAATTTTTATCATATTCTTTTAAAAAGATATAACCTGGAGCCGAACGAGGTTTTATTTATAGACGACAACCTGCGAAATATAAAAGCAGCAAAAGCACTGGGCATGAACGTTATTCATTTTGAAACCGCTGATTTGCTGGAACAACGCCTGGTGGAGCTGAACTTACTGTAAAATTAAGCACCATTATAAAAATCAGTCTTGTTGCTTTTTCGTTTTGCACTTTTGCTGTTGCGGTAAAATCATTTAATAAAAAATTATTCTGGCCTTATGTTTATGCCTTGCATCAAAACCAGTTTAACAGTTATGATTGTGTTTATGGGCCTGGGGTTGTTTGCCCAAAACAATAGTGTGGTTAAGGATGGTGCCAGCCCCAAACTCGTATCGGGCCAATTTGTGTTTACCGAAGGACCCGCAGCCGATAAAAAAGGCAATGTATACTTTACCGACCAACCTAACAATGCCATTTGGAAATACAGTATCAATGGAAAGCTGACAAAATATTTGGATAGCGCAGGCCGGTCGAACGGGTTGTATTTTGATAAAAAAGGCAATTTATATACCGCAGCCGACGATAAAAACCAGCTGTGGCGCATAAACAAAAACAAAAATATTACGGTGGTTGTCAATAACCTTGACGGTAAACTGCTGAATGGACCCAACGACCTATGGATACATCCCAATGGAGGTATTTATTTTACCGATCCTTTTTATTGGCGCGATTACTGGACCCGCACAAAAACGATGGAGCAGCCCGGCCAGCGGGTATACTATTTACCAACGGGGCAGCAAGTGCCCATACCCCTTACCAACAACTTAAAAAGCCCAAATGGTATAATAGGCAGCCCCAACGGTAAACATTTGTTTGTGGCCGATATTAAAGACAACAAGACCTGGAAGTATGATATTTTACCCGATGGAACCTTAACCAATGCCACCCTGCTTATAAACCAGGGTTCGGACGGAATGACCATTGACAACCTTGGCAATATTTATTTAACTGGCAAAGGGGTAACAGTGGTAAGCCCCGAAGGAAAAATAATTAAGCAAATACCCATAAACGAAAACTGGACGGCCAACGTAACCTTTGGTGGCCGTAAGTTTAACCAGTTATTTATTACCGCAAGTAAAAGTGTTTATGTGTTGGATATGAATGTGAAAGGTGGCGGACATTGATTGGTTTTGGGCGCTGGTTTAATAAATAACAGGCTATTAGAAACTGGTTAATTTAGTGGCCATTCAGGAAAATATTTAACAACTGCCTACGGGCATATCCCGCTATTTAGGGGCTGGGATATCCGCCATGTGCAAATCTCCCCCGGTTAAACGCAGGGCTAAGATACCCCGGCCCTTCAGGCCTGACTACTTGCCGATATCTACAAGCAAAAAAATAACTATCGCCAGCCCTCCATCTATCAACTAAAAAAAAGGAACTGGCAGTACCGGGGGGTTTAGCGAACCTTTTTAAAAAGTGCGGAATACAGGTAAGTATAACCACAAAAATGCCACGTTCCATCAAAGAAAATAAAAAACCTGGCTAATTACCCTCGGCTTTTGCAGGTGATACTGGCACCTCAACCTCTGGGGGCTTATTGGCAAAGGGTTTGGTTTCGGTAGGTATTTTAGGAAAGTCGCGACGGTAGCTAATACTTACCCCCTGCCGGTTGCGGCGGCCCACATCGCCGCTGCTTATATCGAGGTTATTTCGGTTAAATACAATTGCACGCAATTTTCGGTCGGTCGAAAGCACAATTTCTACCGTTAAATCGGGCAGCCACTGCACGTTACCCAAGGCCTGCGAGGTAGAGGTATTGCTGCCCATTTTAAAATCAAGATCGCCACCAAAGGTTATGATCACTTTGTTGTTAAATAACCCATAGCCAAGCTTAAAGTTTACCTGCTGGCGGTCAATGTTACTGGCAGTTACGTTACTACTAAAAAGGCTTGAACTGTTGTAAAGAGAAGTACTTACATCAAACTGAAGACTGCGGTCGCCGGTTATTTTATACAGCAGGTTACTAACCAGGTTGTTTACCTGTTTAGAAATCATTTCGCTAATGGTGTTAAAGCCAAGGGTAGTAAAATTGCTGCCAATGTTGCGCCCCTCGCCATAGGGTGCAAACTGGCCAAACACAATAAGGTAGGTTACCTGCTTAAGCATTTCGTTATCGTCCTGCTCCAATTTGGTTAAAAACTGAATAAAGGTTTCATCGTTTTTTACCTGTGTACCGGTGGGGAAGTCGAGGCTAAACTTAATAACCGGCTTTAGCAGGTTATCGGTTAGTTTGGCAATCACAAACACATCGCCCTTATAACCTTGTACATTGCCGCCAAGGTTTTGGTTACCTACCAGGTCGCCCAGCCGTACGTTTTTTGCTTCGTACAATGCTTCTATGTTAATGCGGGCATTGTAGGGATCGCCGTTCCACTCAATAAAACTGCCTGCATCTTCTTTTAAAATAAATGGCTTTTTTATAAATGATTGAAAGTTAAAATCGTAACTACCCTTTTGTACTTCGTACCGGCCATTAATGGTTAGGTTATCGGTGGTACCCGCATGTATTTTTAACCTGCCAAAACCGGTGGCTTTTATTATATCCCCTGTTAACTCATCTAATATCACATCTATTTTTGCCAGTGGGTTAGCCGTAAGTTCAAGGTCAACGGTTATGTTGGTTTCACTTGTTGATGTAAGCTCCTTCATTTCAATACCATACTGTTTAAACACAATATAGTCGGCCTCGGCGCTTTCGCGGGTGGTGGTGGTGGGTATGTATATGTGCGAGCTATCGGTGGGCTCGCCGGTAATTTGCATACGCATATTGTCCTGCGGGCCTGTTAGTGAAAGGGTTGCCTTGCCAATGGCTGTACCATAAAACTGGTCGTTGTCGTTGGCTTTGGTATCAATCAACAACATACGCTGTGTGGCAATGTCAAAGTTGTAATGAATGTCTTTAAAATTGCGTTGGTATATTTTTCCCTTAACGTTGCCGGTGTTGCCAAACTTATCTTTTATTTTAAAGCTTCCAAAATCCATTAACCCATCGGTAAATACAAAATAAGCTGTATCGATTGTGTAGCGTACCTGTGTAAAATTTACCAACATGCTTGCATTGGTAACGGTAAGTTTGCCTAGTAGTTCGGGGGCGCTTATATCGCCGTTTATTTCAAGGGTGCCGGTAGCAAGGCCCTGAACATCGGTAAATACAGCGCCCAAAAATTTATTAACAATGGCAACGCTGGTATTTTTTAATTTAAGAGAAGTTTTAAGCGGCTGGCCGACAGAATCCTGCAGATCGTACAGGCCATTGGCAGTAAAATTGAACTTGCTGTTGGGCGAGGTTACATCAAAATTTATTTTGCCAGTGGCATTGCTGTACTTTCCGTTTATGTACACGTGGCCCACCGAGTCGTTATCTAACCTAAACTGCAATGCGTGCAGGTTTGCCTGTGCATTAAATTGCCCGTAAAAATCTTTTAAAATAATTTTTCCTTCTGCCAGCCCTTCCATTCGCGGGTTTTTGGTGGCAAAGGGTGCAAAGTCGCCAATGTTTATGTTTGACAAAGTAATTTCAAGATTGCTTTGGTCAAAGTCGGCATCGTGGGTGGTGCCAACTTCAATTACCTGGTCGCCCTGGGTAAAACGTACATTATCGGCCGATACAAAGCGTTTTCGTATTACTATTTCGCCTTCTTTTTCCAGTATCCATCGTTTGTCGTTAATCACAAAGTCCGACGGGTTAAACTTTAGCCGCACACCATCTTCAAGGGTGGTAAGCTCGGCGTTAAGGTTTAGCTCGTTAAGGGCATTGCTGGTTCGGGCACGAAGGCTAACCTGCGATACATCTTTTTGCGAAACAATTGAAATAGTGGTGTTGGGAAAGATGGTGCTGTCGCTTATCTGAACCTCGTCAATAGATCCATCCAGCTTAAGGGCGTTAAGATTGCCACGACCTTTTAGTTCCACATTGGTAAAGCCATATTGTTTATAGGCAAAATAGGGTATATAGGTATTTATCTCAAAAATAGTATCGATTGTATTAATGCTGCCCGATAAAGTACTGTTATTTAAACCGGTAATATCGTTGGTTAAAAACGAAGCATAATTATCTACATTACGGGTGTTAAACTCAAAAGTAAATCGTTGGTCATTGGGTTCGCGGTTTGGCTCCTTAATGTAGGCAGGGTAATATTTATGTAAAAATACCTGGAAGCTTAGGGGCAGATCGAGGATGTTGTACTCCCCTGTTATTTTTGCATCCAGCTCGTTGCTGTTTATTACCAGCGACCGTTGATTGTTGTCGAAGGTGGATGTAAGCGTTAATGAGTCAACGTTAATGGTTACACTATCCTGTATTATAGAGGCATTGAATACTTTTACCGAGCCAAGGAAACGGTCGATGTTTCGACCACTAAAATTTAAGTCAAACAGGCCTATCAACTTTAACGGCCTGTTAATAAAATTCAACTTCTGAAAATTACTTTCGGCAAGGTCGCCCAGCACGTTAAACTGGGGGTCTTGTTTGGTAATATCTATTTTAACTGCAGTAGTAAGGTTCAGGTTTTCGTCGTCAATTTTAAGTGTACCATCAAACTGCCTTCGCTGAAAGGTGCCCGCTACTACTATGTTTTTATAATTGTAATTATTAAACCAAAACTGTTGAAATGTACCGGTAACATCGGTTTTTACATCGCTTAGTTTGATACCGCGGCCCTTAATGGTTCCATCAAAAGCCAACGAACCCAACTGGCTGGTTTCTAAAAATTTACCGAGGTTAAACTGCTTTGTTATCAACCTGCCGTTATAAATGGGAATGTTATTGTTTGGTAATTGTATAGTAAGGTTGGCACTAAAACCGCCCAGTGCAGTGCTAATGTTACCCGAGGCCAGAAATTTGGAGATGGTACCCTTAAAACTACCCCTAAACTGCACATTACCCAGCGATGGAAGCGATGGAGAGGTGATGGCAGTTAAGGCAGGAATAATAAGTGATGCATCGCGGTAATTAGTAAAGAGGGTTCCGGGCGAAAAATCAATGATCATATTATCAACATCAGGTAAGCCCTTTAAAGCCAGTTGCCCGCTAATGGTAGTGTTTTGTCCTGCACGCAAAAAAAGATTTTTAATATCGAGGTCGTCTACGGTACCATTACCAACTCCGGAAATATTTATACTTGTTTTCCAGCTACGCGTTTCGGGGGCAAAAAAGGCAAGGTCGTTGCTGTTAATGGTGGAATTATTAAACCGTGCCTCCATGTTAACCTTGTGTATATAATTGGCAAAATCTTTTTTGAAGTCGGTAAACTTCATAGCATAATAATTTTGCAGATGGCTGTTGGGCGTTACAAGGTCCAATTTAGCAAACTCCATTATTTGCGGCGTCAGTTTAAAATCAGCCTCCAGCTTTTTAACGTCAAACCCGCTACGTTCGTGGGTAGCCAGCAACACTTTCGCTTTAATTGTATCGTGTTGCATGCTTATATTACTAAAGATGGCATTAATTTTTTCAAACCTCAGGTGCAAGGCGTCAAAGTGGTCAAGGGGCTGCCTGTTGGTGTATTGATCGTTAATAAATACCCCATTTTTTATAACCAGTTTATTGGCCAACAGTTGAAGCCCGCTTTGGTTAAAATAATATTCGCTGTTGTTGGGTTTCTTTTTTGGCCTTAAACTGTCGGGGCGCAATCCGTTAAAAGCATACATGGCAAACACTGGTCTATCCATTTCTACGGCCGATATCTGAAAATTACTTTTGATGATATCAATAGTGTCTGCATCTAAGTGAAGAAGGCCAACCCTACCTTCTATCCGTTGGCCTACCCAAAGATCATTTTGTACAAATGATACATTTTTGAAATCGAGCTTTTTTATATCAAGTGCAATACCTTTTTTCTTTTTGCCCGATGGAGCCGACGAACCAAAATAATTGGCCAGGAATTGGTAATTCCAAACGGAGTCTGTTCGGTTTAGTTTTATTTTGGTATCCTCCAGCCCAATAAATTTTAGTACCAACCTATCCTTCATAAAAAACCAGTCGGTTAGCCGCACCTTTAATTGGTTGGCATATAAAAGCGTGTCTTTTTGCTGATCTTTTATTAGCGTGCCCTCCAAATTGACCCTGTTAAATAAACTAAGGCTAACGTGCTTTATGGATACTTCAGTTTTAAGATCGTTGGAGAGGCGTTTAGTGATTTTGCCAACTACCCAGTTTTGCACCACCTCAGTTTGCAGTAATAACCATATAAGCAGTATAGTTGCGAAAAGGCTAAGCAACACACGGGTGGTTATGATTAAAAATTTTTTCAGACGTAGTAAAATTATGATTGCGGTAAAAATAAAGAAACACGGGTTGTAAGCAAATTCAATACCGGATTAAGCTAAAACAATAACATAACAATTGGTTCACTTTTTTAACATCGACCTAAAAATGAACTGATTGTAACTGTTTAATCAATCGTTGCAAATTTTTATTACATGTAAAAGTACGTTTTCAAAAAGCACAAAAAATAACTGATGTAATGGGGAGTTGTAAGTAGTAGATGGTTAGTAAGGCCCTGTTAGTGTACGATAATCACTCACAACTGACTATTGACCCTTTAGCTGAACTACCACATTTTACAAATAACACAACATTAGCTGGCCATATCCAACCTATGCAATTGCTGAAGGGTACAAAAAAGTTTATACAGGTCGTGCCGGGTGTGCAATGCATTTAATACCACCCTGTTTACCAGTTTACTTGCCGGCGTAGGGTAAGGGAACGACGAAATAATAATGTTGTTTTTATCAAACCCAGCAGTAATCCAATGCGGCTTAAGCACAAATATGGGCAAATGAGGGTAGTGGCCAATGGCGCCCAATTCATTAATTATGCTGGTGAACATGGTAATATTTTCCTGAAGTTTACTTTGTTGGCAATGGTAATGGTATTGACCGTTTACAAAAGCGTAGGCCATAGCAGGGGCAATAGGCGTAGAAGCCGTATAAAAAGGCGCAGACCGTAATAACAAAGCTATTGGTGAGCTACAACTTACGGCCCCACCGTTTATGTGAAATGCTTTTGATAACGAATAAGTTAGTACTACCTCAACATTGGGCAACTGCGGTATAAGCTGTATGGTACCACAGCCCATTGCGCCAAACACCCCCACCCCATGGCTATCATCAACCACACAAATAATTTTTTTTGAGGGCTTTATCTCGTGCAGAAACGAAAAATTGGCCACCTGCCCTGCTATGGCGTTTACCCCATCCATACATAACACAAACTGGTTTTCGGGTAATGTGTTTACCATGTGCACGAACGATGTCTTCCAATCGTTGCCATGTAGTTGGGTGCCACATTGTATAGCCGGGTGGCTGCAAGGGGCCGTATAAATATTGTTGTAATGCCGTTGTAACAAATCGGTAATTGCCCTGCCGGCAAGGTAGCCGCTACCAAAAGTTACGGTGTCGGGCTTTGCCAGCAATTTGCTTAACACCTCCTCCATGCTTTTATAAACCAACAATTGTGTGTTGGAGATGCGGCTGCTGGGCTGCAACAAACCAAAGCGATCCATACCCTCCTTAACCAATTGCATAAACGCAGGTACATGGCTCATACCCAGGTAGCTGTAGCCACTAAAAAAAAGGTATTCCTTTGCATCGGCCACCACGGTACGGCCGGGCGATTGATTTAGCTGGTACACAAGCTCATACTAGTTTAGACCAATAAAGTTCGGTTATTTTTTTGCTTTGGGCAGGCTGAGGCTTACCCATGTTTCGTTTCTAATCATTTTGCCTATGTACATAATTTGGCCTACATGGGTGCTGTAATGGGCCAATTGTCGTAGCAACGCATCGGGTACCGTTATTGGCTCGCTACGTATTAGTACTGTTTTTTCATAATCGGCTTCGGTAAGGCTGGCTATGGTACTCATAGCCAGGTTCCAGCCGGTATTCCAAAACGATAACAGGTCGTTAGCACTAAGCTCCATTGCTTCAAACTCTGCATCGCGTTTGCGCCATTCCTTCTCACCATCTTTGGTTAAAAAGTTAGTAAAGCGGCTCATCATATTGCCGTACATGTGCTGAATTAAAATGGCAATGCTGTTGCTTTCGCTGGTTGGCTGGTAAAAAAAGTCAGCTTCTTTTAGCTGTTCAAAGCTTTTATCGCCCATTTGTTTGCAGCTTTTAAACCTGTCTTCTATAGATGATTTGAGCTGGTTGAATAATGACATTTGCATAATTATGAGGGCATAAAATTAAAAATCCCTCCGGATGTTTCCGAAAGGATTTTTAGGTGCGGCAAAGGAGATTCGAACTCCCACACCCTTTCGGGCGCTACCACCTCAAGGTAGTGCGTCTACCAATTTCGCCATCGCCGCATTTAAAGGAAGGCGAAAGTAATAATTTTTAAGTGTTCGCAAACACAGATTTGTGTATGCACAAAACTGCACATCGCCCCGTTTTACAATTATACTATGTTTAGTGTTTCTGCAACAGGGCAGTCTGTATCTTTATCAACCAAAAAAATACTTTACCCAAACGCCCTAAACCCATGAGTATAATAAAAAAATTACCTTTCGTTACTGTCGTCAGTATGTTGCTATTGCTTAACAGCCCATTTGCCAGTGGCCAAAAAATTGGTTTGCAATTATACAGCCTTCGCAACCAGTTTAAAACCGATGTGCCCGGAACGCTGGCCAAAATAAAAGAGTGGAACATTACCTTTATTGAAGGGGGAGGAACGTACGGATTGCCCATAGAAGAGTTTAAAGCCCTTTTAAAGCAAAACGATTTAAATATGATAAGCGTGGGTGCTGGTTTTGAGGAGTTGGAGAAAGATCCGCAGGCCGTGGCCGCCAATGCAAAAGCCTTTGGGGCAAAGTATGTAATGTGCGCCTGGGTGCCTCACAAAACCGGTGGCTTTACCATGGAAGAGGCCACCAAAGCCATTGATGTATTTAACCGCGCCGGCCGCATATTGCACGACCAGGGACTTCGTTTTGTGTACCATCCGCATGGCTACGAGTTTAGACCACAGGGCGATGGCACTATGTTCGACTATATTATTAAACGCACCGACCCCCGATATGTAAACTACGAAATGGATGTATTTTGGGTAAAACACCCCGGCCAGGACCCTGTTGAACTACTAAATAAATATCCCAACCGCTTTGTGCTAATGCATTTAAAAGACCGTGCACCCGGCACCCGTGGCAACCAGGAAGGCACCGCCCCCGACGAAACCAATGTGGTATTAGGAAAAGGCGATGTGGGCATAAAAGAAGTAATGGATGCCGCCCGAAGGCTCAATTTTGTAAAATATTATTTTATTGAAGATGAGTCGCCTGATGTGGTTGAGCAGATACCACAGAGTTTGCAGTATTTAAAGAGTATAAAGTAGATGGGTGCATTGTTTGGAAAAATGACGTGGATGACTTTGTGTTAGCGTTAATCTATGCGCTTAAAACTTTGAACAAGGCCATACAGTAAACTATTTTAGTTTTTAAGGCTACATAGGTAACGGAGTCTAACCTGCTTACAATTGAAGCCATTCAGCTATTATTAAAAAAAATAAATCCGTACACTTCATTTTGTAAATAAATTATACACATCTACTGTTTCAAAACTTTAAAGGTAAATACCCTGCCGTTTCCCTCTATGCGTACAAAATAAATACCGGCAGGTTTGCTATCAATATCGAATGAAAGTGTATTACCGCTTTCTCTTCTTTTTTCAAGCACTTTTCCATTCACATCCAAAAGCAGGACATTGTAATTATTTAACGGCTGGCTTAAAACAATTGTAAACCTGCCAGAGGTAGGATTGGGCATTATAGATGAAACCGCAATCAAATCATCTGTCGTGGCTATACTTCCACTTGTGACCGCCACTGTAGTGTCCTTCTTGTTATTTGCACCACGGTACATAACTACGCCGGAATTATTGCATATAAACTCCCGTAGCACCAGATTGCCTGCCGCATCATAGGTAAACCTTACACCGCATTCGCCTGGCTGTAAGCCCTGGGCATACATTGTTGAAATGGAAGCAACAGCAATGACAAAAAGTATTAGTGATATTCGTTTCATTTTGGCGGTTTGTGATTAATAGATAAAGTCTTCCAAATCAAAATCGAGGTGTGTGGCCTCTATGGCAATGTCCTTACCGGCAGATCTCTTTAATACCTGCGCATTGTTGTATGGATTTTCATCTCCCTGCCATTTGCCTATGTACTTTCTCCAATAGATTGCCTGGTTGCGCCTGGTACGTGGTTCCAGGTACTTGGCAATGTAAAAGCCGTTGCCAGCTTTTTCTATTGGGTATAGTTGCCCGGCAGAATAGAAATACAATTCGTTATTAACGGAAACACCCCATGCATTTTCTATCAATTTGCTGGTACTATCAGGCATAAGCTGGTACAGCTTTACCGCTTTATCTTTATCGTCGATGGTTGCATAAAACCGGGTAATGGCAGGTGCATTGTTTTTAAACTCATTAAAGGTGGTGTAAATACCGTCATGGTACGCGGTATCTTTTAATATGGGCAAATCAGTAAAAAGGTTAAGCTTTGAAATGATCTCCTGTTTTGTGCCGGTAAATTTTTCGGCGCTTTGCTGAAACCGGGTAGTGGATTTACTATTTTTTATTTCTATAGAGTGCTTATACAATTCATCAAAAGCAATTGCCACCAACCCTCCAAAATCGGCGGTTTTATTACTTACAATCCAGGTACTGTCAAACGTGTTTATCCATTCGTATTGTTCGTTGTTTTGCCTGGTATTGTCGTATATATCGGCCTTTAGCTTTACAAACGAATAGCTGTCTCTTTGTAATGAATCTCTGCCGAGGCTAATATCCTGTATTACCCACAGCAGCTTTTTTGCTTTAGCATCGGTGCTGGTGTCAAACTGCTTATATATAAACTGCTATAGCCAGGTGTTAATATCTGTTGAAGGCTTTAAAGATTTTCTGTCGTTGCTGCTGCCTGCCGGTACATAGCCTAACAGCAAAGCATTGGGGACGTTGCTGATAATCTCTATTTTTTTATCAATTTTTTTTATGGCCGAACTATATGTAGGGCTAACTACCTCCTGGGCTAAAACCAGCCTTTGAAAAAGACACATGGAAAGTAAAAGCAGAAGTGTTTTTGACATTGGTTACACTTTAAGTTAGGGAATTACTTTCAATTTATCAAAAAACAAAAACTAATTTTTTGATGTCAATTTTTCTATTTGGTTCTTGCAGCGCATAAACCTGGAAGTGACAATAATAAAATAAATGCATTGTTCATTCTAAACTACCGAAAATATTTTTCGTTGCTACATTCATTTTACCAATGGTCAACATTCCAAAATCAATTACTAAATTATGTTTCGAATATTTGAATTCTTTAACATTCTTATAATTAAATAAATATTCTAACCGGAAATATTTTAAGTGATCAGCAGTAATAAAATAATTATCATGTTTAATTAACAACATTGGTTCAATTCGACCATTGTTGAGGCTTTTACCTTTTATGATGGTGTTGCCATCATTACACAATAATTGTGTATTATTATCTAATTCAACAGTCAGTGTATCCTGATAAAAATTTTTTTCAATTTCGAATCCCAATTGAACAAAGAAAGATTTATTTCTTTTACTTCTGCAACGTGTAGGAATTAACGCACTAGCTTTTACTTTTATTTGTAAGGAGTCCGATATTATAAGGTAAGAGTAAGACTCAATCTCATACGTTACTTCTTTATAATCAGAAACTATTTGGGGGTCAACAAACGGAATATAATTGCAACAAGAATTAAGAAAGATATTGATTAAGACAGCAAAAATATAAAGTGAGATTTTCATAATCATAGTCCTTTGGGTAACCGTAAATTTATATCAAAATAATATCCCAAACGTCTAAAAGCGTAAAGGTCGGCTGCATATTCCATCGTGCTTCGTTGAAAATAGGAACCTCTTACCGTAAATTTTAGATAGCTAGATAAAGTTGACCCGTACAATTTTCCAAAACCTAACAAAGTCTCGTAATAATAATGGCCGGTTTCATGAGCAATAAGAGATCTGTTAAAATAATCAACACTTACTCCATATACGTTTTTAATATAATTAGATATACCTCCATTGGATTTTGCCAAGTGTGTAACTAGATTTCGTCCTAAAGTAACCCCAGATCCTTCTCCAAAAATTGCACGAGTTAAAAAAGTTCCTCGTCGATAAAGCGGTGCATTTGAGTCAAAAACTCCATAATCATCCTCGGGTATGTATGAGGCTCCCATGGTAGCAATGTTTATGCCTGCTGTGGCTGCTCCACCCAAAGCTCCGTTTCTCAATCCATTTAAAGCACCCTGTCCGATATCATTTCCATCAAAAGCTGCACCAAGGCCTCCACTTATTATGCCCGAAGTTCCATATTTAAGTACATTGAACCCGATCTCTGCTCCAATATTTGCCAACACACCTCCCTCTACTCCCTGGAAATTACCAAATCTGTTGCTAGCGATTCCTCCCGCAATTGACCCAGCTATAGTTCCAAATGTTATATCATTTCCAAAGGCTAAACCAGTGCCTACTTGAGCCCCTACGTTAGAAATAACATTAAGACCTACAGAATTTGCAGTAGCACCAAAAATACCAATTCCAAACTGCGAAATACCACCACCTACTGCTCCAGCAACTGCTCCATAAGCTGACGCATTAAGAAAACCTCGCCAAGTAAAGCCTGCTCCAGCGGTAACAGAATAATTGGCAGCTGAAGAAACCGCTCCGATCCCTGCAGCTATTAAAATTGGGATCAAGAAGAAATTCCCATCCGGATCAGTATATATCAACGGGTTGTTATTAGCATATCCATACCGGTTATACCCCTGCGTATTCCAGGGCATGGGCACATAATTGTCAGGGCTAAGCATGCGGCAGGTTACAGGGTCGTACATGCGGCCGTTCATGTTTATAAGGGCAAACTCTTTTACATGCTCGTGGCCTGTATAGCCGTGGTATAGCCAGCTTGGGTTTGCGGGTACGCCGCTGTACGTCCAGTTGGCAGGGTTGCGGTTTCGGCCCCAGGCGTCAAAATTATGTTCAGTTACTACAGTACCGCTGGTGTTGGTAAGGGTAAGCAGGCTACCGAGATGGTCAGCTTCTTGAATTAAAATGTGGAAGCTTTCAAAGAACTTATACGGCAACTAATTTACTATTGCCGTTAGTGATATTAAATGACCCTGTGAGAACAAATATATCAGTTAGTAAAAAAAGTAAAATGTTTTTGTCCTGATCATTTATTTATGTATTACCTGCATGCATTGGACATCGTAAATATTCTTCTTAGAGTAATCTTTGCTACTCATTAATATTTCGGGTAAAGAACACCTGCAATGGCGAAAAACTGTTTTCATCCTTTACTTTTTGCAAATAATTTGAATTTTATTTCATTATTAACTAATACCTTGATAGTATCATTTGTAAATAAATCCTGATAAGCCTTTTCTGAATAATGTTTATAGCTGTCAAATTGAAATGGTATTAGAAAAATCGACTTCGGTGGAATTACGTAAATCTGTGGTAGCTTAGTCAATTTAAAATAATGTTCTTTACCAGTCTCATCGATCGGAGCATAGTCATCTCTTACAAAGAAAGAATCAGAATTTATTTTTAGTGTTATTATATTTTTATTGACAATTTCAGTATCACTTCCCATATTATGAAAATTAAAATTAATTACGACATAATATCTATTTCTCCATCTTTGTGAATATGCTCGTTCGGAAATTGAAACTTCTAATTGTTTTGATTGCTTATTTTCATGCTCATTTGTGCCATAAGTTTTAATAATACTGTAATACTTAAATTTAGAATAATGTAATATGCCACCACAGCAACCTGATATGGCCAACAGTATCCAAGAAGTTATAAATATTTTACAATATTGCGTTGACATATTTAGTGTTTAGGTAGATGTTCCAGAATTGGGTAAAGTTCATATCGGTATGCACGATATTCATTAGTTCCAGGAGTATAATAAGGATTGATACCTCTAATACCCTGCATATACCACTGCTCATAAATTCCCCGCGTAAATTGTCCAGCCCACCCTTGTGTTAACTGCTGGTAATAATGATATGATTCATGCACCCAAGTATCAATATCTGAAACTCCTTTACCAAAATCATTTATTTGCAACGATCTACCAATTGTGAGCCCCTGAGTCCACAAACCTCCTGCCCTATACGTTGGTCCGTATGGCCCCGTAAGATTTATCCCTAAGTCGGCACTCATTTTATTCAGTGCAGTTCTTACATCACCTATTGGCCGAATTGTTGGTCCTAAAACTGCGATATTATAAGCTGAACGTACAAACCCACCTACAGCGCCACTCCGTGCTCCAGAGGCGAAAGAACCTCCTCCAATAGCAGAACTAATGCCTCCAATTTAAGCACCTCTGGCTGTATTGATAAATAACTCTGCCCCTGCATTCGCCAATGCCGCACCAAAACCATATTTTTCAAAAGGTATCCCTTTAAATTGTGGAAAAGATCCGTCAATTGCTCCACCTATTGCAGCACCAAATACACTTCCGGCTGTAATCTTATTACCAAATGCAACATCTACTGCCAGTTGGGTTGCCATATTTTGCATTATACCATAACTAACAGACTGCCCGAAAGCGCCTATATTTTGTCCTAACAAACTAAACCCTCCCCCAATTCCGCCACCCAAAGCGCCAGCACCCGCTGCCCGACTCCAGTCCCGTGCATTCAGATCTTTCCATGTATTACCAGCAATAAAATTGGAAGTGACGTATGTTGCACTTGCTATAACAGCTCCTTTGGCTGCCGCTAATAAAATCGGTACAAAGAAGATATTCCCGTCCGGATCCGTATATATCAACGGATTGTTATTAGCATACCCATACCTGTTATACCCTTGTGTATTCCAGGGCAGCGGCACATAATTATCAGGGCTAAGCATGCGGCAGGTTACGGGGTCGTAAATGCGGCCATTCATGTTTATAAGGGCAAACTCTTTTACATGCTCGTGGCCGGTATAGCCTCGGTATAGCCAGGTAGGGTTATTGGGTACGCCGCTATAGGTACAGTTTGCAGGGTTGCGGTTGCGGCCCCAGGCATCAAAATTTTGTTCGGCTACTACAGTACCGCTGGTGTTGGTAAGGGTAAGCAGGTTACCGAGATGATCGGTGTAAACAAAGTATGGCGTAACGGTTCCTGACATTGTTTTTACAATAATGGCACATAAGCCATTGCCTGCATTAACGTAAATAATTTCGTCTCTCGACCTGCTTTTATACCGCTCCTCATAAGCGCCCAGGTAAACTTTAATTTCGGGAAAAACACCATTTAAGGACAATGAACTTTTTATGCGTTGTTCATCCTGCCCATATGTGTAGGTTATTTGGTAACCATTTTCATTTATGGTTTTTGCCTTTAAAAAGCTGGTATAGGTTATAGATTGGGTATTGACTGACAAGGCACTTTGCGAAACGGTCAAGGGATCAAAATTGCCTGTTATGAAGCGCACAGCATTTATTTTTTGCGCATCGTACCTGTAGCTGCCAACATCTGATTTGCTTTAAATATTTCCTAAAGAATTGGTGCTGTTGCCATCGTACGCCATTGTAAACTGCTGTATGCTGTTTACTGCCGCACCGGTTAACCGGTTTAAATTGTCGTAAGTAAAGGTCTCCGTAAGCCCTTTTATAGCATCTTGCCTGCTTAGCAGGTTAACTGTATTGGCATTAAAGTTTAAATTAAGATCCTGTAAATTTTGGGTGTAGTAACGGGTAGGCACGCCCTTCGTCATGTCGTAGTCAACAGTAGAAGTTTTACCGTTTCCATAGGCGTAAGATGTGTATACCCCCATGCTATTAACGGCATTGGCTGTAAACAAGGTTTGGGTTACACCCGCATTGGTCATGGATGTTTGGGTAAGTATGCCTTGGGCGTTGTAGGTGTCGTTAATACTTATTCCATTGGGATACGTTGTACTGGTAAGATCGCCAAGTGTGTTATAGGCATAGGTTTTTATGTAGGTTCCTACGTCTAAAGCAGTTGTTTCAGTAGTCAGCCGTTGCAAATTATCGTACTGAAATGATTTTGTATCGCCCCCAAACCCCTGTATGGTTACCACGTTGTCGTTACACCTTCCTGTTGCCGCGTCGTTATAATAAGTATAGGTTGTGGCACCCTCCGGGATAGTTTTATTTAATAATCTGCCAAATGCATCGTAGCTAAATGTATGAATGTTGTTTTTAGCATCTGTTTGTTTTGTAAGCTTACCCAACGCATTGTATTCATACGCAATAGTACCGGCATTTTTATCGGTCAAGTTTATTTGTCTGCCATAAGCATCATAGGTATTTACAATCAGGCTGATGCTGCTATTTTTCACCTCTAATTGATTACCCCAGCTATCGTAGGTAAAAGCTAACTGACCGCCATTGTCATTCGACCTGGTTATTTTACCAGAAGCATCAAAAGTTTTACTGGTTGCCTGGCTGGCCCCGTTGGTAACAGTTGTGGTAAATAACCCGCCGGTAACTAAGTTATGCGCAGTAGTGGTGCTGGTACTTCCATTTGTGGTGTTGGTTATTCTGCCTAAATAATCATAGGTATTGGTCACTTCTACCAGGGGTTCAGTGGCATAACGGGGTTGTGCTTGTTTATACACCTGGCCCAATTGATTGTACTCAGTTGTAGAAAATATTAACTGATTATTAAACCCCTTACTTTCTTCGCGGATTGGCCTGCCAATTAGGTCGAAATACTTCTTACTCCATTTGCCACCATCAACAAGCCTTGCATTAGTAACTGAATACCTCCCAGTAGTTGGTTCCCAGGCTAACGAGCTTACAAATGCATTTCCATCTGGCAAATTGGTTTGGATAAGCCGCCCAAAGCCATCATAAGTATATGTGGAAGTAAGCCCATCGCTACTTGTTGAACCAGATAACCCGTCGTTGATTAAATTGTACGTATAGGTTTCAGTTTTTGTAACGCCGCTACCGGCAACAGATTTTGATAACAAAAACCTTCCTTTACTGTCGTAAGTGTTGGTAATAACCGGTGTAAGTGTGTTTGGTGCACTCATAGAAGCACTTAGTGCGTTTCCGAAGTTATCGTAACTGGTTGTGGATGTTGTTGCAAGGGTTGTACCAGCAAAATCGGTGGCTGAAGACAGTAAACCAATTGCATTGTAATTATAGTTATTGGTTTTGCCTACAACCGGTTTACCCGCCCTCGTTTTTGTAACTGTAGTAGTTGATGGCAATGCGGCAACCGGGGTATTGGCGATAACGTAGCTGGTAAGGGTATTTGCCGTTTCTATCGGTGTTATTGTTGTACCTGAAAACGACCCTACAGATGACGTCGTGTTAGTAATATTTCCAAAATTGTCGTAAGTATTTGTTGTTTCAGTACTTGATCCGTTTACGTAATTAAAACTTTTAGCCGCTGTAAATTTGGTTACATATCTTTTATCGGAGGCACTTCCGGGGTTTACCCTAACAAGGTTAAACGTGTTGTACGTTTCCGAAAGTACAGTGCCGTAATAGTCGGTAGTTGATTTGAATGGCAGGGGAACAAAAAAATCAGCGCTCATTTCTGAATATGAAACAGAGGAAATACCAGTGGAGTTATTTAAAGAAGATACTTTTTTAAACCCAAGAAACCCCCTTAATGGGTGGAACATGGCATCTTCATACTGCAATGAGGTAGCATTGTACCCACCTATGCCATTTGGCTCCTGTAATGTATTAACCAAATACATAGGCGCTTTTATAACCGTGTACGGATTTCCATTTGCCCCCTGACCAATAGGTACTGATGAATTGTCGTGCTGGTATAACGAAGAGCGGTTTGTGCCCTTTGTGTAAAAAAACCTGGTCTGTGCACCCACCCCATTTGTGGCATTTACCATCAGGTTTTCTTCCTTGTCTGGCCTTGTGTACACAATTTTAGCTGAGGTACCGTTGATACTAAGTATATCTGGCTTACCATCAAAATTAAAATCGCCCATTACCTGTTGAACCGACTGGTTACGGTTAACGGTGCTATTAGCGTAGTAATTATAATAGGTGAAAGCAGATGCAGAATTACTATTGTCGAGCGGGACGCCTTTGCTTATAAAAAGGGTGTGTTTTGAAGTGCTTGCACTTTCGTCTAATGCATGCCAAATATCTGTTTTGCCGTCGCCGTTAAAATCGGCCACAACAACGTGATGTGCACTGCCTCCATTATCCCCATCAAGGTAAGGACGGTTCTGAAAAATAAATGGATAGGACTTATAAATCGTTCCGGTACTATAGAGAATATTCCATGCACCGTATGAACTGTTAGCAGATGACCTAACCAACAAATCGGTTTTTCCATCTGCATTAAAATCCCCGGGAAACACCCGGTATCCAATCAATACATTTGTAAAGGTATACTTGACAGACGCTGCATAGCTGTACCCTGTCGATGGTGCTAATGGAAAAACAGATAAGACATAACTATTTCCTGGTTTTTGAACCAAAATTTCCAACTTTCCATCTCCATCAAAATCAATAGGTATTACATCAGCCGTACTTGCCACAGTTGTAGCATAAAACGGATCGTTAGTGTTTCCTCCAACTCCAAAACTTATTATTTCCTGATTAAAGATATTTTTTGCCGGGGAAGAAAAAAATGCTTTAAATGAATTGGTGCTTGAAAGTCCTAAGATCAAAATATAGTCCTGCGACCCATCACCGTCAAAATCACCGGGGATATAATAGGATCCCTGATTATACAGATAAGTGAATTGTCCATAAGATGTACTATATGGTACCTGTGGATAATCTACAGGTTGATAAGTAGATGAATAAATATTGTAATTTTTGGAGTAGTTAATTTTAATTCCATTAAACTGTTGTGAACTTCCAGAAGTAATAGTGGACACCATCATCACATCTTGTTTACTATCATTATCATAATCAGATGTTAAGAAATTTTTATCTCCTCTATTGTTCGACAAAATAATATTAGCACTGGCTTTAGTTACAAGTTGAAATTGCTGCACCTGAATTGCAGTTGAGGAATTATTTGTTATGGGGCATGTGTATGCGAACGAAATAGCTGCCTGCCCGCCATAAGTACTTAAATTATCAATCACCTTGTAATAATCGTAGTGCTTAAACCCATTATTGTCAATATAATAATGTGCAGTAATAACATCCTGTTTGCCATCTCCGGTAACTTCTCCGGTATAAGTGTTATTGCCTTGAAAGTTAGAATAAGAAGGCGAGATGCTTACATCCTGAGCGGTTGTATTTGAACCATATTGAAATGAAATAGGATTTAATTGTGTACCGTTAGATCCGGTTTCGCTTAAGGCTGATAAAAAATAATTATTATTGATAGTAGTATAACTGCATTGATAAGTTTTTACTACTACTCCATCACTATTTCTAATTCGGATAATGTCAAGGAGCAACGGCGATATTATTGAAACGCCCTCAAATACTTTTTTATTTTGCCAGTTAGGAAAAGAGGTATAGCTAAACTCAACTTTATTATATGGTAGCAAACCAGCATTTGCATTACCAGTATAACTAATATCTGTTAAACTAAAATTTCTGTCTACCTGATTAATGTTATAATTGTATTCCTGGTAATTGCCACTTTTATCTGTTACTTTTTTTAGCAGTTACAACATATTGATTTGCGAACCTTCGGTAAAAAGCTTAGCGCCCGACCCTGAGCCGTATTCTAAAACTGTTTCGTTTTTGGTTGTCAACTTAAACCAGTCAGGACCATTAATGGTGCTGCCTCCAAACGACTCGATCTTAGAAAACCTTTCGTTCTCTGTGCCGTACACTGTTCCATTGGCCCCATTCAAACCGGTAACCGGAAAAAGATGCTGTCCATCCAAAACGAAAGCATCGTTTTCACTGGTATACATTACGGGAGTATTCGTTCCGTCATAGTATTGTCGTTTGCCTTGCCTGCCGATGGCCGAATAGGCTGATAAACTCCATCCAAAGCCTGCGATACCTTCACCTCCCTGTGAGTTGTAATTCAAACTTATTGTAGGTTCCATACCATTAGTTCCCTTCAACATATCAATAGGTATAATATAAGAAACCCCTCCCGTAGCTGAAACAGCAGCCGATCCATCTGTTGATCCAACGGGCTTGCTTAAATCAATTGTTTGCGCAAAAAGAGTGACACAATTGAATAATACTTGAAAGACTATGAACAAATAAAAAAGAATTACACGCATACACTTTGTTTAAAAGTTAACGATAATCACCGATTTTGTAATAACAGCATCACTAAACGAAATAATAAAAGCAGGGTGTTGACGTAATTATTTAATGACAACTTTGCTATAATCTACGCAGCGTTTGTAGCAAGTTCTGCAAAAACACTCATTTAGCATAGTAACTAGACTTACAATTACTTCAGTAAAAGAAAAGTATCATTCGGGTTGAAGTATAAATTAATATATTCTTCTAATCTGGCAAAATATTTCCATATTAAATTTTTAAGAACCCGAAAAAAAAGTCGTTCCCAATTTCCAATTATGGTATTTAGCTACCGACATATCTATCGTTATCCGGATAACAAATTTTTCGCTCAAAGGCGCAAAGGGTTATACTTTTTTTTTTATTATAGAAACACAAAAGCCATCTTGATAAAAAGTTTCAAATTTATTTCTATATGTAAACCCCGCTAATATCCAATCAATTAATAATAAGCAGAGAAACCATTTTTAATGGACTTCTGTAACTATCACAGCCACTTCGGCATTACACCTTTTCAAAAATAATTATGAGAGAGCAACTAGTTTGTAGATCAATGTAAACCCGCGCCCATTTTTTAGTGGGGTTAAATCATTGGTAAATGAAAGTATTCTATTGGCATAAAGAGTCACGACCGCCGCCAGCCCCACTCATCAACCTCCAAAAAGCCTTCTACAAAAAAAAGACCACCCAATAAAAGGCAGTCTTTTCTATTTTGTCGGGAGAACCTGCGACCCTGGTTGCGTGGCTGTGATTGAACCATGTATTGAAGTAGCTGACTTATGAAAGGCCGTATAATTTCAAAATCGCTTGTGTATTTGTTCTGCTACACACCTTGCGAAAATTAATTATTGTAGGGTGCTTTTTAGTTATTGCTACCCTTAATAGGCTTTAAATAACAGTTTTACTGTATACTTTACAGCAAATACTTGTTTTACACTATTAACTAATAGTTTTACTGCAAATTAACTACTATGGCTACAAAGCCGGCAGGAAGCCTTTGGCTTAAAGAATAGTATTATTTAGACTATTATTGGTTTTGGTACATCAGTAATATTTTTTAAATAATAAAACCCGCTTTGACAGCGGGCTTTATTATTTAGTCGGGATGACAGGATTCGAACCTGCGACCTCTCGCCCCCCAGACGAACGCGCTACCGGGCTGCGCTACATCCCGTACTCCCATTGTAAACCGGGTGTTTTAATGGGACGGCAAATGTAAAGGCTTTTTATAAAAAACCGGGTATATTGCACCAAATTTATTACCCACGCATGAAGCTTTTACTAAAGCAGGTAATCATTTCAGACCAACACTCTACGCACAACGGGCAATTAAAAGATATTTATATAGAAAATGGCGTCATTCAATCTATTAGCGATGACCTTACTGTTACCGACGATGTCACGGTGGTTCAGCAGGCAGGCCTACACGCTTCGCCGGGTTGGGTAGATACTTTCAGCCATTTTTGCGACCCCGGCCACGAGTACAAAGAAACCATTGAAACCGGCGCCGCAGCTGCAGCCGCCGGAGGTTTTACCCACGCCTTTACCCTACCAAACACACAGCCTGCATTAAGCACCAAATCAATGATTGAGTACGTAGTGCAACGGGCTAAACCATTGCCTGTTACAGTGCTGCCACTAGGTGCCATTACTAAAAATGCCGAAGGCCACGAACTGGCCGAAATGTACGACATGCGCAACAGCGGCGCAGTAGCTTTTACCGATGGGCTTTACCCCGTGCAAACAGCCGGCCTGTTGCTTAAAGCACTGCAATATGTAAA
>Ga0209181_10000391_pt1 | contig 82059 bp, 76 predicted proteins | sample MAT05_FD_187208 | JGI IMG/M metagenome (GOLD analysis project Ga0209181, IMG submission 187208) | Freshwater microbial communities from Lake Fryxell liftoff mats and glacier meltwater in Antarctica - MAT-05 (SPAdes) (version 2) | ecosystem: Environmental > Aquatic > Freshwater > Ice > Liftoff...
AAGAAATCCGGGCAGCGGAAGACCCGGAGTTTGAAACGTTCTACACCAAGAACATTTTGCTCAATGAGGGCATCCGCGCTTGGATGGCTCCCCAAGACCAACCCCACGAAAACTTTATATTCCCTGAGGAGGTTCTCCCACGTGGTAACGCTCTCTAATAATTCCATCGTTACAGGCGGCGCGGGTCGTGACCAAGATTCCACTGGGTTCGCTTGGTGGTCTGGCAACGCTCGGTTGATTAATCTTTCTGGTAAGTTGCTGGGCGCTCACGTTGCTCATGCAGGACTGATCGTGTTTTGGGCAGGGGCAATGACCCTGTTTGAAGTGTCTCACTTCATTCCCGAAAGGCCCATGTACGAACAAGGGTTTATCCTTCTCCCTCACTTAGCCTCATTGGGCTGGGGTGTCAGCACAGGCGGCGAAGTCGTGGATACATTCCCCTATTTTGTCGTAGGTGTGTTGCATTTGATTTCCTCTGCTGTGCTGGGTTTAGGCGGCATTTATCATGCAGTGCGTGGCCCTGAGACCTTGGAAGAATATTCTTCTTTCTTTGGCTACGACTGGAAAGATAAGAATAAAATGACCACAATCCTCGGCATTCACTTGACACTTCTGGGTGGAGGTGCCTTGCTGCTGGTTCTCAAAGCGATGTTCTTTGGCGGTTTGTATGACACTTGGGCACCCGGCGGCGGTGATGTTCGAGTGGTCACAAACCCCACCCTCAACCCGTTGACCATCTTTGGCTATGTCCTACGTTCGCCCTTTGGTGGAGAGGGTTGGATCATTAGCGTTGATAACCTGGAAGACATTGTGGGTGGACACATCTGGGTCGGTATCGTCTGCATCGCAGGTGGCATCTGGCACATCCTCACCAAGCCCTTTGGCTGGGCGCGCCGGGCCTTTGTTTGGTCTGGAGAAGCTTACCTTTCCTACAGCTTGGGTGCCCTGTCTTTGATGGGCTTTATCGCTGCCTGCTACGTTTGGTTCAACAACACCGCCTATCCCAGCGAATTCTACGGTCCTACGGGCCCTGAAGCGTCCCAAGCTCAAGCTTTGACCTTCTTGATTCGTGACCAACGCTTGGGAGCCAACGTGGGTTCTGCCCAAGGCCCAACCGGGCTGGGTAAGTACCTGATGCGCTCTCCAACTGGGGAGATCATCTTTGGCGGTGAGACCATGCGCTTCTGGGATTTCCGGGGCCCATGGCTGGAGCCTCTGCGCGGTCCAAACGGTCTAGACTTGAGCAAAATCAAGAATGACATTCAACCTTGGCAAGCTCGTCGGGCTGCTGAGTATATGACCCATGCTCCGCTGGGTTCTTTGAACTCGGTGGGTGGTGTGGCTACTGAAATCAACTCGGTGAACTATGTGTCTCCCCGGGCTTGGTTGGCAACGTCTCACTTTGTTCTAGCCTTTTTCTTCCTGATCGGTCACCTCTGGCACGCAGGTCGTGCCCGGGCTGCTGCCGCTGGATTTGAGAAGGGGATCGATCGCGAGTCTGAGCCAGTGTTAGCTATGCCTGACTTAGATTAGGGTTGACCTGATTTAACTCAAAAAGGCTCCTGGACAAATCAGGAGCCTTTTTTTGTCCAGTTTTTGGCTGTTCGAGATTCTTTGCACAAGAGTGAGTGACGGTTCAGCGAAGAGAACGGTATAGAATGAGAGCGTCTGCCTGTTGTCCCTCATCAAGCTGAGCAGCTTCGGGAATGCGCCCGATCGCCCGAAACCCTAATGACTCCCATAGATTGAGCGATGGGGTATTGGTAGCAAACACTAAGTTAAACATGACGGCTGCATAGCCACGATCGATCGCCAAATCTAGCATGGCTTCCCCCATAAACCTCCCGATGCCTTTTCCCCTCATGGCAGGTTGCACGATGAATCCGGCATTGCAGATATGGCTACAGTGGCCGGGAAAGTTGGGTTTAAGGAAAAATGCTCCCCAGATAGGACTGCTCTCTCCAGGCGTATTGGATTCGATCGGAGAGATAGTAGGATCGCGAACGACGAATGCTTCACTACTCATCCAATACGCTGCAAATTCTGCTTCAGATAGAGGATGACATTGTGGGTAAGTTTTACCTTCAAGAATGACAGTATTAAAAAGGTTCCTGACGGCTGCTTGTTCTGTGGGATATATCCTATCCAACTCAACTAGACTGCCTGACTTTAACTGTTTCCGAAGGGGCAATCTTGTGCCATAAACGTGTGAATTTAACATTGTGGTTGTAAGGGCGGTGACGGAGGCGGGTCAATCAATCGTTCTTAAATATTCCCACCCTCTCGATATACTTGCCCCCCATTTGAACAGAATAGTTGCTCTGTTGTCCCTGATCCAGATCTCGCAACTGCAAAGGGTTGCCCCAGTTATTTTTCCTTTAAATTAACCCGTTTCTTTAGCTGCTAAAGCAATTACGAGCTTCCCGTCCATGGCAATTTTACACGGTAGTTGGATTCCTGAAGGTTATCTGTTTATTTGGGGAGAGGCGTGGCGCAGAGTCCCGGTTGTGGAATTTTCAGAGCCGATCGTGTCCCTGCATCCTTTCGCCATGTCCCCGGTTGAATTGGCGGAATTTCTAACCACATTACCGATTTCGGGTGCGCCAGAGACATTGCCTGAACAGTCCCACTTGGCTGTGCTGCCAAGCTTTGTGACTGACACAACTGCGATTCCCCAGTATTCGACGGCTTCAGAGGTAGAAGCTGGAGAACCAGAGGAGAGTCAAGCTCTGCTCTATTTGCATCCCTGGCGGGTGGAGGGGTTTCGTTTAGCTCCCTTGGAGGCGGTGACATTTTTACGATCGCTCCCCTTGGCATTTACACCGGAAACGTTTGTGGGGGGCGGCTTACGGTTTTGGTCCCATGTTGCCCGCTGGAGCCTAGATTTGCTAGCTCGGTCTAAGTTTTTGCCTGGAATCAAGCGGCGAGAGGATGGTTCCACCCTCGCCCACTGGCAACCGCTCCTAGACAGCGCCACGGATTACTCTCGGCTGGAACGATTCGCCAAACAAATGCCCTCTGCGTGCTGGGCTTACCCGGTGGACGTGGTGGAGGATGAGGGGCAAGACATTAATCCAGATGCCCTGTCCTTGCCCCGCCTTCCCTCTGTATCTCCTCGCCCGCTGATTCAAGGGTTTTTAACTGGGGTGATTGATGCTCAAGTGCGGGCAGTGATGGGCAAGCATCCCCAAGCTGTGGTGCAGGCGCTCCGACGAGAAAAGGCGATCGCCCTCGATACCTGGCTGGAGGCGTTGGGATCAGAGTCGGCGGTAGTGCAGGCAGAGCCAACGGTACTCGAACGGCTGGAGGCGGCTGCTACAACGTGGACGGCTCCGCTGCAAAACTATGCAGCGGGACACGGCGCATTTCGCACCTGTTTCTATCTTCATCCTCCTATGGAAGGGCGATCGGACTGGAATTTGGAATATTTTCTCCAAGCAGTTGATGACCCCGATCTGCTGGTGGGTGCGGCTACAGTGTGGCAGAATCCCGTGGCCCGCCTCGCCTACCTCGATCGCACGATCGACCATCCCCAAGAAACCCTCTTGGCCGGGCTAGGCTTAGCGTCTAGGCTTTATCCCCTCTTGGAACCCAGTCTGCAGGAACAACGCCCGCAAAGTTGCCGTTTAACGGCGCTGCAAGTTTACGAGTTTATCAAAGCAACAGCGTGGCGCTTGCAGGACAGCGGTTTTGGGGTAGTGTTGCCAGCGGGATTAGTCAATCAGGATGGCTGGGCGAGTCGCTTGGGACTCAAAATTCGGGCAGAAACGCCCACTTTGTCTAAAAGCCAGCGGTTGGGTTTGCAGAGTCTGTTGAGTTTTAAGTGGGAGTTGTCGATCGGGGGACAAAATATTTCCAAGGCAGAGTTCGATCGCCTCGTCGCATTAAATTCCCCTCTAGTAGAAATCAATGGCGAGTGGGTGGAACTGCGGCCGCAAGACATTCGCGCTGCCCAGGCATTTTTCACGGCGCGCAAAGACCAGATGTCCCTTTCCTTGGAAGATGCCCTTCGCATCAGCACTGGAGACACCCAACTCATCGAAAAGCTGCCTGTAGTGAGCTTTGAGGCTTCTGGGGCACTGGAGGAATTAATTTCATCCTTGACTACGGGGAATCAAAATATTGAGGCAGTCACCGCCCCCGCTAGCTTCCGGGGCGAACTCCGTCCTTACCAAGGGCGGGGCGTGGGCTGGCTAGCATTTTTGGAGCGCTGGGGCTTGGGAGCTTGCCTGGCAGATGACATGGGGCTGGGTAAGACGATTCAGTTCATTGCGTTTCTGCTGCATTTGCAGGAGCAAAATGCGTTGGAACACCCGACGCTTCTGGTGTGTCCCACGTCCGTTTTGGGCAACTGGGAACGGGAAGTGAAAAAGTTTGGCCCGACGCTGAGGGTGATGTTGCACCACGGAGATAAGCGCGCCAAGGGGAAGGCGTTTGCCAAGGCAGTCAAGGACAAGGATTTGGTGATTACTAGCTATGCCTTGGTGTATCGAGACAGCGAGGAACTTCAAGGAATCGCTTGGCAGGGCGTGGTGCTGGATGAAGCCCAAAATATTAAGAATCCTGAAGCCAAGCAATCGCAGATGGTGCGCCAACTCCAAGCCCAGTTCCGCATTGCGTTGACCGGAACGCCAGTGGAGAATCGTTTGTCGGAACTGTGGTCGATTTTGGATTTCCTGAATCCGGGCTATTTGGGCCCGCGCAATTTCTTCCATCGACGGTTCGCGGTGCCGATCGAGCGCTATGGGGACACGGCCTCCCTGCAAACCCTCCGATCGCTGGTGCAACCGTTTATTTTGCGCCGCCTGAAAACAGATCGCACGATTATTCAGGACTTGCCAGAAAAGCAAGAAATGACAGTGTTTTGCGGGCTTTCCCCAGAGCAAGCGGCGTTGTATCAAAAGACAGTCGATCAGTCGCTGGTGGAAATCGAGTCGGCGGAAGGATTGCAGCGCCACGGGATGATTTTGGCGCTGTTGGTGAAGCTGAAGCAAATTTGCAACCATCCTGCGTTGCTTAAGTCTGAATCAGCCAAGAAAAAATCAGACTCTGACCTCGCGTTTCGCAATCAATCAGGCAAGTTGCAGCGATTGGAGGAAATGCTGGACGAAGCGTTGGCAGAGGGCGATCGGGCCCTGTTGTTCACTCAGTTTGCCGAGTGGGGCAAGCTATTGAAAGCGCATCTGGAGCGGCAATTTGGCAAGGAAGTATTGTTTCTCTATGGAAGCACCTCTCAAAAGCAACGGGAAGCAATGGTCGATCGCTTCCAGCATGATCCCCAAGCCCCGCGCCTATTTATTCTTTCCCTCAAAGCGGGTGGTGTGGGATTAAACCTGACCAGAGCCAATCATGTCTTTCACTTCGATCGCTGGTGGAATCCGGCGGTGGAAAACCAGGCAACCGATCGGGTCTTTCGCATTGGGCAAACGCGAAATGTGCAAGTGCATAAATTCGTTTGCACAGGCACCTTAGAAGAAAAAATTCATGACCTGATTGAGAGCAAAAAAGCCCTCGCCGAGCAAGTTGTGGGAGCCGGAGAAAACTGGCTGACGGAACTGGATACGAATCAACTCCGTAATCTGTTGCTCCTCGATCGCACCACCGTGATTGACGATGAATAGCTGCCACGAGAAAAATCTACCTGTTGTAGGTCCGAAGCCTTCGAGCCATCAAATGTGCTGGCAGGTGCAGGGCCGATCGCCCCAATGCTTCGTCCCAAAAACCAAAGCAATGTATCCCTAGCATGAAAACCTCTGTGAATTTATCAACCGTGAACCCAGGCAACGCAGACGACAAAGCCTCTAGCCGCGAGTGGTGGGCCCAGCGATGGGTGGATGTGCTGGAGTCCTTTGGCTGGCGCAGGCGGCTGGAACGGGCCCGTATTTATGCCCGCGACGGGAATGTCCTCAACCTGGACTTTAAAGGCTCAAAGGTGGTGGCTAAGGTTCAGGGGACGGCTCCTGATCCCTACAATGTGTCGCTGTCGATCGACCCCTTCAGTGATGAGCAATGGGGCTATGTGATTGAGACCCTGGCGGAGCGGGCTATTTTCTCTGCCAAATTGCTAGCAGGCGAAATGCCCCAAACGATCGAGGAAGTGTTCACGGCTAACGGATTGAGCTTATTTCCCTTCACTAAGTTTGATATTCACAGCAAATGCTCTTGCCCCGATCCCGCCAATCCTTGCAAACACATCGGCGCAGTTTACTACGTGCTGGGCGATCGGTTTAGCGAAGATCCGTTTGTGCTGTTTCAACTGCGGGGACGCACCAAGGAGCAAATTATTACAACCCTGCGGCAATTGCGGGGAGGAGCGGGTCAGGATGTGACCGCTCAGGGACAAGCGGGGGGTGACACTGAGGCGATCGTTGCCCCATCTCCATCTCCCAGCCTTGCCCCGCCGAAACTAGAGCAATTTTGGCAATACACCGATCAACTGGAATCATCGCTCGTCGTGATTGCACCGCCCCCCAGCAGCGAGACGGTTCTGGATGTACTCGGGCCCATTCCTCTGAAGCCAGAGGCAAGCCCAACGACAGCCGCCAACGCTGCAACCCTATTTATGGAAGCACTGTCTAATCTTTACCGAGAAGTTAGTCAGCAAGCAATTTTGACGGCGATGGCGACGGATACGTAGATTGGGGACGATCGCTCCGGGTGCATCCCAGTTTTGCAACCGCCCGATCCACCCTCACCGTTCGGCTGAGCGCTCACGTCGAAGCCTAAATCCCTCTCCCTAGGGAGAGGGACTTTGAATTCCGGCTCCCTTCTCCCTAGGGAGAAGGGTTGGGGATGTAGCTTGCTTCCCGAAGGGTGGGCGGCTTGGAGATCTACAAAAGTGAGATGCACCCGATCGCTCCTTGGTTTGGCGATCGGCCATAAAGTTCTGGAGTTAAGAGCGATCGTCCGCTACATCGGTTTAAAGTGATACCAAGACTTCGAGCATTATTGAACATTCCTCAAACACTAACCAGAGCATTGTAGATTTGAAAGTTTCCCTAGTCGTCAGTGACCTGTCAGGAGGGGGGGCAATTCGAGCCTTCCTCCTCGCTCAGGTACTCAAGAAGTTAAATTGCGCGGTGGAAGTCGTCGGGCTGCAATTTGGCAAAGAACTCTATGCCCTGCCTCCAGCGAACATCCCTGTGCAGGCGATCCCCGGCAAGCAATATCCCCAGGGGTTCGGGGCAGCCCAACAGGTGCTAAAAAAAATTGATGGTGATGTCATCTATGCCGTCAAACCCAAGCCTACCAGCTTAGGTCTCGCTCTCCTGAGAAAGCTCCAAACGCGCCGCCCTGTGGTGTTGGATATGGATGACTGGGAAATGAGTTGGTGTGGCGGCGACGATTGGGCTTATCGTCCCTCACCTAAGCAGCTTTACCGCGACCTGTTCAAACCCCAGGGACAACTGCGCCGGCCCGATCATCCCCTCTACGTGAAGTGGACGGAGGGTTTGGTTTCCCGCGCCGATGCTGTGACGATCGATACCCAATTCCTGAAGCAACGATTTGGCGGCGTATATCTCCCCAATGGCAAGGATACTGACCTGTTTGATCCCGCTCTCTACGACCCCGATCGCAGCCGAGAGCAGTATGGCTTAGCAGATTACAAAGTGCTGATGTTTCCCGGTGCGCCCCGGCCCCACAAAGGCGTGGAAGATATTTTAGTTGCCTTAACGCACTTAAATCAGCCAGACTTGAGACTCGTCATCATCGGTGGGAGTCCTTATGATGATTATGACGATCGCTTGATGGAGCAATGGGGACAGTGGATGATTAAATTACCCCGGCAGCCTGTGGAAAAAATGCCAGAAATCGTCGCCGCTGCCCATGTGGTGGTTGTTCCCCAACGGGATACCCTCACGGCTCAGGCCCAGTTTCCCTTGAAGCTGACGGATGGCATGGCCATGGCGAAACCCGTCTTATCCACCCGTGTAGGAGATATTCCCGAAATTCTGGCAGATACAGGATATCTGGCTGATCCCGATGCCCCAGAGCAGTTGGCGGCACAAATTCAACTGATTTTTCAAAACTTTGATGAAGCGACGGAAAAAGGTAAAAAAGCCCGCGATCGATGCGTCCAGTATTACGGACTTAACACGATGATGGCTACGCTTTCAGATGTTCTCGCTAGCTTACATTAAACGTATCTTCCGATTGCAGAAAGATTAACAAAACACATTTACACAGGCAATTCCACCGAAACAGTCAAAATATATAAGAACCATCTTTTCCCCTATCCAACGGGTAGAGCACCAACATTTGAATCATTTCAAGACTATTCAAACTAATGTTCAAACCATTAAATTAATCCAGATTAATTAATCGAAATAAGGTTCTAATTCTGATTGGAAATACTGTATGTCCCCTAATCGCCTACTACTAAAATTTGCCCTCCGCTATCCCACATGGATTGTCGTGACGATCGTTTTGGGATTTTCAGGTGCCTTATTCAATGGGGTCAGTACCACGCTAATTGTGCCAGTCGTACTAGGTTTTTTGGGGCAGGAAGTTAGCTTGTCAGGTGCGCCGCCTGTATTGCGTAGAGTCATGTCTGTCTTCGACGGCATGACAGGAGATAACCGCTTTTACTTAATGATGGCGTGCATTTTAGCGGCGATTATTCTCAAAAACGTTGCTGCCTATGCGAATTCCTTGGCTTCCAGCCATCTCCTCCGAGAACTGACGAATGCTATTCGGAAAGATGGATTGAAATTGGTGTTGGAGGTGGATTTAGACTTTTATGTCAAGACCAAAGTTGGTGATTTAATTAATCGACTCAGCGGCGAAGTGGGACGAACTGCCTTTGCAATTCGGACAGCGATTAACATCTTGGCGACGGTGATTACACTCTTGGTTTTTGTGGGGCTATTGTTGGCGATTTCCTGGCAGTTAACTCTCATTTCCACGGTGTTACTCACCATCGTGACGATCGCCAACCAATACTATGTGAAACGGGCCCGTCAATTTGGGCAAAAACTATCCGAAAAATCCCGTTCCTATTCCGTTGCCCTCTTAGAAGTGTTGACAGGAATTCGCCTCGTCAAAGCCTCCGGCAAAGAGCATCGAGAATACGATCGTCTCAATACCTTAATTGATGAATCTGCCCAAGCTGACTATCAATCCCAAGCCAATTCCGCTATCACTGGCCCCGTCAATGAAGTGGCAGGGATGGTTGTGGTGCTGGCGATCGTGGTCTTAGGTCGTCAGTTTTTGGCGGGGCAACTTTCCCAAGGCTCAGCGATCGCCACTACCCTGCTCACCTACTTGGTGATTTTGTTTCGCTTACTGCCGTTTGTGGGGCAACTCAACAATGGACGTGCGGCCTTTGCCAACTCTGCTCCCAGCGTCGAAATTGTGGCAGACTTCCTCCGCCGCGACAACAAAGCTTTCATGAAAAATAGCGAATTACCTTACACCAAATTGCAATCAGGCATTGGCTTTGAGGGCATCGGCTTTTCCTACCCTGGTCACAAAGATGTGGTGCTTCAGGATATCAAGCTTTGGTTGCCCAAGGGGACGACCCTGGCCCTCGTTGGGGCATCGGGAGCGGGCAAATCTACCATGGCTGACCTGCTGCCCCGGTTTTACGACGTGACCCAGGGGCGCATCACGCTGGATGGGCAGGATTTGCGAGACTACAATCTGCAATCTCTCCGTGGCTCTATGGGGATCGTGAGTCAGGATACCTTTTTGTTCAACGACTCGGTGCGAAATAATATCGCTTATGCCCGTGACAACGCAACGGATGCAGAGGTGATGGAAGCGGCGAAACGGGCCAATGCCTACGAGTTCATTGTCAAGTTGCCCCAGGGCTTTGAGACGGAGATTGGCGATCGGGGCATCTTGCTCTCTGGAGGACAAAAGCAGCGCTTGGCGATCGCCCGCGCTCTTCTCCGCAACCCCGATATTTTGATTTTGGATGAAGCAACCAGCGCCCTGGATACCGTGTCGGAGCGCTTGGTGCAGCAGGCATTGGACGAACTGAGCCGCGATCGAACCACCTTAGTGATTGCCCATCGCCTGTCCACAGTTCAAAAAGCCCACCAAATCGCTGTTCTAAACAAAGGGTGTGTCGTCGAAGTTGGCACCCACGATGAACTCTTGCACCGCGAAAATGGCTACTACGCCCGGCTCTATGCCATGCAGTTCACCGACCAGCCCCAGAAACCAGAGGTGGAGGTCGTGAAATCAGAAGTCTTGACCCGCACATCCTATGAAACTCGCGCCAATTTGAGCGTCATGATTGGCTCCTTGCGGCTCTTGGTGGATGGCATTGTAGACAACGAGCAGGAGCAGGCAGAATTAACCGCAGAAGCTTACCAGTCCGCGCTCAATTTACTGGAAACGCTGGATTTCATGGAAGGGAGTTCAAAGCATCGTGTCTGAAGCCCTACCTCCCATATATTTTTATTTGCCAGAGTCCGATCGCCTGCGGGGTCACTTGCCCACCGACATTGAAACCTCCTGGCAGTGGCAGGTCACCGAGGGACGACCTAGATTTGGGGTTTCGGAAGATGAGTATGCTTGGAACCTACAAACCTACCTGCGCTTGAAGGACAGCGGGTTTCCCTGTGAAATGACCGCCACCTTCCCCACCGATGGCATTGTCCTGACTGGCCGCGAACATTTGCCCTTTGACCTGCGACCCAATCCGAAATTGCTGATTATTTGTCTTCAGGCAGATAAATCACCCCATCCCTATGCCCAACTGCATGTGGTGCAAAATCCCAGAGCGTTGTATACCGAATTGACATTGCATGGAGATTATCACTTTCCCCAGGTGAAGCGTGTTGCCTCTCAGCCCTTTGCCGATCGCTACTTCATGCGCCATTGGACCCAACCTGGATTGATCCCCCGGAGTCTCGATCGGGGGGACTGTTTTGAGAAAGCGGCCTACTTTGGCTATGGCGCATTTCTCACCCCCGAAATGATCAATGGCTCCTGGCAAGCCCAAGTTGAAGCGCTGGGACTCCAGTGGCAGTTCAAAAGCCGCACCCAAGCCTTGGATGGCTGGACAAATTACAGTGATGTGGATGTGGTGGTGGCTGTGCGGGGGTTCGATCGCCATGTTGACTATTCCTGGAAGCCAGCCACAAAGCTCTATAACGCCTGGTATGCCGGGGTTCCAGCAATTTTGGGCTGTGAGTCAGCCTATCAAGCTGAGCGCCAAAGTGACCTTGATTACCTGGAAGTCACGTCCCTGGATGAGGTGGTCATCGCTCTGAAGCGCCTGCGGGATGACCCCGCACTCCGCCAAGCAATGCGAGAAAATGGTCTGCGCCGGGCAGAAGCTGTGAAGCCAGCGAAAACTGTGGAACAGTGGCAAACGTTTCTCAAAACTGTGGCTATACCAACCTACGATCGCTGGCGCACCGCATCAACTTGGGGCCGACAAGCATTTTTGCAGCGTCGTCACTTCGCTGTGCAAGCCAGTGCCATCAAGCGTTTTGTGAACTTCAAGATCGAAGGCATCCAGCGCCGCCTCAAAGGGTAGTTTAGCAATACTTCGGACAGTTAGTTTTTATGGAAGTGCTGGAAACCCTCTTGCACAGCCAGTATAGACCCTCACCCTAAATCCCTCTCCCAAGAGGGGAGAGGGACTTCAATCCGGCTCCCCTGCTCCCGTTCTGGGAGAAGGGGTTGGGAGATGAGGGCTAGCGATCGCAAAAATGTCCGAACTATTGAGTTTAGGAAACCCAACACTAACAACCCGTGCCTAATGTGACCAATAACAGTCATTTTCTCTTCTATGATGTAGGGTGACTAGGGTCTAACGTTTCATAACCCCAGCCGATTGACATGAAAATAGCTAAACGGGTTAGCCAGGTCACGCCTTCCCTTACCTTGGCGATCGACACTAAAGCGAAGGCCATGAAAGCCGAGGGCATCGACATCTGTAGTTTTAGTGCTGGAGAGCCTAACTTTGAGACTCCAGAGCATATTAGAACGGCAGCAAAACAAGCCCTGGATCAGGGAAAAACGCGGTATGGCCCAGCAGCAGGGGAGCCAAAGTTACGGGCGGCCATTGCCCACAAGCTTCAGCAAGAGAACCATCTCCCCTACAACGCCGAGAACATTGTTGTCACCAATGGGGGCAAGCATTCTCTGTTTAACTTGATGCTGGCGCTGATCGAGCCGGGGGACGAAGTGATTATCCCGGCTCCCTATTGGTTGAGCTATCCAGAAATGGTGAAACTGGCAGAAGGTACCCCCGTGATTGTGCCCACGGATGCGGCCAGCGGCTACAAGATTACGCCTGACCAACTGCGATCGGCCATCACCCCCAAAACCCGGCTGTTCGTCCTCAATTCCCCCAACAATCCCACAGGAATGGTATACACGCCAGACGAGATTCGCGCCATCGCCCAGGTGATTGTAGAACAGGATTTGCTCGTGGTCTCTGATGAGATTTACGAACAACACCTCTACGACGGGGTGGAACATTTAAGTATTGGGTCGATCGATGCGGATATTTTCTCACGCACGATCGTCAGCAGCGGCTTTGCCAAAACCTACGCCATGACCGGCTGGCGGGTTGGCTACTTGGCGGCTCCCCTCGCCTTGGTCAAGGCCGTGACCACCATTCAAGGTCACAGCACCTCCAACGTGTGTACCTTTGCCCAATACGGTGCGATCGCTGCCCTCGAATCATCTCAAGACTGCGTAGCCCAGATGCGACAAGCGTTTGCCGATCGCCGCCACGTCATGTTAGATGCCCTCAATACCATTCCTGGCTTGTCCTGCGCCAAACCCGATGGAGCCTTCTATCTGTTCCCCGATATCAGTAAAACGGGGCTAGGTTCCCTGGAGTTTTGCGATCGACTCCTGGAAAAGCAGAATGTGGCGGTGATCCCCGGCGTAGCCTTTGGTGCAGACGACCACATTCGCCTGTCCTATGCGACGGACATGACCACGATTCAAATCGGGATGGAGCGCCTGTCCCAATTCATGCACTCTCTGACCTAGCAATACTTCGGACAGTTTTTGTAGGGGTGCTGAAAACCCTGTTTCGCAGCCAGTATAGACCCTCACCCTAAATCCCTCTCCCACGAGGGGAGAGGGACTTCAATTCAGATCCCCTTCTCCCGTTTTGGGAGAAGGGGTTGGGGGATGAGGGCTAGCGCTCGCCAAAATGTCCGAACTATTGACCTAGTTTTTAGCGCTTAATCAAAAACTCTTGTAATCCTTCAAGGGGTTCTGATTCAACCCTGACCTGCTGCACGATCGCCATGCGTGGGCCGTGGTGACACCAACGCACGATCGCCTCTACAGCCTGGGCTTTACCCTCGAACACCGCCTCCACCCTGCCATCGGGCAAATTACACACCCAGCCCCTTAGTCCCAAATCCGTCGCTGTTTCCCACGCCGATGCTCGGTACCCCACCCCCTGCACCCGCCCCGTTACCCACACATGGACTCGCACATCATCCTCGTCCATTGCCTGACTCTGATTCATCGTTTCACTGTGGCTATTTTCACCCTTCCTGGTATAGCAGACTGGCTCCAAATTGCCGCACTGCTGTTAGGATTTGGGTTCATTGCTTTGCCCCTAGGTTTTAGATCTGGATTCCTGCAACTTGATCCCCAGAACCTACAGGTCTCGGTCAAAGTTGTATTGATCACCCTATTTGCGCCTGCGATCGTTGAAGAGCTAGCGTTCCGCGTCCTACTGCTGCCTCACCCCACCGAACATCCTTCGTTACTGGAGCAATGGCTTTGGGGCAGTTTTGGTATTCTGCTCTTTGTGGCGTATCATCCGCTGAATGCCTGGATTTTCTATCCTGCTGGACGGAAAACTTTTGTCAACCCAATCTTCCTGGGTCTCGCAGCACTTTTGGGCATCATTTGCACCCTGTCCTACTGGCAAAGTGGCTCCCTTTGGACTCCAATGCTGATCCACTGGATCAGTGTTGCCGTGTGGTTACTGGTTCTGGGCGGCTATAGACAATTGCAGAATGACCATTCCTAACCCTTCCATGACCGACTTACCCCTTCTCACTACCGAAACTATCTGGGCAATCCTGAACGATACCTTGGACGATGCGATCGTGAACCAACTGGCTTGGCAGTCCCTAGGGTATCAGCACAATGCAGACACCCAAACCTGGGACAGCACAAACGTAGACCCCACTTGGCGCAACGACTATCCAGAGCCACCAGACTTCATCGCCAGTCGTCCCGCTGTGGTCAAGCTCACCCGTGCTATTCCCCCAGAAAACAAGCAGCTTTTGAAGGAAAAGTTGGGCTTTGAGGGGTACAAAATTGGCGAACTCAACCCCCGCCTCACCCGTCGAGCGACGATCGCCAACTGGCTGCTGGGCTACATCGCCGATCGTCCATAGAAAGCGAGCCAGTAAGGGCGAGTTTACAGATAGCTGTGGTAAGCCAATTCTATAGACCCGTCCTTACAAGTATTTCTAAGCGGGTGTAGCTAATTTTGTAGCGTCGTCCCAGCTTCCAGGTTTCCGACTTCTATTCAAAGACTTCAAGCTGATCGACCCGCAGCCAAATGTTAGGGGTAGGCACCTGACCAAACTTGACCAAAGCATAATCATCGCGCATATCGACAATCTCGCCCTTAGTTTCAAACAAGTAAGGTGGAAATCGTGTATCGCTGGCCTGCGCTTCCAGACTGTTCTCTAGCTTTTCTCGAACTGCCCGTACTAAGTCACCTTTTTTAACTGCCATAGTTCCTCTCACCTATTCAATCCGTGCGTCTACTTAATCTATCCACTCCGCATTTTAAGCTGCTGGAGGCCGATCGCTCTCTGGTTTCTATGGTTATCCGTAATGGCATTCATCACATTGGTGAGTTTGCTAGGAATTGATTGGCGGATAGCTGCAAGCTAGGAGATTGATTGAAGTTGGATTTTGACGAGTCTGCGGCTCCCAATTTTCCGACAGAATACAGCTTTTTATTAACGAAAGTGACTAAATAATTGGAATACTCGTAAGCCTTCAGCCAGGAAATCCTGTAGCTGTTCAGGATTGATACGCTGATCAAGATCGCGATAGTAAATTAATCTATTGCCCTTACCCTCGGTATAGTAAATTAATCTATTGCCCTTACCCTCGGTGTAGAGATGCAAATTTGCTTGGTAAAAATCCAATACCGAATAAGTGAATACTCCGCGAATGCCCTCCTCCTCAGATCCCCGCAATAGATAGTGGTCAGAAAAGCCAGGATGACTGTCAAAGTCAATATCTTGGTAGCCAAAGACAGAGCCAATTTTGTGATAAATATGCTCTGGACATAGGGAAAAATAGGGGAGGTTCAGGGTAGGGGATTGAAAGAATATGACTGTAAGCTCATAGGTTTTGGAATTTTTTCCCCCAACTATATAGCGGTAATCAAATAGAGTGACAGACACACTCTCTACCTCCCCTTGCATTACATTGGTGATCCGTCTACCTCTCCCCCGCGAGAACAACTGAAAATCAGACATGGCGTTCATCATCTGAGTCGCATCTGCTGGATAAAACTCCAGGTTCATCTGGGAAGCGATCGGTTTAAGCTGCTCAGTTCGTTCCTTATCAGCTTTCTGCTTGGCAAGATAAAACAGGATCACCATCCCGATGACTAACACCTGAATTCCTATAATCACCAATACAAAAATCGACATGGGCAATGACTTTTGCATAGATGTTCAAAAGATTGTGAATTTAATAACATGCAGCAGTGTCACTGTAGGGGTATTTTTTCTGGAAATCTCCTTATCAACAAGAATCCAGGAGAGCCACATCAATGAGTTTGGCAGAAATTGATTGAGGGATAGCTGCACACCAGGAGGTTGATTGAGGTTGGATTTTGACGAGTCTTCAACCTCGAATTTTTTTGATAGACTACTAGTCTCCCCCCTCACCGAGAATAACTGAATAACCGGAATACTCGTAAGCCTTCAGTCAGCAAATCCTGAAGCTGTTCAGGCTTAGTACGATTGCCAGAACGATCTTCACGGCCGTGGTAGTAAATAAACCGATCGCCCTTGCCCTCCGTGTAGCGATGCAAATTCATTTGGTAAAAATCCAATACCGAATCGGTGAAGACTTCACGAATACCTTCTTCCTCAGATCCCCGCAGCAAATAGTGTTCAGAAAAGCCAGGATGACTGTTAAAGTTAATATCTTGGTAGCCAGAGATTTTGTGCAAAATATGCTCTGGACATAGGGAGAAATAGGGGAGGTTCAGGGTAGGGGATTGAAAAAATATGATTGTAAGCTCATAGGTTCTGGAGCGTTTCCTCCTACCAGTCACATAGCGGTAATCAAATAGAGTGACAGATACACCCTCTACCTCCCCTTGCATCACATTGGTGATCCGTTTACCTCTCCCCCGCGAGAACCACTGAACGTCAGACATGGCGTTCATCATCTGAGTTGCATCTGTTGGATAAAACTCCAGGTTCATCAGGGAAGCGATCGATTTAAGCTGCTCAGTTCGTTCCTTGTCAGCTTTTTGCTTGGCTTTTTGGTTGGCAAGACCAAGCAGGGTCAAGATCCCGATAACTAACACATAAATTCCCATAATCACTAGGTTTCTCCCATGTGATGAGGTTCTGACAGGTGATGAGGTTCTGAGTCTGGTGATCCCGAAGACTAACATCTGACTTCCTACAATCAGGAACGTAAAAACTGATCCGGGCAATAACTTTTGCATAGATATTTCGTTCAGCTTCCTTGGAGCTAAGTTAAAGGTATTATCAGAGAGTTTAGGGGCAAAGCATACCTTTGGGAAGCAAGAGCTACGGTAGATAAGCCGTTGATTGACCAAAAAACAAGCTCATAACCTGATAAACCATCTCTGATAATTTGAACTGCACCCTGGAACTAACTTAAATCTGATGCCACAGGGAAAACTTGGCACTGGGGGCAAAAATGGGCCGATCGGCCCGCCAGCTTTAATCGTTGCAACAGAGTTCCGCAAACGCGACAGGGTTCGCCCTTGCGGTTGTATACCTGCGCCACTCCCCCATAGTTGCCATTGATGCCGCGCACACTCAAAAAAGTGCTGAAGGTTGTGCCTCCCACAGCAATACTCGATTCCAGAACCTGAAGCAGCGCCGATCGCAACCGCTCAATTTGTAGTCGGGTCAAGTCTGCACATAGGGTTTGGGGATGGATCTGACTCAGAAACAGCGCTTCGTCAGCGTAGATGTTGCCTACCCCCGCCACCAAGGCTTGGTCTAGCAATGCACTTTTAATTGGGCGGCGACGGTGCTGCACCTTATAAGCTAAATAATCATCGGAAAAATCAGTGGAAAAAGGCTCAGGGCCGAGGTTCTGCAAGCCAGTAATAATTGTTTCAAGAGTCCGATCGGGGGGCACCCACCACAGTTGACCAAACGTCCGCTGGTCTACGAATCGCAGTTCACGCTGAGAAGAATGATCAGCACTCTCAACATTGGCAAGAAGTGGACTAGCAAAGAATAACCTGACCCGTGTATGTTTTTGGAGCGGCGTATCCGGCGCACACCACAGAAGTTGCCCCGTCATCCGCAGATGCACTCCCAGCCATCCTCCTGCCTGTTGCCCTGCCCTTAGCTCTGCCAATAAATATTTGCCGCGCCGATGCCACTGGACGATCGCTTTTCCTTGTAATCCCGCCAAAAACTCCCCAATAAAAACAGGGTGGGCGATCGTGCGCGTTAGCAACACATCCCCACCCTGAATTTCTTGGTCGAGGGTCAGACGATTCAGATCCCTCCGTACAGTTTCAACTTCAGGCAGTTCCGGCACAAGTTACCCAAAGAAACACATTACTCAAAGAAATAGACTATCGAGCCTCAGTTCCTTGGTTAGGATCACCTGCCACGGTAGAGCTACCACCCGATGCCTCTGGTGTGGCTGTGGGTTTTGCGGCGGTTTTGGTGCCGCTACCCGTCTGCCGAGTCCGTTCATCCAAGGTGGTTTGCTTCCCACCTGAAGCCACGGGAGTCGATTTTTTATCCTTCGCAGTGGGGGGTGCTACCTCCACAACTTCAGCCATGCTGAAGTTGTTGGTGTTGACTCCGGCATAGTTCACTTTTTCAAAGCGAACGATCACAGGGTACTTGATCCCACTCTGGTCAACCGAGGCAACGGTACCTGTGTCCTGGAACCAGTAAGACTCTTTGCGTAAAATCCGAACTTTAGATCCGCGCTGAACCATATCAATATTCCTCTATCAATTTTTTAACTCACCCAGCGATCGGGGTCGCAAACTTGCAGTTGCTTTACAGCGTACTACTCTAAGCAGCCCTGAACGTGCTTGTCATCTTAATTTTTGTTACTGCTCAGCCGATCGATAGCCACGCATTTATTTATATTTCCTGGGATGAGCCTGGGATGAGTGGAATTTAATTCCATTGAGTCGGGATACATTTACCTCCAGGAACAAGTTGCCGGGGGTTTGCAAAAAATAAATGGCAAAACCAAAGTAATACGGTAATTGCTCAACCTCGGAAAAATGAGGGTTTCAGCTATTTTGCTACCGTATAGAATAACTTAAAAGACGAAAATTCGTGCTTCTTCTGGTCAAAAGTCATCAAAAGTAGTAGATAAAAGGTCTGCAACCCCTGATTCTTCTAGGTTGAGCAATTACGTAATACGTTACCAGTAGCGTGATGCATCACTTTGGGCAATATGGGTTGCAGCCCTTGCCTAACACATCCTATACCTAGCGGTCTGTCAATAATTAATTGGTAACTACTCAGGCTGCTAACTCAATGTCGAGCCGCCCTCATCCCTCAGCCCCTTCTCCGGGTGGGAGAAGGGGAGCCGGATTGAAGTCCCTCTCCCTAGGGAGAGGGATTTAGGCTTCGACATGAGCGCTCAGCCGAACGGTGAGGGTAGGCTGAGTAGTTACATTAATTGACGGGTAGCTAAAAGCCGGGAGGTTAGTTGGAGTTGAATTTTGAGGGTCTTCGACCCATTAAAATTTTCTTGAAAGAACACTAGCAAGTCATTGAACCAAGAACGCTTTAGCCAAGGACGGCTGTGAAGGGACGACCAGCGACAGGTTGCCCTTGCTTGCCGATCGACTTAATGACCTCAATCCCAAACTGCTCTAGCACCACAACTGGCTCTGAGCCTTGCAATTCAATCCGCTTGACCAACACTTGTCCATTGGAAAGGCGCTGTCCCACACGGACGTATCGGGATGAATCTTCGTTGGGGGCTTTCACAATAATTTGGGTCACATTCCCCACTTGAACCACTCCTGTAACTTCCACGGCTCTCGCCAGTTCTGGTTGTGGCAAGGGAGGCAAGGTCGTAAGGGTGGGTGGGGTTCCGGGTGGGGTTCCGGGTACATTTGGAGTCCTCCCTGGAGGTTGGCTGCCCCCAGGCAATTTTGGTAGCGTAGCACCAGGGACACGAGGAGGTGTAACTGGAGGAACTTGCCGCACCTGTCCAGGAGGTGGGGGAACCGTTACTAATGAGAGAGGGATGAGGGCAAAGGGATCGGAGCGACCCTGCTTAACTTGCCTCGCTCGCTCATCGCTGTTTGTAGAAGGAGTTAACCCTGCTGCTTTGGGAGCTGCGCCTGGCGTCGTGGGAGAGTCACCTGGTTTGGCAGGAGGCTTGACGACCACGGGGACTGGTGTCGCAGAAGGAGTGGCTGAGGGTGAGTTGGTCGCAGCAGTCGGATCTACACCCGATTCACTGACACAACCCACTACTGACAAGGACAGGAGTCCGATAAGAGTGATTGATGAGAGTTGCCGCATCGCCATTGTCTAAATTTCCACTAAGTCAAGTTGCTAGGAATCTAAATTTTCACTAAATCAAACTTTTAGATAACGTCTTAGATAACTTCTAAGTAACTCAATGTTCAAGTTTAATAACGCTTGAGTTTAATGACGCTTAAGTTCAAAACTTATGTTTGAAGGCGATCGAATTCAAGTAAAGTTCCTAAATCTACAGCCAATACATTATGCGTCAATGTTTTATTGAAACTATATTAAAGATAGTCCAACTTAGTTCAAATGTCTCTAGATTTAAGGTTGGGTTTAGCCCACTTATATGAAGAAATCTAAGTTCTTTAAACCCTCCAATCAAAATGTTGAGCCTGACCATCTTGGTTACTTGCCGCCAGTCAATTTATGGACAGGTCAACAACGGAGCGGAACCCATTTGGATACCTGTTTGGCTTTGGCAAACATCGCTTGGTATAGCTGAGTTGGGTAGCTTTTCCTGCTTTCCTACTAAGAAGTAGGTCGCCATTTCTCCCTTGCCTTTCACCTCGATCGTGCCGCGTTTTTCAAAGCGATAGAGGTGCTTGAGAAGCTGATAGGTAACCTCAGTGACCTGAATTTTTCCGGGGACTCCCTGAGATTCCATGCGACTGGCAATGTTGACGGTGTCTCCCCAGAGGTCATAGATAAATTTCTTGATGCCAATGATGCCAGCGACAACGGAACCTGTGTTGATCCCAATCCGCATGCTGAGACGGTTACCATCTGCGGCTTTGGACTTGCCGATCGCTGCTTGCATATCTAAGGACATGTCAGCAATGGCTTGAACGTGGTTGGGTTGCGGCAGGGACAATCCGCCGCCGACCATGTAGGCATCGCCAATGGTTTTAATTTTTTCCAACCCGTGTTCCTCTGCTAATTCATCAAAATTGGAGAAAATACGATTGAGTAAGTTGACGAGATCGATCGGGGAAGTGTGGCTGGAAAGTTGGGTGAAGTCCACGATGTCCGCAAACAGCACGGTCACTCCGCATTTTTGCGGGTATCTGCTGCTTCTAATTGAGCAAAACTAGTCACCAGAATTCTAGAGTCCGCAAGATACAATATGCCGATTAACCCAACTAACGTCGTGCTGATCAGGAGTAAGGTTTTGTGACGCAATTTCATGAATAACTTAGCTGGGCGATCGAGATAAAAAGCATTTTGGGATACGCAGTAGCCCTGTAGCCCTTGAAGGACTACATGAAATTAAAGTGCCAGGACAAAACCCCCGTAGTGTTGCACAAGAAGGTTTATCCATCCAACTGAGGTATTTTGTTTGGAGCGTGGATTCAATCAAGCCTCATTTTGTAGGAACACGCTCAGTGCGTCACCAGACAATGAGAAACCTGGTCTTATAGGTTATTAACGGTACTTAGGGTGGGTACCCATTGCTTTTACTTTAAAATTAGGTGTCTTTTGGTAGTGGCACCTTCATCACATTACTCAAACCCTAGGAGTTACGATTGCTGGTCAACACGGTTAGGGGTTCAGGCTGGGATCGTAGGAACACCAATCGCTCCAACTGCCGGGGTAAAGTTTTCCAGTAGTGATTCCGGCAAGCTCTAGGGACAGCAGGTTGACACAGGCTGTTACTCCAGACCCACAGTAGACCAGAATATCCTGAGTTGGCTCTAGGCTAGACCAGCGCTGACGTTGTTCTGAGGGCGATCGAACATATCCTTTACCATCGGTTACATCTTGCCAAGGATAATTGACAGCTCCCGGAATATGTCCGGCGATCGGGTCAATGGGTTCCCGCTCTCCTCGATACCGATCGCCCTCTCGCGAATCCACAAGTACCACTCCTGGGGCAGCTTTTCGCGCCTCAACTCCCTCGCGATCGACAACATAACTAGGCTGTACATGCGGCGTAAACTGACCTGCTTTTGCCACCGGTATTTCATTGGTGATGGGGTAGTTGGCTGCCTGCCATGCAGCAAACCCACCGTTAAGTACAGCGGTGCGATCGTGCCCCAGGTAGCGTAGCAGCCACCAGAGGCGGGCTGCGAAGGCCAAATTTGAGTCATCGTAAGCGACCACCAGGGTTGAATTTAGAGTTACGCCCATCTGCGCTAACTTGGTTGCCAACTCCATCGGATCAGGCAAGGGATGCCGTCCCCCATGTTTACCCACTGGGCCAGATAAATCTCGATTCAAATCTAAATGATAGGCTCCGGGGATGTGGCTAGTTTGATACTGCTGATGTCCCAACTCTGGTTGCATTAAAGAGAATCGACAATCTACGATCGCCACCTCTGGGTCAGAGAGATGCTCAAGCAACCAATCACTAGAAATGACCTGATCCATAATGGTTTATGACGTTCAGATTCTGGCTTCACGAGGGCAATGCTATCTGATTCTAAGAGATGCTAAGACGATCCTCTTTGCTCAAATCTGGATTTTGTTGAACTTATCCGTTTCCGAACCCTTGAATTACACAGAATAAGGCGTAACAGTAGTTACAAACCTCTAACAACGGCTCTGGTAGTGTTAGAAAAACCGATTAAGGAAAATCACCCTTGTGGGATCTGTTTGTATTCAAATTGTTGAAAGCAACCCGCACTTACGATCGCTGCTGGGTTGGCACCTACAACAAGCAGGGTATGGCGTACACCAATCTGCTGATGTTCATCAGGCCAAAGAAGTTTTTCACATTCGACAACCCAAGCTGGTCATTCTGGACGCAGAACTTCCCGGTGGCAGTGGGATAGAGTTTTGTCGCTGGGTGCAACGATACCAACCCATGATTTTAATGTTGTCTGCCCGTAATACGGAAACCGATGTGGTCGAAGGATTACGAGCAGGGGCAGATGACTACCTTAGCAAGCCCTTTGGAATGCAGGAGTTTTTAGCCAGAGTTGAGGCCTTGACCCGGCGAAATCGAGTGCCGATCGCCCCTGCCCATATCGACTATGGCATTTTGAAAATCGATTTAGTCCAGCGACGAGTCCGTTTCCAGGGGGACTTAATTGATTTAACTCCCCAGGAGTTTAGTTTGCTGTATGTGCTGGCCCAAGCCGCAGGACTGCCCCTGAGCCGTAGTGAGCTTCTGCAAAGAGCGTGGTCAGACGGGATCGACAACCCCCGCACCGTAGACACCCACATCCTTTCTCTACGCAAAAAGATTGAGACCGATCCCCGCCAGCCGAATCTCATTCAAACAGTGCGAAATGTGGGGTATCGGCTGAATTTAGAACTGCTCAATGCGAATCCTGTCTTGAGTTCAGAATCCCCTAGGGATGGAGGACCCGATCGCGCCAACCCCAAAAAACTCATCCCTTACTCCACTCCCCGCGTTGCTCCCTAGCGATCCTGGCAATCTCTAATCCAATTCCCCCAGAATTGGGAGCTAAAGAGTAGTTTGGGTGGCAGTTGGTATCTTTTACAAATCTTATTAGAGTAAATCCTATTAGAAAATGTTTGTAAATGAATGTAAATAGATTACTGGGTCAAGGATCTAGAGATTTATAGGTCAAATAAACTAAAAAGCTGGGATCACTGCTCCATAAAGATTTTGGCGCTCTTAATACTTGTTTACAAACACTCTCTTAGACAATAGTTCGGACATTTTTGCGATAGCTAGCCCTCATCCCCCAACCCCTTCTCCAAGAGCGAGAGAAGGGGAGCCGGATTGAAGTCCCTCTCCCCTTTTGGGAGCTTGTCATTACCAACATTTTTGAGAAATCGATTTCTCAAAAATGTGAATTCTAAACCTCTTAGAAGTCCCAAATTGTCGCCCGAACCGCCCCCCTAAATCCTCCAATTCTGGGGGATTCTGAGATCGAAGTCCCCCAGAATTGGAGGATTTAGGGGGCAAGTGCAAGATCTAAAGCATTTGTCAGACACTCTCTAAGCTTTTTAATAGATGTTGGTAATGACAAGTCTTGGGAGAGGGATTTAGGCTTCGACGTGAGCGCTCAGCCGAACGGTGAGGGTCTATACTGGCTGTACAACAGGGTTTCCAGCACCTCCACAAAAACTGTCCGAAGTATTGATTAGAGTAGTTTGTTGGAATGGTAAAAAACCTGCTCTTTGATGAGAGCAGGTTTTTTTAAGGTGTATTGATTAAGCGCATCAAAGAAGGGCTACTTGATGGCGATTTTCGCGCCAGCTTCTTCCAGTTCCTTCTTAGCCGTTTCAGCATCAGCCTTAGACACACCTTCTTTGACAGCCTTCGGTGCCGCTTCCACTAGATCCTTCGCTTCCTTCAAGCCCAGACCTGTTAGACTACGCACCACTTTCAGGATGGCAATCTTCTTGTCTGCGGGGAATTCTTCCAGCATGACAGTGAATTCAGTTTGTTCTTCCACTTCTTCGACAGGGGCAGCAGCGCCAGGGGCAGCCATCATCATGCCACCAACAGGAGCAGCGGCACTGACTCCAAAGGTGACTTCAATTTCCTTCACCAACTCGGCGGCTTCCAGCAGAGTTAGGGTTTTGAGCTTATCAACAATTTCAGCTACAACAGACATGGGTGGACTCCTAGTATAGGTAATGGATAGTTGGTCAGAGAGAATTGGCTACTGGTGAGTAACCAATGATTTGAGAGCCAGGATTTGAGAACCGTTCAGGCGGCTTCTTTAGGGGCGGCTTCTTTTTCGGAAATGGCTTTGATGGCGCGAGCCAGAGAACCTGGAACTTCGTTGATGCCGATCGCCACCTTTGCGGTAATGGAATTGAGCGCTCCGGCAACTTGTGCCATGAGTTGTTCCTTGGAAGGCAGGTCACCGATCGCCTTCACGTTATCGGGATTCAACGCCCGACCTTCCATCACGCCCCCGCGAAGTTCCGTCTTCTTGGAAGCTTTTTGGAAGTCCTGGTAGGCCTTAATGGCACCACCCAGGTTTTCCTTGACACACAAAACCGCTGTGGACTGAGCTAAAAACTCCGCCATGGGTTGCCAGGTGGCATCGCCATCGATCGCAATTCGCATCAGCGTATTTTTGGCCACGGTGCAGGTTGTCCCAGTAGGACGTAGCCGCCGCCGCAAATCAGTGATTTCTGCCACGGTCAACCCGCGATAATCGATGATCAGAGCCAATTGCGCTTCACTCAAGTCTTTCTTGATTTCAGCAACGAGTGCTTTCTTGTCTGCTAACGTTTTACCCATCTTGATTTCACCTCCTTGGTAAATTTAAATTTCAGATTGAATTCTGATAAAACACGCACAAACTAAAAAACCCCGGACATTTTTGCCGAGGTTCGTTTTATAACCAGAGTCGATCTTCCTCAAAGGGACACGACTCCGGTAAATTTACGAAAACCTCGGCAGGACATTAAGCCATTCGCGCCTGCTGTCTTTGGTTTTGATTCAGTTGTTCCAGATGAGGACTCAGTACCCGTAGGTGCTATCCCTCAGATCTAGAAATACTTAGGCTGCTTCATTGAGTTTCAAGTCACGTAGGGCACTAATGTCTAATTCGATCGAGGGGCCCATGGTAGCAGCGACAAACACACTGCGCCAGTAGCGACCCTTGGCTCCTGAAGGACGGTTGCGATCGATCGTCTCCTGCAACGCCTTCAAGTTCGTCAGCAAATCCTCAGTGGGAAAGGTAGCTTTGCCAAACAGAACGTGGACAATCCCAGTGCGATCGGCACGGAATTCTAGTTTGCCAGCTCTGAACTCCGCGATCGCTTGAGGCAGATCAAAGGTGACCGTACCACCCTTGGGAGACGGCATCAGTCCTCTGGGACCAAGCAAGCGTCCCAATTTGGCAACTTGGGGCATCATGTCAGGTGTGGCAATCAAGATATCGAAATCCATCATGCCCTTTTGAATTTGGTCAATCAATTCCTCCGAACCAGCAATATTAGCACCAGCAAGGGTCGCTTCGTTCACCTTCTCACCTCGCGCAATCACCGCCACTCGCACCACCAAACCCGTACCTTTGGGTAATGCGACAGTTGTTCGCAATTGTTGGTCAGTGTACTTGGGGTCAATGCCTAAGCGAATGTGGGCCTCGGCAGATTCAGGAAACTTAGCGGTTGCAGTCTCCTTCAGAAGTTGCAACGCTTCTAGGGGTTGGTAGGGGCGTGGCTCTACTTTTTTCTCTAGCTCTTGGAGTCGGCGGGATACTTTCTTCATGGTTGCTCCTGGGGTGGTAGCGAGGTTCAGCCTCTCCCCCTTGTAAGGTTTAGGGTTCAGTACGATCGATGAAATCTAGCCAAAAAGTTTAGCTAGAAAACCTAGCCAGTGATGGTCACACCCATATTTCGGGCTGTACCTTCAACAATTTTCATTGCAGCTTCAATGTCATTAGCATTGAGGTCAGGCATCTTAGTTTGGGCGATTTCCTGGAGTTGGGCCCGGGTCAGGGAGCCAACTTTTTTCTTGTTGGGTTCGTTGGAACCGGCTGTGATCCCCAATGCTTTGCGAATTAACACAGAAGCTGGAGGAGTTTTGAGAATGAAGGTGAAGCTTCGGTCTTCATAGACTGAAATTTCAACAGGAACAACCAGTCCAGCTTGTTCAGCCGTCCTAGCATTGTACTCCTTGCAAAACATCATGATGTTGACCCCGTGCTGACCCAGAGCCGGGCCGATCGGGGGCGCAGGGTTTGCCTTCCCTGCTGTGATTGCTAGCTTAATGACTGTAACAACTTTTTTTGCCATTTGATTACAACTGGGATCTCCACGACGCGTATTTAACTAATTCACAACGAAAACTTTGAAGTGAAACCTTTGCAACTAGATGTGCAATTTTGGGATTTGCAATCGGCGATAACCTTGTGGGCGCGATCTGAACCACGCCTGAAAAATTATCCTGGATTTTGACTCCACTCAACCAACCAATTGCTCTCCACTTGGAGCCGATCGTCACCCTTGCTTCTGTACCTGGGTAAATTCCAGTTCCACGGGCGTATCGCGGCCAAAGATCGACAGGAGGGCTTTCAACTTGCTTCGCTCTGGACTGACTTCAATCACTTCGCCTTCAAAGTCTTTGAAGGGGCCAGACAACACCAAGATTTTGTCTCCCGGAGCCATGTCGATTTTCACGATGGCTTTCTGCTCTTGAGTCTGCCTAAAGATCCGCTCGACTTCTCCAGGATTGAGCGGCATGGGGGTAACATGTCCGCGTCCGCGCCCGTAGCGACGCTTTTGCTCAGCACCGACAAAGTTGATGACGTTGGGCGTGTTTTTCACAACTAGCCAAGTGTCGTCGTCCAAAAGCATCCGAATCAACACATAACCGGGGAAGACCTTTTCATCCGTGCTGAGACGACTGCCATCCTTGCGGAGTTTGACCGCAGGGGTTTGGGGGATCTCCACTTGCAGGAGGCGATCGGCTACATCCATTGTCTGAGCGCGCTGTTCGAGGTTGGCTTTCACGCGCTTTTCGCAACCAGACGCGACCTGGACGGCATACCAGTGAGCCGTTCCCTGGGGAATGGAGTCTTCGTCTAGGGCATTATCATCTGATGAGAACGCCATGTTGTTTGGTTCGTCTGCTGTGAGAGCCATTAGAATACCTGCTTCGCCGTCCAAGAAAAGAGTTGATCTACAAAATAAACGGTCATTGCGGAGAGAATCACCATCAGAATCACAACAATCGATTCGCTAACCCATTGCTGACGGGTTGGCCAGACGACCTTTTCCAATTCCCCTTTGGTTTCCTTGAAGAACTCAGTGACATCAAAGCCTGTGTTTGCTTCTTTGTCCTTGTCCTGTACGATCGTCGCGTCGTCTTTTTTTACCACAATCCTTAATCTCCCACGATTCAATGCTAGGGGTGAGTCCCTCCAGTCAACCGACATGTGCCCTGACGTGGACTAAAGGATCTGTAAACTTACATCGTCAGAGCAATTTAGGGCGAAGAATGCACTTCACCAATTCTCAGTCTACTAGCTTACTCGAAAGTTGGCGGAATTGGAAAGATTCTACGTTAAATCTGGAGGGGGGCGACGTGGGGCTTAAGGTTACAAAGGAGCAAATTCATTTGTTCTAAACTACGTGAGGTTCAACATTTATATCCAATTAGAATATCCAACTAGATTGAATAGGAGGTTGAGGGATGGTGCGGCTCGTTGTGGCGACTGGCAACCCAGGCAAGGTGACAGAAATCGAAGAGTATCTAGTTGGGTTACCGCTGGAGTTGGAGTTGAAGCCAGAGGATGTGGAGGTTGAGGAGATAGGAGAGACGTTTTTGGCTAATGCAGCGCTGAAGGCGTGTAGTGTGGCGATGGCAACCGATGAGTGGGCGATCGGAGACGACTCTGGGCTGGAGGTGGAGGTGCTAGATGGGGCCCCAGGACTTTATTCTGCCCGTTATGGCAAAACTGATGCTGAGCGCATTGAGCGTCTGCTATTTGAGTTGGGTGATGATTTGCATCGGCAGGCGCAGTTTGTCTGTGCCCTGGTGGTGGCCCGACCTGATGGGACGATCGCCTTTCAAGCAGAGGGGGTTTGCCAGGGTGAAATTCTCCGCACACCCCGTGGCAGCAATGGCTTTGGCTACGATCCCATCTTCTACATGCCCAATCACCAGATGACCTTTGCTGAAATGGCACCAGAGTTAAAGCATCGAGTCAGCCACCGAGGACAGGCATTCCAATTACTGTTACCTCAGATGCATCAGCAGTTCGGCTCAGGACTCTAATGATTACTTAAATGAATCCAGAGTATTTTCAAGTGAATAATGCGACTAAGCATCAATTCTGGCTTCTACGGCTTTAGTGAAGTGTTCGTAAATAAAGTATTGGGTCAACGAGCTAGAGATTCATAAAGTAAATGAACTAAAAGTTGAACTCTCTGCTCCATAAAGATTTTGGTATTCTTTATACTTCCTTTACGAACACTTTCTTATTAAACGTGTTAAGGCTAGAGCATTTCAGCGAAAGCGGTCAATTTGCCGCAGTCATCTTCTGCCAAGGGTTGCAGACTAGATACCAAATGGGTTCTATACATCGCACTCATTTAGCCTGACTTCTATTTACAAACCGTTACTAATAAGTTGCTTTATTCCCATGTTCAGTTAATTGGGTAGCACTAGTTCTCTACTTTTCGGGCTTTAAGGCATTGAAATCAAAGCAAGATGTAGCACGGGTTGATAAGACGCAACAATTACTTAGATAACTTAATGTGAAATCAGAAAAGTCAATGATAAGATTTGATGAACTAAGCAATTAAGAACGCTTATAGGTTCTTTGCTAATTCACTTTTAAAAGTCATAGAAGGTAAACAATCATGTCAACTGAAACTGTGGAAGTTAAGCCAGAAACTCGCAACCACCGAGGATTCTTTGTTCAAGAAGCTTCATACAAGTTTATGGGCCTTGATCAATCGGGATGGGCTTTAATTTGTGTGGATGATGCGACTTGTCATTACGTTGATCCAGATGATTTAAGCGTTCTAGCTGGAATGCAGAATGAGTTGGATTAGAAAAGATTCGCTAAGTTTCAAATCAGAATTAATCTTGTTTTCTTTTGTTTCTACTTCCATGGCTGACCCTGACTCAGGGCAGCCATATTTTTTGCTAATTTTATTAGGAATACCTCTCTTACATCCCGGAGTTGCTAATGGTAAAAGATAAACTCATGAACTGGCTAAATTTAGCTCTAGTAGTAGATGTTTTCTTTGTTTTGTTTAGTTTTGCGTGGCTCACTGTGGCAGTTCTGGGCCGATCGGCCGGCGTATCCCTAGGGCTTGACCTGTGGTATCGACTTTGGGAACCGGTATTTACTCCCGCGATCGGCATTCTTATGGCAGGAGCCTTAATCAGTGGCTTGCTGAGTTGGCTATCGCAAAAGCTGGCAGCTAGAGAACCAAAGTTGTGAGCGTTGTTAGGAGCGATCGGTAAGCTAACCCTTCATTTTATTTCTTAGGAAAAGTGCTAAATCAGCCCGATCGGTCACAATGCCATGTACCTGATTTTCATGAATTAGTTTTCTTAGCACCGTTTCTTGATTCACAGTCCATGTGACGATCGCCTGACTATTCATTTTGGCCTTTTCTAAGAATCCAGGGTGCAGAACTCTGAAATTAGGAGCCAAGAAATCCGTACTAATGTCGTCCTGCTTCCAATTCCATAACGTTTCTAAAATTCTTGTAGGAACTGTATGTTTGAGCTTATTTCTACCAAACAATAAGCCAGTTTTAATTTCAGGGTAATGTACTTTTATTTTTAATAACGATGCGTGGTTAAACGACGTAATGATGAATTCATGCTCGGTGAGGTAACCTAGCACAAGTTCTATCACCTCTTGTTCATAACCTTCTTCTTTTAGTTCAATATCTAAGTGAATTCTGCCTTGGGCTAATTTTAAGATTTCAGCAATTTCTACAACTTGCAATCCTTGCCGACAGCCGATTTCTGTGATTTTTCGATATGTTAAATGATTGATGTATCGATGACTAATAGTTTTATCGTGATAGGCAATAAGCACGTTATCTTTTGTTCTTCTCACATCGAATTCAATCATATCAACCCCTAGCTCAATCACTCTTTGACAAGAGGCAATGCTGTGTTCTGGAGTACCCAAAATAGCACCACGATGAGCAATGATCTTTGGGGTTGTCATAGTTAGAGTCACCTGACTTAAATCAATCGCATTTAATGAGCATTCAATTGACGATAAAATCTATTCTTCCGATCGAGGCATAGATCAAAGCACGTTTATTCCATTAGAGAAATTCCGGTTATTCTGAGATTAGGACGTTAAATCTTTAATAGTTGAGGTAAAGCATTTGTGGAGAGAGGCACTGCAATGTCTCCACAGACTGTCAGGGTCGCAAATAATTTTTACACCCCACAAAAATACCTTGTATCTCAGTTTGCGTGTAGGCATCCACTTCGGTACCTACTTTTGGTGCAATAAGCAGACGATCGATTCTGACGGCTATATTACCGGATTTTGTAACCCCCGGTCTTTTGAGGCAGCATTCCCTGAGCCAGAAACCTAAACTTTTCGTTGGACTTAGAAGAACTTACGCCATGCTGCATAGGGCAACGACTCACATTTCCACTTACGATCGTCGTTTAATCACGTTCAAAATTGCATAAAGGTGAAGTATATCTTTACAGGATGTTTCAACCGTGTTAGAGAGTTTGAGTCGCCCCCTTCTCTGGTTTGTCTGAAAGGCTTTAATCCCCCTTAGAGATTCCTGGAATTGGTGGGTATGGGGGCAGTTTGAGCAACAAGTCGTACCTTTTCCAGCAACCTCTTAAGGGAATTTGAGCCGAGTGCTGAGTGCAGAGCAAATGCTGCACAAATGCTTCTATAAACTGCACATTTGATGGGATTCAAGACACAATCATTGAAATATTGGGTTCAGCCAATTGGCTGAACTTTCTCTCAGATCTTCTTGTGCTTCTATGGAGGGGTTATTTTATAAGCATGAGTTTTATAAGCACGAGTTCCAAGGGAGGCTACCAACGCTGTCAATTCTTCTGAATTCTCTAGGTGCAAATTTCTATTTGTGAAGAATGAGTGGCTACTGTCCGGTGTTGTCTGCTTTAACCTTTAACCTTGAGATCTGAAGTATGAGCGCTGGCGATTGGATTGAGTCAAGTAATTGGATTGAGTCAAGTAAAGGGATTAAGGTCATGCTTGATCTTGATCAGGATCAGCAGCAATGTTTAGAAATGCTAGTTTGGGCAACTCAGCAACTCCAGGTTGAGTGCGATTTGACTGAACTGCTCAAGATGGCAAAGCTGATTGTGCAAGCCATGACGGGGCCTTGGCGATCGTTTCACAGCCCAGAGCATATTTTCAATGTCGGTGGCTCAGGAGACCCGATCGAAGTCTTAGCGGCATTATTTCACGACATTATCTACGTCCAAGTCGATCGCAGCATCAGTTTTAGCCTTTGCACCTATGTTGCGCCCTTTATTTGGGAGGTCAATGGGCATCTTGTCATCCGAGAGCGATCGGACATACCAGAGAGCATCATCTTTGAGCTAGTGACGGCACTATTTGAGTTTGCTCCGGGACAAACATTATCTCCCTTCGCTGGGCAAAATGAGTTTTTGAGTGCGATCGTGGCGGCTAAGGCACTACAACCCTTCCTGCCGCTGGCAATGTTGGCCCAGATTGTCACCTGTATTGAGGCCACAATTCCATTCCGCCCGATCGCTACCTCTGGAGTCACCGTCACCGAAAATCTCCATCAGCATCTACGGCAAGCCAATAATCACTTTCACCTAGGATTAACCGAACAGGAGATCGGGCAAACCCTACGCCGGGCCGTTCGAGTTACCAATCGAGATGTGGAAAACTTTGCTGACCCCAGCCCAGCCCGGTTCCTGGATAATACGTGGAGCCTCCTGCCAGAGACAAATCATAATTTGATGAATGCCAATTCCTACACCGTGCGCCACTACCGCACGGCTTTAGAGAAAATGGAGGCATTTATGAGCGTCTTGCAACCAGAATTGGTGTTTCGGCAATTTCAAAATGAACCCAGCGATCGAACCTATCAAGAACTGGTGAGCCGAGCGGCTAGAAACATTGAGGTGGCTCGGCTCTACCTCGCTGCCAAATTGGTTTCGATCACTATTTTGGAGTCTCTCTCCTCTTACATCGGTCGAGATATTCCTCTCTCTACGCTTATTGGCGGCTTGCCATCCTCTGAAATCTTAGAGGCCCGCTGGGAGCATTGCTTTCCTGAAATCGCTTCCCCCTATCAGCCTATGAGCGACTTGGAAATTGATGTTCTAGAACTGTTAGAACGGGGGCGCAGTCGAGACTCGGATTATGATACGAAGAATTCTCCCTTAGCTACGTTTATTGTTAAATCCGTTGGATTCACTGAGGTTAAATTTTTGTTGGGGGCTGCTAAGGAGTTTTTTGCTGGCAGGATTAAAGCAGGTGACTTTCTGGCTAACTGCGATAGCAAAGTTGTTCAGGCAGCAACCAATGGTGTGATTCAACTCTTTGAAAATCGCCAAGCAGCCCTGCGGTTGGTGAGTTTGAGCTTACGCCGATTTGAGAAGAAGACCCTGATTCATGGGACGCAGCCAAACAATCACCTGATTGCTCAGGATGAAGGGAGTGTGCTTTTGGGCGGCGATGGGCACGACACGCTAATTGGGGGTGCAGGAGATGATGTGCTGTACGGCGGGGCAGGGAACGATCGCCTCTACGGGGGGCCGGGTAATAATATCTTGATCGGGGGGAAAGGTGACGATTACCTGTGCGGGGGGAAGGGCGATGACTTATATGTCTATGCTCCGGGGGATGGGGTAGACATCATTGAGGATGAAGGGGGAACGGATGTCTTGAAGTTGGTGCAGATTCTCTCCCATGAAGTAGAGCTAAAGCCCCATGAAGCCGATCAACTTTGGGTTTTCTACAAAGGAGACTTGATCGTGAAGATGCGGGGGGTTGAGTATGTTGAAACTGAAGACGGTCGATTTCCCGTCGAGCATTGGCTAGAGTAGGCGCTTTGTCTGCGATCGGCTAAAATTTGTGGCTCATCTTGTTCGTTTTTTGAACATAGAACTGAGAGACAGGTGCGTGAATGTACCTGATTTAGGCGATACTTGGCAGAGAATAGCGCTTAAATACTGGCACTTGCCAACTATGAGTCTCAGTTAAAGGAGAATCCCGCATGGATGAGGAAATGGATATGGATGCCCCGTCGGTTACGTTAACTGATGAGGTAGGACGTGCATTAAACTGCTACATCGAGCATTCACTAGATGTAGAAGGTCAGGAATATGTGCTGCTGTTGCCCGTTGACTCCCCTGTAGAGGTGTTTGCGTGGCAAGAAGATGCCGAAGATGAAGAAGCGGTGCCTGTGGAAGACGAGGACGAGATTGACAAAATTTTTCCGATCGCCAAGGCTGTACTAGCTGAACAGAATCTAATTCTCAAGCGCACAGCAGTCACCTTAACTGTAGAGGGAGACTTGCCGGAAGCTGAAGAAGAGGAAGAATTAGAGAACGATGAAGACGAAGAGGAGCAAGAGGAACTTCAATTACTAGCCAGCTTCTACTACGAGGAGCAGGAGTACGCCATTTATGCTCCCCTAGATCCATTCTTTATTCTGGCTCGGATGGATGCGGATGGCGTGCCTAATCTGCTATCCCCTGAAGAGTTTCAGAAGATTGAACCCATGCTTCCCATGTTAGAAGATCAACTATTTGATGGGGCCGAGTAACGGTCGATAACCTGTCGCCTATGGCTACTCGGCATCTTTCAAAGGGACTGTTCTATCTGCTGTTGCTGCCTGCAACAGCAGGCTTTTTTGGTTGGCAAAGCTGGCGCTGGTGGAGTTGGGCCAGTGCCCCTCCACTGGCAACGGAGACCCGGGCTGTTCCTGCCCAAGCGCAAACAGTCCGGCTCCAGATTCTTCAAGGTACGCCAACCCAACAGATTGGGCAAGATTTGGAGTCGGTTGGTTTAATTCGATCGGCGCTGGCATGGCAGTTGTGGGCCCGCTGGTTGGCGTTGCGCTCTTCCCAGGGCGGCTTTCAGGCAGGAACCTATGAACTCTCGCCCACTCAGCCCCTGCGATCGATCGCCACTAAAATCTGGCTAGGCGATTCGGTGCAGTCTAGCTTCACCATTCCTGAAGGGTGGTCTATTCGGCAAATGGCGGCTTACTTCGAGTCTCAAGGGTTTTTCAAAGCGGATGCATTTCTAGCAGCGACTAGCCAGATTCCCACAGGTCGTTATCCTTGGCTTCCAGCTAAATTGCCCTTGGCAGAAGGGTTTCTGTATCCTGATACCTATCAGCTTTCGGCGGAACAGATTACGCCGCAGATTGTGATGGAAAAGATGCTCGATCGCTTTGAACAGGTGGCCCTTCCTATCTATCAAAAGCAGTCCAATCAGACTCAACTCAATTTGTTGGAGTGGGTCACGTTAGCAAGCATTGTTGAAAAAGAGGCGGTCGTTCCCCAGGAACGTTCCTTAATTGCGGGGGTCTTTGCCCAGCGACTGAAGCAGGGCATTCCCTTAGGGGCTGATCCCACGGTTGAGTACGGCTTGAACGTCCAGCAAACTCCGGATCAGCCTTTAACTCTCACTCAGGTAAGAACGCCTTCGCCTTACAATACCTATATTAATCCTGGGTTACCCCCAACCCCGATCGCTAGTCCTGGGTTAGCCAGTCTCCAAGCAGCCCTCTCTCCCGCCCCCACGTCCTACCTCTATTTTGTGGCGCGTTACGATGGTACCCACGTTTTCAGCCGCACTCTAGCGGAGCATGAAGCGGCTCAAGCTGCGATTCGAGATGAGCGATCGAAGGGTGCTAAAACCAGAAACTAGTGCAGAGTCAACGCTTGATTTTGGGGTAGACGCATCTGAAAAGAACTGTGGTTTAAGGCTTCCAGAAATTGCCAACCCTAATTCTCAGTTGTGACGCTGCACTAGCCATATTTAGAGGACTTCCAGAAAAGGTTATACCAGGAACCGGAAAGACGTTCGTGTAGCGTGTGCTTTTCACTTAGCCTCTGGGCAATTAATTTATGGTCGATTCAAGGGCTGATTTGCTGGAGGCTTTGCTCCTATAACAGTTTCTTCTTTCCTGGAACTCAGCTTAGGAGATTTCCAGGAGGTCATTGCCCGGAAGGGCGAAGCATCCGGGTATGACCTTCTGTCAATTCAAGGGCTTGTCTACCGAATGCTTCGCCCCTACATGGTCTGGTATGGCCTTTTCTGGAAATAGCCTAAGTAGTCTGTAGCGGCAATGTAAATACCCTTTTCCCTTCACCCTTTTCCCTTTCCCCTTCACCCTTTTTCCTCTAAACAGGGGTAGATGCTGAGAAACCAAGGTCAGTTTATGATGAAGCCTTAACGAGAAAGCAGTAGCCTACCCTCTAGGATGTTCAACATGCGTCGATCGCCCAGCCTCCAACGCTTGCTTGTTCTAGGTCTAAGCGGGCCCCTCATCGCATTAAACATTTGGATTTTATCTCAGCTTTTTCGTTACTTTGAGCATTTAATTACAGTCCTCGTCGCATCAGCAATTCTGGCTTTTCTACTCAACTATCCTGTGTTGCTGCTAGAACGCCTGAACCTGAAGCGGGGCAAAGCGATCGCAGTGGTTTTGCTGATGAGTGTGGCGCTGTTGGTGATTTTTGGGCTGACTGTGGTGCCCGTGCTGATCGACCAAACGGCTCAACTGTTTAATAAGATTCCTGCGTGGCTAGAAGCTAGCCGGCAGAACCTAGATTTGATCGATCGCTGGGCCCAAGGTCGCAAGCTGCCCCTGGATTTGCAGGGCTACTTTGGTCGGGTCAATAGTGACATTGAACGCCAATTACAACTGCTAGCCCCCCAAGCGCTAGGGTTGGCTTTAGGCACGGTGTCTTGGCTCATAGATGGCGTGCTGATTATGGTGTTGGCATCTTACATGCTGCTCTATGGCGATCGGATGTGGCGGGGGTTAATCCACCTACTCCCGGCCCAATTTGGGGTGCCTTTGGGGGTTTGCCTACGACTGAACTTTCAAAACTTCTTTATTAGCCAGTTCTTGCTGGGATTCTTTATGTTTGGCATTCTGACTCCCATATTTTTATTTTTGAAAGTGCCTTTTGCTCTGCTATTTGCCTTACTGATTGCCATAGCAAATCTCATTCCTTTAGTGGGGGCAACCTTGGGCATTGGTTTGGTAGGGGTGTTAGTGATGTTTCAAAACTTTTGGTTGTCACTGTGGGTCATGGGTATCTCTATCTTTGTGCAGCAAGTTAAGGACAATTTTTTGGCTCCTCGGTTAATGGGTAACTTTACAGGCTTAAACCCAGTGTGGATTTTTATTGCGATTTTGATTGGGGCCCAAATTGCAGGACTATTGGGAGTCTTTGTCGCAGTCCCCGTTGCAGGCACGATCAAAGGCACGATCGATATTGTCCGGGATCTCAATTCCTATAAGATCACGATCGCCGAAAATTTTTCTACGGAAACTCCCTTAGATTGAACGACACTAGCATAGACAATTCAGATCCCTGGCTGCTCACAAAAGTCAGAAACCTGAAATCTCTTGGTTAGCGGCAATTTCGTAATTGATCTACCTCAAACTTCATCGGGATTAATGCCCATCGCCCGCAGACGATCGGCGAGGCGCTCTGCCCGTTGGCGTTCAGCCTCTGCGCGCTGCTGTTCTGTTTCTGCCCGTTGGTGTTCCGCCTCTGCGCGCTGATCTGCCGAATTTGCCCGTTGCCGCTCCATCTGTTGCCCTTCGGCTCCCGTCGGAATGACCCGCCCCTCTCGATCGCACCACCGCAACCAGAGCCGAGTCACAGCTTCCTCAAATTGTCCCTGCCACAAGGTCAAGCCCAACCCAACACCGTCTAACCAAATGAATTCGCCAACCTGAGAAATGCCTGGGGCTGGGGTGAGTTCGGTGTAGGCAATGGAAGCGATCGTCCAGACTCGCAACAGCGCCCCATTCATCTCGTTGGGGCCCTGGAGTTTCCGAAAGGGGTCAAATACCGCATAAAAAGGCACCCCAATTTGGGCATAAAGGTCTTTCTTGCCTGTTGCTTTCCCTTTCAGTTGCGATCGTCTGCTCAGGCTCAACTCGTCGCCTTCTTGATTGGAGACAATTTCAATACAAACCTCTGGAACTTTACCAAACTCCCAGACGAAATAAGCGCGGTTTTGCTTCTGAGAGAAGTCATCGGGGCGTTGGACACCCAGGCTTAGCAATGCGTCGGGGACGATCGGATCTGCTTTAAGTTTGTAGAATAGACCCACGTTGGCTGCCGCCAGAAATGGCACTGGCAGAGCATTGGCACTGTAAAGGGGTTCTACGAGTAACCGCTGCTGCTCCTCGGATTGGAAATTATCCACAGGGGTATCGTCCTCAGTCTCAAGATGGCTGATGTCCAGGTGAGAGACAATTTCCTCAGTATTGACTTCGGGGTTTAGAAGTTGAGTCATCGTCGGCAATAGAACGCGTACTTCATTATCGTCAAATTCCCGTTAAATTAGCGTTTCCAGATCTTTCACCAAGGGAGCATCCAGAACGAAGTCGGGGTAAGCGCCTAGCACCTCATACAGATCATATTCCTGCTGTTTGCCACGGGGGGCGATGCGATCGACCCAGCGGAGTTGGAAGGCTTCAGGGTGCTTGATCTCAGCAATGACCCGATCGCTGGCCAAAATAGGACATTTGTATAACTTCGTCAACTCTTCCAAGCGCGAGGCTGTGTTGATCACATCGCCGATCACGGTGGAATCCATGCGGCGATCGGAGCCGATCGTGCCCATTACTGCGGTTCCGGTGTGAATGCCAATGCCCACTTTGAGGGGTTGTTGTAAGTTGTACTGTTCGTAGGTGCGGTTGAATTCAGTTAAGGTCTGCTGCATGGACAGGGCGGCAGTTAGGGCGTTCTGTGCGTGGTGGGGACGATCGAATACTGCCATCAGTGCATCCCCCATAAATTTATCAATGAAGCCACCGTTATCAGTAATCACTTGATTCATGCGGCTAAAAAAGGCATTCAGCCACTCAAAGGTATCAGCGGCTGGCTGCGTTTCCACGATCGAGGTGAACCCACGAATGTCGCAAAACAGCGCCGTCACTTCGGCTTCGATCGCGTTACCCAATTGAATTGACTCCACCCCCTTGGGCGCAATGCGATTGAGCAATTGGTCGGGCACAAAGAGTCGAAACTTTTCCAACAGACTCTCGCTGATGTTCCAAGCTGCGTTGACTTGGCGTTGGGCTTGTTCGCGAATTTCGACCCGAAATTCTGTGGCACGCATCTGGGTCAATCGCAGCGTATTGGCCACTTTTGCTAACACTAAACTATTGGAAATGGGCTTTGTCAGGTAGTCGTCTCCCATTAGGCCCAATCCCTTCAGCCTAGACTCATCATCGGACAACGCTGTGAGGAAGATGATAGGCACAGACTGCAAGTCTGGATCTGCGCGTAGCTGCCGACAAACCTCAAAGCCGTCCATTTCAGGCATCATCACATCTAGCAAAATCAGGGAAGGGCGAACTTGTTTAGCAGTTGCCAACGCCTGTGCGCCTGAATCTGCGGCAAAGGTTTCGTATCCTTCTGGTTCTAATAAATGCTCTAGGAGGATGAGATTCATGGGTTCATCATCGACGAGCAGAATGTAGGAGGAATTCATTATCACTTCGGTAAGTTGGATAGGGTGCGATCGACGGTAGACTTACCCAGAACTAGCCACTAAAATCCTACTGACCAGATACTAATAGGTGTATCTGTCTTAGGGTCTCATTTATATTCAAAGGTTTACTGAGATAAGCATCTGCCCCTGCATCAAAACATCGGTCTCGATCGCCCGCCATGGCCATGGCTGTGATCGCAATGACGGGAATAGACCGCCAAAGGGGATGGGCTTTTAGTTGGCGAATGAGTTCTAAGCCGTCCACCCCTGGTAGTTGAATATCCATCAAGATTAAATTCGGCAAATCCTGACCTGGCACCCGTTGAGAGTTAATCGCCTCCGACATCGACTGCCCATCGCCAATTAGTTCCACGCTGTAGCCCTCCAATTCCAACAGTTCACAAATTAGAATTTGGTTATACATTTGGTCTTCTACAACCATAATTCGTCGGGATATAGCTACAGCGGGTGAGGGAGAAATCGTTACAGGCACAGGTTGAACAGGGCCAGCGGGTTGAGTCAGTGCTTGCCGCATTTCTGTGAGGGGCAACCAAATGCGAAAGGTGCTGCCTTGTCCTTCCTGGGAGGTGAGGGAGATCGTGCCGCCATGAAGTTCTGCCAAGCGTTTCGTAAGGGCCAGACCCAGACCTGTGCCCTCGTGCTTGCGGGAAAGAGATGAATCAATTTGCTGAAAGGGGAGAAATAGCAAGTGCTGGCGATCGGTGGGAATGCCAATGCCAGAATCAGAGACTTCCAGGCAGAGATAGGGAGTACTGGGATTTGCGGGGCTGTCGTCGGGGCGCACCACTTCTTGGAGCAGTTCGCTGCCGTAACCCAACCGCACTTTGAGCTTGATCTGCCCTTGCTCTGGGGTGAATTTCACGGCATTGGAGAGCAAGTTAATCAGCATTTGGCGCACCCGGCGTTCATCCAACACCACTTGGCTGAGGCGGTAATCCAGTTCCAGAGAAAGGGCAATGCGTTTCTTGTTCACGCGGGGCTGAATCATTTTGAGGCATTCGTGGCATAGGTTTTGTAACGAAACGGATTGCAAATCTAGCTCAACCTTGCCCGCTTCTACCTTCGATAAATCCAGAATGTCGTTGATTAATTGCAGCAGATGTTGCCCGCTGGTTTCGATCGCCTGCACATGGTTCAGTTGCCGTTGGGTCAGGGTGCCCCCGCTCTGACGAGACAGCAGGTCGGAAAAACCCAAAATGCTGTTGAGGGGAGTGCGTAACTCGTGGGACATGGCCGCCAAAAACTCAGACTTGAGCCGGGAAGCGCGTTCCAGGTCTTGATTCGCCTGCTTCAACCGTTCCTGGGACTGGGCCCGTTCGATCGCCGCTCCCAAGGTTTGACACGCCGCGAGGAGAATATCCTGCTGGGGAGCCTCTTGGAGTTTTTGGGCTGTCCGGGACTCCAGTGTCAATACGCCGATAATTGTGCCATTGGTGGAGGGAATGGGAAAAATCCCCAGTTGCCCGATCGCGGGATGACGAAAGGCAGGCACGGCTTGGGGATGGTTGGCATAATCCTCGACAAACATCGGCTTGCCGGTTTCCACCACTTGCCAAATAAGTCCCTGTCCGTAGGGAATTCCCCGATCCAAGGCTTCCTGCATTTCCTGAACAGCGGGCACACCATAGATGGCAATGAATTGTGAGGAGACTTGATTGGTGAGGGTGCCTGCCCAGCGCTCCGAACCGTTGCCATTAATCACCTTGACATCTCCGAAGGCGGCACCCATGGAGTGCATGAGGTAGCCGATCGCAAATTGGCCAATCTCCTGCAAATTACCGGAGGTCTGCAACCGTTCGGTTAACCCCAGCAAAAATTTGAGCCGCCGCACTTCATTGTTCAGGTCTGTTTGGGATTGCCGCTCACGGGTGACATCTCGCACCACTAACAGCCTGCCCCCTTCCGAGGTGGCCGTAACATAAACCTCTAGATGAATGTTGTTCACTTGCATGAGGGTGAAGGAAACGCTCTCCATCCCTGCCTGCTGCAAAACTTGCTCTAGTTCTTGTCCCTGCTCTTGAGTCCAGTATCCCCGCCTGATAACTTCTGCCAGGACTTCTTCGTAGGAGGGTTGGGTCTGAATCCACGCCGCATCAATGTCCCAAATCTGAGAGAGTTTCTGGTTAAACAAAATGAGGCGATGGCTGTCATCAAAGAGGGCGATCGCATTGTCTACCCGATCTAAGATGAGGGCCTGCTCTGCCTGCAATCGCTGTAACTGTAACTCAACGGGTTGGAGGGACATGGTGATTAGCGATCGGCAAGGTCAAGTATTTTAAGCAATTCTGAGAAAGATTTACCTAACTTTATACATTATATAACAATCTCTAATCTCAACATGCTATCTAGGCTCTAGAAACGGGGGGTCTGCGAAGAGTGGGGCGATCGAGTTGATTTTGGGTAGAACCTTAATTTCTCAATGGACTGCGATCGTCCCAATCCAGTTCTATCTGCCGTCAGTGAGCCAAACGTTAGGTAGATTTCCGGCATACATTAAAGATATTTACGAGCTGAGGTGACTCCTCCATGAAAACTCTCCCAAACTACTTTTGGCTAGTGTCGATAGGGTTCAGCGGACTTAACGCAGTTATTTTCTGGGTAAGGGCGCAACGTCATATTCAGAAAAACCCAGAGTTGCGACCCGGTTATATCAGACTGATTCGGGGCTTCTTTTTGGGAATGAGTGCACCTTGGGTTGTTATGGGAGCTGGGCTGGAAACAGGCAGTGTTTCCAACCTTACAGATTACTTTGATCCCCGTGCTGGGAATCCATTTGTCATCGCTTGGTGGATATCTATCTGGATATTACTTCTATTTCTGGGCTATTGGATTTGGTTTCAAGGTGGGGCGGAACAGTTGATTCAGCACCCTGGCTTACTCAGAGGTAACCCTAAGAGTCCTAAAGAGATTAAATTGGGATGGCTTCTGTTATCGATCGTTAGCGCTGTTGCCCACGGGATTATATTCTTTCTGAAACCCCGTTGACTTAGTTAAATTACACGTATTTTTATTTAAAGGCGATGTGCAACTTAAATTGCCCCTTATCCCCCAACCCCTTCTCCCAAGCGGAGAGAAGGGGAGCCGATCCAAGTCTTAACTCCCTCTCCCGCTTTGGGAGAGGGTTGGGGTGAGGGCGGTTCGGGAAAGTTGCACATCGCCTATTTAAAGCTCATACAACCTAATACCCAAAATACCAGTGCATGACTGATTAATTCTAGATCTATGCTGTGTGCGACTAAGAATTAGATCTTCTAAAAAGCATATAAAGCATCTGAGGATGTTGCTTAGAAATGAGAGTTAAATCAGTTCGAGATTGGGTAGGGGCGGGTTTAGCAATATTTTCGTGACGAGACTAGTGTTCTGTCAAGAAAATTTTGAAGGGTCGAAGACCCTCAAAATTTAACTCCAACCAACCTCATGGCTTTCAGCTATCCGTCAATTAATGATTGACAGACTACTAGCCCGATCGGTAAACCCGCCCGTACAGAGGAATGCGACGTGATTCAATCCACGATCTTTAGTAAGGCTTTTGACTACTGTAGAAAAGTAGGATTTCAAGCCGTGCGGAATATACATCGAAAATACGCTGCTAAATGCAGATACATAACCGTTACATATATGGAGCAGCATCTGAATTAATCTCAAATGCTCAACCCGTCACGACAAAATTCACGAGTTTCCCTGGCACTACGATTACCTTTTTAATCTCCTTGCCTTCGAGATAGCGTTGCGCCAACTCAGAGTCACGGGCATACTGCTCCAGTTCTGCTTGGGTCGCTTGGGCTGGGACTTGGATGGTGCCTCTGGTTTTGCCCAAAATTTGAATCACGATCGTGGCCTCATCCTTCACGAGCGCCTCTGGATCAGCGGTGAGCCAAGTTTGGCGGTGAACCGAGGTGGAGTAGCCGATCGCCTGCCACAGTTCCTCAGCGATGTGGGGTGCAAAGGGAGCCAGGAGCAAAATCAGGGCTTCAATGCCTTCGGTGTAGACGGGGGAATCCTTACAAGTGGTGTCAGTCAAGGCGTTGCTCAGCTTCATCAACTCTGAAATGGCAGTATTGAACTGATAGTCGCCGTCCAGATCTTCAGTCACGGCTTGAATCGCGGTGTGAATCGATCGGCGCAACTCCTTTTCCGGTTTGCTTAAGGTCGATTGCTGAATTTCGCCTGGGATTCTGTCTGGGCCGTCAATCACCAAGCGCCACACCCGATTGAGGAAACGAAACTGCCCTTCCACATCGGCATCGTCCCATTCCAGATCTTTCTCTGGTGGAGCCTTGAACAGCACAATCATCCGGGAGGTATCCGCACCATACTTGCCCACCACTGCTTCGGGAGGAATGCCGTTGTATTTGGACTTCGACATCTTCTCGTAGAAGACTTCCAGCGGTTCCCCAGTCTGCGGGTCTTGGGGCTGCTTGGGGTCTACCTGATCAGGCGGTACATATTTTCCAGTAACCGGATTTTTGTAGGTCACTGCTTGCACCATGCCTTGGGTCAGCAGCCGCTTAAAGGGTTCATCGAAATTGAGCAAGCCCCGATCGCGCAGCACTTTGGTGAAAAAGCGGGAGTAGAGGAGATGCAAAATTGCATGTTCGATGCCACCCACGTACTGGTCTACGGGCATCCAGTCGTTGGTTTTTGCGGGATCAAACACCTGCTGATCATTACTGGCATCGGGGTAGCGGAGAAAATACCACGAGGAGTCGATGAACGTGTCCATCGTGTCGGTTTCCCGTTTGGCCGCCGTGCCACAGGTGGGGCAGGGGACATTCACCCAATCCATTTGGGCTAGGGGCGAGGCTCCCCGACCCGACAGGGCAATATTTTCGGGTAACTGCACGGGCAAATCTGCCTCTGGCACCGCCATGGCTCCGCAGTCAGGACAGTGAATAATCGGAATCGGGGTGCCCCAGTAACGTTGGCGTGAAATCAGCCAATCGCGCAACCGATATTGCACCCGTGCCTTGCCCCAGCCATGCTCTTCGGCTTTGTGAATGATGGCAGTTTTGGCGGCGATCGACTCCATGCCATCAAACTCAGCAGAATTGACGACAATCCCCGGATCAGTGTAGGCGGCTTCCAGGGTTTGGTTCGCCTTACCTCCTGGTGGCACAATCACGACGCGAATGGGCAGATCCTTTTCTGTGGCAAATTTGAAATCACGCACATCGTGGGCTGGCACCCCCATCACCGCGCCCGTGCCGTATTCGTACAACACATAGTCGGCGATCAGAATGGGCACCAATTCCCCTGTGAAGGGATTAACCGCCTGTCCCCCCGTAGCGATGCCCTGCTTGGGCTTGTCTTCGGCGGTGCGCTCCAGTTCGCTTTGACTGGCAACGGTTTTGATGAATGCGTCCACATAAGGGTGACGATCGGCGGTTGTGACTTGCAGGGTTAGGGGATGCTCTGGAGCCAGCACGAGGTAGGTTACGCCGTAGACAGTATCGGGGCGGGTGGTGAAGACAGCAACTTTTTCGGTGGAATCGACGATCGGGAACTCCAGGTAAGCTCCGGTGGATTTGCCAATCCAATTAGCCTGCATGGTTTTGACGCGATCGGGCCAGCCACTGAGCTTGTCGATGTCTTGCAGCAACTGTTCTGCGTAATCGGTAATCTTCAAGAACCACTGACGGAGTAATTTGCGCTCTACGATCGCCCCAGAACGCCACGATCGCCCCTGGTTGTCCACTTGCTCATTTGCCAACACCGTTTGGTCGATCGGGTCCCAGTTCACAGCGGCTTCCTTTTGGTACGCCAGCCCTGCCTGGAAAAATTGCAGAAAAATCCATTGCGTCCAGCGGTAATAGTCGGGGGAACAGGTGGTGACTTCTCGGCTCCAATCAATGGAAAAGCCCAACAATCCTAGCTGCTGCTTCATTTGGGCGATGTTTTGCTCAGTCCATTGGGCGGGATGGATGCCACGCTCGATCGCTGCATTCTCGGCAGGCAGCCCAAACGCATCCCACCCCATGGGTTGCAACACTCGATAGCCCTGCATCCGCTTCAGCCGCGCAATCACATCGGTGATCACATAGTTGCGCGTGTGTCCCACATGCAGGCTCCCCGACGGGTAGGGAAACATGGACAGGGCATAGAATTTTGGCAGATCCTTCGCCTCTGGGGTGTTGTCTAACCCCTGCTCTGCCCAAATCCGCTGCCACTTTTCCTCGATCGCCTGGGGATTGTAACGATCCACGCTAAGAAACTCCTACTCGATCGCTGTTTTCGTTCACTCTAGCCTACAAGTTTAGCTTGCAAACCCAACCCGTAAACGTTGAAGAGCAGACCGATTTGCGTCAGACACGTTGAGCGTTCGATCCATACACTGTGGTCAGGAGATTATTGCTGGGTGGAACTGTACTAGCAATTCTCATTTTTGAGGTAGCTGTACTACTTTTGGTGGTTTGAATGTGATTTAAAAGTCTGCCTAGTTAGGCTTTTCAAGGGATTTTGGTAGTAACAGGCTAATACGCCAGGGAAATACGATTGCCCCCAGCACTGCGAACAATGGCTAAGGTGCGGGTGATTTGACTGTAGGGTAAGCGGGGATCAGCCCGTAGAATAAAACCGCCCTTGGGATTTTTGGCCATGTATGCTTGCACCTGCTGAGCAATTTGGGCTTCGGTGCTCGGTTGGTTGTCCAGCAGCAATTGGCCTTCGCCGTTTAGTTGAATGACGATCGGATTCACAGAGGGTTCAGCAGCGGGTGGGGACTTGTCTCGCTGACCCCCATTTTGTCCAGCGGTGGGCGGGGGTTGTTTGGCGGAGGTTTCTTTGGTTAAGACTCTGGGAGCCACAATAAAGTAGGTCAGGATAACCATCATCACATCCAGCATGGGCACCAGATTAATCTGAGGATTGCGGGAGTTTTGCCGTTGCTGGGATTTAAATCGCATGGAACTATATAACGACGGGATGATTAAGAAGATGTTTTTAAGGCCCTAATTCTGAGGGGCTGGGGGGCGGTTCGGGCAACAATTCATACCCTTTCAAATAACCTCTAAGGCTGAAGTTTGGTGCTGGGCAGTCGGGTTTGGACTCGTAAGCTCGGCTCGTACCAGAACTGGCGATAGATTAATTCCAATTCGCCACCAACGCTGGAAAAATAATCAATTTGCTTTGTTTGAAAGGTCTGAAAGATTTGAAAAAATGCCTGGGATACGATCGCAATGATCATTCCCGCTGCGGTTGTGATTAAAGCTTGGGCAATTCCCAGAGCCAGTTTGCCTGCCTCAGATCCTGTGACATTCCCCAAGCTGAGATTATTGAAGACGTAGATGAGTCCCGTAACGGTGCCCAGCAGCCCCAATAGCGGCGCAATCCCGATCGCGGTTTCCAGGAACCGATCACCCTTACGCATCTGAGAAAATTCCTTATCACCTGTTGTTTCCAGCGCCAGCCGAAAGGTTTCAGGGGTGGGTTGCCTGAGTTTCAATGGCGCAAGCAAAAAGCGACCGATCGGCAAATGTTGGGCTTGGTGAGCAGTGCGAGCAGCTTTGTCCAAGTCTTGCTTTGCCGCCTCTAACACATCCTGCACAATCTGGTCTTCCTGCGTCAGCAACTGAAACCAAAACCACGATCGCTCTAAGACACAAGCCACACTGGCGATCGACAAGCCAATCAACGGCACCATCAAGGGCCCGCCTTTCACCAGAAAATCTACGGCATTAAACATAGCTCACAGCACAACAGTTAACGTCTCAAGTCCTACCATAATCCAGACTTCGCTCCACAGGACTCAATTCAGGGAGATCCAAATGACTCTCCCGGGAAAATCCTGTAAGCTGCGTCAGCAATAGCGTAACCCATCACTCGGCTCAACCTTCTTATCAAGAATGCGCTACAGCACTCACCCTTCACCCTTCACCCTTCACCCCAAGACTACTAGTCAGGAACGATCGGGCTGATATGGAGTTCCCCAACGCCCCGATATTTTTCCCAACGCTAGACAGCAAGTGTCTCGAAGGCTGCATTCGCCCCATAATGAGAAGTAGCGTTTACACAGCTTAATCATGGCGAGAGACTTGCGGGGATTCATCCAACAGCTAGAACAGCGGGGGCAATTGCGCCGCATTAGTGCCCTCGTTGACCCAGACTTAGAGATTGCCGAGATTTCCAACCAAATGCTGCAACGGGGCGGCCCTGGCTTGCTGTTTGAAAATGTTAAGGGTTCTGCGTTCCCCGTGGCCATCAACCTCATGGGCACCGTAGAGCGCATCTGCTGGGCGATGAATATGGAAAAGCCAGAGGAACTGGAAACCCTGGGTAAAAAATTGGGGATGCTCCAACAGCCCAAACCACCCAAGAAAATCTCCCAGGCGATCGAATTTGGCAAAGTGCTTTTCGATGTACTGAAAGCCAAGCCAAGTCGGGACTTTTTTCCGCCCTGCCACCAAGTCGTGATCCCAGACGGTGAGCTAGACCTGAACCAACTGCCACTCCTGCGCCCCTACGTTGGGGATGGCGGCAAAATTATTACCCTTGGCTTGGTCATCACCAAGGACTGTGAAACGGGCACACCGAATGTGGGAGTTTACCGCCTCCAACTCCAGTCGAATAAAACCATGACCGTGCATTGGCTTTCAGTGCGAGGCGGAGCGCGACACCTGCGGAAGGCAGCCGAACAGGGAAAAAAACTGGAGGTGGCGATCGCCCTTGGGGTTGACCCGCTCATCATCATGGCTGCCGCCACCCCCATTCCTGTAGACCTGTCTGAGTGGCTCTTTGCGGGACTCTACGGCGGCTCTGGCGTAACCTTGGCGAAGTGCAAAACGGTGGATTTGGAAGTCCCCGCCGACTCAGAATTTGTCTTGGAAGGAACAATTACTCCCGGTGAAGTGCTGCCCGATGGCCCCTTCGGCGACCACATGGGCTACTACGGCGGTGTAGAAGATTCGCCCTTGGTGCGCTTTCACTGCATGACCCACCGCAAGAACCCGATTTATTTGACGACGTTCAGTGGTCGTCCCCCCAAGGAAGAAGCGATGATGGCGATCGCCCTCAACCGCATCTACACGCCGATTCTGCGGCAACAGGTGTCAGAAATTGTGGACTTCTTTTTGCCCATGGAGGCTTTGAGTTATAAAGCAGCAATTATTTCGATCGACAAAGCCTATCCTGGTCAAGCCCGCCGCGCTGCCCTGGCTTTCTGGAGCGCCCTGCCCCAATTCACCTACACCAAATTTGTAATCGTAGTAGACAAAACCATCAACATCCGTGATCCCCGGCAAGTGGTGTGGGCCATCACCTCCAAGGTTGACCCGGTGCGCGATGTGTTCATTCTGCCCGAAACCCCCTTCGACACCCTGGATTTTGCCAGCGAGAAAATTGGTCTGGGCGGTCGCATGGGCATTGATGCCACGACCAAAGTGCCGCCGGAAACCGATCACCCCTGGGGCGCACCCTTGGAATCTGACCCCGATGTGGCGGCTATAGTGGCGCGGCGCTGGACGGAGTATGGCTTAGCCGATCTGCAACTGGGCGAGGTGAACCCCAATCTGTTTGGCTACGATATGAGGTAGCCAGGAACCGGAAGGGCGTTCGCGTAGCGTGTGCTTTGCACTTAGCATCCGGGCAATGACCTTCTGGTTAATCCAGGGCTTATCTGCCGGATGCTTCGCCCCTACAGCGGGACTGTTGCATATTATTTAATCCATCATCCTTTTATGCCGATCGTCTACGAGGCTTGATCCATGCCCTCTCCCTTTCCGGGAATGAATCCTTACCTGGAGCAGCCCGACCTGTGGCCCGAAGTTCACCACTGGCTGATCACGGGGATCGCTGAGTCGCTCGTTGCCCAACTGCGCCCCAAGTATCGAGTGGCGGTGGAAAAACGGGTTTACCAAACTGCGGGACAGGAGTCTGTATTGGTGGGAATTCCTGATGTCGTTGTGGGCCGATCGCTGACTGCATCTATCTCCACTCCCCCAGCCATCACCGCTGTTGCTGCTCCACTTTTGCAACCGATTTCTGTCACCGTTCCCATGCCGGAAGAAATGCGGGAAAGCTATCTGGAGGTGCGAGAAGTGGGCACAGGCGAAGTTATTACCACAATCGAGATTCTCTCTCCCGCCAATAAGCGATCGGGGGAAGGACGCAGGGTCTATGAGAGCAAGCGGCAGAGAGTCTTGAGCAGTTTCACCCATCTCGTCGAAATCGATCTGCTGCGATCGGGGGAATCTATGCTAGTTGTGCCATTGCCAGGTTCAGAGCCAAATATACACACCTCCTATCGAATTCTGGTCAGTCGGGGCGATCGTCGTCCCAGCGCTGACTTGTATCGATTCAATCTGGCAGACCCCATTCCCGCGTTTCCGTTGCCACTTCAGCGAGAAGACACTGAACCGTTGGTAGAGTTGCAACGCCTAGTACAGGATGTATACGATCGTGCTGGTTTTGATTTGGCAGTGGACTATAACCAGGAGCCAGTGCCGCCGTTGTCTGAGTCAGAAGCAGTATGGATAGATGAATTGCTGCGATCGGCAGGATTGAGGCATAGCCCATGAGACTATCTTCAAACCCATGACCGATCGCCCCAACCTTTCCCCCACCCATCATTCAGCCATGAAGCCAGGGCGAGTCGCTACAACCTCTGTCATCTGGGGCACGGCAACAGGCATGGTGGCGCTGTGTATTCCCATGTTGGCGCTGGCTCCCAACAGTGTGATTGTGCCGCTGGCGGTGCTTTTGGGTGCCACGATCGCCACCGTCACGATTTGGCGCAATACTGCATCGACGGACGCGAACTTGGCGCTTCTCGCTGACTTGAAAGAACTAGAGCAACGAGTCAGCAACTTGGAGGTGATCTGTAGTAGCGATCCAGACTCTGCAAAATCCCATCTACGTGATGCTGAAGATTAGTCTCCTAGTTTTGGCAAAACGCCCGGAAGGGCGAAGCATTGGGGCGATTACCTTTTCCGTTACCTGAAATCTTTTACCCAATGCTTTGCCCCTACAACGCGATGAACCAGAACTGGAAGTGGTGAGGACGATCGTATAGGCTAATTCCAAGATAGGGGTAGGGGCGAAGCATTGGGCTGACAACCTCTGCCAATGTCCAAAAATCTTAGCCCCAATGCTTCGCCCTCAGCGCCATGCCATACTTGCTGGACATCTCAAATTTAGGCTCTCATAATTGGGATGTGCCAAACCTAAATCCAATTTTGTATAAAGTGAGACTTTTATGTTGACTCGTCGAAATTTGATCAATTTGACTGCTGCTTTGATAGTGGCACTAACCGTCGTGAGCTGTGCCGGAAAGACTGCCTTGACCACTGAGCAACAAGCCTATGCCGGAAAATGGGTCGCCTCAGATGGTACTTTCGTGCAGATTTACTTAGATGGCGGCGGAGATGTGAAAACCTCAAACACAGAAGTTACCGGAGGCGCGACCACCCTCACTGCGGACACGCTCAAAATTGGTTTGGGGCCGCTCAACAAGGAGTTCAAGATTACTCAGCCACCCAAGGAGGAGGATGGCAAGACGACAATGGCGCTTGACTCCGTGACTTATACCAAGCAGTAGATGTTAAGGAGATTTCTAGAAAAGTTTATACCAGTCCCCGCAAGGGCGAAGCATCCGGGCAATAACCTTCTAGTCGATTCAAGGCTCTGGCTGCCGGATGCTCCGCCCCTACAGGGGTAACATCTCTCTCGGAAATCTCCTAACTCTGTACGAATTCGGCCACTTCTAGGGAAATTTTCCGTTCAACGCGGGCGATCGTCTCATAGGTTTGCTCCACCGCCTCCGCTTCCACCGAAAGCGAGGTAATGCCCCAGCGCACAAATGACTCAATTAGGTCAGGATACTGGACTGGGGCTTGACCACAAATGGAGCAGGGAATCCCTAGCTGCTTGGCAGACTGTATCAGTTGCTCGATCGCCCGCATCACTGCTGGATGCCGCGCCTCAAAGGTGGCAGCCATTTGTCCCTGATCCCGATCGGCCGCCAGAATCAACTGGGTTAAATCATTGGTGCCGATCGAGATTCCCTGCACCCCTGCCTTGACGTAATCGGGCAACAACCAAATAACTGAAGGCACCTCTGCCATGATCCATAGTTGAAAGTCCGGCGATCGAAAGAGTCCCGACTGTGCAACTCGCTCCCGACAGAAGATAAACTCCTCCACCGTTCGCACGAAGGGCAGTAGCACTCGTAAATTGTCGCCTCCCGATTGCTGCACCTGGACGATCGCCGCCAACTCTACATCAAACAAAGCGGGATCGCGCATGTAGCTAAAGGTACCCCGCATCCCCAGCATCGGGTTCGCTTCCGACAACGCGCCTCCTGCCAACGCCTGAAACTCGTGGCTGCGTATATCCAGGGTGCGATAAAACACGGGCCGGGGAGCAAACACCTGGGTAAATTGCCGAATCTGAGCCGCGATTAAATTCACCAGTTCCGACTGTCGTCCCTGTTTCAGCCATAGCTGGGGATGTTGCTGGTCTAATGCTCGCACCAGCATCAGTTCCGATCGCAACAGTCCCACGCCCTCAACGGGCAGATGCCGCACTCGCTCCAGCGCACTCGCTTGACTGAGATTGACTAAAAGTTGGGTGGCGATCGGGGTATCTGTAAACCGTTGTGGAGGACGAGTCAAATGCTGCTTGTCCACCACAGCGTTAGCATCAGCCTGGGATGCACTATAAACTGCGCCCCTGTCGCCATCCAACAATACCCACTCACCAGACTGGAGCAACTGCGTCGCGTTCACGGCTCCCACGATCGCTGGAATCCCTAACTCCCTGGCCACGATCGCCCCATGGGACGTGACCCCGCCTTGTTCCGTCACAATTCCCGCTACCTTTTCCAAACGGGGCAACCACGTCAGCAAAATTGTTGATGCCACTAAAATCACTCCCGGTGGCAAATTCAACACTCCACGGGCATCAGTCACAATCTGAGTTTTAGCGACAACCTGCCCACCCGCCGCCGCAATCCCTTGCACCAATAACCTCTGGTCAGCCTCAGTTACGGGCCTTGGGCAAGGCTGGGGACTCACAGCAGGAGGCAACGGTGCTAGCGGCGTAGCTTTGGTGAGGTAGAACCTTGGCTCCGCTGTTGCCGCTGCTTGGCAAAATGCCCACTCCAGTGAGAAGGTCTCGCCAAGAGAAGGTCTGAGGCTTTGGGCCAGTTGCACCAGTGCGTCCAACTCCAGAGCCGACAACACATACTGCTCCTGCTGTCCCTGGCTAGGTAGATAGGTTTGGAGAAACGGCGGCGTATGGGGAAGGTTCATTTCTGCCATTTCTGTGGAGACCCAATTCTCTATCCCTCCTGGTTTTGATCCGTAGGCGAAGCCCTTGCTGCCCAATTGCTGGCTTTGCAGGGCACCAGTTTGAGCCTCAACGCGGTAAAAATCTGGGACAACTTCCCCCCGCCTTAGAGCGATGCCCAATCCCCAGGTGGACTGGATCTCGAAGCTGGTAGCCGTGGCGTGTAACGTTCCAGAGGCGATCGTTGTCTGCATGGGTTGGACTAAAACCGCCAAATGCAAGTGGTGCAATTGCAGATTCAAACGAGTCCAGCAGAGGAGACTCTTCGCCCGAAATAAAGTGGCCCAGCTCTGCTTCAGTCCTGCCTCCACCAGAGCCACATCTGGAGGACAAATGGGTGCATCCCATAGGTCAGTCCATCGTTCAGTTGTCGCTGCATAGTTAGACGAAATATCGGATTGCACAGACAGCGAAGCCCGGAGAATCAGAGTTGGTGCCTGTAACTGTGGAATTTGAGCGGCCAGTGCTGCCACCCAATGACGGGGTAAGTCAGCCGCCAAGATTTCCTGCTGCATCCGTTGAGCAATGGTCTGAAGCTGCCGAAAATCATGGACGTTTAGATGCAAAGAAGAGTCTGGCAAGTCCGCGAATAATGGCTCTAGCCAGTTCAAATTGCTGAGAAACTCCCGCATCATTTGGGCAGGTAGCACAAATCCCCCGACTACTGGATAACCTTGCTGTGCTAGCTGGCTGAGGTGAAAGGCTTTTTCTCCCACCCACGGCCGATCGCTTACTCGAATGTTATCTAGCCAGTAGAGGTCATGCACGGCGATCGTCGGGAGACTGCGTTGATAAACGAGGAGACTGGAAGAGAGGACAACCCAATTACGTGAACAGAAACCGTCAAATCCGATCGCTTTCTGGGGATACCCCTCACAATAACGTGTTGAAGTATATTACCTCTTGCCTCATTATTCCCTTGCCTCGTCATTCTTGCTCACCCCTTGCTTTCTGGAAAGAGGATAACGCCATACCCATTAAATCTAGACCTACTATTAATTCCCGCCAAAAGTCTATATACCCTTCACCCATCCACCCATCTACCCATCTACCCATCTACCCATCTACCCATCTACCCATCTACCCTTCACCCTTCACCCCATCCACCCTTCATCCCATCCACCCTTCACCCCATCTAAGCTCTCAACCGTCTAACATCATCCATCGCTTCCAGCCGTAGACGTAAACCCTGGTTTTCAGCTTCAATCTGCCTTAATTCTTCTAGTCGATCGAAAATCAAGCTGGTGTATTGATGGGCATCGGGCAACTGGTCAGCGACTTGAGCCGTTTCGATCTCAATATCAATCATCTGAAGCGTTTGATCGTATTGGTCGAGCAGATGTTGATTGCTGAGAATCTGCTCTTGCAGAATTTTCACTGCACGGGCGGCGCGATCGATGCGAACCTGATAAAGCTGTGGGTCAGCCTCCAGCATCTTGCGCTTCAAACCCTCCAAGCGCTGAGACAACCGATAATGCTCTTGAGATTCCTGTTGTAGCGCCTCTATCCGGACTTCCAGCCGAGATTTCTGCTTAATCAACTGTTGATCTGCCATTAATTGAGCCTCTTCCCGCACACTCATCCGTAACGGTGGGCTACTCAGTCGTGAGGCATCGACTAATTTAATACAGGCTGCAAAGTAGACTGCGCTCAGAGAAAAACTCAGCACAAGATGACTGCTCATCAATAGCAACGTCACAAGCAACACCGCAGAAAGGGCGGCACAGCACCCCAACACATAGCCCCGGCTAAAAATGGGTGCGGGTGGTGTGTACTTGCGCCCCGTTGACTGGTTTGTAATGGCAATCAGACTGGTCATGCGATGGTTTCGCGTCGCATAGAGCAAAACCAGAGTGTCGCCTTGCTGAACGGGCACCGCATCCACTCGACCGGCGATCGAAAACGTCAATACTCGCAAGCTTCTGGCGGTTGTAATGACCCGCAATTCATAGTGTCGCCTATAAAGTCCGGGCAGGCCATTGGTTAAATGCAGAATATTCTCTCGTTTGGAAGAGCATTCCAAAAGCTTGCCGCAGATCACTCCAAAGGTACGCTTACAGGAGTCACAAACTGTATGGAGCAAACCGTTGGGATCGAAACCGCTGAGGGTAGCAGAGCAAGCAGGGCAGCTAATAGATAAGGTCATAGGCCACGGCAGAGGGTGTCCAGGTCTTTACATGGTGCCTGACCTAAATCCATAGATCAAACCATATGCATTGCTAGGTAAATTGTAATCTCTGCGTTATGGAAGAAAGGGGAGTATTCCCTAAATTCTTCATGCCAACTTAACTACTCAGACTCTTGCCGAAAGTCGAACAGCCCTCATTCCCTAGCCCCTTCTCCCAAGCAGGGAGAAGGGGAACCGAACCCAAGTCTTAGCCCCTCTCCCGCTCTGGGAGAGGGGTTGGGGTGAGGGCAGCCTGAGTAGCTACATGCCAACTTAACTTATGGGTGATGGATGGTGGGAAAGAGTCACTTGAAACTTACGATCGCTGCCTCATCACCAAACCATCCCAGCCAACAACAAGAATCCAATCCACACATTTTGTCGAAATAGCTGAGCGTAGGTGGCTGCGGGGAGGTTGGGCTGGCGCAATTCGTTACCTTGCGAGAGCCAGGCGAGGGTGGAGAGAGCTAAGCAGAACCAGTAGATCAGTCCCAAGTGCATGACGATTCCCATCCAACCAAGGAAAAAGGCTGTGCCGATGAAAAATGTCACGATCGCCACTTCTGCATATTGACCAAAAAATAACGCGCCAGACTGCACCCCCAAGCGCCGATCGTCCTCTCGATCGCCCATTGCATAAACCGTATCGAACCCTAGAGTCCACAAAACTGTTGCCATCCACAGCAACCCCGTCGGAACCTCTAGACTGTGACTCACTGCACTCCAGCTAATCAGGACGGCGAAGCCCCAGGCAAGGGCTAACACCAGTTGTGGCACTGGGAACACCCGTTTTGCGAGAGGATACAGCACAATCACAGGCACCGCCCCTACACACAACCCAAAGCTCAACGGATTCCGCCAGGGATTGAGATACAGCGCCAGCATTCCCGCACAGATGAAGGACACGATCGCCACGGCAATGCCAGTTTTCACCGAGAGGGCCCGTGCTGCCAAGGGTCGATTCTGCGTCCGTTTCACATGGGGGTCGATATCCCGATCCCACAGGTCATTCACCACGCATCCTGCCGCACTGGTGGCCAAAGTTCCCAACACAATCACCCCCACCAGCACTGGATCAGGTCTGCCCCCGGCTGCTAGGAACAATGCCCAAAGCGCTGGAATCATTAGAATGAGTCGCCCTTCTGGTTTATCCCAACGGAGCAACCGCACAATGGTCCACCAAGTCGATTCTGAAACGGAGGGCTGGGTCAGCATGGGTTGATGGTTGAGGGTAAGGGATGGTTGATCAGGGTCCATGGGTCGCTTAGACGGGCTGCGCTTGGTGAAGAAAATGACGTTGTGGGAATTGTGAATTTCAGGTAGGAATGATGGTTGGGAAAGGTGGGACGACTGCCGATCGCATATCCGGATCTGTCCTGCTAAGTAAGGGAGAATAAATTGGGCTTGAACTGGGCTTGAACTGGGCTTAAATTGGGCATTTGAGGTGGGAACTCTAGACCCGATCGCCAGTCCCTCCCTGGAAGATTGAGCAATTTCCAGCTTTGTTCTCAATCCTATTATCCAAGTTTTACGCACAAGTTTTACGCACAAATTTTACGCACAAAACTATCAGGTGGCATCTTGAATCCCTAATGCTCAAACAGCAAGAGGGAAAATCCCTACCCTAGGGCTGCTTCAAATCTTTGTTAAATCTTTCATCCTTTAGATGTATTGGCAACGGATCTACCTTTATGACTGACGACGTATATCCCTCTATTTCGCCTGATGTTCTGCCTACTTCGGATCACATTGAGTCAGAGTCCGTATCCCCCTATGAGCTAAGAGAACAGCTCATAAAGGAGCCAATTTCGCTGGGACGTTCCCCGTCTATTCAGCAAATCCACACCTTGGCTGCGATCGATGTTGGCACTAACTCGATCCACATGGTTGTGGTGCAGATTGACCCAGATCTGCCCTCTTTTACAATCATTGCCAGAGAAAAAACAACGGTTCGGCTAGGCGATCGGGACAAGGAAACAGGCTATCTCACCTTTGAAGCGATGACGCGGGCGATGAGCGCCTTGAAGCGGTGCCAAGAGATTGCCCGCAGTCTGAAGGTGGAACAAATCCTGGCGGTGGCTACTAGTGCCGTGCGCGAAGCTGGCAATGGCAGAGACTTTTTACAACATGTTGAAGCCGAGTTGGGGCTGCATGTGGATCTGATTTCTGGGGTTGAAGAAGCTCGCCGCATTTATCTCGGAGCTCTTTCTGGCATGGAGTTCAACAATCAACTCCATGTGGTGATTGATATTGGAGGCGGCTCTACAGAATTGGTGTTGGGGGATGGTCGGGAACCCAGTTTTCTCAGCAGCACCAAGGTGGGGGCCGTGCGGCTCACAGCGGAATTTGTGACCACCGATCCAATTAGTGATATAGAGTTTAATGCCTTGCAAGCCTATGCTCGCGGTATGTTAGAACGCCCGATCGAGGAGCTACAAACTTACCTCCAACAAGCAGATTCAGCGATCGTCCCTCGACTTGTCGGCACCTCTGGCACGATCGAAACCCTCGCCATTATCCATGCCAAGGAGCATCTGGGAGTGGTGCCCGATCCCATGCATGGTTACCAAATTCAGCTAAAGGATTTACGGGAGTTGGTCGATCGCTTCCGGCGGCTGAGTGACGCAGAACGGGCACAATTTCCGGGAATGACCGATCGCCGGCCGGAGATCATTTTGGCTGGAGCTTTGATTCTGCAAGAAGCAATGATCTTACTCAACATTGAAACCCTCATAATTTGTGAACGCGCCCTGCGAGAGGGAGTGATCGTAGACTGGATGCTGACCCATGGCTTGATTGAAGACCGCTTGCGCTACCAAAGTTCGGTGCGTCAGCGCAGTGTGATTCGCCTTGCCCGCAAATATCAGACCGATGTGGAGCGCAGTAAGCGTGTTGCTGATCTTGCTCTCAGCCTATTTGACCAGACCCAAGGAATGTTGCACACCTGGGATGGGGAGGAGCGGGAATTACTCTGGGCGGCAGCCATCCTCCATAACTGTGGTCACTTTGTCAACCATTCCTCCCACCACAAACACTCCTACTACCTCATTCGCCACGGCGGATTGCTGGGCTACACCGAAACCGAAATTGAAACGATCGCCAACCTAGCCCGCTACCATCGCCGCAGTGCCCCCAAGAAAAAGCATGAAAATTACCGCAATCTGGTGAGTAAAAAACATCGGCAGGTGGTGAGCCAATTAAGCGCTTTACTGAGGTTAGCTGTAGCGCTGGATCGCCGACAAATTGGGGCGATCGATCACGTCCGCTGCGAATTGCATCCCGACACCCACGAACTCCACCTGCATCTGCACGTCGCTCAACCCGGTGATGATTGCGCCCTAGAACTCTGGAGTCTCGATTATAAAAAAGACTGCTTTGAACTAGAATTTGGCGTGCGATTGGTGCCCGTTCTAGAACCTGTAAGGATCGCAAATTAATTTGATTGCTTGTGTAGGGGTGCCCCCCTACACAAGCAGAGACCTCGGTTTTGTAACTAACTGATTAGATTTACGATCCTGAGTGCCAGATTCCGTTCTGACACAGGGGGAGTTGTCTTGGCAGGATACAATGATTAAGCTCAAAGCCCATTCGTGTCAGTCCCATTCGTGCAGCAGTGCCCATGTTTGCCCGTCAAAAGCTTTACGAAGGTAAAGCCAAAATTATCTATGCCACCGATGACCCAGAAATTTTGCTAGCTCATTTTAAAGACGATGCCACCGCATTTAATGCCCAGAAGCGGGGACAAATTGCGGGCAAGGGCGAGATGAATTGTGCTATCTCCAGTCATTTGTTTCAGCATCTTGAGTCCGCAGGAATTGCCACCCATTGGATCGATCGCCCCGCCCCCAATGAGTTGCGCGTCCGATCGGTGCAAATTATCCCCCTTGAGGTCGTCGTCAGGAACATTGCAGCGGGGAGTCTCTGTCAACAGACTGGGTTGGAATTGGGTACTGTTTTACCCCATCCCTTAGTTGATTTCTACTATAAAAACGATGCCTTGGGAGACCCCTTGCTCACCCGCGATCGGCTGCTCTTGCTGCAACTCGCTACCTCTGAACAAGTAGATCAATTACAAACCCTGGCATTGCAGATCAACCAGATCCTGTCCGCCTTCTTTCAGGAGTGCAACATTACCCTGGTCGATTTCAAGCTGGAGTTTGGCCTTGCCAACCAGGGACAACTCCTGCTAGCCGATGAAATCAGCCCCGACACCTGTCGATTGTGGAACCAATCCGAGACTGACCCCAATCTCAGGATTTTGGACAAAGACCGCTTCCGCCGTGACTTAGGCAATATTGAAGCGGCTTACCACGAGGTGATGGAGCGCGTTTTAGCCCACGCTCCTCAGTCCTAAAACTCTAAAACGACACAATAGACGCAATGAATGCGGTAAGATTTTCTTTGCTTTAGATTGCGTCATGGGATGAATCTGGATGCTTGGGCGGCTCTAGCTAACTGACGGTGGCTTTTAGTGTGTGGATGTGCAAAATGGTGTGGACAAAAATGCGTTTATCTCCTGTTCTTATAACCGTTCTAGCTGCCTCAACGAATCTGTTTTTAGTCAACTCTGCCTATGGACAAGCGCTTTACTACAGTGCCAGTTCACCGGATGTGAGTTCGCCTGAAATTAGTTCGTCTGAAATCGCTACCCCTGAGACTGGGGCAACGAAGCAAGGGGGAACCTCCAGCGTATCTGACCTCCCTCCCTACTCAGTTCCAGTGATTTCAGTGGCTGCCCCTGAGTCGATCGATCGTCCCCTGGCCTCCTCAGACGCATCTCCCAGCCAAGGGGTCAAAGACACAAAGCATCGTTCAATCAGCCGTAGCTTGGAGATTGATATTGTGGTGCCGACCACAACAGTTGCCCAGTCATCTTCCCCTGATCCCGTCTCCCAAAGTCCGGCTCTTCCCTCCCAAGAAGCACCCCCGCCATCTGGGGTACCTCAGCAATCTCCTCCTGGCACCCAAACCCCAACCCAGGAAACGCCCAATCAACTTCAGATCGACACGACCCCCGCGCCTGCACAGATTGAATTCCAGACTCCCACTCCCACTCCGCCCCCCGTCCAACCGCCAACCACTCCACCCGCTCCCACCACATCCGGGCCAGAACCCAGAGTGTTGGTTGGCGAGGTTTTGGTGAATGGCGTGGAAGGAGACCTGCAAAACTTGGTCTACCAAACCATTCGCACCCGCCCCGGACGCACCGCAACTCGCTCTGAACTGCAAGAAGACATCAACGCCATCTTTGGGACTGGTTTCTTTTCTAATGTGCAAGCAACGCCAGAGGATACGCCCTTGGGAGTCCGCGTCACGTTTGTGGTCACTCCTAACCCTGTACTCAAGGCGGTTCGGGTTGAGGGCAACCAAGTCCTGCCACAAAAAGTGGTGGACGATATTTTCAAAGATCAGTATGGGACGACACTGAACCTGAAGCAATTTCAGGAAGGGGTGAAACAGGTCAATAAGTGGTACCAGGACAATGGATATGTCTTGGCTCAAGTCTTGGATGCGCCCCAAGTCTCGCCAGACGGCACTGCCACCCTAGCCGTTGCCGAAGGAATAGTGGAAGGAATTCAAGTCCGGTTTCTCAATAAGGAAGGCGAAACCACTAACGCTCAGGGTCAACCGATTCTGGGGCGTACCCGTGAATTTATTGTTACCCGTGAATTTGACTTGAAGCCTGGGGATGTGTTTAACCGGAATGCCGCAGAGCGAGATTTGCAGCGGGTTTTCGGTCTGGGGTTGTTTGAAGATGTGCGGCTGTCGCTCAATCCAGGACAAGACCCCCGCAAGGTTGTCGTGGTTGCCAATGTGATTGAACGCAACACGGGTTCTCTGGCGGCGGGCTTTGGTATTAGCTCAGCGAGTGGTCTGTTTGGCACGGTGAGTTATCAGGAGCAAAACCTGGGGGGCAACAACCAGAAGCTGGGTGCAGAGCTGCAAGTGGGGGAGCGGGAAGTCCTATTCGACCTGAACTTCACCGATCCTTGGATTGGAGGTGACCCCTTCCGCACGTCTTACACCGTGAATTTGTTTAATCGTCGATCGCTCTCATTAGTCTTTGACGGCGGGCCAAATGTGGTGAATCTGCCCAATGGTGACCAGCCGAGAGTCGATCGCTTAGGCACATCTCTCAACTTCACCCGCCCCCTAGCCAATGGTTGGGTAGCGTCCGCTGGCATCCAATATCAACGGATTTCCATTCGGGACTTTGGCCGTAACATATCCCCCGTTGATCGACTAGGCAACGCGCTGAGTTTTAGTGGCACGGGCACAGACGATTTGACAACTTTGCAGTTTGGAGCCGTGCGGGATCTGCGGGATGACCCCCTCCGTCCCACCAGTGGCTCGTTGCTCAGGGTGGGTACGGAACAATCCATTCCGATCGGCTCTGGCAATATTTTCCTCAACCGTATACGCGGCAGTTACAGCTACTACATCCCCGTCACCTACACCAACTTCTCCCCTGGACCCCAAGCTCTGGCCTTCAATGTCCAGGCTGGTACAGTGTTTGGCGATCTGCCTCCCTACGAGGCGTTTGCCCTGGGCGGTGCCACATCTGTGCGCGGCTACGAAGATGGAAGTGTGGGTTCTGGTCGTAGCTTTATCCAGGCGACAGCCGAATATCGCTTTCCGATTTTTTCTGTGATCGGGGGTGCATTGTTTGTCGATGCAGCGACCGACTTGGGCACTGCCAGTAGCGTACTGGGTAACCCGGCTGGAGCCAGAAATAAGCCCGGTAGCGGCTATGGCTATGGCTTAGGCGTTCGGATTCAATCCCCTTTAGGGCCCATTCGCATTGACTATGGGATCAATGACCAGGGAAGCAGCCGCATCAACTTTGGGATTGGAGAGCGGTTCTAATGCAGGGAGTTAGGGAGCGGGAAATAGAGCCTGGGGAACCGGGGAGCGCAGGTTGTCAGCAGACCTTGGCAGCAGGATTTGAGCGATCGGGTATTGGGTTACATACAGGTGAGCCAACCCAGGTGCGTGTCTTGCCAGAAACGGTGGGGCGGGGACGCTACTTTGTGCGGATGGATCTGCCGGAACTGCCTGAGATCCCGGCTTGCGTGGAGTCGGTGAGCCAAACCATGCTCTCTACAGAACTGGGGCAGGGGCAGGTGCGAATCCGCACTGTGGAACACCTCCTGGCCGCCCTCAGCAGCTTGGGTGTAGACAATGCCCGCATTGAAGTCAACGGGGCAGAAATTCCGTTGCTCGATGGCTCCGCTCTGCCGTGGGCGGAGGCGATCGAACAAGCGGGGCTACTCCCCCAAACTGCCTCCCGTTCTGTGCGCGTCCTGACAGATCCCATTTGGGTGTACTGCGGGGATGCCTTTGTCGCTGCCCTGCCTGCCTCTGCCCTCCGCTTTACCTACGGCATCGACTTTGACTTGGAGGCGATCGGCAACCAATGGCACAGTTGGTCTCCAACGACCTCACCTGCCGCTGCCGCCACATTTACCACAGAAATTGCCCCCGCCCGTACCTTTGGTTTAGCCCACCAAATTGCCCAACTCCAGGCAAGTGGGTTGATCAAAGGTGGTAGTCTAGACAATGCTTTGGTTTGCAGTGCTGAGGGATGGGTTAATCCGCCCCTGAGATTTTCCAATGAGCCAGTGCGTCACAAACTTCTCGATCTATTGGGCGATTTGAGTTTGTTGGGCACCCTGCCTCTGGCTCACTTCGTTGCCTACAAAGCCAGCCACCAACTGCATTTGCAACTTGTTGCCAAAATGAGCCAAGCAGGTCATTGAAGTCATCATTCTTTGCCCGTCACGTAGCTCTCTGACCTAATTCCCTTTTTCCCAACTCTATGTCTTCGCTGACCGATGCTGAACTTGAGATTTCCGCTGTGCCTGCTTCCCTCAGCACGCCTGACCCCACCATTCCTCCTCTAGCTTCTCCGCCCAAGACCACCTTCACCTTAGAAGAGATTCACGCTCTATTACCCCACCGCTACCCCTTTGCTTTGTTAGACCGAGTGATTGAGTATGTGCCTGGGGAACGGGCCGTGGGCATTAAAAATGTCAGCATTAATGAACCCCATTTTCAGGGGCACTTCCCAGGGCGACCGATTATGCCAGGGGTGCTGATTGTCGAAGCGATGGCCCAAGTGGGTGGTATCATTCTGACTCAAATGGCTGATATAAAGAACGGGCTGTTCGTCTTTGCCGGGATTGATAAGGCCCGGTTTCGCCGTCCTGTTGTCCCTGGTGACCAACTGGTGATGACGGTGAATTTACTCTCTGTTAAACGAAAACGCTTTGCTAAAATGCAGGGGATCGCTGAGGTAGCGGGTCAACGGGTGGCCGAAGGCGAGTTCATGTTTTCGATCGTTGATTAAACTGAGGCTGCCTGTCGGATTTTAGATCCCTATAGCTAAAGCCGAATCAAATCTAAAATCCCTATGATTCATTCCACGGCTGTTATTCATTCTGGTGCAGAGCTACATCCTACGGTTCAGGTGGGCCCTTACGCCGTGATCGGAGAAAATGTCAAGGTAGGGGCGGGAACCCTGATTGGTGCCCATGTAATTTTGGATGGGTTAACTGAAATTGGTGAGCGCAATCAAATTTTCCCTGGGGCGGCGATCGGTTTGGAACCACAAGACCTCAAGTACGATGGCGCGCTGAGTTTGGTGAGAATTGGCAACGATAATCGCATTCGAGAGTATGTCACCATTAACCGTGCCACTCGCGCCACGGAGGTTACTGCGATCGGCAACCACAATTTACTAATGGCCAACACCCATGTGGGGCACAACTGCACGATCGAAGACCAAGTGATCATTGCTAATTCTGTCGCCTTGGCTGGGCATGTCTACATTGAGTCACAGGCCCGGATTAGTGGCGTTTTGGGAGTTCATCAGTTTGTCCGCATTGGTCGCTTGGCCATGGTGGGCGGCATGTCCCGCATTGTGCAAGATGTGCCGCCCTATATGCTCGTGGAAGGCAACCCAGCACGGGTACGATCGCTGAATCAAGTTGGCTTGAAGCGGGCAGGTTTGGCTGAGCTAGGAAATGGTCAAGTTTTTCAGTCTCTCAAGAAAGCTTTTCGCCTCCTCTACTACTCTAAAACGCCCTTCAGTCAGGCGATCGAGCAGCTAGACCTACTCCCTGACAACGAGCATTTATACCATTTGCGCGAGTTTCTCAAAAGTTCCCAGGCAGAAGGACGGCGTGGACTCATTCCGGGGCGGCGTAAGGGGACGGCTAGTGAGGATTGAACCAGACATTGGGGGCAATGAGGACAGCAACATGGCAAGTGACTCCAAGACTTTCTCCTCTGAGACTCCACCCCCTGGCTCCACCCACCGCACCTATCGACTGTTCATTAGCACGGGTGAAGTGTCAGGAGATTTACAGGGATCGCTGTTGATCACCGCTTTGCAACGTCAGGCAGAACGGGCTGGCATTGAACTGGAAATTCTGGCTCTGGGCGGCGATCGGATGGCGGCAACAGGGGCACAATTATTGGGAAATACCAGTGCGATCGGCTCCCTTGGGCTTCTGGAAGCGCTCCCCCATATGTGGCCGACGTTCCAAATTCAACGCCAAGCTAAGCGATTGCTACGAGAACAGGCGATCGACTTGGTGGTGTTAATTGACTACTTTGGGCCCAATCTCAGTATTGGCAAGTATATTCGTCGCCATTTGCCCAAAATGCCTGTGGTCTATTACATTGCGCCCCAGGAATGGGTTTGGTCACCGATGGCTCAAGGTAAATCCCAAATTTCAGGCATCGCCGATCAGATTTTGGCAATTTTTCCTGAGGAAGCCCGCTATTACCAAAAGCAAGGAATGAAGGTGACGTGGGTGGGGCATCCTTTAATCGATCGGATGCAGTCTGCTCCTAGTCGCGAACAGTCCAGGGCAGCGTTGGGCATTGCGCCTGACCAGAGAACGATCGCCCTCCTTCCCGCATCCCGTAGCCAAGAGCTAAAATATTTGCTCCCGGTTATCTTTCAAGCTGCCCAGCAAATCCAAAAGACACTGCCGGATGTGCAGTTCTGGGTGCCACTCTCCTTAGAGGTTTATCGCCAACCGATCGAGCAGGCAATTCAGGATTACGAACTCCAGGCAACCTTGGTTTCCGGGCGTAGCCAGGAGGTCATTGCAGCGGCTGATCTGGCGATCTCAAAATCGGGAACGGCGAACTTGGAAATTGCGCTCTTAAACGTGCCCCAAGTGGTTTTATATCGACTCAACGGCTTTTCCTACTGGATTGCACAGACTTTCTTCAAGTTTTCGATTCCGTTCATGTCTCCTCCCAATTTAGTGGAAATGAAGCCGATCGTGCCGGAGTTTTTGCAGGAGCAGGCAACGCCCGACAACATTGCCCAAGCAGCGTTGGACTTACTGTTGAACCCCGATCGTCGCCAAAAAACGCTAGAAGGATACCAGGAAATGCGTCGCGCCTTAGGAGAGGTGGGGGTGTGCGATCGAGCTGCCCAAGAAATCCTCACCATGCTGCCATCGCGGTAACGTGGCTTAGGAGATTTCCAGGAAAGTTTATACCTGGAACCGGCAGGGCGAAGCATCCGGTAGATCAGCCTTTGAATTGACCAGAAGGTCATTACCCGAAGGCTAAGTGCAAAGTACACGCTACACCAACGCCCCTACAGCAGAGTATCTTCTTTCCCGAAAGTCACCTGAGTTGATTTTTCTGGATGGAGTGGCGATCGTCTATCCGCTCACCATTTTTTGTAAGGGAGGAACTTGCCAGACATAACGATTTTGACCCGATCGCCCTTTGGGTCTTCTTCCTTCTCAATGTCGAGCGTGAAATCAATGGCACTCATGATCCCGTCGCCAAACTTTTCATGGATCACCTCCTTCATCGGCATTCCATAAACCTGCATAATTTCATAGAAGCGGTAGATGAGAGGATCGATCGGTACCACAAAATCTGAACCCTTGACTGGAAACCGGGTCAACTCTGTGGCAACCTCTGCATCTAAACCCAGCGCCTGCACTAATTTTGCTGCTTCTTCAGGGGATGCAATGGCTTGGCGATAAAACAATGCCGCAATCCAAACTTCATCACGCCCCAGCAGCGTCTCAAGATCTGTAAAGCTGAGTTTTTTTACCTGCTTAGCCGCAAGCAATCGCTGGGCTATGTCTGAAATCGGCATCGATCGCTCCTCTTAACTGAATGATAGGGATGAACATGAATCAACTGACTTATTGCAATAGTTCGGACATATTGCGATAGCTAGCCCTCATCCCCCAACCCCTTCTCCCGTTTTGGGAGAAGGGGTTGGGGGATTGAAGTCCCTCTCCCCTTTTGGGAGAGGGATTTAGGGTGAGGGTCTATATTGGCTGTACAACAGGGTTTCCAGCACCTCCACAAAAACTGTCCGAAGTATTGTTATTCACTAGCTTGACAATAAAAATTCCAGGTTTCAGAGCGATCGGATACAGCACGTTCATTTTTGGCTCATCTCTGAGTGAAAGGCTGCTGACTTAAGGAGATTTCCAGAAAAGTTTATCCCAGGTAGCGGAAGGGCGAAGCATCCGGGCAATGACCTTCTGGTCGATTTAAGGGCTGATCTGCTGGATGCTAAGTGCAAAGCATAGGCTACACGAACGCCTTTAAAGCAGTCGCATTTTTCCCGGAAATCTCCTTATATCCCTCTAAAAATTCAGATCAGTCACAGCACCCACACTGCTAGAGGAGACCAGCTTGGCATATTTGGCTAATACACCCTTTCTGTAGCGGGGCTGAGGCGGTTGCCAAGCGGCACGACGTTTGTCCAGTTCCTCATCAGCAACATGGAGATGCAGAGACCGGGTGGACGCATCGATCGTAATCATGTCTCCTGAATGGACAAGGGCGATCGTCCCTCCCACAGCGGCTTCTGGAGCGACATGCCCCACAACCATGCCATAGGTGCCCCCCGAAAAGCGCCCATCGGTAATGAGTCCCACGCTATCCCCCAAACCAGCCCCAATGAGCGCTGAGGTTGGAGCCAACATTTCCCGCATTCCCGGCCCACCCTTTGGCCCTTCGTAGCGGATGACGACGATATCTCCTGCTTGAACTTCCTTTGCCAGGATCGATTTTAAGCACGTTTCCTCTGATTCAAACACCTTGGCTGGGCCGGTGATTTTGGGTTGTTTCACCCCACTAATTTTAGCCACAGCCCCTTCTGTCGCTAGATTTCCCCGCAGAATCGCTAGGTGTCCTTGGGGATACAACGGCCGATCCCAAGGGCGAATTACGTCCTGATCATCCCTAGGCTGATCGGGAATGTCTACCAGCAGTTCCGCGATCGTCTGCCCTGTAATTGTCAAAGCATCGCCATGCAATACACCATGGGACAACAGCATTTTCATCACCTGGGGAATTCCTCCCGCTTTATGCAAGTCCGTTGCCACATAGCGTCCCGATGGCTTGAGATCACACAAAACCGGCACACGGGCGCGAATCGTTTCAAAATCATCTAGGGTTAGCTCTACGCCGATCGTGTGGGCGATCGCCAGTAAATGCAGCACCGAATTGGTTGACCCCCCAACCGCCATAATCACAGCGATCCCATTTTCAAAGGCCTTGCGAGTCAGAATTTGGCTTGGCAGGCGACGCTGGCGAATTGCTTCCACCAAAACCCTGCCCGACTGCTCTGCACTGTCCGCTTTTTCGGCATCTTCCGCTGCCATGGTGGAGGAATACATCAAACTCATGCCCATCGCCTCAAACGCCGAAGACATGGTATTTGCGGTGTACATACCGCCACAGGAACCAGCCCCTGGACAGGCTTTTCGCTCCACCTCCAGCAATTCCTCCTCGTCAATTTTACCAGCACTGTATTGTCCCACCGCTTCAAAGGCGCTGACGATCGTCAGATCAACGCCATTGTGATGCCCTGGTTTAATGGTGCCGCCGTAGACAAAAATGGCAGGAATATTCATCCGCGCTATCCCAATCATTCCCCCCGGCATATTCTTGTCACAGCCGCCGATCGCTAGCACTCCATCCATACTCTGGGCGTTGCAAACCGCTTCGATCGAGTCCGCAATCACTTCCCGTGACACCAGAGAGTATTTCATCCCCTCAGTGCCCATCGAAATGCCATCGCTCACGGTGATGATGCCAAACATTTGTGGCATCGCCCCCGCCATTTTTAGCCCCATTTCTGCCCGCTTTGCCAACTCATTCAATCCCATGTTGCAGGGGGTAATCGTGCTGTATCCGTTGGCCAGCCCCACGATCGGCTTCGTAAAATCTCCATCCCCAAACCCCACAGCCCGGAGCATGGCCCGATTGGGCGATCGTTGGATACCTTGCGTCACAATCTGGCTTCTAAAATTGTCTGTCATAAGTTGTCTGTGAAATGAATGGCTGAACGTATAGTTATTCTGTCAGAATCTACGATTTTTACATCTTAGTTTTCCAAGTAAGGGAGTATGATGTAGGCTTCTCGAAATAATGCTGAAGCAGTTGGCTGCAACTCTACAGAAGCAATAGACCCAAAACATAGGTGATAGCGTCCATCGTAAACCGTCTGATTTACCAGTCTGAGAGACAGATGACATGGGTGTTGATGAACTGCTAGCGAAGTATGCAGCAGGAGAGCGAGATTTTCGCGGGATCAATCTAATTGGAGCTAACTTAGCGGGTGTCACGCTGAGTCAGGCACACCTGAAAGCGGCAAATCTCCATGGAGCCAGTCTTCGTGAGGCCATTCTCCAAGAAGTGAATTTACGGGAAGCGAGCCTGCGCGAACTCAATCTACGCGGCGCTGATTTATCTGCGGCGAACCTAATCAGTGCGGATTTAAGCCGAGCCGACTTAAGCCAAGCTAACCTGCGGGGTGCAAACTTACGCGGCACTAATTTGAGCGAGGCCAACTTGACGGGCGCAGATTTGAGCGAAGCAAATTTGAGCGAAGTTCATCTCAAAGGCGCAACGCTCAGCCAAGCCAAGTTGGTCGATGCATCCCTGAGTCGCGCCACGTTGACCAACGCCATCATGGAAGGGACGATTTTGGAAGGCGCAAATCTGACCAATGCTGTGTTGAATGGGGCTATTCTCATTGGGGCGAACCTGGCTGGCGCGATTTTGAATGGAGCCGTTTTAGAAGAAGCAAACCTAACTGAAGTCGATATGAGCCGAGCTAGGCTCAGTGGTGCCAACTTAGCCAATGTGAATCTGACCAGCGCTAAGCTGCGATCGACAAACTTTAGCTGGTCTGCTCTGCGGGGAGCCAATATGACTCGCGCCAATCTTTACCGCGCTAACTTAACCTGGGCCAACCTGAGTGATGTCACTCTCGTGGAAGCAGTTCTCCTCAACGCCAAAATGTCCCAAGCCAACCTGCGAAATGCGAATCTCACGGGAGCGATTATGCCTGACGGCTCCACCCACGAGTGAACCGTCTTCGATCGCCCTGCCCCTAGTAGTTTGTCAATCATTAATTGACGGGTAGCTGAAAGCCGGGAGGTTAGTTGGAGTTAAATTTTGAGGGTCTTCGACCCCTCAAAATTTTCTTGACAGAACACTAGCTTTTAGCCTCTGGTAATCGGGGGACTGGATTGCCATTGGCAATAGATTGATTGTGCATTTCTGCCCAATGTTGCCGATAAAGCAACTCTAGCTCGTTCCCCGATTTCCGAAAAATCTTGGCTTGATTAAACAAAAATCCTTGAAACAGTCGATAGAACCCCAGGCTGAAAATGGCAACCACCAATCCCGTTGCTGTGGCGATCAACGCCTCAGCAATCCCCAAGGCCACGCCTGTCGAAGACCGGCTCACATCCCCAGAGCTAAAGGCTCCCAACGCTGCCATTAAGCCAACAACCGTTCCCAGTAAGCCCAAAAGGGGTGAGAGTGCCACCACTGCCTCCAAAATTTTCTCCCCGCGCCGCATATCAGTCAACTCTTCATCCGCTGCTGTCTCTAGGGCTAGCTTAAAGAGTTCTGGGTCAGGCTCGCCTAAGCGCAAGGCTGTGTGGAAGAAGCGGCCGATCGGTTGCTGTTTGGCGCGCTTTGCAATCTCGGCCGCCTCATCCCAATCTCGGCGAACGGCCTCCAGCACCCGATTCACAATTTCTTTCTCTTTGGTCAGCAGGTTTGCCCAAAACCACAGCCGCTCCATAATGGTGCCCACTGACAAAATTGACAATCCCAGCAAGGGCCACATCATGGGCCCGCCCTTGCGAAAAAATTCGATAATATTCACGACGTTTGCCTCCCTTCCACATTCCTCACATCCACTGTTGTCTACCAGATAGTCTGCTGTAGCCTACAAACTCAGGTTCTGAAGAGCGGGGCGTAAGGGTTGTATCCCTGGCTAGGGGTGTAGTCCCCATACCCCATCATTTCCAAGTTCACAAGCTAATGCAATCTATCCTTCGCTGGTTCAAGGCACCTCAATTGTAGAGACTTATGTGCCTCTAGAAATAGGTCAAGCGTGTCATTTCAAACAGTGAGTAAATCGTTAAGGTGAATGGAGAGAATTCCTGCTCCAACTGGGTGAAATATCCACACTAACGGGCAACTTCACTATCTGTCAGGATTAAGTTAATTAATGAGGATTGACCCATGAACTTTTCCCCCCAAGCAATTTACAACTGGTATCGCAGCACGATTCGCAACCCCAAGTACCGTTGGTGGATCATTCTAGGCTCTCTGACTTATCTATTTAGCCCGATCGACATTGCCCCCGACTTCCTACCTATTATTGGCTGGATTGACGATGGCATTGTGTTGACATTGTTGATGAGCGAAGTGTCTCAGATGATGGCTGAGCGGCTCAAAATCCGCAAACAGAATGATGCTGAGGCATTCAATAGCAACCCTACAACGGAAACAGGCACCGTTGATGTTGATGCCGTTTCAATGAAATAGTGTCAGAGCTAGTTAAATACACGCTATGCAGTCGTTCTGATGCTTAGGAGGAACCCTCACCCCACTTCTCTTTCTACGAAGGAGCTTGGGTGGGGGTTCTTAGTTGTATGGCGTTTACCAAGATACTATTTACCTTGAATCTGGCTCATTTGCTCCAGATTCAGGACCTCTGCAAGTGCTTCTGGAGTCATTAAACCCCGATCGAGGACAATTTGGCGGAGAGATTTGCCCGTTTCCAAGGATTCCTTTGCCACAGCAGCCGCATTGAGGTAGCCAATGTGGGGATTGAGCGCCGTCACGAGGGCTAGACTTCCTTCAGCATAGGCAAGACATCGATCGCGATTGGCCGTAATTCCGGCAAGGCACCGATCGCTCAAGCTAGCGAGGGCATGGCCCAGAATTTCCACACTTTGAATTAGGTTGTAGGCAATCAGGGGCATCATCACATTTAGCTCTAGCTGTCCTGCCTGGGCCGCAAAGGTAATCGCGCTATCGTAGCCCATGACCTGAAAGCAGACCATGGAAATCATTTCTGCCATCACAGGATTATACTTCCCCGGCATGATCGAAGAACCAGGTTGCACGGGTGGGAGTTGAATTTCCTTCAAACCCGTCTTTGGCCCGGAATCGAGTAGCCGCAGATCGTGGGAAATTTTGACCAAATCCTGAGCCAGGTTCCGTAGGGCGCTGGAAACCTGCACAAAGCAGCCCATGCTTTGCATTGCTGCCATAGGGTAACTGTGGGAAACGATCGGTTGGTTGACCAGATCTGCTAGCACTTCCGACACCCGACGACGGTATTGGGGATGGGTGTTCAAGCCAGTTCCCACGGCACTTCCGCCCAACCCCAGAGCCGTGAGATCTGCACAAGACCGGGATAGCCAGATTTGATGCTGGGTCAAAATTTGCGCCCACGCGCCGAAGGTGTCTCCCAAACGCACGGGCACTGCATCTTGCAGGTGGGTTCTCCCCGATTTGACCACCGATCGGAATTCTCCTGCTTTCTGATGCAGCACCCCGATCGCTCGATCGAGGGCTGGGCTGAGGGTGCGATTCCACGCCAACAACGCCCCAATCCGAATGGCGGTGGGAATGACATCATTGGTGGATTGCCCGTAATTAACGTGGTCATTGGGGCTGACCCGCTGATAGTTGCCCTTGGTCTCTCCCAGGAGTTCCAGGGCGCGATTTGCCAACACCTCGTTGACATTCATGTGGTGTGAGGTGCCTGCCCCTGCCTGATAGATATCCACTACGAATTGATCCCGTAGGTGACCCGTCAACACTTCATCCGCTGCCTGCCCGATCGCTTGACTAACATCCAGGGGAATACACCCCAACTCGCCATTGACGATCGCTGTCGCTTTCTTAATCCACACACACGCTTCGATGTAGGTGGGTAAGGGTTTCAGCCCACTAATGGTAAAGTTCTCGATCGCCCGTAGGGTCTGAATGCCGTAGTAGTTGCTGTCGGAAATCTGCCGTTCCCCCATGGAGTCTCGTTCAATGCGAGTGGCGGGGGTGGGGCGATCGGATTCTGCTGGGAAGTCAGGTGCCAATGGAGACATAGGTTTAACCAATAGATCGTTCTAAATGATAAACGGCAACGGCTGTTTATTCCCTTCAGAATGAGGCTAATTTAGTTCGCCACGCCATACCTATGGCTGACGATCGCTATGTTTTCAGGAACATCCCTATATAGACTTGGGATTATAGGACATACTCCAAACCCATTCCTATCATGGAACGGCTGCTTAACCTTCAAGGGAGTTTGTGGCGTTTTTGGTGCCACTGCCAGGCGTGGGCAATAATTTCAGGGAGGTTAGGGTATTGAGGCTGCCACCCTAGCAACTGCCTAGCCCGATCGCTGCTGCCAACCAGTACAGGCGGATCACCAAGGCGACGATCGCGCTCCACCGCTTTGATCTCCAGCCCCGTGACATGACGGGCGCTATCAATCACCTCTTTCACCGAAAAGCCCTGCCCATTCCCCAAATTCAATTGCTGACTCTCTCCGCCTTGCAACAAATACTCCAGCCCTAAAATATGAGCCTGGGCTAAATCGGTGACATGGATGTAGTCACGAATGCAGGTGCCATCTGGCGTGGAGTAATCTGTCCCCAGAATAGAAATGGCTTCTTGTCGTCCCAAGGCTGTGTCTAAAACCAAGGGGATGAGATGGGTTTCTGGATTGTGGTCTTCTCCCAGCAATCCAGTGGGGTCAGCCCCCGCTGCATTGAAATAGCGGAAACAAACAGACTTCAAGTCATGGGCCCGATCGAAATCTGCCAGGACACGTTCGACCATGAGCTTGCTAGCCCCGTAGGGATTAATCGGCTCTTGGGGATGGTCTTCCGTTAAGGGAATCCATTTGGGTACGCCATAGGTGGCACAGGTTGAGGAAAAAACAAAGTATTTCACCCCAGCGGCTACCATCGCCTCCAGCAGCGTCAAGGTGCCCACAACATTGTTGCGGTAGTATTTTCCAGGGTCGGTGACCGATTCTCCCACATAGGCATAGGCAGCAAAATGCATGACAGCAGCGATCGGACGAGTGGCGAATAATTGATCGAGCAGGGCGCGATCGTTGGTGTCTCCCACAATTAGCTCCACCCGCAAAACGCGATCAACCAAGTCGCGATGTCCATACACCAAGTTGTCTAACACCAACACGTCATAACCCGCCTTTTGCAGCGCTAGCACCGCATGGGAACCGATATATCCCGCTCCCCCTGTCACTAAAATTGTTGGTTTTGCCACTGAATTTCTCCCCATACCCGATCGTTTGACACCTTATTTGACACCTTAAATGTCCACTCGCCAAACATCACCCAGAGTTAAACCCCAGAGTTAACCATGGCTCAGGGAACGTAAACCCCGCAACATCTACCCTAGTTTGATAGCCTTCGCCCTCTGACTCAGAGGAGCGTGACCACCGCTTGCTTGAGTTTAAATCACAATTCCCATTTGCCCATACCTATCTATCCCTGAAATTCAGTCCTTGAATCGTAAACCAGCAGCTTGCTTGTAGAGTCATAATCACAGGCACTCATTTAGTCAATACCCCTGAATTACCCAGCCTCCTCAAGCAGGTAGGAAATTTCCATAAAAGGTTATACCAGGCACCGGAAGGGCGAAGCATCCGGGCAATGACCTTGTGGTCGATTCCAGGCTCTGTCTGCCAGATGCTTCGCCCCTACAGGGGTAACATCGTTCTCGGAAATCTCCGTAAATTTGTTGTTCTTCAAGTCATCGCTGAGATTAGGTAAAGATTATTGGACAGCCTCTAGCGTTGTGCAGTAAAATTTTGGCGTAACTTAGTGGTCTAGGTCACCTATCTCAGACAGCACAAGCAGATAGTACAAGGTAAACAGTACCAGGCAAACAGTGCATGGGCTGATTCCCTAAACACGTCATTGACCAGAAATGTCAAAATAGCTAAAGAGAATCCCAGACACTTCCAGTAAACAGTTCCAGATACACATCCAAGTTGCTATGCCCTTTAACACCGACAACACTAATTTTCTTGGCTCAGACGGTGAGGATACCCAAGCTAATCTACTGTTGAGATATTTGCAGCATCAATCCCCAGAAGTCATCTCGCGGGTTGCCAAGTCTGCCAGTTCTGATGTGAAGCAAATCATTTCCCACAACGTGCAAGGTCTGGTTGGAATGCTACCCTCAGAAAATTTCAGCATTCAAGTTACCACCGATCGAGAAAATCTGGCGAATCTCCTGACCTCTGCCATGATGACTGGATATTTTCTACGTCAGATGGAACAGCGCATGGAATTGGACGGTGTACTAGCTACGTCCCTCTCTCTCCAACAGAACTCCGGCCCTGAAGAGAAGCCCCCCAGCCGCTCTTGGCAGCGTGATTCCACTGGAGATGAGTCATCCGTTGACCCTTCCTATTGAGAGGCTGAGTGTCCTGTTGAAACTCAGAGAGATAGAGGAGATGCTGCACCAACGAAGCTCTATCTTGCGTTAGCGAACCATCTATAGGAGCAGGTCACAAATGTGTATAACTACCTATTCCCTGGCTTCCCACGCAGCTTTGTCTAAATAATAACTAAGGAGAGTTCCAGAAAAGCTCATACCAGGCACCTGAAGGGCGTTCGCGTAGCGTGTGCTTTGCACTTGGCATCCGGGTGACCTTCTGGTCGATTCAAGGCTCTGTCTGCCTGAGGCTTCGCCCCTACAGGGGTAAAATATTTCTCAGAAATAACTACTAAAGGCGATATCTCTCGAATAAATAGATATATCAAATAAACAAGGGGCTTAAGCCCCTTGTGCAATAGCCAGAGAACCCATCTATACCAAGCTTTAGCTACTGGCAGTTTGAGCCGCAAGAAGTTCCTTCAGCTTTTCCAGTTCCTGGGCCCAGCGGGGGTCAGGCTGTACTGATTCCGACACTTCAGGAGTTGACGTTGTAGTGCTGCGACGGGAAGATGACTTGTTGTTGCTGCTCTTACGACGCACTGTGGGAGGCGGGTTGTTGCTGACAACGGGTGTATCGTCGGAGGTTTCCTCGTTACCTTGGCCATCATCAGGCCCTTTGCCCTTCGTGCGAGGTAAAGCCTTCTCGATTTTGATGGGGATGTCTTTGAACATGCGACCGCTATATTTTTCAATAATTTGGTCGGCTTGCTCATCAGTTTGCACGGTTACAAACCCAAAACCACGGCATTTCCCAGTCTTGCGATCGGTGATGACCTTTGTAGAAACAGATTCGCCTTCTTCAGCAAAAACATCGGCTAATTCTTGGCGTTCCAACTCTTTGGGTAAATTACCCACATACAGACGAATAGACATGAAAGATCCTCCAGACATCAATTCAGATAAATTTGCAAACTTGCTTGAAAAATTAGATTTGACAGAAAACTTTACCTAGGCTTCTCGACTAGCCATTCTCGACTCTTGTGACTTCCGCTTGTTACGGACTCAGTCAACCGTAATTTGTGTTTTGAAGGATTTATTTGAAGGACTCAGCAGTTTGGGCTGATAGATTGTTCAACCCAAATATACACAGATTAGATTCAACGACTGACTAAAACTGGTTAAACATTTCAAGTGCCAACATTAATGATTTTAATTAAGGGTTTTAAAGGACTACCCTTGTCTTAAATTCAGTTTCTCAAGTACCTACGCCATTCACTAAGGTATCACGGTGTCAAAGATGTAACCACTGATTTGAGGAAGTTTCAGTCATTGGTATTAGAGGCAGGATATAAAAGCTGGCTGGACATGGCATGGAACGTCACTGATGTCTTGGGAGACATGACGGCCGTCGCGTTGCATAGCACTTCCAACGTACTTTTGGGTGAGTCGCGGAAGATGAGTTTAGGTGATGTATTCTACCCCAGACTGGGACAAGTTCCAACGTAATTGTCGATCGCCCTTATTTGGGCAGTTTTCCTACACCAACTTTCTACAAGCCAAGCGCCTAGCCTCCGGGTTGGGTAGACCAGACGAGGACAATGTAGACTCCCCACAGGGCAAACCCAGTTCCCAAAAGCGCAGACCAGAGCGGGTGATTGCTATGAATGGGCTGGCTGTCCTTGGTTTGCAGGGTTTCTAAGTCAATCCAGCAGGTTGCCCCGCGACGAAACCATCCTGTCAGAGCCGTTCGTTGTCCCACCAACTCAGCGGGACGCAAGGCGGGGGAACAGAGGGTACCCAAGGCACCCAGGGCAGAGGCATGGTGCAGCTTGATCATGCCTTGCTGAGTCTGGAGCAGTAAGTCCTGTCCTAACCAGTTACTCACCCCGCGCCGCCCCAGGAGCCGCCCTTGAAGCTGGACGTGCTGGGTGTCTAGGGGAATGACTTCAGGCTGGTTGAGGAGCATGGGTAAGCTTGAAGCGGGTTTGAGGGTGGAGGAGACTTGGGCATCGGGGAAAAAGCGATTCAGCCGGATGAATTGCCCTAGGCTTAAACCGATGTAGAGGCAGCCGAGCAAAATGGCCCGATCGCCCGACAACCAGGAAATAAACCAGAAATCAACTAGGTTTGCCACCTCGCCCAGAAGCCACAGCAGACTGCCGATCGCAAAGCCGATGGGGGCACCAAAGAACGGAGCGCCTTGGAGCAGCAGGCGTTGCCAGTAGCGAATCCGTTGATTCAACGTTGGCTTAACGGTTGGGGGGAGGGGACGACAGTTTAATTCTGTCTCTAAGCGGTACTGGCGGGTGTACTGGGCTAGGGCAAAGAGCCGATCGCCTAAGCGGGGATGACTGCTGCTGAGGGTGAGCCAAGCGCGGTAGGGGTTGGTGTAATCCCACTCCAAAGCGGGTTCTAGGGGAATATGGAAATGGAGGCTACCGGGGGTAAGGACTTGCAAATATCCCACAGGAGCTAGGAAATCAAAGCTTTCGAGCAGATGGCTGGTCTGCCCCCGCTGTTGCAGATCCTCAGTGATGCCGATCGCTAGCTTGAGCAAGGCACGGGTGAGACCGTTGGGGTTGCCTGTGGCTTCGATGGCGAGCCGATCGCTGTAGTAGACCCGGCGGCGGGACAGCCACAGGACTGGCAACCGCAGCAAGCGATAGATGCCGTAGCTCAGGCTGGAGAGTCCGACTGTCGCACAAAACCCAGCGCCCCAAAGCAATTTCACAAATCCGATCGCGGATCGACGTTTGAAATTAAGGGTGTCTCCCAACACGGCAACTTGGGAGTAGAGGGTGTAGGGAATCTGAAGCACGACCATGATCCAGGTCATCACCACAAAATCCCAACGGATAACGTGCCCCAGTTCGCTGGCGTACACGGTCGCAATTTCGTCAGCGCTGAGCCGATCGAGGAGTCCTTGGCTCACGACAATCCGTGCGTTGTGGGGGATGAAGCCATAGGTGAGGGCGATCGGGGTAGCGGTGGGTAACACGCCCAACTCTGGGTGGGGAGATTTGTGCTGCCGACTAAATTGACTCAGCACCCGTGTGGCTTCGGGGCTGTGTCTAGCCAAGGTAGCCATGGGCAAGGGCTGTAGCCCTTCAAACAGCTTTAGATGGAAACTCAGTAACCAGGGAGCCACTCCCAGCAATCCCACAGAGATCACCAGAAGTACCAGCGTTTGCGATTGGTAAAAGAATTGAATCGGAGCTAATCTCAGCCAGAGTAGCCACTGATTTGTCAGCAGCATGGCAGATTCCACCAACACCTGCATCATCCAAAAGAAGACAAGAACCGTTGCTCCTTGGAGTATCCAGAACCATACAAGCTTTATTTTTCCTAGAGATTGCCAGTGTTTGGCTCTGCCTGCCTGCCGCCATTCGGGAGTGAAGGGAGGAAAGTCAGCGGCGATCGGCGACTCTGAAGGAATCCCAGCATCAGTCTCAGATTCTCCTGAAAGCGGCTCTGAAGATTCCGTGAGAAACAAATCAGGATCAAAGCCAGAGCGAGAGGGGTTGTCGATCGAAGGCGGGGCGATCGGCTCTGACGGCGGTTTGGGAGGTGTAACAGGTGGAGGAGGCTGAACCTTAACTGCCACATGCTTAGGAGTGGGACGCTTGCTGCTAGCTTTAGGTGGGGCAGATGACTCGAAGGGCACAAATCCCACGACATTTGTCTCTGGCTCTAGGTCTGCTGGCTCTGGGTCTGCTGGCTCTGGTTCTGATGAGTTTGATCGCTCTGGAGTCAGTTGGGGGTGCCGTTGCACCAAGTCTGCCAGGGTGCGCGTGGCCCACGCGTTGACCTTGGGGGACGGATTTTGGAGCAGGGTTTGACAGAGGGAGATGGCTTGCTCTGCTTGACCGTGGCGATCGTAAGCTATAACCAATCCCATCTGCGCTCGAATGCCATCGGGAGCATCAGGAGATTGGGCAGCCACATCTGAGAGGTAGGCAAGGGCAGTTAGGTAGTCTCCCTGCTTTAGGGCGGTTAAACCAGTTTCCAGCGCATCAGCCGAACCAGAGGAAGGAGCCATGAATGTTCCATGTTGATGGGTCTGTTACTCAGCGATCGGCTCTTGCCCAGCGGCCACAGGGGCGATCGGACTCAGCTTCAATTCAGGATGGTCAGTCTGCACCTGTTGGCAATTCCACTCGTTCTTAAACAGCAACACCGGGCGGTTCCAGCTATCCTTCACTGTCACCGTATTGAACAGCCGCCCCACTTTCTCCAAGGCTTCCCAGCCGCCCGTTACCCAACGAGCAACCGTATAGGGCAGCGGCTCCAGCAAGGTTTCCACGCCATACTCATTTTGCAAGCGAAATTGAATCACTTCAAACTGGAGTTGTCCAACCGCAGCCAAGAGGGGATCGCGGCGCGACTCATCCACGGAGTACATAATTTGTACGGCTCCTTCTTCCCGGAGTTCCGATACGCCTTTATGAAATTGCTTGAATTTGGAGGGGTTGGGATTTTTGAGGTAGGCAAATAGTTCGGGAGAAAAACACGGAATCCCCTCGTACTCTAGGCGCTGACCGTTGTAGATCGTGTCACCGATCGCAAATACACCGGGGTTGTTCAGCCCAATCACATCGCCAGGATAGGCCGATTCCACAGACTCTCGCTCTTGGGCGAACAGCTTTTGCGGCCGGGAGAGGCGAATGACCTTGCCAGAGCGGGCATGATTGACCGTCATATCTTTTTCAAACTTGCCAGAACAGACGCGTACAAAGGCGATCCGATCGCGATGCTTGGGGTCCATATTGGCTTGCAGTTTAAACACGAATCCAGAGAATTCTGGATAAACGGGTGAGATTTCTCCCCGGCTGCTGCGATGGGCACTGGGCTTCATGGCGTAGTCTAAAAATGCATTCAAAAACAGTTCCACGCCAAAGTTTGTCATGGCACTGCCAAAGAAAACGGGGGTCATCTTGCCCCGATGCACTTCCTTCATATCCAGTTCTGATCCCACCCCTTCCAGCACTTCCAGTTCTTCTTTGAACTGGTAATACAATTCTTTGTCCAGCAGGTTTTCGATGCGGGGGTCGCCTAAGTCAACAACGGTATCCACTGCTTCCCTGGCACCGTGGGCACTTCGTTCAAACAGGTGAATCTGGCGCAGACGACGATCGAACACGCCTTTGAAGCGGTCGCCCATGCCGATCGGGTAATTTACTGCGTAGGTTTGCAATCCCAATTCCTGCTCAATTTCATCCAATAGCTCCAAGGGTTCCCGCCCTGGACGATCGAGCTTGTTGATGAAGGTGAAAATGGGCAACGATCGCATCCGGCAGACTTCAAACAGCTTGCGGGTTTGAGGCTCCAGACCTTTAGCCGCATCCACAAGCATGACTGCATTGTCAGCGGCTGCCAAGGTGCGATAGGTGTCTTCGCTAAAGTCTTGGTGTCCCGGAGTATCTAGCAGATTAATCTGACACTGCTTGTACTCAAATTGCAGCACGGTGGAGGTGATGGAGATGCCCCGCTGTTGCTCCATGGCCATCCAATCTGAGGTGACATGACGCTGGGCCCGCCGCGCCTTCACTGCCCCCGCCTCATGAATTGCACCTCCGTACAGCAGCAACTTCTCAGTCAGCGTTGTTTTCCCTGCGTCGGGGTGGGAGATGATGGCGAAGTTGCGGCGACGATCGATCGCCTGCTGGAGTTCTTGGGGAGTTTCGATCGTAGAGGACTCAAGGGACATACAGTTGGCTTGACGGAGCGTACATCCCCAAGTCTAGCAAGAGTGGACTGGAGCAAGCGGAAAAGTTGACCTGGGCTAGTCGTAGACGGTTAAGGTTAAAATCGGGTCAACTTGACTAGACATCCTCCTTAGCTTAGCTGCCATGACTGCTCTTGTTGCCAATATTCCCCCTGAAAAGACTTTAGAACCCTTCTACCCCAGCGCCGACGGAGAACCTGTGGCTGAAACCTACGATCATCTCTATGTCATGCTCACCACCCTGACAACCCTCAACCAATACTTGGCAGGGCAACAGGCCACTGTTTTAAGTAACCAGTTTCTCTACTACGCTCAGGGATTTCCTAAACTGCGAGTCGCCCCCGATGTCATGGTGATCCTGGGAGTTGCCCCCGGTGGGCGAGATAACTACAAAATTTGGGACGAAGGGCGAGTGCCAGCGGTGATCTTTGAAATGACCTCCAAAAGCACGCAAACCCAGGATCAGGACAGCAAGAAAACACTCTATGAACAGTTGGGGGTGCAGGAATATTGGTTGTTTGATCCCAGAGGTGAGTGGATTCCTGGGCAGTTGCGGGGCTATTGCTTGCAAGATGAAGTGTATGTGCCTGTGCCTGAAATGCGGAGTGCTGTTTTACGCCTCCGACTGGCAGTGGAGGGAAAAATCATTGGCTTCTATCGAGAAGATACGGGCGAAAAGTTGCTGATTCCCCAGGAATTGGCAGATGCACTTCACCAAGAAACCCAACTGCGGCAAGCAGCAGAGTTGCAGCTAGAACAGGAACGCCAGCGGGCAGAACAAGCAGAATTGCAGCTAGCCCAAGAACGCCAGCAAAATCGGCAGTTGTTGGATCAGTTGAGAACCTTGACCCCTGACCAGCTTCGGGCACTTGGCATTGATGCAGAAACCTTGCCGTAAATGACGATCGCCCCCACCTGCCAGATAAAAATCAAGCCTTACTACTCAACCGTCGAATTTCTGCCACACTCAAGCCCGTTTTTTGGCTAATGGTTTCCACATCCAGCACATCCAGCACATCCAGCAACTGTCGCGCAATTTGCAATGCCTTTTGCTGCTCCCCCTCCTGCGTCAATTCCAGATCCCGCTGGAAAACTTGCACTGCGTTGGGTTCGAGCCATTCCCACTTAGCGAAGAACTGTTGCAACCGCTTCGCCTCATCGGGTTTGAGCGGGTGTCCACTCGCACCGACTTGAGGTAGATGAGCATACTTCAAGTAGGTTCCATCCCTCAGACTTTGTGCGTAATGCAGCGCTGTTGTTGAGCATTGGGCAAGTGTTTGTGCATCGCTTTCGGTAAGCCTAAGGTGCCATCACTGACGACTAATTGCCCGCTGTTTGGATTGAATCCTCGCTTCACCAGATGCTCAAAGAATTGACTCCACTGAATTTCTCCTTCCTCCATGGCGATTTCATCGTGCAGCCTCTCATAGGAGCCATCCTCCAAGACGGCTAATGCCGCCAATACTACCCGCTCTTCCGCTTGACGACACTGACGCAGATGACCTGAACGGTCTTCCTTGAATTCGTCACGGGTGTATTGAATCTCCCCCCAAACTCCATCGACAATCAAGACTTGGAGGGTTTTCCCAATCGGGGCTAAGCAGTGGGTATTGAGTGGTTGCTGAACTTGAAGCGTGACTTGGTTCACAGCCGTGCGGGAGAGAACATGTCCTATGAGAAAATATAGCGCCTCCTGCAAGTCTCGCAGCGACAACCCCATCACATATATGCCGCACAGCCAATTCAACAGATTGCCCAACCCCCGTTGGTAGCGGTGCAAAATTTGCCACTCTCGCTCTTGGTTGCGTCGCCGCAGTTTCGGCACCCGCAAATCGCTTAGATGCCCATATTGGGTATCGAGACCCCGTTGAAAATAACCCGAACGCCGAGGTCTATCCCCGACCAACTTCGCCAGTTCTGCCTTAACTTCCTCATCCGTGCCGCTTCTACGGTGGTCTTGACGGACTCAAATACCGCAGTTCGCAGTGTTTGTTCTAATGCCTCATCCAGTTCAGGCTGAAAACTGGCGGCTTTGACTCGAAGAATTTGTTGCTCTCGTTCAGCGATGGTCATGGGAGACTTCTTTTAATGGTTGATTCTCCCTACTTTCAGCTAATCTTTTTTCCCTGTCCGATGACGAAAAAATAAAGACACTACCAGAATCTAAACCAGTGACACCCACTGATAAACCCATCTCCCCATTCCCCAGCCGCGTCCCCCTCAAGCTGCTTGCCAGATTTGCCCTAGACACGAATGGTAATTGCTCAACTTAGTGGGAATAAGGATTTGGCAGGATTCAAAGCATGAGAAATGGCTTGAAAAGCGGAGAGACCCTGACGCTTTCCAGTATTGACAATAGAACGAACATCAGCGAACAGATCC
>Ga0209181_10000392_pt1 | contig 82051 bp, 74 predicted proteins | sample MAT05_FD_187208 | JGI IMG/M metagenome (GOLD analysis project Ga0209181, IMG submission 187208) | Freshwater microbial communities from Lake Fryxell liftoff mats and glacier meltwater in Antarctica - MAT-05 (SPAdes) (version 2) | ecosystem: Environmental > Aquatic > Freshwater > Ice > Liftoff...
GGTGAGGACCGCAGGGAAGCATCCTCGACGGAGGTGACCCGAGGACCGGAACCGGCAACCCAGCCAGCCGGGATGGATCGGCCGCGAGAACGGTCGACTTGTTCATGCGCGGGCCCTTACTCCCACGCGACGTCGACGCCGTCTTCGCCATCTTCGATCGCGCCCTCGAGCAGGGCCAGCAGCTCCGGATCGCAGCCGTTGTCGCTGAACAGCTCGAGGGTGTCCTGATCGATGAAGTAATCCTGATCGTCCTCGCCCTCCTCCTCGAGCATGTCGACCAGGAACTTGAGCTGGACGTCGGTGATTTGACCGAGCGTCTTGTCGTCGTGGACCCGATACAGGCGCGCCATGGCGAGAGTCTGCCTCTCGCGCACGCGATCGGTCAACCGGTGGCACTATCGACGCGATGCCAATCGTCGACGTCCACGCGCACTACGAGCCGCGGATGCTCGATGTGCCGACGATGATTGCGCAGATGGACGCGCGCGGGCTTGACCGGATCGCGCTCATCCCGTGCATGAACGACCCGCTGCCCGAAACCCCGGGCCGGCTCCTGGCCGTGATGCGCCGCCTCATGCGCTCGCCGTGTCATCCGGTGGCGCGCGTCGTCGCCGCGACCACGATCACCGACGAGGGCGACCTCAGGCTGTCGGGGCGGGTGTACGCGATCTATCCGCGCCCCGACAACGCCGCGGTCGCCGAGGTGCTGGCCGAGCACCCGACGCGGTTCCTGGGCTGGATCTTCCTCAATCCCCGGGCCGGGGTCGGCCTCGGCGAGCTCGAGCGCTGGCGCCACCTGCCCGGCTTCATCGGCGTGAAGCTGCACCCCCACTGGCACGGCTGGCCGCTGGTCGACGCCATCCCGATCGCGCGCCGCTGCGCCGAGCTGGGCCTGCCGATCCTCGTCCACCTCGGCTTTGGCGCGCGCGGCGACTGGCGGGTCCTCGTCGACGCGGCCCCGACGTTGCGGCTGATCTTCGCGCACGCCGGCATCCCGCACTACGACCGCATGTGGGGCGCGATCCGCGACGACGCCCGCCTCGCGATCGACGTGTCGAGCCCGTACCTCGACGAGGCGCTGGTCCGCGACGCCGTGCGCGCGGTCGGTCCGGCCCGGGTGCTCTACGGCACCGACGCGCCCTATGGCTTCCACGGCGCCGACGGTGGCTACGACTACGGCGCGATCCGCGGCTGGATCGAGCGCCTCCCCGGCACCGCGCGCGACCTCGACCGCATCCTCGGCGGCAACGCGCTGGCGCTCCTGGACCGCGCTACTTGACCGTCTCGAGCCACGCGGCCAGCGCTGGCATCATCGCTACTCGCCGCGCCGAGCACTGCGCCAGCCTCTCGAAGGCCTGGGCGATCCGGCGCTGAGCGCCCGGCAGCGTGCCCAGCTTGGCGGTGGCCTGGGCGCGCCGCGCCGCCGCGTCGGTGTCGTCGCAGCCGCTGGCGTACACGCCGACCAGGCCCGCGGCCGCCTGGGCCGGCACCCGCGCGATGAGCTCGTCGAGGTGGGCCTCGGCGAAGGCCTGGGCGATCGCGCGGGTGTCGTCGCGGCCGAGCGCGCGCTCGAGGATGCCCGAGCTGTCGCGGATGTCGATGGCCGGGTCGAGCAGCAGCCCCAGCGCGGCCTCGAGCGCCAGGCGATCGGGCGTCGCGCCCAGCGGGCCCGCCAGGTCGCTCCGCAGCTCTCGGCTCGGCTCGGCTCGGAACTCGGCCAGGAGCTTGGCGTGCAGCGACGGCTGGGCGCGCACCGCGATCGTCAAGGCCAGGCCGCGCACGTCGTCGCGCAGGCCCCGCCAGCGCGACGACGCCGCGATCGCGGTCTTGCGCAGCGCGGGATCCTGCCCGGCCTCGGCCAGCGCCGGCAGCACGCTCAGCCGGATGCGCTCGACGTCGTAGCTGTCGGTCGCGCGCGGCACCAGCGGCACCGCCTTGCCGATCGGCCCCAGCTGGGCCCGCACCCAGCGCGCGAACCGCGGCTGGGCTGCCTCGGGCACCCATGGCCGCACGCGCTCGATCAGGTCGACCGCGATCGCCAGGAACGGCCGGGTCTTTTCGGCGGCTAGCTTGGGCACCAGCCGGAGGCCCACGTCGATGCCGATCTCGCCGGCCCCGATCGCCGCCAGCAGGTCGCCCGCCGCCGCCAGCCGCTCCGGTGCCGACAGCGCCTTCCAGCCGCCGTCGACGAGGGCGGTCCACTGCGCGGCGGTGAGGCCGGCTCGGAAATAGCCGGCCGCGTCGGTGTTGGGCCAGATCCACGCCGGGCAGCTGGGCAGCTCGACGGTCGCGGTCGCCGCGCTCAGCTCCGTACACACCCGGGACGACCTCGCGCCGGTGCCGATCGTCACGCACAGCGGCACGTTCCACAGCTGCGCGCTCGGCGGCGCTGGCGCGCCCAGCGGCACGTAGCGGGCCTGGGCCAGCGTCAGCGTCGGCGCGCCCGCACAGGCGATCGTCGCCGAGATGCGAGGCGCCCCGGCCTGGTCGAGGAAGCTGCCGAAGCCGGCGGTCACGTCGACCTCGGGCGCCTCGGCCGCGATCGCCGCCACGAAGTCGGCCGCGGTCGCGGTGCCGTGGGCGTGGGCCGCCAGGTACGCCCGCACGCCGCGCTGGAACGCGTCGGCGCCGACCCGGGTCTCGAACATGCGCAGCACCGCCGCGCCCTTGCCGTAGGTGATGCCGTCGAAGGACGTGAAGATGTCGTCCTCAGTCACGATCGGCTGGCGAATGCGACGCGCCGTGGTGAGGCTGTCGGCGCCCAGGGCGTCGGCGCGGTTCTCGACCGCGTCGGTCGGCGTATTCCACGCCGGATACACCGCGCCGATGATCTTGAGCGGCAGCCAGCTCGCGAACGACTCGTTGAGCCAGATGTCATCCCACCAGGCCGGCGTCACCAGATCGCCGAACCACTGGTGCGCCATCTCGTGGGTCGCGGTCCCGACGAACCGGCGCCGGCGCTGCTGCGACACCCCGGCCGGCATGAGCAGCAGGCTCTCGCGATACGTGATCAGGCCCGGGTTCTCCATCGCGCCGAACCCGACCGTCGACGGGATCGCCAGCGAGTCGAGCTTGGCGTACGGGTAGGGCGTGCCGAACCACGCCTCGAGCGCGGCCAGGAGCTTCGGCGTCGCCGACGCAGCGAAGGCGGCATCGGCGGCCCGGCCCTTCATCGCGATGACGCGGATCGGCGCGCCGCTCGCGGTGGTCCCCGCCGGCACGATGTCGAAGGGCCCCACCGCGTAGGCCACCAGGTACGACGGCAAGGGCGGCGTCGCCGCGAACCGCACCGTGCGCTGCGCGCCCTCGACGGTGTCGGTCACCACCGGCATGTTGGCCACCGCGGTGAGCGCGCTCGGCACCACCAGGGTCAGCGTCCACGGCACCTTGCTCGACGGCTCGTCGACGCACGGGAACGTGCGCCGCGCGTAGATCGACTCGTGCTGGGTAAACGCGTACCAGTCCGCGCCGACCTGCTGGCGGAACGAGCCCGCGGTGTCGACCGGATCGAGGACGCCCTGGTAGCGCAACGCGATCACGACCTGACCCGCCGGCAGCGGCGCGCTGGCCCGCAGCGCCAGCTTGCCGGGCGCGAGGCCGGTGATCGCCTCGAGCGGCACCTCGCCGGCGCTCGTCGTCGCGCTCGCGCTCGCGATGGTCAGCTTCTCCGCGTGCAGCCAGATCACCGCCTGCGGGCTCGTCAGCTCGCCGGCGATCTCGATCGCGCCGGTGAAGGTCGGCTGCGCCGGATCCACCGTCAGCGTCGCCGCGTAGCTGCCCACCGCCAAGTCGCGCGGCAAGCGCAGCCCGGGCGGCGTCAGCGCCGCCGTCGCGTCGAGGCCCGGCCCCGTCGGACCCAGGGGTTCCGGGCGCGCCGGAGGCGCCGGGCGACGACCATCACCACATCCCGCCGCCGCCACACCCACCGCCATCAGCCCGAGGAAGACGAGAGCTCCGCTGCGCATGCCCGAAACGCTACTCCGGTTCTCGCCGGGTTGCGCGCTACGGCGCGACGCAGCCGAGGATCACCGGCACGCCCGGCGCGGTGTCCCGGCACAGGTAGCCTGCGCGACAGCCGCCCTGGGTGTCGACCGGACCGCCGCAGCGATCCACGCACACGTTGTCGGCTGGGATCGCGGGCAGCACCGAGTCGTAGCAGACGCTCGATCCCGGCGAGCACGCGCTGCTGTCGCCCGGCGTGGTGCAGCCGGTCGTCGGCGTGCACTGGCCACCCGGGAAGGTCACGCCGAGCTTGCAGTCCCACAGCACCGGGTTGCCGCAGTCGCCGTCGACCGCGCACGCTTGGCCGGCCTGCGGGTGGCGGCAGAACCGGCCCACGCCAGCGCCGCCGTCGACGCACTTGTAGCCATCGTTGGCGCGGCAGTCGGTGTCGCTGGTGCAGGCGTCGACGCAGACGTTGGCCACGCCGAAGCCGGCGGTGATCAGGCGGAAATCGATGCAGTGACCGTCACCGCCGGTCGCGCAGGTCGCATCGGTGCCGATGGTGCAAGCCACCCGGTGGCACTGGCCGCCCGGGTACTCGAGCGGATCCTGGAGGCACAGCGAGTCCTCGGCGCACTCGCCAAAGCCGTTGCAGGCGTCGCCGTCGACGGCCGAGCGGTTGCCGGGCAGACACGCCGTCATGCCTTCGGCGAGCTGCGAGCCCGCGAACGACGAGGCGCACAGCTGACCGTTGGTGCACGCGCAGTCGCCAGTGCCGCAGGCCGGCAGGCAGGCGCGGAACGCCCCGGACGGGTCGTCGATCGTCACGCACGCGTTGCCAGCGCCGCAGTTGGCCGCGGTGCAAGTGTCGATGCGGTTCACGCAGTAGCCCTCGGTCGGCCAGACGACCGTGCCGGACTGGCCGTGGAGGCAGACGCCATCGGCCGCGCCGGTCGCGCTGTCACACTGGGCGTCCGTGGCGCACGGCCCGCCGACCGCGCCGGGCAGGCGAGCTGGGCAGTTGGCGTCGATCGAGGCATCGACAGCACGCGCATCGATCGCGTCGATGGGCGCGCTATCGATCACCGCACCGTCGTCGGCGGCAGCGTCGAGCGGCTGGGCGGGCGACAGGTTGTCGCCGCAGGCGGCCACCAGAGCGAAGATCGAGACCAAAGCGAGTGCCGAGAGGGTACGCATCGCGCTCATCCTACCCAGATCGATCGGGGCGAGTGAAGCTCCAGGCAACTTTCCGTCCCGAGAACGTGACGGAACGTACAACGATCTCAGCGTGTTGCGAGGCCCCCGCAGGACGCTCGATGATCTACTTGACCTGGCGACGCCTGTGAGTAGAGTCCGCGGTTCCAAATTCGCGATCGCGGAGAAGAGCCATCATGTACGCGGTGATCCAGACTGGCGGAAAGCAATACCGGGCCGAGCCCGGACAGACCCTTTGGGTCGAGAAGCTCGCGGGCAACGCGGGCGACACTGTCACCTTCGATCAGGTTCTCCTGCTCGCTCAAGGTGAGGGTTCGGTCGCGGTGGGTATGCCCACCGTCGCCGGGGCCAAGGTCACCGCGTCGATCGTCGAGCAAGGGCTCGGCGAGAAGCTGGTGGTCTTCAAGTTTCGGCGCAGGAAGAACTACGTTCGCAAGAACGGCCACCGTCAGGAGCTGACGGCGGTGAAGATCGAATCGATCGTCGGCTGAGGAGTTAAGTCATGGCTCACAAAAAAGGTCAGGGATCGACTCGCAACGGCCGCGACTCGCTGCCGAAGATGCGTGGCGTCAAGCGCTACGCCGGGCAGACCGTCAACGCCGGCAGCATCCTGGTTCGCCAGGTTGGCACCAAGTTCCACGCTGGCGAGAACGTCGGCATGGGGCGCGACTTCACCCTCTTCGCCCTCATCCATGGCGTCGTGAAGTTCGAGCGCTCGGGCAAGACCCAGACCAAGGTCGCCGTGTACGCCGCTGCGGAGCCCGCAGCGGTCGCGGCTGCCTGATTCTGGTTTCTTGTTCCACTGTTCGATCAGTGGTTGACAGGTCCGACCAATAGAACTACAAGGCCTGCCCATGCGGGCATTCCTTTTCGCGTTCTTCGGGTCTGTGATGGTGGCTGGGGCGGTCGTTTCCAGCGCGGCTTGTACCGCGCCGGGCGATGCATCGGTCGATCCGACACCGACGACGTGCGAGCGCTCGGCGTATCGCATCGAGTCGGTCGGGCTGCCTCGAACCGGCAATGAGGCCGCGGGGCTGGCGTTTGACCTCGATGGTGACGGCACCACCGACAATCGCCTGGGCCGGCTCAACGCCACCCTGGCGTCGTTCTTCTCCGACTGGCGGCCCGACGATCGCCTGAGCGCCAAGCTGACCGACGGTGAGGTCGGCTGGTTCGTCACGATCGCGCGCTGCGACGGCGAGGTCGCCATCGACCTGGTCTCGGGCGACGACGCCGACAGCGACGGTCGCTACCAGCTGACACCCGGCGGCGAGGCCGCGCTCGGCGACGAGCAGTACGCCGAGGCCGGTGCGGCTGAGCTGCCCCTCCTGGGCTTCACCGACCCGCTCGGGCTCGCCGTCGGTGCCGGTTGGGTCACCGCACGTGGCGTCGCGATCAAGCTCGTCCGCGTCGACAGCGGCGACCACCTCGATCAGCTCGACGCGGTGGTCGGGCTCGGCATCGTCCTCGACGACAACGCCCTCGCGCCGGTCGCCGGCTTCCTCACCCACCACCTGGGCGACTCGGCGGTAGCCCGCGCGCTAGACGCCGACGCCGACGGCGCCATCGAGGTCGGCGAGCTGCGCGCCTCGGCCACCATCGAGCAGCTCATCGGCAGCGACGTCGACCTCGACGGCAACGACGGCCGCTTCGACCGGGTCTCGCTCGGGTTCACGCTGCACGCCCGGGCCGTCCGCACCGAGTAGCGACCAAGCCGCGTCGCCCCGAGCTACGTCCGCCGACTCCGCCGCGAAACCTGGCGGAAACCTCGACCCGGTAACGTCCGATCGGTCGCCCCGTACGAGGAGCTCCCGATGCCGCCGATCAGTTCTGGTGATACCGCCTGGCTCCTGGTCTCGACCTGCCTGGTCATGCTCATGACGCCGGGGCTCGCGCTGTTCTACGGCGGCATGGTCCAGGGCAAGAACGTGCTCTCGACGTTCATGCACAGCTTCATCGCGCTCGGCCTGGTGAGCGTGCAGTGGGCGCTGGTCGGCTACACGCTCGCGTTTGGACCTACCCAGCACGGCCTCATCGGCGGCCTCGACTTCGCCGGGCTCTCCGGCGTCGGCACCGACGGCGCCGGCCGCACCGTGCCCCATCTGCTCTTCATGATGTACCAGGGCATGTTCGCGATCATCACGCCCGCGCTCATCAGCGGCGCGTTCGCCGAGCGCATCAAGTTCACGGCGTACGTCGCGTTCACGCTCCTGTGGACCACGCTGGTCTACGACCCGATCGCGCACTGGGTCTGGGGACCCGGCGGCTGGCTCGGCGCACGCGGCGCGCTCGACTTCGCCGGCGGCACCGTCGTACACTGGGCCTCGGGGGTGTCGGCCCTGGTCGCCGCGATCGTCATCGGGAAGCGCACCGGCTACCCGTCGCGGGCCCACACGCCGCACAACCTGACCATGACCGTCACCGGCGCTGGCCTCCTGTGGTTCGGCTGGTTCGGCTTCAACGCCGGCGGCGCGATGACCGGGGCTGCCGACGGCGCCGACGGGGCGCCCGGCCTGGCGGCGCTCGCGCTGGTCAACACCCACCTCGCCGCGGCCGCTGGCGCGCTGGCCTGGGCGCTCCTCGAGGCGATGCGCCAGAAGAAGGCCACCATGCTCGGCGTCGCCTCCGGCCTGGTCGCCGGCCTGGTCGGCATCACGCCAGCCGCCGGCTTCGTCGGGCCCGGCGCCGCGATGGCGATCGGCGCGCTCACGGGCGCGGCCTGCTTCGGCGGCGTGCTGCTCAAGCACCGCTTCTCGTACGACGACGCGCTCGACGCGTTCGGCGTCCACGGCGTGGGCGGCGCGGTCGGCGCGATCCTCACCGGCGTGTTCGCCACCGTCGCGCTCACGCCCGCCTCGGTACGCGGCGGTCTCCTCGCCGGCCACGCCGGCCTGATCGGCGAGCAGCTCATCGGCCTCTTGGCGGTCGGCGCCTACGCTGGCGTGGTCACCTTGATGCTGCTCAAGCTCGTCGATCGCGTCTTCGGGCTGCGGGTCGATCAAGAGGTCGAGTACGAGGGCCTCGACGGCGCGCTCCACGACGAGCGCGCGTACAGCCTGGACGGCGCGAACGGCTGAGGCGTCGAAGGAACCGAGGAGCCGACTGGTTCAGTGCACTCCCCGCCTTGGCCAGCCCGCCGGTGGCGCCGATGTGGGTATACTGGTTCGCAGGTTGGATCTGGCGAAAGAGAAACGGCGACGTGGACGAACGATGAAGCCGTCGGCAAGCACCAAGAGCACGCGCGCACCGCGCGGCAGCCAGCCGCCGGGTCGGCCCGAGTCTGGGGCGCCCGACGGCGTCGCGGCACAGCCGGTTTCAGCCAGCGGCGCCGCGTCCAACAGCCCCGACGAGGCGACCGATCTCGCGCCCGTCGTCGGCGGCAATCTCCGTCGGCTACGCACCAAACGCGGCCTGTCGCTCGAGCGGTTGGCTCAGCTGTCCGGCGTGAGCCGCGCGATGCTCGGCCAGATCGAGCTCGGTCAGAGCGCGCCCACGATCAACGTTCTGTGGAAGATCGCCCGCGCCCTCGAGGTCACGTTCTCCGCGCTGATGTCGAGCCGCACCCAGTCGGGCGCGCTGGTGCTGCGCGCCGACCAGGCCAAGATCCTCTCGAGCAAGGACCGCTCGTTCACGTCGCGGGCGCTGTTCCCCTTCGACGAGCCTCGCCGCGTCGAGTTTTACGAGCTGCGCCTCGGCGCCGGTGGCATCGAGTCGGCCGACGCCCACGCGCCCGGGACCAGCGAGAACCTCGTCGTCAGCGCGGGCACCGTCGACATCGACGTCGCCGGGGAGACTCACCGGCTGACGGCCGGAGACTCGATCCTCTTCGAGGCCGACGCAGCCCACGCCTATCGCAACGTCGGCAAGGTCGAGGCCGTGATGTACCTCGTCATGACCTACGCCGAAGAGGTCGGCTAGCTCGAGCTGCCGCTGCGCGCGGGCCGGCGTCAGCTGCCCGCGCGTCGATACCGGATCCGCCAGATCGGCAGCCCGGTCTCTTCGGCGTTCTGCTCGCGCCACGACCGCACCCCGAACGGGTTGCCGTCGCGCCAGAAGGTCCACTCGCCGGCCAGGTTGACGAACTGGTCGTCGTGGCGCTCGAAGGACTCCATCGCCTCGAGGGCGACCTCCCAGACATCGCTTTGGAACAGCACGTCGGCGCCGTCGCGCAGGAGCGGCGCCAGGTTGCGCACCAGCTCGTCATCGACCATGCGGCGGTCGGCTTGGCGTCGCTTGAACCACGGGTCGGGGAAGTTGATGAACACCCGATCGATCGTGCGCGGCGCGAAGATCTCGTGGAGGTGCTTCTGAGCGTGGCAGAACACCGCGGTCACCGGCGCGCCGAGCCGACGCGCCTTCTTGTTGACCCACGCCGCCAGGTCCTCGCGGATCTCGAGCCCGACGTACTGCTGCGTCGGATCGAGCGCCGCCCGCTCGAACAGGAACTGGGCGTCGGCGCAGCCGATCTCGACCTCGAGCGGCCGGGTCGAGTCGAGCGCCGGCCGCTCGCCGTGGAACGTCTGGAAGAACGTGACGTTCGGGTTGACGTGTTGACGGATCCGCACGCGCCTCAGACCTGCGGGACGACGATCGCGTCGAGCGCGGCGAACCCGAACTGCCGCACGTTGAGCGGCGACTCCAGCCGCGCGAGCTCATCGCGGTCGACCCAGCGCCAGTCGGTGATCTCGTCGTTGGGCACGACCACCGCGTCGTCAGCCACGTCGGCGACGAACACGAAGTTCAGGTGCAGGCCCTTCGAGCCCGCCGCGTGCTCCTCGTAGCCGAGGTAGCCCCACGGTACGCCGTCGAGCGCACCGGCCAGCGGCCCGAAGCGACCGTGCAGCCCCGTCTCCTCGTTCAGCTCCCGCATCGCCGCGTCGAGGGGCGTCTCGCCGGCCTCGAGCTCGCCACCCACTGGCAGCCAGGTCGCGAGGCGCTTGTGGAAGATCGCGAGGACCTCGCCGCCGGTGCCCTTGCGACGGGCGTAGATGGCGACGGAGAACGCGCGGCGCGATGCATCGGTCATGGCAGGACCTCGAAGGTGACGACGTTGGAGGAGCGGCCGTCGACGGTGACGTACACTGTGGTCGCGCCGGTGTCGACACTGAGCCGCGGCCCCTCGATCGGCGTACACGCGGAGGCCAGGATCACGGCCGCGACGATCCGCACGCCGTCATTCTACTGGGGAACCTTCTTCCAGTCGTCGAGGAACTTCGCGAGGCCGACGTCAGTGAGCGGGTGCTTCGACAGCTGGAGCAGCACCGACAGCGGGCAGGTCGCGACGTGGGCGCCGAGCTTGGCCGCCTGCAGCACGTGGATCGGGTTGCGGATCGACGCCACCAGCACCTGCGTCTCGTAGCCGTAGTTGTCGTAGATCTCGAGAATATCGGCGACGACCTGCATGCCCTCGTTCGACACGTCGTCGAGACGACCGATGAACGGCGAGATGTACGTCGCGCCCACCTTGGCCGCGAGCAACGCCTGACTCGCGCTGAAGCACAGCGTGACGTTGGTCTTGATGCCCTCGGCGGTGCAGATCTTCACCGCCTTCAACCCTTCGGGGATGAGCGGGATCTTCACGACGATGTTCGGGCGCAGCGCCGACAGCTCGCGGGCCTCGCGCATCATCTCGTCGCAGGTGAGCGTCACGACCTCGGCCGAGACCGGCCCGGAGACGACGTCGCAGATCTCGAGCAGCACGTCGCGGAACTTGCGGCCGGTCTTGGCGACCAACGACGGATTGGTGGTCACGCCGTCGACGAGCCCCATCGCGGAGGCCTCTTTGATCTCTTTCAGGTCCGCGGTATCGATGAAGAACTGCACGACGATCCTCCGTTTGCTTGCGCGCCCGACCGCGCGCGTCGTAGCGTGCGCGTCGTTCTCTTTCGAATCAAGCGAGCATGGCCAAGCACGTCATCGTCGGTTGCGCAGGTCTGCCTCAGGGCGTCGGTTGGCCGCGTTATTTTCAGCGGCTCCCATACCTCGAGGTGAGCTCGCTCCACTTCGGGCCGGTGCGCTCGGCGGTGATGAAGCGCTGGCGCCAGAGCGTTACCCGCACGGCCGCGTTCGGTGTGGTCGCGCCCGCGATCATCACCCACGAGCCCGGTCCCCGCGGCTTCGGTCCGCAGGGTTGGCCCATCCCGCCCGAGCGCCGCGCCGAGATCGGCCGCTTCCGGCCCGGCCCGGAGCGCGACCACGGCGTCGCCGCGCTGGTCGAGGCCTGCAAGGTCCTCGACGCCGGCGTCGCGATCTTTCGGACCGGCCCCGAGCTCACGCCGTCGAGCGCCAACCGCGACCTGATGCGGAAGTTCTTCGCCGAGGTCGTGCCCGCGTCGCTGCTCGGCGACTGCGTGCGGGTCTGGCATCCCGGCGGCCTGTGGGATCCGCCGATCGCGCAGGCCTTCGCGCAGGAGCTCGGCATCGTGTGCGCGCACGATCCGCTCACCGCCGATCCGACGGGCGACTTCGCGCCGTTCTTCGCTGAGCTGTCCGGTGACGACGCGTACCTCATCGCGAGCGGCCTCGGCCGGGCCCGCCGTCACCTGAGCGGCGATCAGCTCGAGGAGATCGCGGAGCTCGCCGACCGCCATCAGCGGGCGTGGGTCGTGATGGCGACCAACGAGCCCTTCGCCGATGCGATCCGTTTCGGACGCGCGCTCGCGGCCCTCGAGCGTCACGACGACAGCGTCGTCGACGAGGACGACGACGACACCGAAAACGACGGCGCCGACGGTGATGAACCGTCGGACGCCTCGTAACCCCACAGCGCTACAAGAAGTACGTCGCGCGCGGCACTGGCAGCTCGCCGATGCGCTTCACAGGTTCCGGCTTCGCCGTCGGCGTCGGTAACGGCGCACGGGGCGCCGACGACTGGACGATCTTCTTGGTGTTGGACTTGTCGGCCTTGCGCTGAGCGGGCCGCGCAGATGCATGATTACGCGCCATAATTCCCCCCTTGGGATTTCGACAGTAGCGAGGGTACGGATACGCTACTCCCGCTGTCAATCGACCGATTCCTTTCCTTTACATCGAAGCGCCTGTCCCGTAGAAATGTGCAACCCTACTGCGAAGTGCTGGTAACTTATGGATTTTGCACACCTCGTTGAGCCTGCGCTGACCGCCCCGGTCGACCTCGTTGCCCTGGTGGTTTTCGGGGATCCCGCGAAAGATGCGCTGTTCAAGGCCTTCGACCAGACGTTGAAAGGCGGGCTCGCGGCGGCGGCAAAATCCGAGAGCTTTGATGGCAAGCCTTCGCAATCGTTATCCTTGTGGACCGCGGGATCAACCCGGGCTCAGCGCGTCCTGGTGCTCGGCGCGGGTGCCAAGGGCGACCTCAAGCTCCCGTCGTTTCGCGACCTTGGAGCCACCATCGCCCAGACCGCGGGCCGCCTCGGCGCCACCTCGGTCGCGTTGATCGTGCCCCAGCTCGGCGCGCGGCTCGGACTCGCGGTCCAGATGCTGGTCGAGGGCGCCTTGTGCGGCACCTACCGGTTCTCGCGCTACCTGACGTCTGAGGACGCCAAGCGCCCGACTCCACTCACGTCTTTCGGGTTCATCACCGACCCCAAGGGCGCGCGGCCCAACGCCGCCGACGCCAAGCAGGTCCGGGTCGCCTTCGACCGCGGCCGTACGGTCGCCAACGCGGTCTGCAAAGCCCGCGACATGATCAACGAGCCGGCTCAGTTTATGACGCCGACTCAGATCGCCGCCGAGGCGACGGACCTGGCCAAGCGTCACCCGTCGCTCACGGTCACCGTGCTCAACGCCAAGAAGTGCGAAGAGCTCGGCATGGGGATGTTCTTGGCGGTCGGGAAGGGCTCCGACGAGGAGCCCAAGCTGGTCCATCTCGTCTACAAGCCCAGCAAGAAGCCCAAGAAGAAGGTCGCGCTCATCGGCAAGGGCATCACGTTCGACTCGGGCGGCTATTCGCTCAAGCCGAGCAACGCGATGGAGGACATGAAGGTCGATATGTCGGGCGCCGCCGCGGTGATCTCCGCGATGGAGGCGCTCGCGCTGCTCGGCTCCGAGTTCGAGATCCACGCCGTGGCGGCCTGCTGCGAGAACATGGTGTCGGGTGGGGCGTATCGGCTCGGCGACGTGCTCACGTCGATGGACGGCACCACCGTCGAGATCAACAATACCGACGCGGAAGGCCGGCTCACGCTGGGCGACGCGATCACGTACGTCCGCACCAAGATCGAACCCGACGCGATGTTCGACTTCGCGACGCTCACCGGTGCGTGCATCGTGGCCCTCGGCCCGTACACCGCTGCCGTGATGTCCGATCACGAAGGCCTGCTGCGCGAGTGGATGACCGCGTCCGAGCGCGCGGGTGAGGAGATGTGGCGCCTGCCGCTGAACCCGCGACTGCGCGACCAGCTCAAGAGCAACATCGCGGACATGCGCAATACCGGAGAGCGCTTCGGCGGCGCCATCACGGCTGGCCTGTTCCTCAAGACCTTCGCCAAGGACACCCCGTGGGTCCACGTCGACATCGCCGGCCCGGCGTCGACCACGACCGCTCGGCCCGCGACGCCGCGCGGCGGCACCGGCTTCGCGGTCGCCACGATCGTCGAGTACCTCTCCAAGCGATAACCTGCCGAATGTAAAAGGATTTCCTCTCCGGGCGTGGGAGCGGCGCATTGACTCGACCGTGCCGTTTTGCTACAATCCACGGACGCTGTTCGGCGTCTGCGAGGATACTTTCGTGAAGCAAGAGCAGGTTGATGATCGGTTCAAGGTGGGGGACAAGGCGGTCTATCCCGTCCATGGCGTCGCGGAGGTCATGTCGGTTGAGACACGCGACATCGGCGGGGCGCAGACGGCGGTCTATATCCTCAAGATCCTCGAGACCGGCTTGAAGATCATGGTCCCCACGGCCAACGCCGGGACCGTCGGGCTGCGTGAGCTGATCGCGGCCAAGCAGGTGAAAGAGGTCTACGCGATCCTCAAGTCACGCGACGTGCCCCGCGACACCCAGACCTGGAACCGCCGCTATCGCGAGTACATGGAGAAGATCAAGACGGGCAGCGTCTTCGAGATCGCCGAGGTGCTCCGTGATCTGTCCGTGCTGCGCGGCACCAAGGACCTGTCCTTTGGCGAGCGCCGCATGCTCGAGACCGCGCGCTCGCTCCTGGTGAAGGAGATCGCGCTCGCCAAGGACACCCCGGAGGACAAAGTCGCGGCCGAGGTGGACGCGCTGTTCTCGAAGGCTGCTGCGTAGCGCTTTCCTCCGCCGCCGCGGATGTCGGTAAAGCGAAGACGTTATAGTCGCGGCGATGTCTGGTACCAAAGGTGCGCGTAGCCGTCGCTTCGAGGGCGGCCTCGCGGCCGTCGCCCAGGCGATGAACGCCTCGGTCGCGTTCGACCACCGGCTCCTGGCCCATGATGTCGCCGGCTCGACGGCGCATGCGCAGATGCTCGCCGCAGTCGGGGTGATCTCCGCCGACGATGCCGCCGCGATCGCGACCGGGCTCGCCGACGTGAGCGGGCAGCTCGACCGCGGCGAGGTGGCGTGGGACCCCGCGCTCGAGGACGTCCACATGAACGTCGAGGCGCGGCTCATCGACGCGATCGGCGACGCCGGCCGACGGCTGCACACCGGCCGCAGCCGCAACGATCAGGTCGCGCTCGACCTGCGGCTGTACGCGCGCGCCGCCGCGGTGGACCTGACCCGCGGCATCGCGCAGCTCCAGCGCGCGCTCGCGGTCCAGGCTCGCAAGCACGTCGACACCCTGATGCCGGGCTACACCCACCTGCAGCGCGCGCAGCCGGTGCGGGCCGCGCACCACTTCCTCGCCTACGTCGAGATGCTCGAGCGCGACCGCGGCCGGGTCGCCGATGCGTCGCGCCGGGCCTCGGTGTCGCCGCTCGGCTCGGGCGCGCTGGCCGCCACGACGTTCCCGATCGATCGCGAGGCGGTCGCGGCCGCGCTCGGCCTGCCGACGATCACGCGCAACAGCCTCGACGCGGTCGGCGATCGCGACTTCGCGATCGAGCTGGTGGCCGCGTGCGCGATGATCGCGGTGCACCTGTCGCGCCTCGGCGAGGAGCTGGTGCTGTGGACGTCGCAGGAGTTCGGGTTCGCGAAGCTGTCCGACGCGTGGTGCTCGGGATCGTCGCTGATGCCGCAGAAGAAGAACCCCGACTTGGCGGAGCTGCTGCGCGCCAAGGTCGGCCGGGTGATCGGCGCATGGGTCACGCTCATGACGGTCGTGAAGGGCCTACCGCTGGCCTACAACAAGGACCTGCAAGAGACCCAGGAGCCGCTCTACGACGCGGTCGAGACCACCCGCGCCTGCCTCGACGTCGCGGCCGGCATGATCGAGTCGATCGAGCTCGACGTCGCGCGGCTGCGCGCCGCGGTCGATCGCGGTTACCTGGTCGCGACCGAGCTGGCCGACTACTTGGTCGGCAAGGGCGCGGCGTTCCGCGATGCCCACGACGTCGCCGGCAACCTGGTGCGCACCGCCAGCAGCGCGGGCCGCGAGCTGGCCGAGCTATCGCTCGAAGAGCTGCGCGTCGCTGACGCGCGGTTCGGCCCCGACGTCTTTGACTGGCTCGATCCGGCGCGCGCGGTCGATCGCCGCGATGTCGTCGGCGGCCCCGCCCGCAACCGTGTCCTCGCCGAGCTCGAACGCGTCGAGGCCGACCTCGCTACCGACGGAGATGCCCCGTGACCGAAACTCGCCCGCCCTTCCACTACGTCGACGACACGCTCCACTGCGAGGACACCTCGCTCGCCGCGATCGCCCATGAGACCGGCACCCCGGTCTACGTCTACAGCAAGACCGCGATCGAGCAGGCGTACCGCGCCTACGACGACGCGCTCGCCGGCGTCGATCACCTGATCTGCTACAGCGTGAAGGCCAACTCGTCGATCGGCATCCTCGGCGTGCTCGTCAAGCTGGGCGCTGGCGCCGACATCGTCTCGGGTGGCGAGCTGTATCGCTGGCAGCGCGCGGGCGGCGATCCCGGCAAGGTCGTGTTCTCCGGCGTCGGCAAGACCGAGGCGGAGATCAAGGCGGCGCTGAGCGCCGGGATCCTCGCGTTCAACGTCGAATCGATCGAGGAGCTGGTCGTCATCGACCGCATCGCGCGGACCGCCGGCGTGGTCGCGCCGGTGGCGATCCGCGTCAACCCCGACGTCGACGCCCAGACTCACCCGTACATCTCGACCGGCCTGAAGCAGAACAAGTTCGGCATCGACGCGACGGTGGCGCGCGACGTGTTCCGCCGCGCCGCCGGGATGCCCAACCTCGTGGTGCGCGGCATCGACTGCCACATCGGCAGCCAGCTCACCAAGACCGCGCCGTTCTCCGACGCGATCGCGCGGCTGTGCGCGCTCATCAACACGCTGGCCGAAGACGGCATCGCGATCGAGCTGCTCGACATCGGCGGCGGGCTGGGCATCGATTACGGCAAGGATGGCGAGGCTGCCCCACCATCACACGGCGAGTACGGCGCCGCGGTCAAGGCCGCGCTGGCGCCGCTCGGCCTCACGCAGATCCGCCTGCTCGTCGAGCCGGGGCGATCGATCGTCGGCCCGGCCGGCTCGCTCGTGACGAAGGTGCTCTATCGCAAGCCGGGCGAGGCCAAGCACTTCACGATCGTCGACGCGGCGATGAACGACCTCATCCGGCCGTCCTTCTACGGTAGCCACCATCCGATGCAGCCGGTGCGGCGCAAGGCCGACGCGGCCGAGCAGATCACCGACGTCGTCGGGCCGATCTGCGAGACCGGCGACTTTCTGGCCCGCGACCGCGCGCTGCCCGCGATGGCGGCCGGCGAGCTGCTCGCGATCGGCGCGGCCGGCGCGTACGGCTTCACGATGGCGTCGAACTACAACACCCGGCCCCGCGCCGCCGAGGTGCTGGTCGAGGGCGTGCGCTGGCGCGTGATCCGTGAACGCGAGACGCTCGAGCAGCTGGTCGCGGGCGAAAAACCCTTCGCTTGAGCCCCCCGAGCGCGAAGGGCCGGCTCGACGACCTGCTGGTCGCGCGCGGCCTGGCGCCCAGTCGAGCGCTGGCGCAAGCGCTCATCCTCGCCGGCAAGGTCGAGGTGCGCGGGGTCGTCGCGACCAAGGCCGGCGCCCAGGTCGCGGCCGACGCGGGGGTCGCGCTGCGCGCCGCCGACCATCCCTACGTGTCGCGCGGCGCGCTCAAGCTGATCCACGGGCTCGACGGGTTCGGCCTCGATCCGGCGGGCGCGGTCGCGATCGATCTGGGGGCGTCGACCGGCGGCTTCACCGACGTGCTGTTGCGGCGCGGCGCCGCCCGGGTCTACTCGATCGACGTCGGCTACGGGCAGCTGGCGTGGTCGCTGCGCCAGGACCCGCGCGTCGTGGTGCTCGAGCGCGAGAACGTGCGCGAGATGGCGCTCGAGAAGGTGCCCGAGCCATGCGACCTCGCGGTCATCGACGTGTCGTTCATCTCGTTGACCCTGGTCCTGCCGCGCCTGGTCGAGCTGATGCGCCCACCGCCCGGCAAGCCGATCGTCGCGCTGGTGAAGCCGCAGTTCGAGGCCAGCCGCGAGCACGTCGAGCGCGGCGGGGTGGTCCGGAATCCGGACGCTCGACAAGGCGCGATCGACAAGGTGCGGGCCTGGGCGACCGAGCGCGGCTTCGGCGTCGGCGATCACGCCCTCGAGTCGCCGCTGCGAGGCCCGGCCGGCAACCTCGAGTACCTGTTGCTGCTGCGCACGCCCTAGCCCGCCGAGCTAGGCACGCGGGGCTTGCCCGACGAAGATCGCGCGGATCTCGTCGGGGATCTTGCGCGGCTTGCCGGTCGCGAAGTCGATGAAGACCCACGTCGTCGCGGCCCGCAACACCGGCGCGCCGGCCCGGTGCAGCTCGGTGCGCCGCACGCACGACACCCCTTTCCACGACTCGATCCAGGTCGTGCCGACGACGGTCTCACCGACGAGCACCTGCGCCATGTAGTCGAGCTCGTGGCGGCGCACCACCCAACCGGCACCGACCCGCTGGTAGTCGGCCCAGGCCCAGCCCAGCGCCTCGGAGTGCGCGACCGCGATCTCGAGCACCCAGCGCAGATAGATCTGATTGCCGACGTGGCCGAGGTCGTCGATGTCCTCGACCTGCGCCGTGATGAGGTGCGAGAAGGGCATCAGGTCAGGCTGGGGCTCGAGCGCGCGCATCGGAGCTCCTAGGCGAGCGGCTTGATGAGCAGCATCACGAAGCCGGCGACCATCGCCGCAACCGCAGCGCACGCGAGCGCGACCACCGGGCCGCCGTAGGTCCAGCTCGGCCACAGCAGCGCGAGCGGCAACGCGCCGGCCACGGCGCCAACCGACCACGCGGTCGAGACGTAGCCGTTGTTGCGCTGCCAGAGCTTCCCGCCGACGACGCCGAGCACCACCACGCCGACCGCGGCGACGGTCATCGTGACCTTGAACAGGTCGCCGAACATCGCGACGCCGAGCCCGATCGCGACGATGACGGCGACGAGGCAGGTCACGACCGCGGCGCCGATACGCTCGCCGCCTTTGCGATCGTCGCGCGCAAAGGCGCCGGCCACGGCGCCGAGTACCGCGCCCGGCAAGGTCAGCAGCAGCGCGCGTCGAGGGTTGGCGCCGCGCATGCTGGCCGGCGTGCCGGGCACCGGCCCGTCGGCGCAGCGCACCGTGAACGGCACGCGGGTGAAGGTGTGCTTCACGATGGTCGGCCCGCCGAGCTTCTGGCGGTGCACGTTCTCGAGACGCGCGCTGGTGTCGTCGTAGCTAAACGGCGTGCCCGGCACGACCTCGCAGGCGTGCCCGGCGAGGGACACCGCGATCGGCGCCCGGCTCGCGACCGGCCCGCGCGCCAGCTCGGCGCCGCCACGGCTGATCTTGAGCTCGGCGCCGGGCAGCTCGCCGACCGCCTCGACGAGCAGGTCGGGAGCGACGGTCTGGCCGGTCTGGCCGAGCGAGGCGCTGGTTTCGACGGTCTGTTGGGCCTTGCAGCCTGCGCCGAGCGCGACCGCCACCAGCAGCCCAGCCCGAATCGGATGACGACCGTCGGCGCTCATGTCAGTAGCGAAGGAAGACGCTGCCCCAGGTGAGGCCGGCGCCGAACGCGACCATGCACAGCAGGTCGCCGGGCTTGACCTTGCCCTGCTCGACCGCGTCGTGCAGGCAGATCGGGATCGTCGCGGCCGTGGTGTTGCCGGTCTTCTGAATGACGTTGTGCATCTTGTGCTCGGGCAGCCCGATCAACTTCGCGACCATCTGGTTGATGCGCAGGTTGGCTTGATGCGGGATCACCATGTCGATGTCTTCGAGCGTGAGGCTGTTGGTGATCATGCCCTCCATGATCGCCTGCGGCATGCGGGTTGCCGCGTGCTTGAAGACTTTCTTGCCGACCATCGACGGGTAGTGCTTGCCCGCGGCCATGTCGGCCTCGGTGATGCGCGGGTGGTGGCGGCTGGCCGGCGCCTCGACCCACAGGATCTCGGCCTCGGTGCCATCGGCGTGCAGGTGGGTCGACAAGATCAGGTGCGCCTCGTCGGTAGCGCGCCCGACCACGACCGCGCCCGCGCCGTCACCAAACAGCACCGAGACGTCGCGGCCACGGGTCGTGAGGTCGAGGCCGGTCGAGTGGACCTCCGAGCCGATGACCAGGATGTTCTTGTACTGGCCCGAGCGGATGAACGAATCCGCCATGCTCAGGCCGTAGATGAAGCCCGAGCACTGCTGCCGCAGATCGAAGCATGGGATCTCGCGCAGCCCGAGGAGCCGCTGCGTGAACACGCCGCCGCCCGGGAAGTAGTAGTCGGGCGACAAGGTCGCGTAAATCAAACAGTCGATGTCCTTGGGCCCGACGCTGGCCCGCGCCATCGCGTCGCGCGACGCCTTGGCGGCCATGTCGGAGCCGCCCTCGCCCGGCGCGACCCAGCGCCGCTCCTCGATGCCGGTGCGCTCGATGATCCACTCGTTGGTGGTTTCCATCATCGTCGAGAGCTCGGCGTTCGTCACGACACGAGGCGGCAAGTAGGAGCCGATGCCCAGGATGCGACTGCGATGTTGCGTCATCATGGCGTCTCCATCGTCCGATCTACGGCTGCGAGCGTTCGAGCGACGTGACCCGGTTCGAACATGCGTCGATCACGGCGCGTCACGCACCGAGAAACTAGAAGTTCTAGACGTCGAGGTTCCGGACGTTGAGCGCGTTCTCCTCGATGAACTGGCGGCGTGGCTCGACCATGTCGCCCATCAGCGTCGAGAAGATGTCGTTCGCGTTGTTCACGTCGTCGATCTTGACCTCGAGCAGGTTGCGCCGGGCCGGATCCATCGTCGTCTCCCACAGCTGCTCGGCGTTCATCTCGCCGAGGCCCTTGTAGCGCTGGATCTGCAGACCCTTGCGGCCGAGCTCCTCGATCGTGCCGGCCACCGCGTCGAAGCTCGGCGACGGGTTGGCCGGGCCGCCGTCGAAGCTGATCGTGAACGGCCCGGTGAGCAGCCCGCGCAGCTCCTCGACGACCTTGCGCAGCCCGCTGAACTCGGCGGAGCGCACGATGTCGATATCGATCTTGGTGTCGCGCCGGACCCCGCCCACGCCGGCCGACGCGCGCAGCTCCCACGTGCCGTGCTCGTCGTCGAGCCGCGGCTCTTCGAAGCGGAGCCCGGCCAGCTCGGTGTAGCGACCGACCAGGCCCTCAGTGACCCGGGCGGTCAGCAGGTCGACCCGGGCCCGGTCGCGGAGATCTTCGACCTTGAGGCCCAGTTCGGCGAACGCCGCCAGGATCCGACCATCGCCGCGGCGATCGACCAGCCCGCGCAGGCGCTTGCCCTCGTTGGCGCGCTTGATGGCGTGCTTGAGCTCGGCGCCGGTGAGCAGCTTGGGCTGGCCCTCGTGCTGGCCGCCCACCACTGCGTCATCGCACACGCTGTCGAGCAGGAAGTCCTCCATCGCGTCCTCGTTCTTGAGGTACTTCTCGACCTTGCCGCGCTTCACTTTATAGAGCGGCGGCTGCGCGATGTAGATGTGCCGCTTGCGGCGCATCCCGGTGGGGTCGTCGGCATCGGGGTGCTCGAACAGCTCGTGGAAGTGCCGGAAAAAGAACGTCAGCAGCAACGTGCGGATGTGCGATCCGTCGACGTCGGCGTCCGTCATGATGATGATGCGGTGGTAGCGGAGCTTCGCGATGTCCTTCTCAGGACCGACGCTCGTGCCCAACGCGGTGATGAGCGTCGCGATCTCTTGCGACGCCAGCATGCGATCGAAGCGCACCTTCTCGACGTTGAGGATCTTGCCCTTGAGCGGCAAGATCGCCTGGATGGTGCGGTCGCGGCCCTGCTTGGCCGAGCCACCGGCGCTCTCACCCTCGACGAGGAACAGCTCGCACTTGCGGGGGTCGCGCTCCTGGCAGTCCGACAGCTTGCCGGGCAGCGAGGTCATCTCGAGCGCGCCCTTGCGCTGGACCATCTCGCGCGCCTTGCGCGCCGCCTCGCGCGCCTTGGCCGCCAGCGAGGCCTTGCCGATGATGATGCGGGCTTCCTTGGGGTGCCGCTCGAGGTACTCGGCCAGCTTGTCGGACACGACGGCGTTGACCGCGGTCGCGACCTCCGACGACACCAGCTTGTCCTTGGCCTGGTTCGAGTACTTGGGATCTTGGACCTTCACCGAGACGACGGCGGTGAGCCCTTCGCGCAGGTCCTCGCCCGAGAGCGTCGAGCCCTTGGCGTCCTTGCCGAGCAGCTTGTACTCGGTGGCGTACGCGTTGACGGTGCGGGTCAGGGCCTGGCGGAAGCCGGTGAGGTGGGTGCCGCCGTCGCGGTTCTTGATCGTGTTCGTGAAGCAGACCAGCTGCTCGTTGTAGCTCTCGTTCCACTGCAGCGCGACGTCGACCGTGGTGCCGTCGTGCTCGGCGATGAACGCGATGACCTCGGGGTGCAGCGGCGCGTTGGTCGAGTTCATGTCGGCGACGAAGGTCGCGATGCCGCCCTCGTAGCGAAACGTCTGCTGCTTGTCGTGGCGCTCGTCGACGATGTTGATCTCGAGGCCGCTGTTGAGGTACGCGAGCTCGCGCAGCTTCTGACCGAGCTGCTCGTAGCTGAACTGCAGGATGTTCTTGAAGATCGTGGGGTCGGGATGGAACGTGACGATCGTGCCGCGCTCCTTGGTGGCGCCGCGCTTGGTGAGCTCGGTCTGCGGGATGCCGCAGGCGTACTCCTGCTCATAGACAAAGCCGTCGCGACTGTGGATCTCGAGGCGTAGCCAGTCCGACAGCGCGTTGACCGCCGACACGCCGACGCCGTGGAGCCCGCCCGAGACCTTGTAGTTGTCCTGGTTGAACTTGCCGCCGGCGTGGAGCTGCGTCATCACCAGCTCGGCGGCAGGGCGATTCTCGGTTGGGTGCATGCCGACCGGGATGCCGCGGCCGTTGTCCTTGATCGTCACCGAGTTGTCGGTGTGGATCACGACCTCGATGCGCGTGCAGTAGCCGGCGAGCGCCTCGTCGACCGAGTTGTCGACGACCTCGAACACCAGATGGTGGAGGCCGGTGCCGTCGTCGGTGTCGCCGATGTACATGCCCGGGCGCTTGCGGACGCCCTCGAGGCCCTTGAGGACGCTGATGTCCGCCTCGGTGTAGTCGCCGCTGCCGCTGCCGGGTACGGGCGCGGTTCCAGTGCCGCCAACGCCCAGATTTCCACCCGCCACGGGAACGCTAGAACTGCTTGGATCTATTATGGGTTCAGACATCAAGAGGGCTCGCCGGAACCTGCGATTCGTAGCACGAGAACGACGTCCACCGCCAACCGCTGCGGCCGGTTTCTTTACCGATTCAACCTCAGGAGATTACTTGAGAAACTACTCCGGCGCGGACCTCGTGATCGATGCGATCGCGACGGTCCGCCGCGATGCGGACATGGCGCGGATCGGTGGTCGTGATGAAGCACTGGCCCGGGCGCTGCGCGAGGTGGTCGAACAGGAACGCGTTGCGGGTCTCGTCGAGCTCGCTCGAGACATCGTCGAGCAGCAGCAACGGCGGGTCGCCGTGGGTCTCGAGCAGCAGCTCCATCTCGGCGATCTTCCAGGCCAGGACCAGGGCCCGGGTCTGGCCCTGCGACGCAAAGGACGCGGCCTCGTGGCCGTCCAGCGTGAACCGGAGGTCGTCGCGGTGGGGCCCGGTCGAGGTCGAGCGCCGGCCCAGGTCGCGCGCTCGGTCGGCCTGGTAGCGTGCCAGCAGCGCCTCGCCGTCGCCAGCCTCGAGCTCGGGGCTGGTATCGTAGGCTAGCGCGAGCGGCAGCGCCCCTCCGGTGATCGCCGCGAACACGGCCGCGAGCCGCGGATGCAACGCGGCCAGGAGCTCGCGGCGCGCCTGCACGACGGCGAGGGCGATGGGCGCAAGCTGGTGGTCGTAGACCTCGAGCAGATCGCCGCCACGCCCGGTCTCCGCGAGGCTGCGAAGCACGGCGTTGCGGCTGCGCAGGACCTTCTCGTGCTCCTGCATCGTGGCCAGGAACGACGCCTTCCGCCCGAAGACGGTGCGGTCGAGGAACCGCCGACGTTCGGCCGGGGCACCGCGCACGACCGCCAAGTCCTCCGGTGCGAACAGCACGACGTTGAACGCGCCGAAGTACTTCGCGACCGGCCGTACCGGCTTGCCGTCGACGAGCGGCAGCTTCCGCTGGGGTTCGATCGTCAGCTGATAGCGCCGGTCGAGCTCGGCCCGGACGATCCGTGCCGCCATCTGCGCCCGCGCTTGACCGTGGCCGATCAGCTCGGTCAGCGTCGTCGTGCGAAACGACCGCAACGTCGCCAACACATAGACCGCCTCGAGGAGGTTGGTCTTACCCTGGCCATTGTCGCCGTAAAAGACGTTGAAGCGAGGCCCCGGCACCAGCTGCAGCGGCGCCAGGTTGCGCACCCCATGGACCTGCAGCGCCGTCACCTGCACGAGGCCGCTCCGGTCGGAACCCGCTCCGCGACCAACCGAGCGCGCTCGATGAGCGGGCCTGTGCCCCGAGCCACGGCACCCCGCCCGATCATGCGTCGAGGGTCAGGCACCACGCACCAGCCTCAGCTCAAATGCGCATGGGCATGATGACACCGAGGTAGTCGTCGCCGGTCAACGGGCGCAGCAGGCCGGGATCGAGCTCGCCGCCGAGGTCGATGGCGACCTGGTCGCTGTGCATCTGCGAGAGCAACTCGGTGACGTACTTCGGGTTGAACCCGATCGTGACGGCGTCGCCCTTGTAGTCGGCGTCGATGTCCTCGCGAACCTCGCCGACGTCGGGGTTGTCGCTCGAGATCGCGACGTGGTCGGCCGTGAAGGCGAGCTTGATGCCGCGGGCCTCGCTCGACATGAGCTGCGCGCGCTTGACCGCGTCGGCCAGCAGGTGCCGGTCGATGATCGCGGTGCGCTTGTGCTCCTTGGGGATCACCGCCTCGTAGGGCGGAAACTGCGCGTCGATGAGCTTCACCGCGAGGACGATGTCGTCGACCGCGAAGAACACGTGGGGCGTCTTGATCGCGAGCTTGCAGAGGTTCGCGCCGTCGAGGATCTTCTTGATCTCGATGAGGCCCTTTTTGGGCACGATGACGCCAGCGGACAGCTTCGGCGCATTGGCCAGGTTACGATCGACCTTCGACAGTCGGTGGCCGTCGGTCGAGACCATGCGGACCGTCGTGCCGGTGCTCTCGAAGAGCACGCCGTTGAGATGGAAGCGGGTCTCGTCGTTGCTGACCGAGAACATGGTCCGGTCGATCATCTCGCGCAGCGTGCCGGCGTCGACGTCGGCGAAGGGCGCCTCGCGATGGTCGGGGACCTTCGGGAAGTCGCGGTCGGGCACGCCGACGATGCGGTAGCTGACCTTGCCGGCTTTGATCTCGGCCCAGTTGTTTTCGACCTTGCGGATCGAGACCTCGTCACCGGGCAGGTTCACGACGATGTCGTGGAGTGCCTTGGCGTTGACGGTGAGGCCACCCTCGACGCCAGCGGAGATCTTGAGCTCGGCTGAGAGCGACACGTTGAGGTCGGTCGCAGCGCACAGGAGCTTGCCCTTGCTCTGCACCCGCAGGAGCACGTTCGCGAGCATCGGCATCGTGCTCTTGCGATCGGCGATGCTCTGCGCCAGGCGCAGGCCGCGGACGAACTCAGCTTTGCGGATCTGAAACTCCATGACGGTCTCCTCGATCGAGGCGTAGCGGCGCTCTGTTCTTGTTTTAGAAGAATAGAGATCAAAGAAGCAGTAGTAGGATCAGTAGGTGCTGTGGACGGTGTGGGTAACGTGGCGAGTATTCGAGATGATTGAGGAATCGGTCGGAGAGAAGTGCGCGTGGCCGGGTGATCTGGTCGATGGGGTCAGGTCGGTCGAGCTGTGGACAACCTAACCCACAGATTTCGTCCACAGGGACGGGATCGGCTGATCCTCAGGGTTCTCCACAGCCCGTGGCGTGTAGCACGGCAGCCTGATAACCAGATCGAAACTCGACCGGTTAGCGGAGCAGCGAGGCCTCGATCGCGTGGATCTCGCCGCGCAGTCCGGGGTCTTCGCCGAGCTTGTCCGCGATCTTCTCGACCGCCGAGATGACCGTGGTGTGGTGCTTGCCGCCGAACGCGCGGCCGAGGTCCGGGTAGCTGTCCTTGGTGTGCTGGCGGGCCAGGTACATCGCCACGGCACGCGGTCCGGCGATGGAGCGGTGGCGGCGCGGGCTCTTCAGGTCGGTCGCCTTGACGCCGTAGTACGACGCCACGGCCTTGATGACGCCGTCGCAGGTGATGTGCTCGCGCGGCCGCGCCAGCGCGCCACCGAGCGTCTCGTGGGCGAAGGCGAGGTCGATCTCCTTGTGCGAGAGCGACGAGTACGCGGCCAGGCGGATGAGCGCGCCCTCGAGCTCGCGGACGTTGGACTTGATCGAAGACGCGATGAAGAGCGCCACGTCGTCGGGCAGATGGATGCTCTCGACGGCGGCCTTCTTGCGCAGGATCGCGATGCGGACCTCGAGCTCGGGCGGCTCGATGTCGGCGAGCAAGCCCCACGCGAAGCGGGTGCGCAGGCGATCGGCGATGTCGGCGATCTCGTGCGGCTTGCGGTCGGCGGTCAGCACGATCTGCTTGTGGTTGTCGTGGAGCGCGTTGAACGTGTGGAAGAACTCGTCTTGCGTGCCGTCCTTGCCGGCGAGGAACTGGACGTCGTCCACCAGGAGCACGTCGACGCCCTCGCGGTAGCGGGTGCGGAACTCCTGCATCTTGCCAGCGCGGATCGCGTTGACGTACTCGTTCATGAACCGCTCGCTCGAGATGAAGACGATGCGGGCGTCGGGGCGCAGCTCGAGCTGGGTGTGACCGATGGCGTGGAGCAGGTGGGTCTTGCCGAGCCCGACGCCGCCGCAGATGAAGACCGGGTTGTACTTCGGCGGATACGCGCTTGCGGCGGCCTGCGAGGCCGCGAAGGCGAGCTGGTTCGAGGGGCCAGAGACGAAGGTGTCGAAGTTGTAGCGAGGGTTGAGGTTCGCCTTCGGGAAGGCGGGCACCACCGGCGCGACGGTTGGCGCCGTGGTGACCGACTGAACCTCACCCGCCACCGGCTGGGCCGGACCCGACTCGGGGGCACCAACCGAGATGCGGGGCGCGGCGGTGGTGCGCTCGCTGGCGAACTCGACACGGATCGGCACTCCAGAGACGGTGCGGATCTCATCGAGGATGGTCTCGAGGTAGTTCGACTCGAACCACAGCCGGACGTAGGAGTTGGGCGCGCGCAGCTGCAGCGTCCCGGCGTCGTGGCTCACGTACTCGATGGGCCGCAGCCACATGTCGAAGTTCTGAGGGGAGACCTTGGACGACAGCCGGCCCAAGGCGCTCTCCCACAGCTCGTGGAGCGGCTGGGTCATGGGGTGCCCTCCGGGAGCGTCCCGGAGAAAATTGGTGAGGCGCAAGTTATCCACAGCGCGGACGAGGTGCCGCGCGACATGACAAGATTGCTCAGTGAAATCAGGGGCATGATAGAGGGCGACTCCTGAGAAATCCGCACGCTAAACACTCGTTATCCACAGACGGCGCGCCGACCAAGGGCCATCGGGCCTCTGGATTCGGCTCTTGGTCGCTCCAGGGTGGTGCCTGGTGCGTGCCGTTTGAGACCAGGAGCAGCTCGCTCGCTGGCGAGTCAGGGCCTGGTCGGATGAATTGCACGCGCCGTCCGATGACGCGAACCGGTCGGTTTCTAGCAAAGCTGGAATCAGCGGCGCAAGACCAAAAGGTGCTGGAATTTGGAACCCTTCGATCTCATTTCCACTCCCGTAAGGCACTCCGGACAGCCATCGCTTCACCTGTGGATAACGTGCGATGTTTCAGTTCGAAACCGCCGGGTGGACGCGGATCGATCCAGCCGCGTCATGGCGCCGCAGGGTCACTCACGATCAGCCACGATCTCGGCCGAGATCGGCAGCGCCACCTTGACACCCTCGAACGGCTTGAGTATCGATCCACGTTCCGTACTGACCGGAGCCTGACGATGCCGAAGCGAACGTACCAGCCACACAATAAGAGCCGCCTGCGGACCCATGGTTTCCGCGCCCGTAAGAAGACCCGGGGCGGTCGCGAAGTTCTTCGTCGCCGCCGCGCGAAGGGTCGCAAGCGCATCGCGGTCACCGCAGCGAAGAAATAGCGCCGCGCGCCATGGGGTCGCTGGGGCTTCCCAAGGCCATGCGACTCCGCCGACGACCTGAGTACGTCGCGGTTCAGTCGACCGGTCGCAAGATCCACGGGAACGGATTCGTCGCACTGGTGGTTCGAGCCACGAGCGCTACGCTACCGGACCCCGGCGATGAGCCAGCCCCTGGCCGCGCCGGGCGCATCGGATTCACCGTGACCAAGCGAATCGGCAACGCCGTGACACGCAACCGCATCAAACGTCGAGCCCGCGAATGGCTGAGAACTCACGGCTGGGTTCCGGCCGGTCTCGACGTGGTGTTCATCGCCAAAGAAGCCGCGGTGACGCAGACGTCGACCGCGCTCGCCGCGGATCTTCGACGGATGGTCGGGCGGATCGCCTCGTGCTGACGCGCATTTTGCTCGCGCCGATCCGGTTTTACCGGCGGTATCTGTCCGGGCTGAAGCCGACCCCGTCGTGTCGCTTCTTGCCGACGTGCTCGGAGTACGCGATCGAGGCCATCGAGCGGCGCGGACCGATCGTTGGACTCGCCAAGGCGGTGTGGCGCATCGCGCGCTGCAACCCGCTGTGCCGCGGTGGGTACGATCCCGTCGAGGGGCAGCGCCGCTTGTGCTCGCACACGCACGCGCTGGCCGCGCCGAGCGGAACGCCTCGGCAGGGACAAAGGTAATGGAAGATCAAGGCAAGCGGATCGTCATGTTCGTGGTGCTCGCGGCCGCGATCTTCATCGGCTGGCAGTGGCTGTTCCCGCAAAAGAAGGACCCGCCGCGCAAGCCCGCGGCTGCCGTCGCGGCCGAACAGCAAGGCAACCAGAGCCCGGTCTGGGGTGGCCCCGGCTCGACGCCGACACCGACCCCGATACCGGTTGCGCCCGGGACGCCGGCGGATCCCGCTGCGCCAGCGCCGGTCGCGCCCGCGCCCGCGACGATCGTCGAGGCGCCGCTGGTCCCCGAGCAGACGCTCGAGCTGACCGCGAAGAACATGTCCGTCACGTTCTCGAACATCGGCGCGGTCGTCAAGCGCGTGCATCGCGGCGACGACCCGATGAAGGGCCCGATGAACGACGACCTGTTCATGTCGAACACGCCGGGCATCGGCCTGGTCGCGACGACGTTCATCAACTCGACGTACATGATCTCGCCGCGCGCGGGCTGGACTGGCGAGAAGCTGAGCGAGACCCAGGTCCGCTACACGCTCAAGACGCCCGATCTGACGATCGTCAAGCAGTTCGAGCTGCTGGCGGCGGACTGGATCGTCAAGGTGTCCATCGATGCCACCCTGCCTGAGGGCGCCAAGGCGACCCAGCAGCTGGTGGTGTCGGTGTTCGGCATCGCGCCGGTCGTCGAGAACCAGAAGCCGTGGCGCAACAAGCCGGGCGCCAACTGCAACATGGGCGGCGACGTCAAGACCACGAGCGTCGGCGCGCTCAACCGCGGGCCGCGCCTGCTCACCGGCCGCGTCCGCTACTTCGGCGTCGCGACCCCGTTTTTCATGTTCGGCCTTTCGCCCAAGGCCGAGCGCGGCGAGCAGTTCGACTGCAACGCGTATCCGCTCAACGTCGAGGGGGTGAAGGACGGCGTCCAGGTCGACCTGGTCTACCCACCCGCGACCGGCGACGCGCCGATCCACGAGCAGCTGCTCGCGTACTTCGGCCCGAAGTACCTCGACAAGCTCGAGGGCGCCGACTCGAGCGCCGGCTACACGACCGGCTTCAAGGAATCGATCCACTTCGGCTGGTTCGGCTTCATCTCGCGGCCGCTGCTGTGGCTGCTCCGCAACATCTACACGTTCGTCGGCAACTGGGGCATCGCGATCATCCTGCTCACGATGATCGTGAAGCTGGCGACGCTCTACTGGACGACGAAGTCGATGCGCTCGATGCGCGCGATGTCGGCGCTCAAACCGGAGATGGATGCGCTGCAGAAGCGCTTCCCCGACGACCGCGCCAAGCAACAGCAGGCGCAGATGGAGCTGTTCAAGCGCCACGGCGTGAACCCGCTGAGCGGCTGCTTGCCGATGCTGTTGCAGATGCCGATCTGGATGGGCCTGTACCGCATGCTCTCCCACGTCGGCGAGCTGCATCAGGCTGTGTTTATCCCGGGTTGGCTCAACGACCTGACGCTGCGCGACCCGTATTACATCCTGCCGGTCGCGCTGACCGGGCTCATGTTCCTGCAGTCGCGCATCCAGCCGGCCACCGGCGACTCGATGCAGCAGAAGATGATCCAGTACGGCATGCCGCTGATGTTCGGCGTCATGGGCCTGTGGTTCCCGTCGGGCCTCACGGTGTACATCACGACCAACACCGTGCTCGGCATCCTGCACGCGCTGTACATGAAGCGCTCGAGCCCGCTCGCCACGCCGCCGGCTGCCAAGAAGGTCGAGGCCGTCGAGGTGATCGCCGCGGGCGCTTCCAAGAAGAAGACGGCGGCGAAGCCGGTGATCGACGTCGAGGCCAATGAGGCCGACGAGGCGCTGAGCGGGTCCGACGACGATAGCGACGATGACGGTGGCGACGGCGACGCGCCCAAGTCGGTGCCACGCAGCAACGGCGCGAGCCCGGGCGCGAGTGGCGCCGGCCAGCAGCGCCGTGGCAAGCGCCGCGCGAAGAAGCGCTAGCGCCGCGACCGTCGGGATCGCGCCGATGAAGTTTTTGCAACCTGTGAGGCAGCAGTGACCGAAGCCAGCAACTCCAACGACGTCGCCGAGCGCGCCGTCGATTTCTTGATGGGCGTCCTCGACCGGATGGGTATCGCCGCCGATATCGACGTCAACGAGTCCGAAGAGAAGATCATCCTGGAGATCCAGACCTCGGATCCCGAGGTCGTCATCGGCCGCAAGGGCCAGGTCGTCGACGCGCTCCAGCACCTGGTGAGCAAGGTCGTCTACCGCGAGCGCTCGGGTGAGAAGGGCAAGCCGATCATCGTCGACGCCGGCGGCTATCGCGACAAGCACGTGCAGCGGCTCGAGGCGCTGGCGCAGCGCATGGGCGAGAAGGCGCTGTCGACCGGCGCGATCGTCGAGCTGTCGCCGATGTCGGCGCACGATCGTCGCATCGTCCATATGGCGATCGCCACGATCCCGGGGCTGGCGAGCCGCTCCGAGGGTGAAGGCGACGATCGCCACATCCTCGTCGTGCCGGACGCCGCGGCCGCGAAGTAGCGTGGCGGTCGATCGGCGCGACACCATCGCGGCGATCGCGACCGCGACGGGACCGGCCGGCGTGGGGATCGTGCGGATCAGTGGCCCGCAGGCGCTCGCGATCGGCGAGGCGCTGACCAGCCTCGGCGCCGAGCGGCTGCGCGATCGCGTGCTGGTGCGCGCCCAAGTGCGCGACGCCGCTGGCCGCCGCCTCGACGATGGGCTGGTGGTCGCGATGCGCGGCCCGGGCACGTTTACCGGCGACGATGTGCTCGAGCTGCAGATCCATGGCGGCGCGGTCAATCTGGGCAACGTGCTGGCGGCGGCGGTCGCGGCCGGCGCACGGATCGCCGAGCCGGGCGAGGTCACGCGGCGCGCGCTCGCGGCCGGCAAGCTCGGGCTACTCGAGGCCGAGGCGATGATGGCGGTGGTCGGCGCGCGCACCGAGCGGGCGTGGTCGCTGGCCCAGGCCCACCTCGGCGGTGGGCTGGCCGCGGCGGTGGCGACCTTGCGTGGCGAGGTGACCGCGATCGTCGCCGAGCTCGAGGCGCACCTCGACTTTCCAGAAGACGACCTGCCGGCGATCGTGCGCGACCGGGTGGGCGTCGCGATCGTGAGCACGGCGAGCGCGGCCAAGCGCCTGGCCGACAGCTTCGGCGCCGGCCGGGTGCTGGTCGAGGGCCTGCGGGTCGCGCTGGTTGGCGCGGTCAACGCCGGAAAGTCGGCGCTGTTCAACGCGCTGCTGGGCCGCGAGCGAGCGCTGGTCTCGGCCGAGGCCGGGACGACCCGCGACTATGTCGAGGCGTCGGTGGTGTGGGACGGCGTGGCGGTCACGCTGGTCGACACCGCGGGCTGGCGCGCCGACGGCGATGCGCTGGGCGAGCTTGAGGCGCGGGGCCTCGAGCTCGGCCGGGGCCGGGTTCAGGAGTGCGACGTGGTCGTCGACGTGGTCGGCCCTGACGAGCCGCCGCGTGCGTTTGTGGCCGGTGCGATCGGCGTGGCGAGCAAGACGGATCTGGCGGTCGCGGGGGGCGCGGATCGCGGGCCCGCGGTTGGCGTGGATGCGGCGCGCGCCGGGCTGTTGGCGACGTCGGCGGTGCGCGGCGATGGCATCGCGGCGCTGCGCGCGGCGATCGTGGCGTGGGCCGGGCTGGCCGATGATCCCGAGGCCGGGAGCGCGGTGCTGCTGACCGAGCGTCAACGCGACGCGGCGCGGGCGGCGGCGCGTGGGATGGCTGAGGCGGGGACGCTGCTGGCCAGCGGGTCGCCGCTCGAGCTGGTGGCGGTCGAGGCCCGGGGCGCGCTCGATGCGCTCGCGTCACTGGCCGGCGAGCGTGTGGGTGAGGAAGTGCTGGATCGCCTGTTCGCGTCGTTCTGCATCGGCAAGTAGGCGAGCTATATTCCGCGGGCGTGAGCGCGCTCGATTTTCTCGACGAAGAGCTGGCGGCGCTCGAGCGCGCGGGTCGCTTGCGAACGGTGCGCACCGTCGAGGCGCGGCGCGGTAGCGAGGTCGAGGTCGGTGGTCGCAGGCTGGTGAACTTCGCGTCGAACGACTATCTCGGGCTCGGGGTCGACGGGCGGCTGGCCGCAGCGGCGGCGCGTGCCGAGCAGGAGCTCGGTGTCGGTGCGGGCTCGTCGCGACTGATCTCCGGGCACACCGTCGTCACCGAACGGCTCGAAGCCGCGCTCGCCGAGATGATCGGCGCGCCTTCGGTGCGTCTATTCAATTCCGGATATGCGGCGAACACGGGGTTATTGCCGGTTCTGGCGGGACCGTCTGATGTGATCTTTTCCGACGCGCTGAACCATGCTAGCCTGATAGACGGGTGCCGGTTGTCGCGGGCCAAGGTGGTTGTGTACCGGCACGGGGACCTCGAAGGACTCGAGCGTGCGCTCATGGCTGAGCTTGGCCGACGCCGGATCGTTATCACCGAGAGCGTTTTTTCGATGGATGGCGATGCTGCGGACCTCAGCGGCATCGTCGCGGTCGCCCGCGCCCGCGAGGCCATCACGGTCGTCGACGATGCCCACGCTTTCGGCGTGCTTGGAGCGCGCGGCGCAGGCTTGGGGTGGGCGGCTGGCGCGGATATCGTCGTGGGCACCCTGGGGAAGTCGTTCGGTGCTGCCGGCGCCTTTGTGGCCGGGCCGGCCCGGCTCGCGGATCTGCTGTGGAATCGAGCTCGCACGCTGGTATTTTCGACCGGTCTTTCGACAGGTACCCAGGCCGCGGCGTTGGCCGGATTAGAGATCTCGCGTGGTGTTGAAGGCGATGCGCGTCGGTCACGGGTGCGCGAGCTCACGATTCGGTTGTGCGATGCGTTGCAGATCCCGCGGGTAGCTGCCGCGATTGTGCCACTGGTGCTCGGCTCGGAGGACGCGGCGGTCGCGGCATCGAAGCAGCTGGAAGCTGAGGGTTTGTGGGTGCCGGCGATCCGCCCACCGACCGTCCCGGCTGGGAGCGCGCGGCTGCGCATCACCTTGGGCGCCAACCATGAGGATCAGGCGCTGGCCCGGCTTGTGGCGGGGTTACGAGGTGCGTGCGCGAGCATGTTCCACGTGGAACGTTCGGCTAGCCCGGATGTGCCCACTCCGTCCATGTTCCACGTGGAACAAACATGACCTGGGCCGAGCGCGACAAGCGTGTCCTCTGGCATCCGTTTACCCAGGCCGATGAGTGGTGTCGGGGCACTCCGCTCGTGATCGAACGGGCTGAGGGCAACTACCTCTACGACACCTCCGGTCGCCGCTACCTGGACGCGGTCAGCTCCCTCTGGGTCACCACCCACGGTCATTGTCACCCGGCGATCACCGCAGCGCTCACGGCCCAAGCCTCCAAGCTCGACCATTCCACGATGCTCGGGCTCTCTCATCCTCTGGCCATCGAGCTCGCCGAGCGGCTGGTCGAGCTGGCTCCCGCGGGCCTGACCCGGGTCTTCTATTCAGACTCGGGGTCGAGCGCGGTCGAGATCGCCCTCAAGCAGGCGTTTCAGTACTGGGCTCTGACTGGCCGTCCGGAGAAGCAGCGCTTCATTCACCTGGCCGAGTCCTATCATGGAGACACTCTGGGCGCGGTTGGGGTCGGGGGCATGTCCCTGTTCCACCGCATCTTCGGCCCGCTGGTAGTGGCCGGTATCAAGGTGCCAACGCCCGCGCTCGAGCCCGAACGGGCCCTCAGCGAGTTGCAGCGCTTGCTCGAGTCCCGTGCCGCCGAGGTCGCCGCGCTGGTGATCGAACCCCTGATCCAGGGCGCCGCGGGGATGCTGGTGCATCCGGCCGGCTACCTTCGGCAGGTTGCGAACCTGTGCCGCCGGCACGAGGTCCTGCTCATCGCCGATGAGGTCGCGACCGGGTTTGGCCGCACCGGGACCATGTTCGCTTGCGAGCAAGAGCGGGTCGAGCCCGACTTGATGTGCGTGGCGAAGGGCCTGACCGGCGGGACCCTGCCCCTCGCCGCCACGCTGTCGACCGAGCGGATCTACCAGGCCTTCGTGGCGCCCCGGGCCGAGCAGCGCACCTTCTTTCATGGCCACACCTACACTGGCAACCCCATCGCCTGTGCAGCGGCGCTCGCCAACCTCGCCCTGTACCAGGCGGAGGACACCCTGACGCGAGTCGCCCTCGCCGCCTCTCTGATGACCGAGGAGCTCGCGGCGATTGCCCGGCTACCAGCGGTTCATGCGGTACGCCAGCGGGGCCTCATGGCCGGCATCGAGCTGGCTGCTCTCGACGGCTGCCCGTTCCCACCCGAGAAGTTCGCGGGGACGATGGTCTGCGACTTGGCTCGCGACTACGGAGTCATCCTCCGCCCGCTAGGCGACGTGGTTGTCTGGCTGCCGCCCCTCAGCGTGACCGCGGCCGACCTGAAGCTCCTGGCTACCGCGACGACCCGCGCCATCGAGGAAGCGACCGATGCCCTACTTCGTGACCGGCACTGATACCGACGTCGGCAAGACCCACGTCACCGCCGCATTGGTCGCTGCCCTCCGAGCTGCGGGACGCCCGGCCCGCGCGGTGAAGCCAATTGAGACCGGCTGGAACTCCGAGACCAGCGATGCCCAGCGACTGGCGCGAGCCTCGGAGCAATCGATCGAGCAGACGATCCACCTACGGTTCGCGCTGCCCCGCTCTCCGGCAGCCGCCGCGGAAGCGGAGCATCGTCCCATCGACTTCTCCGCGCTGCTCGAGTGGTGCCGTCAGCAGGCGGGTGATCCGCTCCTGATCGAGGGCGCGGGCGGCTGGCTGGTGCCGATCCACGGTCGCCATCGCATGCGTGAGCTATCCCAGGCCCTGGGGGCAAAGGTCCTCGTGGTCGGGCGCGCCGGCTTGGGTACGATCAATCACTGCCTCTTGACGATCGAATCGGCAGCTCCGGTCGGCGTGATCCTGTCGCGGCGCCCCCAAGACGAGCTCGAGTTCGCGCGGGAGAACGCCCACGCGATCGAGGAGCACAGTGGCGCGCGGGTGGCGATCTATCCCGACCAGCTGCCGGCCATCCTCGCCTGGTTCTAGACGGTCATCGGGATCCGACGGACGATGAGCGCGCGCGTGCGATCGCCGTGGGCGTAGGGGTGGCGCTCATCGAGCGGTCCCAGCGCTAGCTGATCGCGACCCTCCATCCCGAGCACGATGCCGCCGGGACGAACCAGCTGCTCGCCCAGGGTGAGCCACTCGCCGAGCTCGAAGGTCGCGCGCGAGACCGCCGCGGCGAAGCCAGAATCTACCGCCGGATCGACGCGGCGCGAGTGAACCTTGGCTGACAGCCCGAGCTCGCGCACCGCAGTCGACAGGAACGCCGTCTTCTTGTGAATCGGCTCGATGCAAGTAACGGCCGTTTTATCCAATGATATCGATATGATGAGACCTGGAAAGCCTCCGCCACTCCCCACATCGATGACTGAATCCACCTCACGAAGAAACGGCACCAGCGCGAGGCTGTCGACCACATGCAGCGCGACCTCGGCGTCGCTGCTCGCGGCCGACAAATTGATCTTGTGGTTCCACTTGCCGAAAAGCCGCACGAAGGCGGTGAGCTTGTCGCTCGCGGCTCCCACGCCATGGCTCTTGGCCGCGGCGGCGATGTTGGCGACCCAGGACACGCGCCATCACTTTGCGGGCAGACTGGACGACGAGCAACTGGCCGGCGCCCTCGATCGCATCGGCGAAGCACCCCGCCGCCCGCGCGCAGCCGGCGCGGCCTTGTCCACCGTGCGACCCCTTTGCTAGCGAGCGGTCATGGGGTCGAGTACGATGCGCGACCTACGGCACGTCGTGTCCAAGCAGACTCTCCTCCTCGTCGACGGTGATCCCCGCAGCCTGCGCGTCCTCGAAGTCTCGCTGAAGAAGGCGGGCTTCGTGGTGACGACCGCGGTCAACGGCAAGGACGCCCTCGACAAGGTCGAGCTGGCGCCGCCGGATCTGGTCATCTCCGAGACGATCCTCGACGAGATCGATGGCTACGCGTTCTGCCAGCGGCTCAAGGCCAACCCGCTGTGGGCCGAGATCCCGTTCGTGTTCTTGACCGCGCAGACCGAGATCGAGTCGAAGATCAAAGGCCTCGAGCTCGGCGTCGACGACTACCTGACCAAGCCGATCTACATCAAGGAGATCGTGGCGCGCGCGCGCATCCTGATCCAGAAGCGGCAGCGCACCCGGCTCGAAGAGCGGCGAGAAGGTCGCACCCGGTTCTCCGGGCGCATCAGCGACATGCCGGTCGTCGATCTCATCCAGACGATCGAGATCAGCCGCAAGTCGGGGCTCATCTACTTCACCGGCGAGGTGGGTAAGCAGGCGGCGATCTACTTCCGCGACGGCAAGGTGATCGACGCCGAGGCTGGTCCACTCCAGGGCGAGGACGCGGTGTACCGCCTGCTCACGTGGAACGACGGCGACTTCGAGGTCGTGTTCCGCACCGTGCGCCGCCACGAGGTGATCACGGTGTCGTCGCAGGCGCTGCTCATGGAGGGCATGCGCCGCCTCGACGAGTGGGGCCGCCTGACCGAGCAGCTACCGAACCTCGACACCCGGTTCGAGGTCGATGCGCGCGAGCTCGCGAATCGGCTCGGCGACATCCCCGACGAGCACAACGCGATCTTGCGGCTGTTCGACACCCGGCGGACCGTGATGGAGGTCGTCGACTCGAGCGACTACGGCGACCTCGAGTGCCTCGAGGTGATCGCGAAGCTGTTCTTCGAGGGGCTGCTGTCGGAGCTGGGCCCGGGCAAGCCGGCGCGCGCGACCGGCGAGTGGACCATCCCGTCGTCGGTGCTCGACGAGACGCCGGGACAGGATCGCGACATCGCGGTCGACGGCGAGGGCCTGACCGCGTTGGGCGGGATCGATGATCCCGAGCGCGAAGACTTCACGCCGATCCCGAGCCAGGTGACGCCGAGCCCGATGCCGACGCCGACCCCGTCGCCCGCGTCGATCGCGGTCACGTCAGCGCCGGCTCGCGCGGCCTCGACGGTGAGTCGGATCATGCCGGCGATGCTCGACCCCACGGCGGATCCCGAGCTGCCGGCGATCGCGGCGCCACCGCGTCCGGCGCCGAGGGCGTCGCTCAATCCGTTCCCGCCGCCCATGGCAGCGAGTGGACCGTTTCCGCCGCCGAGCCTGAGCCGCGCACCGACGCCGCTGGGCTTGCCGAGGATCGTCATCCCGCCGCTGACGCCGGCAGCGGCGGTCGCGGCTGCGCCGGTTGGGTCGCGCGTCGATGAGCCGCTCCGCGAACCCTCGACCCTGACCCGTCGGCTGTCGGATCCGGCGATCCCGGTGAGGGCCGATGCGCCCAAGCCGCGCACCAGCTTGATCCAGAAGGCGATCGACGAGTCCGAGCTGGTCGACGTCGGCGATGTCGACGTGATCCTCGGCATCAAGCCACGCTCGGAGAGCTCGCGCGAGCTGCCGGTGGTGATCGAGCCGATGGCAGGGACGACCTCGGGTCCGGTGCCGGTGGCGATCGAGAGCGACGACCCGACGCCGCTGCCAACGCCGATGCCGCTCGCCGACGACGATGAGGGGCCGCGCGTGATGGCCTCACAGGGGGCGGCGTTCGCCGAGGTCGCTGGCGAGGTCGATGGGCCGATGCCCGAGGCCGAGGCCGAACCGGCGCGCGAGCTGGTGACGATCCTGCCCAAGCGGCAGACCCGGGAGATCCCGGTGATGCCGATGCCGTCCGACGCAGCGCAGTCGGCGCTGGCGTCCTCCGACGCGGCGCGCGGACCCGACGCTGTTGCTGCCGCTGTCGCTACCGCTGCCGACGGTGCGCGGTCGACGGAGCCGGAGTCGGAGCCTTCGAGCGCGCCGATCTCGACCGAGGTGACCGCAGGGACGTCGCGTCGACCCAGCGGCCGAACGCTGCCGCCCCCGATCGTGCGGCTGTCGCAGCCGATCGAGAGCCAGCCAGCGCCGGTGACCGCTGCCGACCTGAGGCCGCCCAACCAGCGCGGTCCGCGCTGGCCGGCGATCATGACCGGGGTCGGCGCGCTGATCGTCCTCGGCGCCGTCATCGCGAAGTCGGGGCGTCCGCCGTCGCGGCGCGCGCCGGTCGCGCTGGTCGTGGATGCGCGACCCGCGGATCGCGACGATGCGGCGATGACGGGCGCGGGGCCGATCGAGGCGGCGCTACCGTCGGTGGATGCGCGCGCGGCCGATGCCGGTGCGGTCGACGCTCGTGCCGCCGACGCTCGTGCCGTCGATGTCCGTGCCGTCGATGCCCGTGCCGCGGAGCCGGTCGACGCCGGGGCGCCGGTCGCGACCGATGCCGGCGTGCTCGACCACAAGAAGCCGATGGCGGCGGCGCGCAACGCGCTCGATGACGGCGACTACGACCGCGCGCTGGCGCTGGCCGACGAATCGCTGGCGATCAAGCGCTCGGCCCGCGGCTACGTGCTGCGCGCCGATGCGCTGCGGCGACTCGGTCGCATCGACGCGGCGGTGGTGGCGGCCGAGGCCGCGATCAAGACGAGCGGCAACTTCGCGCCGGCCTGGGAGATGAAGGGCAAGATCTTGTGGAGCGCGCGCCGCTACGACGAGGCGAGGCCGGCGTACGAGAAGTATCTGACGCTGCAACCGACCGGCGAGATCGCCGACACCGTGCGCTCGCTGCTAGGGTCGAAGTAGTGCTGGTCTTGGGCCTCGAGAGCTCGTGCGACGAGACCGCCGCCGCGGTGGTTGCCGATGGCACGCGCGTACTGTCCGACGTGGTGGCGTCGCAGGACGACGTGCATCGCCCGTACGGTGGCGTGGTGCCGGAGCTGGCGTCGCGCGCGCACGTCGTCAACGTGGTGCCGGTCCTCGACGAGGCGCTGGGTCGCGCCGGCGTCACGCTCGCCGACCTCGACGGCATCGCGGTGACCCACGGGCCGGGCCTGGTCGGCGCGCTCCTGGTCGCGGTGCAGCTCGGCAAGGCGCTGGCGTGGGCGCGCGGGCTGCCGCTGGTCGGCGTCCATCACCTCGAGGGCCACCTGTCGGCGATCTATCTCGAGCCGACCGCGCCGCCGCTGCCGCACCTGGCGCTGATCGTCTCGGGCGGCCACACCTCGCTGGTCCGGGTCGAGGATCACGGCGTGGTCGCCGAGCTGGGCCGCACCCGCGACGACGCGGCCGGCGAGGCCTTCGACAAGGGCGCCAAGCTCTTGGGGCTGGGCTATCCGGGTGGTGCGGTGGTGGATCGGCTGGCGGCGCAGGGCGACCCGCGCGCGGTCGCGATGCCGCGCTCGATGACGAGTCGCGACAATCACGACTTCTCGTTCAGCGGATTGAAAACGGCACTATTGCACCATGTGCGCGCGCACGGCGTGCCCGAAGGCCAGGGCCTGGCCGATCTGTGCGCGAGCTACCAGGCCTCGATCGTCGAGGTGCTGGTGCGAAAGACCCGCCGCTTGGCCCGCCACGAGGGGCTGGCCCATGTGCAGATCTGTGGCGGCGTGGCCGCCAACCGCGGGCTGCGGACCGCGATGATCGCGGCCGGCGCCGAGGACGGCTTCGAGGTCTACGTGCCGCCGCCGGCGCGCTGCACCGACAACGCCGCGATGATCGCGGCGGCCGGCTACTATCGCCTCGCGCGCGGCGAGCGCGCGACGATCGATCTGACCGCGATCGCGAGCTTGCCGCTGCCGCGCCGAGGGCTGCATGCCGCGTCCTGACGCTGGCGGGCCGGCGTTCCCCGACGCGCGCACGTTGCTCGATCGCCACGGGCTGCGCGCGAAGAAGCACTTCGGCCAGAACTTCCTGACCTCGGAGCGGGTGTTCCGGGCGATCGTCGACGCCACGGTGCGGACCGACGACGACTGGGTCGTCGAGATCGGCGCCGGCCTGGGCACGCTGACCGCGCGCCTGGCCGAGCGCGTGCCGGAGGGCAAGGTCATCGCCCTCGAGCGCGATCCCGACATGGTCGCGGTGCTGACCGCCGAGCTGGCGCACCTCGGCAACGTCGACATCGAGGCCTGCGACGCGCTTCGCTACGATCTGAAAGGGCCCGCGAAGTGGCGCGGCGAGCCGATCGTGGTGTGCGGGAACCTGCCGTATCACATCGCCGCGCCGCTGATGTTCCGTGCGGTCGCGGCCCGCGGCCACGTCGCGCGCGCGGTCGTGATGGTGCAGAAGGAGATGGCCGACCGTATCGTCGCGCCGCCCGGCGGCAAGACCTACGGCGCGCTGAGCGTGATGCTGCAGTCGTTCGCGAGCTGCCGGCGCATCGTCGCCGCGCCGGCCGGCGCGTTCACGCCGTCGCCCAACGTCGACTCGGCGGTGGTGCGGCTCGACTTCACGCAGGCCCCGGCGCTCGAGCTACCCGACGAGGAGCACTACCGCGCCGTGGTCCACGCCGCCTTCGGTCAGCGCCGCAAGACGCTGCGCAACGCGCTCCGGGCGGTTTACGAGGACGCCTCGGTCGATGCCGCGCTCGTGACCACGGGCCTCGACGGACAGCGTCGGGGCGAGACGCTGTCGCTGGTCGAGTTCGCGGCGCTGGCGTGCGCCATCCCGCCGGCCGCGCAGACCGGGATCGTCGTCGAAGAGATCGATCCGTAGTGCCGGAGCTGCCGGAGGTCGAGTCGGTCCGTCGTGGGCTGATGCGGCGCAAGCTGCGCGGCGCGCTCATCGCGCGCGTGCGCTCGAGCGGCCTGGCGCTGCGGCTGGCGCGCCCGCAGCCGATCACGGCGCTCCGCCGCGCGACGATGGGCCGGCGGGTGACCGCGCTGCGCCGCATCGGCAAGTACCTGCTCATCGACACCGACGGTCCGTCGTCGGTGCTGGTCCATCTCGGCATGAGCGGCAACCTCACGACCGCGCCGCGGGTGACGCCGTGGGCGCCGCACACCCACGTCGTGTTCGAGCTCGACGATGGGCGCGACCTGCGCTTCGTCGACCCCCGCCGCTTCGGCCTCGTCGACGTGCTGGTGCGGGGGCGTGAGCGCGAGCATCCCGCGCTCGAGGCGATCGGCCCCGACCCGATCACCGAGGGCCTGCCCGAGGGTCATCTCGAGCGTGCGTCGGCCAAGCGCGCGACGCCGTCGAAGATCTTCATCCTCGACCAGACCGTGATCGCGGGGGTCGGCAACATCTACGCGTCGGAGGCGCTGTGGCTGGCCCGCATCTCGCCGACGCGGCCGGCCAACCAGCTGGGCGCCGAGGGCGCGCGCGCGCTGTCGATCGCGATCCTCGACGTGCTCGAGTTCGCCATCGACAACGGCGGCACGACGCTGCGCGACTTCCTCGGCGCCGACGGCGTGCCCGGCGAGAACGGCGAATACCTGCTGGTGTACGGTCGCGACGGCGAGCCGTGCCCGCGGTGCGCAACGCCGATTCGGCGCTCGGTGCTGCAAGGACGCGCGACCTACTTCTGTCCAACGTGTCAGCGCAAATAGGGGTCTGGTTTGCCCGCCCTGCGACCGTTGCGGTAGTGTCGGCCATGGGCAACCGCGCGATTCCGTTGCCCAATCGAAGCTATCCACCATGCTGACGGACGAGTCCGACGAAGACTTGATGGTCCGCTACCAAGGCGGCGAGGTCCGGGCCTTCGAGATCTTGCTCGGTCGCCACCGCAAGCCGGTCTTCAACTTCATCCTGCGCTTTGTCGGCGACAAGGAGACCGCTGAGGATCTCCTGCAAGAGACCTTCATGCGCGTCATCAAGGGCGCCGAGGCCTACAAGCGGCAGGCGAAATTCACGACGTGGCTTTACACCATTGCCCGCAACCTGTGCGTTGACCAGACCAGACGACGCAAGCATCGCAGGCACGCATCGCTCGATGCTCCGATGTCCTCCGACGAGGATAGCGGCACGCTGCTCGACGTCGTCGCCGGCAACGAGATGGGCTCGGATCGCAAGACCGTGAACAAGCAACTCCACCACAAGCTCCAGGGCGCGATCGCGTCGCTCGGCGAGGAACAGCGCGAGGTCTTCCTCATGCGGGAGTTTCTCGACATGCCGTTCAAGCAGATCGCCGACGTGGTGGGCGTGCCGGAGAACACGGTGAAGAGCCGCATGCGCTACGCGCTCGAGAAGCTGCGCCTCGAGCTCGACGACTACAAGGACCTGGCGAAGGCCGCGCCGTGACCGCGGCCGACGACGACCTCGACCGCAAGCTGCTCGATCACGACGACGACGACGACCCGGCCGAGGTATCGGACGCGTGGATGAGGCGGATGATCGGCGCGGCCCGGGCGTCGGGCTTCGACGAGGAGCCGGCCCCGCGCGTCGACGCGCTCTTGATGGCGGCGGCGCGCCGGCACGCGCCGCGACCGCGCGCGCCGTGGTGGGCGCGGTTGGCCGACTGGGCTCGTCCGGCTTTCGGACATCCGGCGCTGGCTGGCGCGGCGGCGCTGGTCATCGTCGGCGGTGCCGCCGGCGTGATGTATCGCCGCGGACACCAAGACGGCACCAGCTGGCGCGTCGCGGGGCCGAGCGCGCCGCGATCCTCGGCCGTCGATGCTCCGCCGCCGCCGGCGCTACCAGCGCCACCGGCTCCTTCGGGGGCCGCGGTTGGCGTGCCGCAAGAAGTGCTGCGGCCGGAGCTGCCGAGCCAGCCAGCCACGCTCCACCGCCCGACGACGGCCCGCACCGAGAAGCCGACCGAGGCGCGCGTCGGTGGCAGCGGCAGCCTCGGCGAAAGTCAGACCTTCGCCAAGGTGCCCAGTGACGGGCCGGGCGGCGGCGGGCGCGACGCGAAACTGGATCGCGGGGCCGACAGCACCGACCGCGACCCGCCGCTCGAGGAGGCTGGTGGCGGCGATCACGACGGCACCGACGAGCGCGCGCCGGGGCAGGTGGCGGCCGAGTCGCCTCCGACCGCCGAGGTGCCGCGGCTGCCGGTCGACGAACGAGCGCCCGAGGCGACGATCGCGTCGGACTCGGTGACGTCGACGCGCGGCGGCATCCCGACCGGCCCGAGTCCGCGCGCGCAGAGCGAGCAGCTCTTGGCCCAGGCTCGCACCGCGTCGCGTGCCAACAACTGCGGCGCGGTCAAGGCGATGGCGATCCGGGTCCGCAAGCTCGACGCCGCGTACTACCAGGCGGTCTTCGCACGCGATCCCGCCGTCAAGCGCTGCCGGTAGCCGCGGTCAGTCCTCGTCGGCGATGAGCGTGGTCTGCTTCCAGCTGCGGCGGGCCTCGGGCGGCAAGCCACCGTGGCGGGCGCGGTACGCGGCGAGGAACGCGCGGGTCGGACCGTTGAGATAGCCGCCGCCAGCGAGCTCGCCAAACTCGTCGCGATAGCGGGCGCGCACGACGGCGAACCGGCGATCACGTTCGTCCTTGGCGACGATCGACGCCGCGGCGACGGCGACGTGGCGCGACTCGCCGCGATCGTACGCGCGCAGCTCGGGGAAGTCGGCGCGCATCGGCGCGAACAGACGCTCGCCGTCGGCGATGATGCGCTTGCACGGCGGCGCCGCGCCGATGAGGACGGCGGCGCGCTCGCGCTCGAGGACGTTGAGCTCGCCGCGGTCGACGCGGAGGTCGATCTCGTCAGGCTCACACACCGCGATCGCGACGAAGGTGGCGCGGGCCCGGATCAGCTCGGCGAGTCGCGCTCGGAGGTCGTGGGCGTTGGGCTTGCTCGCGAACTGCTTGGAGTCGGCGACCCCGGCCCGGGTGAGCGCGCGGGCCGCGCCGGGATCGAGCGCGACCGCGGCCAGCACCATGGGCCCGAGGATGGGGCCACGGCCGGCCTCGTCGATGCCGAGCGTGAGCGCGCCGCGCGCGACCTTGAGGCCGGGCAAGCCGAGCTGATCGTCGCGGGTCACGCGAGGCGTTGTACCAGGGTCGCGAACGCGCGTTCCAGTCCGATCTCGAGCGTGTACGCGGCGACGTCGTGGCGCTGAGCGACGCGCTCGACGGCCTCGGCGGCGTCGCCGAGCGCGCGCTGACCGGCCCGCGACAGCGGCGCGGCGACCAGGGTCTCGAGATCGGGCGCGGCCCGAAACAGCGCGTGACGCACCGTCTCGGCATCGAGGGCGAGGCGCGGCAGGTCGTGCTTGAAGAACGAGTCGACCGCGCCGCCGGACAGGAACCCGGCGACGTACGCGCGCGCGAACTCGAGCGGCTCGGTCGCGAGACGGATGGCCTGGTCGAGGAACGCTGGCGGCGCCGTGCCGAGCGCGCCTCGCACGTCGTCGGCGATGCGGGCGCTCGCGGCGCGCAGCATGACCTCGTAGCCCGCGGCGAGCAGCGCGATGAGGTAGTCGCGATCGGCGGCGGTCGCGGTGTGGCTGCCGAAGGGCAGCTGGCGCGGGCGCACCAGGTCGATGACCTCGAGCGCGGCGCGACCGTACAGCTCGGCCACCGCGGCGGAGAGGGTGCGGCGCTCGCGGCTGACCACGGCGTCGTCCCATCCGGCCCGCGCCTCGAGCGCGTGATCGCGCAGGGCACGCTGCGCGGTCGCGTCGGACTCGGCGGTGACGCGCTCGCGCTCGATCGAGCCCCGCGCGGTGGTGATGGTGGCGACCAGCCGTCGCGCGACCGCGGCGCGCTTGATCGATCGAGCCTGCGCGAAGAAGCGGGTCTCGAGGGCGGCCGACAGCGCCGCCCAGCCGCCGTCATCGGCGCCGCCCGACTGTTTCCAGGCCAGCGCGGCCCGCGCCGAGAACGGCACGATGGTCTCGACGCGATCGTCGAGCTGGCCGGCCACGTAGGTGGTGACCTCGGCCACGTCGGCGTCGCTGAGCTGGTCACGCTTGTTGAGCACGCCGAGGATGCGCTTGCCCTCGGCGCGGATCGAGTCGAGGGCCTTGCGCTCGCTGGCCTTGCCGCCTTGACCAGCGGTGAAGACCCAGACCACCGCGTCGGCACGGGCGACGAACCCGCGCGCGGTCGCCTCGTGCTCGGGCAGGATCGAGTTGAGCCCGGGGGTGTCGATGATGTGGACCTTGGCCAGCTGGTCGAGGGGCAGCGCGATCTCGACGCGATCGATGGCGCGGGCGTCCTCGGGCGTGAGCGCACGCAGCGAGCGGTGCAGGTCGTCCCAGGGCAGCTCTCGGGAGGTACCGTCGAGGTTGACGATGCGCCCGCCGCGCTGATGACCGTACTTCACGACGTTGATCGTCGCGGTGGTGGGCGTGATGCCGGTGGCGGCGACCTCGGCGCCGATGAACGCGTTCACGAACGACGACTTGCCGCTCGAGAACTCGCCCATGACGGTGACCAGCAGCGGCTGCTCGAGCTCGGCGACCGCGCGCGAGACCGCGCCGACCATCGGCGCCAGCTCGGCGCGCGTGGCGAGGGCCCGCGCCAGCGCGTCGGCGAGCGCGGGGAGGTCGTCGCCGTCAGGGATCGCGAGCGTGCGGGCCAGCGCGTCGGCCAAGGCGGCGCGCGCGCGCGGCATGCCGGGCGCGAGCTCGAGGGCGGTGCGAGCGGCGGCGATCGCGGCGTCCAGCTCGCCCAGCTCGGCCGCGGCGCGGCTCTCGACGAGGACCAGCTCGACGTCGCGGGGCGCGGCCACGACGATCGCGCGGGCGGCCGCGGGCATGCCGCGGGCCCGCAGATCTTCGGCCCGGGCGGCCAGCGCGATCGCCGAGTCGGGCACGCGCGCGAGCAGGTCGTTGGCCCAGCGCACCGCGCGCTCGCGGTCGCCGCCGACGTGGGCCGCACAGACCGCGGCGGTGAGCGTCGCGTCGTCGGCACCCAGCGCGAGCGCGCGATCGTACGCGGCGAGCGCGGCGTGCACATCGTCGTGGGCAATGGCGAGGGCGGCCAGCCGAGCGTGGATCGTCGCGCGGCGGGGCTCCAGCTCGAGGGCCTCGAGGTAGCGCTGATGCGCGCCGGCAAAGTCGCGCCTCGCGAGGGCGGCGTCGCCGAGGCCGACCCGCGCGGCGACCAGCACGCGCTTGCCCTCGCCGCCATGGACCGCCAGCGCGGCGGCGGCGGCCCGCTCGAACAGCGCGGCGGCCTCGACGGCGCGACCGTCGCCCAGCGCGAGCCGACCCAGCGACAGCAGCGCGATCGGCGGGGCCGGCTCGGCGGCGGCGGCCCGCTCGAGGTGGCCGCGGGCTTCGGTCGTCGACAGCCGGGGATCGTCGAGAAGCACGTCGCCCAGCAGCGCGCGCGCGAACGGATCGTCGGGCGCCTCGGCGACCGCCTTGCGCAGATCGCGCACCGCCTTGTCGGGTTCGCCTTCGCCGCGCCAGGCCTGTCCGAGCGCGAGGTACGCGGCGGCCAGCAGCTCGCGATCACCGCCGGCCCGGTCGACGCCGCGCGATAGCTGCGCGATGGCCAGCTCGAGCTGCCCGAGGGCGACCAGGGCCTGGCCGTGGCCGATCAAGGCGTGGGGATCGTCGCGCCGCTGGGCCAGCGCTCGCTCGAACGCGGTGGCAGCGTCGTCGGCGCGCCCGACCACCAGCAGCACCGCGCCGTACAGCGTGAGCGCGGCGCCGTGATCGGGCCGCTCGCGCAGCAGCTGCTCGAGGCGCTCGATCGCCCCCAGCGGATCGCCGTCGGTCGCCAGCGCGCGGGCCTGGTCGACGTCGTCACGGTGGATGTCGAGGAACAGCTCGTCGACGGTGTCGCCGGCCTTGCGCGCGACCCGCGTCCACAGTGATCGCAGCGTGCCGCCGGTCGCCACTACTCGCCCGCGGGGAGCTCGTCGAGCGACTCGAGCCCGTCGATGCCGCCGCCGCTGGCCAGGGCCGGCAGCTTCCACAGGTCGGAGCGGATCTCGCCGAGGCCGATGCGCAGGGCGGCGACCTGGGCCATCTGCTCGGCGGTGCCGGCGCGCAGCTCGGCGGCCTCGCCGCCCCGGGTGCGGCGCTCGAGGATGGTGCGCTCGAGGATCTCGGAGATGCCCTTGTAGAGCGAGTTGCCGGCGCTGGTGACGAAGTCGCGCAGCTTGGTCGAGAAGTCGTCGATGCAGCGGTCGAAGTGCGGCTTCATCGCCGAGGCGGCGTGGAAGATCGCGCCGGGCACCTTCTCCTTGGCCTGGACCCGGATGTCGCCGGCGACCTTCGACTTGAGCACGATCGCCAGGATCGGCGCGGCCAGGGTGAGCAACCCGCCGGCCAGCATGTTGACGAACATGACGACGCCGCCGAGCGCGCCGAGGGCGTACACGCCGACGTCGTACTTGAAGCTGTCGACGTCGATGTCGATGCGGGCGTCGTCGGGGCCGAGCCGATCGGCGAGCGCGGCCGAGGCGGCGGCGACGTTCTGGTTGGTGATCGTGATGACGTCCTCGGCGAGGCGCTCGAGCAGCGACGCCAGCTTGGCGCCCTCGAGCTCGGCCCACTCCTTGAACTTGTCCTCGATGAACGCCGGCAGGAAGCGCTTGATGTCGTCGGCGTCGATGGCGTCGAGCTGGCCGGGCAGCGCGGCGACGAAGCTCTGCGCGAAGGCGTCGAGATCGGCGCCGACATGGCCCTTGATCGCGTTGGCATCGGCGTCGATGCGGATGTGCAGCTCGTCGAGCGTGCGCTTGGAGGCGTCGAGCTGCTGGCGGACCAGCCCGACGCGCTCCTCGAGCTGCTCGATCGTGAGGTCCCACGACTTGAGCCGCACGCCGAGGTTCTGCTCGAGGTAGCCGGCGGTGCGGGCGGCGTCGACCGCGGCGTTGTCGAGGAGGATGCGGGCGCGATCGCCGGCCAGGAACGTGCGCAGGTGCGCCAGCAAGGCTGGCATGCCGCTGTCCTCGTCGCGCCGCACTAGCCAGGAACGCGCCGACAGCGGGAAGACCGGCGCGCCGGGGGCGAGCTTGGCGACGCCGTCTCGCACGTACTGGGTGACCGCGGCGCGCTCGTCGTCGCTGAGCAGGTCCATCTTGCCGAGGACGAAGATCAGGCGATCGCGGGTGCCGTCGAGGATGTGCGAGCCCAGGAACATGCGCTCGCTGTCCTTGAGCGCCTGGCCGGCGTCGAGGAGGAACAGCACCGCGTCGGCCCGCGGCACATAGCCGTAGGTGACCTCGGCGCGCTGCTCGTTGAGATCGTTCACGCCGGGCGTGTCGACCACGACGACGTTGCCCTTGAGGATGTCGCAGGGATAGCCGAGCTCGACGTAGGCGACGTCGTCGGCGCGTCCGCCCGCGACGGTGACCCACTCCTTGATCTCGCTCGGCGTGAGGTCGACCTCGGCGCCGGTCGACAGGATCACGCGGGCCTTGGGGATCGCGGCGTAGAGGACCTGGTTGATCGCGGCGGTGGTCGGCGTGATCCCGGTCGGCAGCACGTCGTGGCCGAGCAGCGCGTTCACGAACGTCGACTTGCCGTGGTTGAACTCGCCCAGGACGACGATGTGGAAGCGCTCGCCCTCGAGCTTGGGCATGCGGCTGACCCGGATGTCGCGCGCGAGGGTCTTCATGCCGACGGCGTCGGCGATGTCGGCGAGGTCGCGATAGCGGGTGAGCACCGCCGCCTTGGTCGCCCCGTACTGCTGAGTCAGGTTTGGATCGGCCATGGTTTTTCTAGAAGAGCGAGAGGAGATCGGCGACCTGCTGGTCGAGAACGTCGGTGCTGGGCTTGCCGGTGGGGTCGCCGCCGAGGCTCTGCGCGTAGAGCGCGCCGTCGGCGAAGGCGCGCAGCGCGGTGATGCGCTTGGGCAGGAGCGGGTTGGTGCGGAACAACGTGCCGAACTTGCCGAAGCTGGCGAGGAGGCCCTTGGCCTCGGCCGGGGGCTGGCCGCCACGCAGGTACTCGGCGGCGTCGAACTCGCCGGCCTTGTCGCCCAGCTCGAGCTTGACCATCGCCATCAAGCTGGCCTCGAGATCGTGGCCGGCCAGGAGCCCGGCACGATCGCACGTGATCTCGGCCCGGCGCTGCCAGCCGCGCAGGGTCATCGTCGCCGGCTGCACCATCCAGCGCACGAAGAAGACCGCGGCGTGGCTCACGTAGTGAAGCGCGGTGATGTACGGGACGTGGCCGTTCTGGATGTGCCCGAGCTGATGGCCGAGCGCGGCGGTGAGCTCGGCGTCGGTGAGCAGGCCAGCCACGTCCTCGCGCACGACCACGTACGGCTGCTCGTCGCTGCCCAAGGTGGTGAGCGGCACCGACCAGGTCGCGGGCGCCAGGTACACCGACGGCATGTCGACGCCGAGGGCGACCGCGGCCCGCTTGGCGGCGCTGTAGACCCGCGGCTGCTTGTCGGCGGCCTTGGCCGCGGTCGCCAGGAGCTCGTCCTTGGCGCGGTCGTTCCACAGCCGCGCGGTGGCCTCGATCGCCATGGTGACCGGGCGGGCCCCGATGAAGCCGCGGCGCAGCTTGCGCTCGCCGGAGTACGCGTAGCTGGCGCCGGTGTACGCCCGCGAGACCACCTCGCCCCGCCTCTCGGCGATGTAGCGGGCGAAGTCGAAGTCGATCATCCGCGCAGTATGCCCCAGGGTTGCAGCGAAGGCAGGCGGCGAAGTGGGGCAGGTGTGAGCCAAGCGAGCACTTCGGGGCAGCGACGGTTAGGGCGGTTCGAGCTGGTCGCGTGGCTCGGTCAGGGCGAGGCCGGCCGCGCGGCGGCGGGCCACGACCAGCGCGACGATGCCGATCACGACCGCGAACCACAGCGTGGCGAGGCGGGTGAGGATGGTCGCGGCGGTCGCGGTGCCCTTGTCGACGCCGGTCGCGTTGGCGACCAGGAGCAGTGTCATCGCGCCCTCGGTGACGCCGAGTCCGCCCGGCAAGAAGCTGAGCGCGCCGGCGATGGTGGTGGCGGCGTAGATGAGGAGGGCGAGGCCGACGCCGACCGCGGCGCCCGGGAAGCCCCCGACGATGAGCGCGAAGCCCAGGCCCTCGCAGGCCCAGGCCGCGACCGACAGCGCCGTCGACCACACCAGGACGCGAGGGGCGGCCAGCGCGCCGATGCCCTCGTGGATCTCGAGGAGCTTGGGCCGCAGCTCGCGCAGCCGGGGTGGCCGGGTCACCAGGTCGATGGCCCAGGTGCCCAGGCGCCGCCACAGGATGAACGCGAAGCCGACGGCGATGACCGCGCTGCACGCGATGACGACCTTGACCGCCACGCCGTAGATCGCGACGCCGACCACCGCGAGCACCAGCAGCGCGAGCAGATCGCTCACCCGCTCGGCGATGACGATCGACGCCGAGGACGCGATCGGGATGCCGGTGAGCTGGCGCAACAGGTAGCTCTTGATCAGCTCGCCGAGCTTGCCGGGTGTGACCGCCATGCTGAAGCCGGCGAGGAAGACCAGGGCGCTGGTTCCGACCGGCACCTCGAGGGCGCGGGCCCGCAGGTAGCCCTGCCAGCGCACGAAGCGCAGCACGTAGTTGGCGAGCGCGAGCGCGAGCGCCGCGCCGAACATGGGCCACGCGAAGCCGTCGAGGCGCGCCCGCACGTCGCGGACGTCGCCGAACAACGCGAGCGCGCCGACCACCGCGGCGAGCGCGAGGACGACGGTGATCACCCGGCGGGGACTGGCCACGGCGGGGTTGTAGCGCTTCCGCACAGTGGCGTGGGCTCCCGTTCGCCTTGACCGGCGTCGACGCAGGCCCTAGCGTCAGCCATGGCGCAATCCAAGACGCTCCTCGTGGTCGACGACGATCCCGAGATCGTCACGATGCTCTCGACCCGCCTCACGTCCCGCGGCTACAAGGTCGTCACCGCCAATGACGGCAAAGAGGCGCTGGCCGAGGTCAAGCGCCGCCATCCCGACCTGATCATCCTCGACGTGATGATGCCCGGCAAGAACGGCTGGGAGGTCGCGCGCGCCCTCAAGCAGGACCCGGCCACCGCGCCGATCAAGATCGTCATGCTCACCGCGATTGGCGAGCAGGTCAACGAGCTGACCTCGCCGCTGTACGGGGCCGACGCCCACTTCGACAAGCCGTTCGACTTTGCCGAGCTCGAGGCGACGATCGCGAAGCTGCTGAAGTAGCTCCGCGGCGCTACTCGTCGTCGTCGGAGCCGGCTGACGACGCGTTGATGATCTTCACGGCCTTGGGGTACCAGGGGCTCGAGCCCGGCACCATCTTGGTGATCCGGCGCGCCAGGCTCTTGGCCTCGGCCGGCTTGCTCTTCTGGAGCTTGACGGCGTTGGTGTAGAACTCGCCGGCCTTGCGCTCGAGGGAGTTGCGGACGCCCTCGACCATCGGCGTCGCGCCGGCGCCGACGTTGACGGCCTGGTCGGCGGCGGCCTTGGCGGCCTCGTAGTTCTGCTTCGCCATCCACGACGCTGCGGCCTTGGGCGCGATGCCGGCGATCTTGCCGCGGATGGCGGTCTGGTGCGCGCTGCCGGCGCGGCGGTCGGCCGCCTGCGCCCGGATGAACGCGGCGAGGGCGTCGGTGGGACGCTGCGATCCGATGGCGGTGCCGGCGGCGAGGTTGGTGGCGATCGTCTCGTAGTCGGTGGCGCGGGTCTTGGCCGACTTGGCGGCGGCGTCGGTCGAGGCGCCGGCGGCCTCGCGCAGCGTGGCGGCGGCGGCCTTGAAGTCCTTGGCGCGATAGAGCGAGTCGGCCTTCTTCGTGGCGGCGGCGAGGCCCTTGGGCGAGGGGGCCTTGGGCGCGCTGGGCGGCTCGTCGAGATCGAGCTTGCGAGCGAGCGCGGACCCGACGCGCGGTTTGATTTCGGCAGGTTTTTTGTCCGGCTTTCGGACAGCGGCGGCGACCGGGGCTGGAGCGGCGAGGTCGGGGGGAGTGGGCGGCGTCGCGGCGAGCTGCCGCGTCGGGAGGGGTGCGGTGGCGACGGGCGCGACGGGAGGTGCGAGCGGAGGGACGGCGGGCTCGGCGACCGCGACCGGCACCGGCGAGGGGGCCCTACCCGTGACCGTATCCGTACCCGTACCCGTGACCGTATCCGTGACCGTACCCGTACCCGTACCCGTGACCGTGACCGTATCCGTACCCGTGACCGTACCCGTACCAGTACCAGTACCCGTGACCGTATCCGTGACCGTACCCGTACCCGTACCCGTATCCGTACCCGTATCCGTACCTGTGACCGTACCCGTTACCGTACCTGTGACCGTATCCGTATCCGTACCCGTGACCGTATCCGTACCCGTGGCGGCGGGCGCAGGCTTTTCGTCGCCGCCGACCATCGCCCCGGCGACGATGAGCGAGATCATCGCGACGATGCCGGCGCCGATGATGAGGCCCTTTCTGCGGTTGGGCGCCGGGGCCGGGACCCATTGGGCATGGGCGCTCGGGAAGGGACGCGGCTCGACCTGTGCGGTGAGCGTCATCGGATGGAGGTTGGCGCCGTAGGGCTGCGAGTAGCTGGCCGACACCATCGCGGCGATGGGATTGGGTGCGGTGTACGCGCCCGAGTTGGGCATCGGCACCGGGCCCGACGGCGCGGCGGTCAGCACCGGCATCGGCGTCGAGAGCACGCGCGGCGGTGACACCATGATCGGCGTGGTCGCGACCGGTGGCGGCGACATCGTCGAGGTGCTGCGGGGAGGCGGCGGCGGCGTGGTCGCGGCCCGGCTCCGCGGCGGCGGCGGCGGCACGGTGGCCTCTTTCCGGCGCGGCGGTGGCGGCTGGCGGTGCGAGACGGGCGCGGTCACCGACGCGGGCCGGTGATGCTGGCGCTGCGGCGTGGCGGCTGCGGCGGCAACCTGGGCCGGTCGCAGCGGCGCCTTGCCAGCGACCGTCGACGCGTCCTCTTCCTGCTGGCCCCATCCGCCCACCGACGGCTGGTGCGAGCTGGGCGGATGATCGACGCGGAAGACCGTGTTGCCGATCTCGACGCGATCGCCGTGGTGGAGCTGGCAGCGCCCGTCCTCGAGGCGATCGTTGATGAGCGTGCCGTTGCCGGACCCGTTGTCCTGCACGACCCACGCGGTGCCGTCCCAGTGCAGCACCAGGTGCTTGCGCGACACCGCGATGTCGGTCAAGACGACGTCGTTGTCGACGGCGCGGCCGATGCGCACGACGGAGCCGCGCAGGTCGAAGACCCGACCTTGATCGCTGCCGGCGATGACGACCAGCTTGCCGCTGGCCGCGGGATCCGAGACCGGCGGCACCAGCTGGAGCGGCGGCAGCGGGCGGGCCTGATCTTCGATCGTCGATTCCTCGACGATGGCGCTGCGCTGGCCGCTGCTCGACGGCTCGGCGACGGTGGTGCCGTCGTCCCACTGTTCCTCGAGCGACGCGCCGGTGGCACCGTTGCTCGTCGGTTCGCCCTCGAGGGGCATCGGCGACGGCTCGATCGTGGTGCGGTCGTTCTCGAGATCGTCGAGCCCGCCTGATGCGGCGCCGCCCGGCAACACCATCAGGTGGGCAGGCGCACGACCTGGCTGGCTCGGACCGCGTGCCACGGTCAAAGCTTACGGGTGTGCTCGGCGCATTTCAACGACGGTAGAAATTGCGTGCCCACCTGGACCTACGCGGCGGCACACGTCGCGTGCTACCAGAACCCATGCAGCTTCCGCGCATCATCGCCGGTCAGACCCAGCCTTCGATCGCCTTCGCGCCGTCGAAGATCATCGGGATCGGGCAGAACTATCGCGCCCACGTCGCCGAGATGGGCAAGACCATCCCGAGCGAGCCGGTGATGTTCTTGAAGCCGCCCTCGTCGCTGCTCGCCGACGGCGCCAGCATCGAGCGACCCGACGGCTACCTGCGGGTCGACTACGAGGGCGAGCTGGGCGTGGTCATCGGCCGGCGCGCGCGCCAGGTCTCGGTCGACGACGCGCTGGGCTGCGTGCTCGGTTACGTGTGCGTCAACGACGTGACCGTGCGCGACCTCCAGCAGAAGGACGGACAGTGGACGCGCGCGAAGGGCTTCGACACCTTTTGCCCGGTTGGCCCGGCGCTCGTCGAGGGCCTCGATCCTCGCGACCTGCGCATCACGACCCGCGTCAACGGTGCGGTGAAGCAGGACTCGCGCACCTCGGACCTGATCTTCGACGTGGCGACGCTCATCGCGTTCGTGTCGCGCCACATGACGCTCGAGGTCGGCGACCTGATCTCGACCGGCACCCCGGCCGGCGTCGGCAACCTGACCGTCGGCGACGTCGTCGAGATCGAGATCGAGGGCGTCGGCGTCCTGCGCAATCCGGTCGTCGCGCCTCGATGAACGAGCTCGTCTTGGGGCTGGGCGGCAACCTCGGCAGCGACGACGAGCTGCTGGCGCGCTTCGACGACGTGGCGTCGGACTTCGCGCGGCGGGGCCGGGTGCGGGCGTCGAAGGTCTACCGGAGCGCGGCGCTGGTCGAGCACGATCCCCCGTTCCTGAACGCGGCGCTCGCGGTCGTCCTCGACGACGCGCCCCCGCCCGACGCGCTGCTCGCCACGATCCACGCGCTCGAGAAGGCCCACGGCCGGCGCCGCGAGGCCGAGGCCTACTGGGGCCCGCGCACCCTCGACGTCGACGTGCTGGTGTGGGGGCGCCGCGAGCTGCGCACGCCGACCCTGCGCATCCCGCATCCGCGCGTGCACCAGCGCAGCTTCACGTTGCGGCCGATGATCGATCTGCTCGGCGAGGACTTCGTGATCGTCGGGCACCACGAGGCGTTGGGCCGGCTGGTCCACGCCTGCGGGCCGGCGATCGAGGCGACCGACTACGCGATCGTCGCGGCCCGCCCGTCGACGACCGGCACCTGATCGCCGCGCCACCAGCGCTTCACCTGCTCGAGCGACGACGTGCGAGGCAGGCCGGTGGGCAGCGCGTCGAGCAGCGTGCGGCCGTAGCCGCGCCCGACCACCCGGGGGTCGAGGATGGCGACGATGCCGCGGTCGTCGCGTCGACGGATGAGCCGCCCGAAGCCCTGCTTGAGCGCGATCGCGGCCTGGGGCAGCTGCAGCTCCGAGAACGGGTCGCCGCCGCGCGCCGCGACCGCCTGGGCCCGCGCCGCGTTGAGCGGGTCGGTGTGGGGCGCAAACGGCAGCTTGTCGATCACGACCAGCGACAGCGCGTCGCCGGGCACGTCGACGCCCTCCCAGAACGAGCCGGTGCCCAGCAGCACCGAGCCCGGCGTGGCGCGGAAGCGATCGAGCAGCATCGCGCGCGGCGCATCGCCTTGGCGCAGGATCGGGTACGGCAGCTTGGCGAGGAGCCGCGCCGCGGCGTCGAGGGCGCGGTGGCTGGTGAACAGCAGGAACGCGCGACCGCCGGTGATCGCGCACAGCTCGGCGGCGCGGGCCGCGACCTCGGGCGGCAGGCCGTCGTTGCCCGGCACTGGCAGGTCGTGCGGCACGTACAGCAGCGCCTGGCGCCGGTAGTCGAAGGGCGAGGTGACCGCGAGCTCGTCGACCTCGTCGGGAACCAGGCCGAGGCGCTGCCGGGTGTAGCCGAAGCCGGCCGAGGTCGCGAGGGTCGCGCTGGTGAAGATGGCGGTCGCGTCGCCGTGGACGATCAGCCGGCGCACCAGCTCGGCGACCGCGATGGGCGCGGCGGCCAGGGTGGTTGCGTGGTTGCGGGTCTCGCCCCAGTAGACGTGCTGGCGCTGGCGCTGCTCGGCCAGCTCGGCGAGATCGTCGCGGGCGGCGCGGCAGCGTCGGGCGATCGACGCGATCTGCTCGCGTCGGCCGGCCTCGCGCTCGTCCTCGTCGTGGTCGGGCGGTGGCGGCAGCGCCTCGAGATCGCAGGTCCGGGCCAGATCTTCGAGCGCGCTGTCGAGCGCGAACCAGGCGTCTTGCCGCGACCCGGCGCCGAGCAGCTCGGGCGGCAAGACCACGCGGCCACCGTCGGCGGCGAGGCCGTGGAGCGCGCGGCGCGCCTCGAGGAAGAACGTGGCGATCGCGCGCTCGACGTCGGCGATGGCGGCGGCGTGGTCCGCGCCCAACCCGCCGGTGAGATGGGCGTCGCGGACCAAGGCTCCCATGCGGCCGTTGGTCATGCGCACGCCGAAGTGCTCGGTCGCGACGTCCTCGAGCTGGTGGGCCTCGTCGAAGATCACGGCGTCGTGCTCGGGTAAGACCCGCGCGCCCGGATGCGCGGTGCGCAACGCCAGGTCGGCAAAGTACAGGTGGTGGTTCACCAGCACCAGGTCGGCCTTCTCGGCGGCGCGCCGGGCCTGGGTCACGAAGCAGCGCTCGAAGTGCGGGCAGCGCGGGCCCAGGCGGGTCTCCGGCGTGGTCGTCACCTCGGCCCAGATCGGGGCCGACTCGGCGATCGCCTCGACCTCCGAGCGGTCGCCGGTCGTGGTCTCCGCGACCCAGCGCAACAGCGCCTCGTGATCGGCCTCGACGGAAGCCGGGCGGGTACCGGGGATGACGGTCTGGCGCAGCTCCTCGAGCTTGCGCTTGCAGACGTAGTTCGCGACCCCCTTGAGCGCGACCGCGACGAAGGGCCGGGCGACGATCTGCCGGAGCAGCGGCAGGTCGTGGCGGACGATCTGGTCTTGCAGCGCGCGGGTGCCGGTCGACACCACGACCCGCTGGCCCGACTCCAGCGCTGGCACCAGGTACGCGAGGGTCTTGCCAGTGCCGGTGCCGGCCTCGACCAGGAGCGCGCGCTCGTCGGCCAGCGCGGCGCTCACCGCGGCGGCCATGCGCCGCTGCTCGGGGCGATCCTCGAAGTGCGGGATGGCCGCGTCGAGCGTGCCGCCGGGAGCGAGCGCGCCGATGGGCGCCTCGCGATCGGTCAACGCGACGCCTTCTCGTCGTGGCCGCTCACGCCGAAGCGCCGCCCCAGCTCGCGCCACACCTCGGCGACCGGCACGTCGCGGGCGGCCAGGCCGACCATGACGTGGAACAGCAGGTCCGCGGTCTCGTGGACAATCTGATCGCGGGGCGCGGCGTCGTCGGCCAGCTCGTCGGCCAGCTCGCCGTGCTCCTCGGCGATCTTGCCGAGGATCTTGGGTAGGCCGCCGTCGAACAGCGATCGGGTGTAGCTCTTGGTCGCCGTGGCGCTGCGGCGGGCCTCGATCACCGCGGCCAGCCGGTCGAGCACGTGGATCGCCGGCGCGCCGTCGTCATCGGCCGCCTCGCCGTGGAAGAAGCACGCGGTCGCGCCGGTGTGGCAGGCCGGCCCGGCCGGGCGTGCCCGCACCAAGATCGCGTCGCGGTCGCAGTCGAGGCGCAGCTCGACGACGCCAAGCGTGTTGCCGGAGGTCTCGCCCTTCTTCCACAGCGCGCCGCGCGAGCGCGACCAGAAGTGCACGGTGCCGGTCTCGCGGGTGAGGCGCCACGCCTCGGCGTTCATCCACGCCAGCATGAGGACCGTGCCGACATCGGCGTCTTGCACGATCGCCGCGACCAGTCCGCGATCGTCCCAGGCGGGCTCGGGAAGCATGCCCGGTTGTCGACCGCGCGATCGGCGGAGTCAAGCGCGCCGCCACGCGCCGCGATCATTGCCGGGTCGGGGCCTCTTCGATGCGCCCGTCGGCGTGCTGGGCGAACCGTCCGCGGTCGCGGGCGTGGACCGGATCGGGGCTCGGCCAGGGCCAGCCGCCGAACTGGGTGCGCTGGTAGTCGGCGAAGGCCTGCCGGATCTCGTCGGCGCTGTTCATCACGAACGGCCCGTACTGCACGGTCGGCTCGGCGATCGGCTTGCCCTGCAGCATCAGCAGCTCGGCCGTGGTGTCGCCGGTGTTGACCAGCTCGATCGTCGGGCTGTGCTTCCACGCCAGCAGCTGCTTCACCTTCACCGAGCGACCCGACGCGGTGATGGTCGAGCCGGCGAAGAAGTACAGCGTGCGGCGCGCCGACGCGTGACCGGCCGGCAGGGTGAGCGTGGCGCCGGGCTCGAGCGCGATCGTCCAGATCGCGACGTGGCTGTCGGGCTGCGCGGCCCACGACTCGGGCGGCGGCGGCGGCGAGGCCGGGTCGCCCGCGACGTAGGTGACGACGCTCTTGTTGCCGTTGGCGTCGACCTGCTCGCGGCGAGGGATGCGCTCGTTCCACAGCATCGCGAAGTGCGGCTTCGCCATCTTCTGGGCGCGCGGCAGGTTGAGCCAGATCTGGAACAGCTCCGCGGGGTTGGCGCGCTCGCTCTCGACGAGCGGGAACATCTCGCTGTGCGAGATGCCGGCGCCGGCGGTGAGCCACTGCACGTCGCCGCCGCCAAAGCGCGCGGTCGCGCCCAGCGAGTCGAAGTGGTCGATCAGGCCCTGGCGGACGATCGTGACGGTCTCGAAGCCGCGGTGGGGATGGCCCGGAAAGCCCGGCACCACCTCGCCGTGATACATGCTCCAGCCGTCTTTGCGCGAGAAGTCCTGACCCAGGTCGCGACCGTCGAGGTCGGCGACCGGGCCGAGGTGCTCGTCACCGGCCGGGTAGGCGTCGTCGTGATGGACGCAGAACAGGAAGGGATCCGCGGTCTCCCAGGGGAAACCGAGCGGCTTGACGGTGAAGTCGTCGGACATGACGGGGGATGGTAGGTCGGCGCCGACCGGTCGCAACCCGCGATCGTAGAGCGCCGTTCAGCGCACGCGCGGCGCCCGGACCGGCAGGTGGCGCTCGTTCAAGTACAGCTTGGCCTCGGCGATGGTGTGCTGGCCGTAGTGGAAGATCGAGGCGGCCAGGACCGCATCGGCGCCGCCGATCGCGAGCCCGTCGGCCAGGTGCGAGAGCTCGCCCACCCCGCCCGACGCGATGACCGGGATGGTGACCGCGTCGACGACGCTACGGACCAACACCAGGTCGTAGCCGGCCCGCGAGCCGTCCTGATCCATGCTGGTGACCAGGAGCTCGCCAGCACCGCGGTCGGCGACCTCGCGGCACCACTCCAGCGCGTCTCGGCCCTCGGAGGTGCGGCCGCCGTGGCTATAGACGTCCCAGCCGCCGTCGGCGCGCCGCTTGGCGTCGATCGCGACGACGATGGCCTGGTTGCCGAAGCGCTCGGCGCACACGTCGATGAGGCCGGGGTTGCGCAGCGCGGCGGTGTTGATCGCGATCTTGTCGGCGCCGGCCAGCAGCAGGCGCTCGGCGTCCTCGGCGGTGCGGACCCCGCCGCCGACGGTGAGCGGCACGAACAGCCGGTCGGCGGTGCGCGCGACCACGTCGAGGATCGTGGAGCGTCCATCGGGCGAGGCCGAGATGTCGAGGAAGCAGATCTCGTCGGCGCCGTCGGCGTCGTAGCGCTCGGCCTGCTCGACCGGGTCGCCGGCGTCGCGCAGATCGATGAAGCCGGTGCCCTTCACGACGCGGCCGTCCTTCACGTCGAGGCACGGGATCACGCGGCGGGCCAGCATCAGCGGACCTCGGCGGCGGCGGCGATCGCCTCGGCCAGCGTGAAGCGCGCGTCGTAGAGCGCCCGGCCGACCACCACCGACGCCACCCCGGCCGCGGCCAGCGCGCGCAGGTGGTCCAGCGAGTGGACACCGCCCGAGGCGATCACGTCGATCGACACCGCGGCGGCCAGCGCGGCCGTGGCCGCCACGTTGGGGCCGACCCCGATGCCGTCGCGCGCGATGTCGGTGTAGAGCAGCGCGGCGGCGCCCCAGCCGGCGGCGCGGCGGCCCAGCTCGACGGCGGTGACGTCCGAGGCCTCGACCCAGCCCTCGACCGCGACCACCCCGTCGCGGGCGTCGACGGCGACGATGACCCGGCCCGGGAACGCCTCGCACAGCGCCTGCACGACCGCGGGCGCCTTGACCGCCGCGGTGCCGAGCACGACCGCCGCCGCGCCGGCGTCGAGGACCGCCCGGGCCGCGGCCGCATCGCGGATGCCGCCTCCGACCTGGACCGGCACGCGGCTGGCCGCGCACACCCGCGCGATGAGGTCGGCGTGGCGGCGGGCGCCATCGAACGCGCCGTCGAGATCGACGACGTGGATGCGCTCGGCGCCGCCGTCGCACAGCTCGGCGACCAGCTCTTCGGGGTGCTCGCGGTAGACCGTCACGTCGTCGCGGCGCCCTTCGCGCAGCCGGACCGCGCGCCCGTCGAGCAGATCGATGGCGGGGATGACCTTCACTGCTGCACGAACTCCCGGAGCAGCGCGAGGCCGACCTCCTGGCTCTTCTCGGGGTGGAACTGACAGGCGAAGACGTTGCCGGCGCGGACCGCGGCGCAGAACGGCTCGCCGTGGTGGCTCGACAGCACCACCATCGCCGGATCGTCGGGGACCGCGAAGTACGAGTGGACGAAGTAGAAGTGCGTGACCCGGTCGAGCGCGGGCAACAGCGGGTCCTCGGCGTGCTGGATGACGCGGTTCCAGCCCATGTGCGGGATCTTGATGCGGGGCTCGCCGCCGGCGCCGTCGGGCGGGACGAAGCGCCGCACCCGCCCCGGGATGAGCCCGAGGCCGCGCACCGGGCCGTGCTCCTCGCTCTCGTCGAAGAGCACCTGGAGGCCGAGGCAGATGCCGAAGTACGGTACGCCGCGGTCGATGGCGTGGCGCAGCTCGTCCTCGAGGCCGCGCTCGCGCAGGCCGTTCATGAACGACGCGAAGGCGCCCTGGCCCGGGACCACCAGCTTGTCGGCTCGGCGGACGACCTCGGGATCGCGGGTCACCACCACGTCGGCGCCGACCGCCTGCAAGGCCTTCTCGACCGAGCGCAGGTTGCCGGAGCAGACGTCGAGGACGGCGATCACGCGCGCAGCGTTCCCTTGGTCGACGGCACTGCGCCAGCCAGGCGCGGGTCGACCCGGGTCGCCTGGTCGAGGGCCTTGGCCAGCGCCTTCCAGATGCACTCGATGACATGGTGCGGATTGCCGCCGTAGTGCAGCAGCACGTGAACGTTGCACTCGGCGCGGATCGCGAACGCCGCCCAGAACTCCTTGGCGAGCATGCAGTCGAAGGTGCCGATCCACTTGCCGTCGAGCCCGGGCACGTTCCACACGAACGCCGGGCGGCCCGAGAAGTCGATCGCGACCGTCACCATCGTCTCGTCCATCGGCAGCGAGGCCCAGCCGTAGCGGGCGAGGCCGGCGCGGTCGCCCAGCGCCTCGCGGAAGGCCTGGCCCAGCACCAGCCCGACGTCCTCGACGGTGTGATGGGCGTCGATCTCGATGTCGCCGCGGGCGTGGACGCTCAGGTCGAACACGCCGTGGCGGGCCAGCGCGTCGAGCATGTGGGTCAGAAACGGCACCGGCGTGTCGAGCGTGCGAGCGCCACTCCCGTCGAGCCCTAGCTCGACGGTGACCTGGGTTTCCTTGGTGTTGCGCTCGACGCGGCTACTGCGAGGACCAGTCACGCCCCCTTCTATCACGGCGGCCCAGCTTCGATGTCACACCCGCCGTGGTGGTGCCCAGTGGCTGAACCCCGCTCCGAATTGCCAACGATTGCCGGTCACGTTTGGCGGGGTCGCCTCTCTGCCGGAGCATGGACAACCAGCTCTACCGTCAGCTCGGCCTGGACAGCGAACTCGATCAGGAGCGCGGCAGCGGTGGGACAACACCGGGCAAGTCGAGCATGACGTCGCGGCTGGCCCCGGCGCCGCAGATGATCTTCCGGGTGTCGGACCCGGAGACGGCGCGCGCGCTAGGCGAGGCGATGAGCGGTAACACCCGGGTGCAGCGGCGGGCCGAGCGCGACAGCAACGGCGTCGCCGAGGGCGCAGAGGCGGCGGTCGACCGGGCCTCGGCCTCGTCGGGCTCGGCGCTCCCGGGCGGCATCCAACGCCAGTTCGAGGGCTCGCTGGGCGCCGACCTGTCGGGCGTCCGGGTCCATACCGGCGCCGACTCCGAGACCGCGGCCCATGCGGTTGGTGCCAAGGCCTACACCGTCGGCCAGGACATCCATTTCGGCGCCGGCAAGTACCAGCCCGCCGACCCCTTCGGCCTCCACCTGCTGGCCCACGAGGTCGCGCACACCGTCCAGCAGTCGGGAGGCGCCACCCAACGCCAGCACAAGCTCGAGGTGTCGGGCCCGCAGGACGCTGCCGAGCACGAGGCCGACCGCGCGGCTGACGCCATGGTGTCGGGCCGGCCTGCCGACCTGGGCACGTCGATGGTGCTGGCCCGCAAGCAGCTCAGCCGAGACGTCGACGCCGACACCGGCACCATCCAGGGCGCGGGCGACGAGGCCGAAGGGGCCGCGCTCAAGGCGCCGCTGTCGGTCGACAGCGTCTCGGTGACCGCCGATCAGTCGAAGGTCGCCGAGATCATCTCGACCATCGACAAGAACCACAAGGTGCTGTCCGAAGGCGAAAAGGACGACGACCGTATCAAGGGCATCGGGCCGCTCGCAGTCAACGCGGCGACCAAAGCCAAGCTGCAGGTCTTCAACGACAGCCTCGGGGTCACTAGCGTCGACACCGCCGGCTTCGCGGTGCAGTTCCGCACGGCCTCGGCCGACTACAAGCGGCTGACCGCCGAGGGCAACGAGTACCTGGCGCACCTCGGCGTCGACACTGCTGGCCACAGCTCGGTCGACACCATGACCGACGGCTTCAACGCGATGGGCGCCGACAGCCTCAAGATGGGCGAGGGTCAGGCCGGCCTGCAGCGCTTCCGAGCCGCCCGCGCCAACCTCAATACGTCGGCCACCAAGATGGACGGCGAGGTCAAGGCGTTCCGCGGCGCCGCGCAGGGCCTGCAGGGCGCGCTGTACAGCGCCAAGGGCAAGGCGGCCGCGGCGTCGGGCGCCGATGCCGCCAAGAAGCTGGCCGCGGTGAAGGCCGAGATCGAAGCGGTCGCCAAGGGCGTCAGCATGGCGATCAAGGTCGCCTCGACGGTGGCCAGCTTCGCCGGCACCGGCGGTGCGGCTGGCGCGATGGCGTCCGAGGCCAACACCGCTGGCACCGCGGTCGACAAGATGAAGGTCGCCAAGGCGTTCTATGGCGATGCCGACAAGCTGTCGCAGGGAGCGCTCGGCAAGACCGACCTGGGCGGCATCTCGGTCGGCACCATCGTCGGTGGCGACCCGGCAGCGATCGCCGAGAGCCTGGTCACCATCATCGGCAACTACTGCAACAAGGAGAAGATCGCCAACCTCCAGCAGACCATCGCGACCGCGGCCGCCGAGGAGAAGTCCTTCAACGCCGCTGGCGACGCCGCCACCTTCGCCGGTCATCAGACCACGATGGAGGCGGCCGCCTCCAAGCTGAAGACCCTGGTCAGCGCGTTCGAGGGCGCCAAGAAGGAGATGAGCGCCGCCGCTGACGCGCTCATGGCCGAGCTCAACAAGGGCGGCAAGAAGGGCAAGGACCAGGCCAAGGGCGTGCTGTTCCTGTCCGATGCCGATCGCTTCCTGGCCCAGGTCACCAACGCGATCACGTCGGGCGAGAACCAGCAGGCCAACGTGAAGTCCGCCGCCGATCAGCGCAAGTCGCTGCGAGGCACCACCAACACCATCGAGGCCGAGCCCGATCGCGCGACCCAGAAGTACTACACCGGCGAGAAGTTCAAGCTGCCCGGCAAGATCTACGGCACCAACGACGCCTGGCGCATCCACGCCGTCGACGTCACCTTCGGCGGCGGCGCCTTCGGCACCTACGACGGCATCGTCCAGGGCGGCAGCGGCTCGGTCGAAGGCGGCGCCGGCGCAGGCGAGGGTATCGCCAGCAAGATCAAGATCTTGCGAGACGCCAAGGCCCAGGTCGTCAAGCTCCAGTCCTCGATCCAACGCGTCCTGGGCACCGGCGGCCCCGGACTCAACGCGTAAGGCGAACTAGCGACGCAGCGCGGCGAAGCGCTCGCGCGCGGCGTCGACCTCGGCGGGAGATTGAGTGCCGACGAGATCGAGGCTGGCCCGCTGCTCTTGGCCGGTCTGGGCGTCGCGGGCGCGGACCCGCAGGATGCCGCTGGGGTCGACGGCGAAGATGACCTCGATGCTGGTCGCGCCGCGCGGGCGGCCCGGCAGGTTGTCGAGGACGAGATCGCCGAGGATGGCGTTATCGTCGATGCGGCGCGACTCGCCTTGGAAGACCCGGATGCGCACGGTCTGCTGCTGGTCGCGCGAGGTGGCGAACATGCGGCGGGTCTCGGCCGGCACGCGCGAGTTGCGGCGGATGAGCTCCTCGCAGTAGCCGGCGACGGTGCCGATGCCGAGGCCGCGCGGCACGACCTCGACGACGGTCGGGCTGATCGGGCCCGCCACCTGCTGCGGCGGCGGCCCGGCGTGCTGGGCGGCGGCCTGCTGCGGCGGCGCGGGTTGCGGCGCGGCGTGCGGCGCGGCGTGCGGCGCCGCGCTCCACGAGGGCGCGGCGGCGGGCGGCGGCGCGGCGGTGCGCGACGGCGGCGCGGTGGGTGCGGGTGGCGGCGCGGTGGGTGCGGGTACCGGCGCGGTCGCGGCGGCCGCGATCGCGGCGAGGATGGACGGCGCGCCCGGCGGCGGCGGGATCGGCGGCGCCAGGGGCACGCCGGGCGTGGTCGTCGCCATGAACGCCGCGGTCGCGCCAGGACCAGCCGCCGGGGGCCGCGGCGAGGCGGTGCCGCGATCGGTCGTGCGAGGTGGTGGGGTCGCGCGCGCGTCGGAGGGCATCGGCGGCGGGGCGGACGGGCTCGGCGAGAACATCGGCAGGTCGGCGCCGATCAGCGTGCGCTGCTGGCTGGCCGGCGTGGCGGGCGGGGCGGCCGGCTCGTCGCTGGCCCAGGCGTCGGAGAGGCGCGCCACCGCGTCGTCGAGGGCGATGATCGGCTCGGCGGTCATGCCGATCATCGTCCGGCTGTGCGGGTTCGACACCGGCGCCCGAGGCGGCTGCACCGTCGGTGGCGTCGCGGCCGGGGTGCCGCGGTTGGTGATGCGGCCCAGGGCCCTGTGGCTACCGTTGTCGTCGAAGCGATCCACCGTGGCGCCGCGGGCGGCTCGACGCACCGACGCGGTGTCGGCGGGAGGACGGTTGAGCGTGCTCATCGGCGCGGTCGTGCGCCGCTCGTCGCCGGTGTTGGTCGTGGCGTCTTCCCAGCCGGCGCCCGCCCCGCCGGCGCCCGCTCCGCCGGCGCCCGCTCCGCCGGCGCCCGCAACCGGACTGGCAGGGCTCGCGTTCGCGACCGTCGTCGGGCTCGGGCTCGGGCTCGGGCTCGGGCTCGGGCTCGGGCTCGGGCTCGGGTTGAGCGGCGGGATCGTCGCGCTGCCGCGCATCGGGGTAAGGCCGCGTCCGGTCGGTCGCTTCGACAGGATGCGCTCGAGCGCCGAGGCCTGGAGCGCGGCACCGAGCGCGACGGCCTCCTCCGGATGGAGATCGGTGCGCGGCGCGCGCTGGAAAAACTGCGTCACCCGCTCGCGGATGTACGGGATCTTGGTCGTGCCGCCGACCAGGACGACGTCCTCGATCGCGCTCGGCGTGAGGCCGGCGAGGGTCATCGCCTCCTCGCAGACCGCGAACGTACGCTCGATGAGTGGCGTGGCCTTGGCGATGAGCTGGTCGCGCGAGATCTCGGTCTCGAGGTGCAGCGGCACGCCGCCCGGGCCGTAAGCGATCTCGTCGACCTTCACCAGCGCGCGCTGGCGCCGCGACAGCTCGATCTTGGCCTGCTCGGCGACCGCGCGGAGGCGCATCACCGCGACCTCGTTCTCGCGCACGTCGGTGCGAATCTTTGACAAGCACACGTCGGCCATGTGCTCCATCAGGAGCTCGTCGATGTCATCGCCGCCGAGGAACGAGTCGCCGGCCGTCGCCAGCACCTCGTAGACCTGGTCCTGCAGGCGCAGCAGCGTGACGTCGAAGGTGCCGCCGCCGAAGTCGTAGACCGCGATCACGCGCGACAGCTGGCGCTGGTGGCCGTACGCCAGGGCCGCCGCGGTCGGCTCGTTGAGCACGCGCACGACCGTGATGCCGGCGATGGCACCCGCGGTGGCGGTCGCGGAGCGCTGGGCGTCGTTGAAGCTGGCCGGCACCGTCACGACCGCGCGCGAGACCTCGCGACCCAGCGCGCGGTTGGCGATGCCGCGCATATGGTCGAGGACGATCGCCGAGATCTCCGGCACCGCGAACTCGCCGCCGCGGGTCACGATCACCGGCTGCTGGTTGGCGCCCTCCTTGATCGCGTACGGCATCCGCTGCATCGCCGCGTGGATCTCGCGCGAGCGGAACGGTCGGCCGATCAGGCGCTTCGCCGAGTACACCGTGTTGCGGGGGTCGATGATGCGGCGCTGTTTGGCATCGGCGCCGACCACGACCGAGCCGTTGGGGTGAAACGACACCACCGACGGGTGGATCTTGATGCCGCGCTCGTCGGCCAGCACCACCGGCATGCCGGCCTCGTCGCAGCGGGCCGCGACCGAGTTGGTCGTGCCGAGGTCGATGCCGATGATCGGATCGGTCGCGCTCACGAGACCCCCGCGGGCAAGCTGGCCAGCACCTCGTCGTACCAGCGCTCGAGCGAGGCCCGGAACGGCCACATCCACCCGTACGACGGACCGGTGAACTGCTCGATCACGTGGGCGCGGTACCAGTCCTGCCGGGGATACGCCGGGCCGTAGACCTCGGCCGCGACGCGGATCGACTCTTCGTAGGCAGCCATCTCGAACCGGGCACGAAAATACGCGAGCCCGAGCGGCAAGGGAAATAACAGGTAGCAGATCGCCATCCCGGGCAGCGTCCAGCGACGGAACTGCTCCAGGTGCACCGCCTCGTGCCGCAGCGTGCAGTAGCGCTCGTTCGCGTCGCGCTGGTCCCAGTCGCCGGTCACGTACACCGTCCGGCCGATCGTCGTCTGGTACCCGTCGAGGTAGCTCCGCATCCCGCCCAACGTCACCACGATCAACGCCTTGTGGATCGCCCGATGCAGTCGCGACTCGGGCTTGCAAACGATGCGCAGCCGGTACGCACGTTCCAGCTGCGCGACGTAGGCGCCGTACCGCTCCTCGGGATCCACGCGCGCAGCGTAGCAGCGCTCAGGGCGTTGGTTAGAACCGTTCACCCCCACCACCCGCGCGGGACCGGCCTTTGGCTCCCTGGTTCCCGAAGCGGCACAGGGTTGGTCAGAATCGAATTTCGTCCGCTCGATCGAGCAATGTTCCTCGTCGGAGCCCTCGAGGCGCCGTCTGCCGCGCGCGGATGTTCCAGCGGCGTTCGGATGCCGCTGGAACGTCAGAAGGCGTGGTAGCGCGTACCCGCCCCACCGTCCGACGTAGGGGCCGGGGCGTCGCAGAAGTAGGGCCGGTGGCTGCCGATCGCTCCGAAGCGGCTGGCGACGGCGCGGGTCAGCGTCATCGTCGCGCCGAGCCAGGCACCGCGAATCGTCAGAACCACCGCGACCGCTGGATAGCCCGATGATGCGTGCGTGACGGCGGGGAGTTGCGCGGTTCAGCCGCCGTGGTTGACGCGTGCGCGCGCGATTGCGTAGCGTGCGTGCCACGTGGCCACCGATGTCTCCAAGCTGAACCCGCCGCAGCGCGCCGCGGTCACCCACGGTGGTGGCCCGCTGCTCGTGCTGGCCGGCGCCGGCTCGGGCAAGACCCGCGTCATCACGTACCGCATCGCGCATCTGCTCGACGGCGGCATCCCGCCCGACGCCATCGCGGCGCTCACGTTCACCAACAAGGCCGCCGAGGAGATGCGTGAGCGCGTCGCTCACCTGCTGGGCGACAAGCGCGTTGCCGGCAAGCTGACGATGGGCACGTTCCACTCGCTCGGCCTTCACATCCTGCGCACCGAACGCAAGGCGCTGGGCTACCCGGGCGGCTTCGCGGTCTACGACGCGTCGGACCAGCTCGGCGTCATCCGCGAGGTGTTGCGCGAGGTGAAGGACTTCTCGCGCGACGGCGAGCGCCGCTTCGACGTGAAGGCGATCCTGTCGCGCATCTCGCTCGCCAAGAACGGCTTCGTCGAGCCCGAGGACTTCCAGCCTCGCGAGGGCGACGAGTACGACTTCATCACCGGCGAGGTCTACCCGCGCTACCAGGCTGCGCTGCGCGCGTATGCCGCCTTCGACTTCGACGATCTGATCTGCGAGCCGGTCCGCCTCATGAACCGCGATCCCGCGGTGAAAGACCGCTGGCAGAGCCGCTTCCGCTTCGTCCTCGTCGACGAGTATCAGGACACCAACAAGGCGCAGGTCATGCTCGTGCGCGAGCTGGTCGCGCGGCATCACAACCTGACCGTCGTTGGCGACGACGACCAGTCCATCTACGCCTGGCGCGGCGCGGACCCGACCAACATCCTGGGTTTCGCCGACGCCTTCGCGGGCGCGACCACCATCAAGCTCGAGCAGAACTACCGCTCGACCAAGACCATCCTCAGCGCCGCCAACGCCGTCATCGCCCACAACACCACGCGCCACGGCAAGGTGCTGTGGTCCGAGCATGGCGACGGCGAGATCATCACGCACGCGGTCGCTTCCGACGTCGAGCAGGAGGCCAAGTGGGTCGCCCTGGAGTGCAAGAAGCTCCACGACGCCGGCCGCAAGTGGGAGCAGATGGCGGTGCTCTACCGCTCGAACCTTCAGGCCAAGCCGCTCGAGGACGAGCTGCGCCAGCTGAGCGTGCCCTACGCGATGTTCGGCGGACAGGAGTTCTTCGAGCGCAAGGAAGTGAAGGACGTGATCGCGTACCTGCGCGTTGCGCTCAACCCGCGCGATGAGCTGTCCCTGCGCCGGATCGTCAACTACCCAGCCCGGGGCATCGGGCCGACGACCCTCGAGCGCGTGCTGGCGGCCGCGCGAGCCCAACACGCGACCCTGCTCGACGCGTTGCGCGCCATCGCCGGCGTCGCCGAGAAGCCGATGCCGGGCGATGCCGGCGAGGCCTCGGTCGACCCAGCCGACGACGACGACGACGATCCGTACGAGGCGGCGCGCCGTCGTCGCGAGGCCGCCGAGGAGCGCGGCGAGGATCACGACAGCGCCTTTCGCGACTCGATGCACGCCGCCTCGACCGCCAAGGGGACCACCACGTTCCAGCCGTCGAACGACCTGCGGCCCGGCGTGCGCGGCGCGGTCGCCGGGCTGATCGACATCCTCGATCGGCTCGCCGGCTCTCTCGCGGCCGGCGAGACCGTCGCCGCGACCCGCCGGCTGCTCGAAGACATCGCGCTCTACGACGACCTGCGCACCGCCGCGCCCAACCCGACCGCGGCCCAGCGCCGCGTCGACAACGTCGAGAGCCTGCTCGGCTCGCTCACCAAGTTCGCCGCCAAGTCCCCCGGCGCCAAGGCGCTCGCCGACTACCTGCGCAGGCTGTCGCTCGAGACCAACGACGACGACGAGCAGACCGGCGACCGCGTCGTCATGACCACGCTGCACGGCTCGAAGGGTCTGGAGTTTCCCGTCGTCTTCTTGGTCGGCCTCGAGGAGGAGCTGCTGCCCCACGCCCGCACGCTCAACCCGCAGGCCACCGACGCCCTCGATCCCGATCACGCCAGCGACGTCAGCGAGGAGCGCCGCCTCGCGTACGTCGGCATCACGCGCGCGCAGCGCAAGCTCTACCTGACGCGCTCCATCATGCGCATGTCGCGTGGCCGCGAGCTCACGCGCATTCCGTCGCGCTTCTTGCTCGAGGTTCCCGACGAGCTGCTCGAGGTGAAAGACCTCGCGATGGAGGCACGCGAGAAGGTGCCCGCGACCGAGGTTCGCTCGTTCTTTGCGAACTTCTTCTCCGAGGAGTGAGAGCCCGCTTACGCACGCGGGCTGCCGCACACGGTCGCACGGGTGTCGCACGTGTCCCGCCCGTCGACAACTGCACCACGCGCGGCGATCTCTGGTATGCCGCCGGCCATGAACCGCAACCACCTTCTGTGTGGCCTCCTGCTCGCCGCAGCCTGCGGCGGCAGCAAGAAGCCGACCACGACCACGTCCGACAACGGCGGCACGGTCACCGGCACCGGCACGGGCACCACCAGCCCTGCCGACGACGCCGCGCTCGCTGCGCGCAAGGCGTTCAACAACCCGGGCGGCATGTGGATGCCGCGCCAGATGAACCACCCGACCCACGCCGCGGCGCTGCAGGCGATGGGCGTGCAGATCCCGGCCGCAGATCTCTCCAACCCGCTGGCCGCGCCGCTCAACGCGGTCGTGTCCCTCGGTGGCTGCACCGCGTCGTTCGTGTCGCCCGACGGCTTGGTCATCACGAACCACCACTGCGTGCAGGGTGCGCTGCAGCTCAACTCGACGCCCGAGAGCAACCTCGTCGAGAACGGCTTCCTCGCCAAGACTCGCGCCGACGAGAAGAGCGCCGGTCCGACCCAGAAGGTCATGGTCGCGCAGGCGTTCACCGACATCACCGCCGACATGACGACCGGCCTCGACGCGATCAAGGATCCGACCGCGCGCAAGAAGGAGCTCGAGAAGCGCACCAAGGCGCAGCTCGCCGGGTGCGAGAAGGATCGCCCTGGCATCCGCTGCGACGTGAAGAGCTTCTTCCGCGGCGCCGAGTGGCAGCTCATCGAGTACCTCGAGATCCGCGACGTCCGGCTGGTCTACGTGCCGGCGCGCTCGGTCGGCAACTACGGTGGCGAGATCGACAACTGGGCGTGGCCGCGCCACACCGGTGACTTCTCGTTTTACCGGGCGTACGTCGGCCCCGACGGCAAGCCCGCCGACTTCGCCGCCGACAACGTGCCGTTCAAGCCCAAGCACTGGCTCAAGATCGACCAGGACGGCCAGGCTCAGGACGACTTCGTCATGGTCACTGGCTATCCGGGCGTCACCAACCGGGTGACCACCGCGGCCGAGGTCGACTGGGACGTGTCGTGGACCTACCCGAACACGATCGGCTACTACCAGGAGCGCTACGACCTCCTCGAGTCCCTGGTGAATGGCGATACCAGCCCCACCACCAAGATCAAGGCGGGGGTGGCGAAGCAGGGCATCCAGAACGGTCTCGAGAAGACCTCGGGCGTGCTGGCGGGCTTGCAGAAGGGCGACATCCTCGCCCAGAAGAAGGCGATCGACGCCAAGGTTCGCGCCTGGGCGGCCGAGGCCGATCGCGTCGAGTACGCCGACGCCATCGCCAAGCTCGACACGATGCTCGAGACCGAGCACAAGACGGCAGCCGCCGACTTCGGCTTCGCGATCGGCATGGGTAGCTCGGCGCATCTGCGCAACGCGCTGCTGATGGTCCGCGTCGCCGAGGAGCGGACCAAGCCGGACGCCGAGCGCAAGCCCGGCTTCCAGGACCGCGACATGCCGCGCATCGAGGGTGGTCAGAAGGCCTTCGCGCGCCAGTACGACGCGACCATCGACCGCGCGTTCTGGAAGCTCGCCCTCACCAAGGCCGCCGAGCTCCCGGCCGCCGAGCGCCCGTGGCTCAACACGCTCCTGGGCATCAAGAAGGGCGCCAAGATCGACGCCAAGGTGATCGACGCCCGCATCGCGTCGCTCTACGCCGGCACCAAGCTCGAGGACGAGGCCACCCGCCTCGATCTCCTGAAGAATGCGACGACCAAGTCGCTCAAGGCCAGCAAGGACCCGTTCATCAAGCTCGCGGTTGCGGTGTGGCCGCTGCTCAAGGCCAAGGAGGCCACGGACGACGCGCGCTCCGGCGACTTCCTGCTGGTGGCGCCCAAGTACGCGACCGCGATGCGCGAAGCGATGGGCGGCTACCTCGCTCCCGACGCCAACTCGACGCTGCGCGTCACCTACGGCACGATCAAGCCGTTCCAGACCGGCGGCGTGCCGTTCACCAAGGCGACCGAGATCCTCGCCAAGGACACCGGCAAGGAGCCCTTCGACTCGCCCGCGTCGCTGCTCGCGGGCATCAAGGCCAAGAACTTCGGCCCTTACGCCGACAAGGCGCTCGGCGATCTGCCGGTCGACTTCATCGCGGACCTCGATATCACCGGCGGCAACTCCGGCTCGCCAGCCCTCAACAGCAAGGGTGAGCTGGTCGGCCTCGCCTTCGACGGCAACATCGAGGGCGTCGCGTCCGACGTGGTGTTCAACCACGAGACGACCCGCACCATCATCGTCGACACCCGCTACATGATGTGGGTGATGGACGCCATCGACGGCGCCGACAACGTCCTCGAAGAGATGGGCGTCAAGCCGGTTCTCTGAGGGACTCGGGGGTGCGGCCCTCAGCGCCTCGGCATGGGGATGAGGGCGAGGCGTCGGCTCCTCAGTGGGGATAGGACGCGAGCGTCGACGACTGCGGCGCGGCGAGCTATCGTCGCCAGCCATGAGCCTGAAGCATGTCGTCTTAGCCGCCGTCCTCACCACGGGCGCCGCCTCCGCGCACGCGGATCGCCGCAAGCCGTCGGCCCCTGTCACGCTCGCCGCCGCCGTGCAGCGCACGGGCGCAGGCTGGCAGGTCGTCGTTGATGCCGCGCCGACCCGCGACGTGGGCAGCGTCGAGGTCGAGGTGGCCGGCCAGACCACGCGGTTCGGCAGCACCGCGGCCCGCCGGGCGCGTCGCGTCGTCGTGCCGGTGGCCGTCGCGCCAGGCGCCGGCCAGGACGTCCTCGTGGTGGCTCGGGTCGGCGGTCGCAGCAAGGTGACGACCGTGCGGGTCGGTGCGCCCGCGCCCGCGGTCGCGAAGCGGGCCGCTACGCTCCGCGTCGTGAACGGCGTCACGATCTCCGAGGTGCGGTAATGCGCGCGCTGGGCCGCCTCGGTGCGTTCGTGCTCGCGTTCGCGGCCGCCTGTGGTGGCGGCGACGATGGTCCCCCGGGCGTCAGCGGCACCGTGCAGTACGAAGATCGGCCGCAAACGTCGGCCGGCTCGCTCGGGGGCATCCAGCTGCTCCCCGCACGCGGCGTCCAGATCTCGCTCATCGCCGAGGCCGACGGCGCGGTGCTCGTCACCGGCGTGACCGGGGACGACGGCACGTACCGGCTCGACTTTCCGGAAGCCGGTCCCGCCGAGCTGTCGCATCTCCTGGTCGCGACGATCAGCGAGTCGGTCGAACGGCCGATCCAGGTCCACAACCGCGCCCGCGCTGTGCACGGTTTCGGCGGCGCCAGCTTCGCAGCCGACGAGACGACGCAAGACGTGGTCGTGACCGCCGCGTCCAATGCCGCCGAGGCCTTCAACGTCTTCGACCAGCTGGTGCTCAACGCCGACACGGTCCGCGAAACGCTCGGCGTCATGCCGCCGCCGCTCACCGCGATCTGGCAACAGGGCAGCCAGGACGGGACCTACTACTCCGGCAGCACACTCCACCTGCTCGGCGCTCCGGACGACGACGACGGCTACGACGACAGCGTCATCCTTCACGAGGCCGGTCACTTCGTCGAGGACACGGTGGGCCGTAGCGACTCGCCGGGCGGGGGCCACGACGGCTCGCCCACCAATCCCACGCTGGCCTGGTCCGAGGGCTTCTCCACCTACTGGGCGATGGCGGCCCTTGGCGCGCCGTTCTACGGCGACTCCAACTCTGGCGGCGGCTGGAGCTACGACGGCGACACCTCGGCGACCACGGCGGAGCAGCCGAGCGGTGGCATGGATCAGGACGTGTCCGAGGACATGATCACCGAGATCCTGTGGGACCTCGGCGACGCGGGTGCGGCCGACGACGACTCGCTCCCCGGCGACCAGACCGCAGTTCGCGTGGTGCAGCCGCTCTACTTGCGCACGGCCGTCCTGCGCACAGTCGGGCGCCAAGGCGTCGATCTGGTCGACTTCCTCGATGGCTTCTTCGTCGCGAACGGCCTCGCCGACTGCGCCGGGGTGCGCAACGTCGTCACTGGGACGCGCCGGTTCCCGTACGACTACGCCGGCCCTGCCGGCGCGTGTCCGTGAGCGCACCCGTGCCGGCCGCTCGTCGGAGCGCACTGCGGCTGCTGTTGACAGGTTCATGGCTGCTCTCCTCACTCGCGGGCTGCGCCGCGAACGCTGCGCTCGTCACGCCGCCACCAGCCTTCGCCGCCGAGGACGACACGGCGATCCGCGCCGTGCTCGCGACGCAGCAGGCCGCGTGGAATCGCGGCGACCTCACCGGCTACATGGACGGCTACACGCACTCGAACGACCTGGTCTTCACCTCCGGCAGCAAGATCCGACGCGGCTGGGACGAGACGTACGCCAAGTACCAGGCGCGCTATGGCACCAACCCGTCGACGATGGGGCAGCTCACGTTCGAGGTGCTGGGCATCCAGAGCCTGGGCGCCGAGGGCGCGATCGTCCTGGGACGCTGGGACCTCACCGGGACGCCCGCCGCGGGCGGTGGCATCTTCTCAGTCGCGCTCGATCGCACGCCCGACGGCTGGAAGATCGTCCACGACCACACCTCGAGCGACCCGGCGCCCGCGACGGTCCCAACGCCCTGATCCGTCCATCACGGCGGCTTCATCGCCGTTAGCTGCCCGCGTCGAGTCCGCTCGTGACCCCCGTCGTCCTCGCTCGTGTGCAACGGATCCGCGCGCATTCCCGCCGCCCGACACTCCGGGCACGATGCGAGCGCCAATCCCGCCGCCGCCAACACCTCTTCGCGTTCGCGCGAACGCCCTTGACCGTCGAGCGAAAGGTCGACCTCGCGCAGGATCGCCTGCGCCGCCGCATCGCCGAGCCGCGCCGCTTCCTCCGCGGCCTCCAGCTCCTCGAGCGAGTAGCGCCGGCTGTTGTTGCCCACGACGTGGATCTCGCCCGTCGCCATGTCCGCTTGCACGTTGTACGTCGGCATCCCCGGGCCCGTTGCACGCCACACGCCACGCCAACCCGCCGTGATCCCACACTGCACTCTGTCCGGAAACCGGACACCGTCCGGAATCCGGCCACGCCGTCCGAAACCCGGACACTCACTCGCAGCCGGTCACGGCTCGTACTTCAGCTTCGCGCTCAGCGACGCTGTCACTTCCTTGTTCTTCAGCAGCGCTGCGTAGTCTGCGCGGATCGCCGGCTTGCCATGCGTCGACAGCGCGCTGATCACAGCGGCCGACGGCGCGAACGCGCGTCTCAACACGTACGGCTGCGCCGACTTGACCCAGTAGAACAGCTGGCAGTTCAGACAGACGTGGATCTCTCCGACCTCGAGGCCAAGCACCTTGGGGTCGGGCGCCGCCGCATGCAGTTTGGGAAACCAGGGACACTTCGCCATGACGAACCTCCGAATTATTTCGTGAGCTTGGAGAACAACGACGGGTCGAACCCGATCATCAGGAACCCGCCCGCGCGCCAACGGTCTTCGGTGATCTCGGCGACCGTGAGATCGCCCCAGTCGTTCTCGAATAGCCGGAGCGGCGTCTTGTCGTAGGCGCCGCGCAACACCGGCGTCCTGAACGCATGCAGGCCGATCGCCACCTCCAGCCCGGCTCGCAGCCGCAGCCCGACCCCAGCGAGCACGTTGTAGCTGGTCGGCCCGGGCGTCCCGATCGGATAGCCGACCACCAGCCCCACCGCGGTGCGGTCCCACGACGCGACCGTCACATGCAGCGCGGTCGCGAACGAGACGTCGAACCGGTCGCGGTTGCGCACGATGAACTGGCCGCGCCCGTCGCTGTACTGGCTGAACGTGTCGAAGCAAGCCCACGACGAGCGACACATCGTGCCCATCGGGCCGATCACCAGGGCGAATCGCTCCATGCCGAGGATGTCGGCCTTGTAGGTGGCGACCAGCTGGCGGGTGTTGGCGCGCGTGGCGCCGAGCTCGACCGTGATGTCGCCGGCCGCCAGCTCGAAGACGCCGAACTGCCCGTCGGTGTTGGCCTCGGCGTCGCGCTCGATCACCGCGAGCTCTTGGCCGACGATCGCCCCCAGCGCCGCCGCGAACGCCGCGGCATGGGCCCGCGCGCTGTTCTGCAGCGTCGTCAGGTCGGCCGGTACCGCGGCGCCGACGCGCGCCAGGTTCGCGGCGCACACGCTCAGCTGGGCGCTCAGACCGGTGCCGATGCGCATCAGGTAGAAGGTCTTCGACGAGGCGCCGACGCTGGCCCACGGCTGTTTCGACTCTTCGAGGAGCGCGTTGAGGCGAGCGTCGAGCGGCGCGGTGGAGCTGCGGCCGACCAGCATCCGCCCCAGGTCGCCTGCGGCGATGCCGAGCGCGTCGAGCAACACGTCCGGCGTCGCGGCGTCCTTCAGGGCGGCCTGGCGCGCCGTGTGGTCGGCGTCGGCCTGGAACGAGGCGACGTTGCACCAGCTCTCGACCCACGTCCTGGTCTTGGCCTCGTCGACGCCATGCGCGACGAGGTACGCTAGGTCGTCGTCGGTGAGCACGTACACCCGCGCCGGCACCGAGTAGAGCGGCCCGTTGTAGTCCACGTCGCCACCCGTGCTACGCGCCGCGGGCATAAGCAGCGCACCACCCGACACGAACCCCTTGAAGATCGCCGCGCTCGTCGGCCGCGGTTGCACCTCTTCGGCCGCCAGCCGGTCCCGCAGCGCGGCCGTGAGCTTCGGCGCGGACTCCGCCGCGGCGTCGAGCACGCGCTCGAGATCGACGCTCTTGGTGAGCTCGCCGGCCTTCTTCGTAAGCCCGTTGAAGATGCGCTCCACAACCTTGTCGAGCACCGCCTTCACGTCATCCGGATTCGCCTCGCGCACCGTCTGCGAGACATGCACGTCGTACCCGACGCCCTTCTCTTGGCCCGTCAGATCGATCGACATCGAGCCGGGCGAAAGGTCGCCGCCCTTCCATGGCACGCACTCCTTCTCTACGGGCTTCTCGCCGGCCGCGAGCGGCGCATCGTCGAGCTCGCAGCGGGTCGAGCGCTCCGGCTGGCTGGCGTCGAGGTGCAGCACGTAGGCGCGGCGCACCGGCACCCGCCCGGGCAGCGAACATCCCGCGACCACCAGCGCCGCCGCAACCCACGCGCGAGTCACGCCACACCCCCGGTCCGCCGGATCGCGCTCAGCATGCCGCGGGCCGCGGCGATCCGCGCCGACGCCGGAGCCACCCCACCGCTCGGCAACGCCCCGCCGCCCATGGCGACCGGCTCGTCGAGCAGCAGCGTCGCAGCCTCGATCGCGGTGTCGCGATCCCGCGCAGTCGTGCGCATCTCCTCGACCCGGGCCCGCAGCTCCTGCTTGGCGTCGCCGGCCTCCTCGGCCTTCACCCGCAGCTCCTGCTTGGCCTCCGCGGTGCGCTTCTGGGCGGTGTCCAGCAGGAGGCGCGCCGCCAGCGCCGCGAGCAGCGCTTGCCCGGCGAACCCGGCCACCAGCGAGCCGGCGATGATCTCGTACGACCGGTCAGGGTCGGTCACGTAGAGCACCGCGACCGCGGCGACACCGCCGACCAGCAAGCGCTTCCACCACTCCTCGCGGAGCTTGATCGGCGGCTCAGCGCCAATCGCCTGGATGAAGCCTCCGATCGCGCCGAGTCCGAAGCAGATCCCGCACAGGATCCAGACGTGCGCATTGCCGATTTCGCTCCACAGCTTGGGATCGTCCATGGCCGGGCGGATTGCACGCGCCGAGCCAGCCGGCGTGACGCGCCGATTGCGCGCCTCGCATTGCGACTGTCCACTCCAGTGGAATCGTCGCGCGCGCACGGCAAGGCCGGTGGAGCATTGACGCGCTCGCCGCCGCCTGAGACCGTCAGTAAAGGTGGAGCACGTGTCCGTCGAGACGGTGGAGGGTCGGCTCGCGCCGGAAGCGCGGGTCGGTGACTACCGCATCAAGAAGCTCGTCGGCGAGGGCGCGATGGGCGAGGTCTACCTCGCGCAAGATCTGGTGCTGGGCCGCCTCGTCGCGCTCAAGCTCCTGCGCCGCGAGGTCGCCGCGAAGGACGGCATCGAGCGCTTCCTCGACGAGGCCCGCGCCACCGCCGGCTTCAGCCACCCGCACATCGTCACGATCTACGCGGTCGGCGCCCACGACGGCCGGCCCTACCTCGTGCTCGAGTTTCTCGACGGCGAGTCGCTGCGCACGCGCTGCGCCGGGGGCGCCTTGCCCGAGCGCGACGCGCTCCGCACCGTGCGCGCGATCGCCGACGCCGTCGCCGAAGCCCACGGCCGCGGCCTGGTCCACGCCGACCTCAAGCCCGAGAACGTCATGGTCCCGCGCGACGGTCGCATCCGCGTCGTCGACTTCGGCCTCGCGCGACTGACCGGATCGCCCGACGTCGGCGGCTCCGGTACGCCCAGCTACATGGCGCCCGAACGCTGGCGGCCGACCGCGCCGACGCCCGCGATCGACATGTGGTCACTCGGCGTGATCCTGCACGAGCTCGTCACCGGCAGTCGACCGGTCGCCGACGCCGACGTCGCCCGGCTCGCGTTCGGGCGCGAAGATCCCGCGCTGCCGCCCTCGACGGCCGGCTGGGCCCGTATCGTTCGCGCGTGCCTGCGTCGGGCGCCCGAGCTGCGGCCCTCGGCGAGCGACGTGGTGCGCGATCTGACAGCGTTGATCGAGCCGGCCCAGGCCCAGACTACCGATGATATCTGTCCGTTTCCCGGACTGACCTCCTTCCGTCGCGCCGACAACGCGCATTATTTCGGCCGCGATGCCGACCTCGACGCCGTGCTCGAAGCCCTGCGCACGAAGCCGCTGGTGGCGGTCGTCGGACCGTCCGGGGTCGGCAAGAGCTCGTTCGTGTCGGCCGCCGTGATCCCGCGGCTCGAAGAATCGGGCGCGTGGACCGTCGTGACGTGTCGGCCCGGCGCCGAGCCCTTTGTCGCGCTGGCGGCCGCGTTGGGTCGGCCCGGGCTCACCGACGCGCTGCGCGACGAGCCGGCGCGCCTCGCCTTGGTGCTCGGCGAGCACGCCGCGCGCACCGGTCGTCGCGTGCTGCTCTTCGTCGACCAATTCGAGGAGGCGTTCACCCTCGCGCCCGACAGCGCCGACGCGTTTTGCACCGCGCTCGCCCTCGGCGCCCTCCGCGACGAGTCGTGGCGCATCGTGCTCACGGTTCGCGACGACTTCTTGATGCGGCTGGCCGCGCCGGTCGCCATGCGCGCGCACCTCGGCGCCCTCCATCCGCTCGGCCCCATGACGCTCGACGACCTGCGGGCGTCGGTCACCGGCCCACTGCGCAGCGTCGGGTACGGCGCCGACAGCGACGCGCTGGCCGACCGGCTCGCGCGCGACGTCGTCGGGCAGCCGGCCAGCCTCGCGCTCTTGCAGTTCGCGTGCAGGGCGCTGTGGGACCGCCGCGACCGCGCGACGCACCGCGTGTTGCTCGCCGAGTACGACGCGATCGGTGGCGCGTCGGGCGCGCTGGCCACCCACGCCGAGCGCGTCCTCGCCGAGCTCACACCCGAGCAGGTGCGCCAGGTCCGCGCGATCTTCCTGTCGCTGGTCGGGCCCGACGGCACCCGGCGCCCCCGCGCGCGCCGCCTGCTCGAGGACGGCCACCTCGGCGAGGTCGGGTCGCTCCTCGAGCTCCTGCTCGAGCGCCGCCTGGTCGTGATCACGCGTCAGCTCGACGACGCCGATCCGGTCATCGAGCTCGCCCACGAAGCGCTGTCTACAACCTGGCCGCCGCTGGTCCGCTGGCTCGACGAGACTCACGAGCAGCGCCTCCTGCTCAACCAGGTCGAGGAGTACGCCGCCCTGTGGGCGACCCGGGGCCGGCTCGACGAGGACACCTGGTCGGGCGGCCCGCTGGTCGAGGCCGCGCGCAAGCTCGACGACTGGAAGGTCGAGCTGCCCGCCGAGTCGCGCGCCTTCCTCGACGCCAGCCTCGCCCGCATGCACCGCCAACGCCGCCGCCGTCGCTGGCTCGTCGGCACCATCGGCAGCGTCCTCCTCGTCGTCGCCGCCGCCGCCGTCATCGCCGCCGTCATCGCCGGACGGGCCCAGCGCCGCACCCTCGCGCAGCAGGCGCAGATCAAGCTGGCTGCCGCCGACATGGGCCGCTTCGAGCTGCGCTTGGTGCCCTTCGACTGGGATCCCACCGCCCAATCGTCGCTACCGCCCAAGGCTCTACCCATCCTCCGTTGGAGGCTTCGCGCACCCAGCGCCGCCGATCCCCACGAGCCCGGTCGCGTGTACGAGGAGGGCTCAGACCTGCTTCGCAGCCAGGCTTCTTGGTACCTGTCATGGATCGAGACCGTCGAAGCCCGGTCCGGCCCCGCGTTCCTCGAGATCGACCGCGGCCCCGACTGCGCTCCCAGCTTGCTGTTCCTCCAGCGCCTACCAAGCTACGCCGATCGAGCGAACGCCCCACCGATCGTCATCAACGTCCCAACGTGCGCCGCTACCGAGTCCACGCTCGTCAATATTCCCGGGGGGGAGTTCTATCGAAACGCGGACGACGCGAACGGCCTGGGCACTCACGACCAGCTTGTCGATCTAGAGCCTTTCGCGCTCGATCGAACTGAGGTCACGCGGGGTGCATTCGAAATGTATGCTGCCATGACCGGCTACACGAACGACGACGCAGATCCGACGGCGCATCTCGACGCAACCCTCGCGGCGGACACCGCGCTACCAGTTGTGGCAGTCGACTACCAAACTGCGACCAACTATTGTCGATTCCTCGGGAAAGGTGTTCCTTCATTGGACCAGTGGCAGAAGGCATTCCGTGGAGGTGTTCAGGTCAATGGGTTTGCAAACCCTCGACCAGATCGAACCACCGTGTGGTTGGGCAACACAACAACACGCTCTGCCGGAGTCTCCGACGGCACAAGTCTGGCGAACCTCTCGCTGGTAGGGTCATATCCTGACGACACAAGTCCCTACGGCGTCGTTGACCTAGCGGGCAATGTCAGTGAGTGGACGACATCACGACCCGCGGCGAAGTCCCTTGCCAGTTTGCGAGTCGTCGTTGGTTCGAACTGGAGCGAGGACCTGTCAGGATTGCACTACGATATTCGCTCGAAGAACTCTCATTCGGATCGCTTTATCGACTTCGCCCTCGGCATACGCTGTGTGGCTAAGAAATCATCTCGTTGAGATTTGATCCTCTGCGCTCGTACGTCGCAGGCGCGCTATCGAAAGCGGCTTGCGAGGAAAAGAGCGCCATATCGGGCAACCATCGATGCAGTCCATTCTGCGTAAATGAACGCTGGTCAATCTTTGTATTCGTGCCGTAGACGACACGCGACTCACCAAAAGCCTCGGCGAGCCTGACTAACAGGACTCGCGACGCATACTCTCCAGTTGGATCCTCTTGATCAATGATCAAGTGACAGCCAAGCAGCCGAATCTGCGCATCTTTGCGCAGATGGTCCCGGCATTGCCGCGCGATGTCGTAGCCCTCGACGGAGTTCGGCTTGTTTGCGGCGTACTCAAATAGTACGCCACTGCCGAGCCATTGTGACCTGACTGAGGCGTGGTCGTAAATCTCTAGCAAGTCTATAGGCTCGCCGCCGAAGAACTCGGCGCAAGCACCACGCAGTATCTCGGGCAGCTTGGTCGGATCCTCGCAGCGAACGACTTTTATATCGGTGCCCCGCTCGACCAGAGCGGCAACGGTGTTCATCTCTCCTAAGTGGGGACGTGGATTCGGCCCAGGACGCGTTCCTACCACGATCAGATGATTCACGCGCTGGCCTCGGCAAGGAGGGCCTTGAACTCGCTTTCCAGCAGTGTGAGATCCTGACGGGCCCCGCTGCTCACCGGGGGATTCGCTTTTACAGCGGCAAACAGTCGCGCGGTCAAGTCGACAATGCGCGCGTCTATGTCGGCAGAACGCGGCCACTTGCCCTGCACTGGCGGCGAGAATTTCGCCATATCGCTGGTAAGCTCAGGGTCGGGAGACAACTTCGAGTTGAGAAGAATGACTCCGATGTCACGGCCTTGTTGCAGATCGGTCGCGGTCGGCAGCACCGACGGACGCAGGTGATGCACGAACGCGGGATTCGGCATCGTGATCGTGTATGGCAGCGATGTGGTGCCGTCGCATCTGATAAATGAGAAAGTGATTGTCTTGCCCGGATCGTGCGCGCTGACTTTTATCAGAGATGGAGCGTAGCTGAATCCCAGTGGGGCCGTGGTGTCCCAGATGAATGGCTTATCTTGCAGGTCGTCAAGAGTCTGCGCACCCTTGGTGGGCGCGTTCTCAGGATGCTCTTCGTCGTATGGTGCAACGCATTCTGCCATTAGTCATTTCCTCGTCAGTGAGAATTGGTTGATTAGGTTGTAGACGTGGGCTCGACTGAGGTCGAGGCGGTCGGCGACGGTGGAGACGTTCCAGGTGGTGGCCTCGAGCTCGCGGCGGAGGAGGTCGCGCTGGTACTGGCGGGTGGCT